>Ga0308174_10000371_pt1 | contig 18852 bp, 26 predicted proteins | sample PhyPR2_FD_203894 | JGI IMG/M metagenome (GOLD analysis project Ga0308174, IMG submission 203894) | Soil microbial communities from UC Gill Tract Community Farm, Albany, California, United States - DLSLS.P.R2 | ecosystem: Environmental > Terrestrial > Soil > Agricultural land | place: USA... | reverse complement strand
CGACAACTACGACGTGGACCTGTTCCGCGCCCTGATCGCGGCCTCGCGCGCCATGGTGGGCGGCGCGGGCGGCGCCTCCAACGGCCCCTCGCACCGGGTGATCGCCGATCACCTGCGCTCGACCTCGTTCCTGATCGCCGACGGGGTGACGCCGTCGAACGAGGGGCGCGGCTACGTGCTGCGCCGGATCATGCGCCGCGCCATGCGCCATGCGCACCTGCTGGGCGCGGACGAGCCGCTGATGCACCGGCTGGTCCCGGTGCTGGTCGACGAGATGGGCCAGGCCTATCCCGAGCTGAAACGCGCGCAGGCCACCATCGAGCACACGCTGAAGGACGAGGAGGAGCGATTCCGGCGCACGCTCGGGCGCGGCATGGCCTTGCTGGAAGAGGCGACCGCCGGCCTCGCGGAAGGCGGCGTGCTGCCCGGGGAGACCGCGTTCAAGCTCTACGACACCTATGGCTTCCCGCTCGACCTCACCCAGGACGCGGTGCGCGCCAAGGGCCTGACCGTCGACCTCGAGGCGTTCGAGACCGCGATGGCGCGCCAGCGCGAAATGGCGCGGGAGAACTGGGCCGGCTCCGGCCAGGTGGCCGCGGCCGCCGAATGGTTCGCGATCCGCGACCGGCTTGGGCCCACCGAGTTCCTGGGCTATGAGGCGACCGAGGCCACGGCCGAGCTGCTGGTCCTCGTCGAGGACGGCCGCGAGGTGGACAGCGCGAACCTCGGCGCGAAGGTCCAGGCGCTGTTCGACCGCACGCCGTTCTACGCCGAGAGCGGCGGGCAGGCGGGCGACCGCGGCGAGGTCGAATGGGAAGGCGGCCGCGCCCGCGTCCTCGACGTCCAGAAGGAGGCCGGCGACCTGCATGTCCACGAGCTGGAGATCGTGCAGGGCGTGCTGAGCCCCGGCGTTCGCGTGCGCCTGGCGGTCGATCCGCAGCGGAGGTCCGCCACGCGCGCCAACCACTCGGCGACACACCTGCTGCACGCGGCGTTGCGCAACGTGCTGGGTCCCCACGTCGCCCAGAAGGGCCAGATGGTCGACGGCGAGCGCATCCGCTTCGACTTCAGCCACGGCCAGCCGCTGTCGCCTGAGGAGATCGACCGCATCGAGGCCGAGGTGAACGCCGTGGTGCGCCAGAACCTGCCGGCCGAGACCCAGGTGATGGCGCCGCAGCAGGCGATCGAGAAGGGCGCCATGGCGCTGTTCGGCGAGAAGTACGGCGACAGCGTGCGCGTGCTGACGCTGGGCCGCGCGCTGGACGGCGAAGGCGCCTATTCCGTCGAGCTGTGCGGCGGCACGCATGTGGCGCGGACCGGCGACATCGCGATCTTCAAGATCGTTTCCGAGCAGGGCATAGCCGCCGGCGTGCGCCGCATCGAGGCGCTGACCGGGGAGGCGGCCCGCCGCTACCTGCTGGAGCAGGCTGCCGTCGCCAAGGCCCTGGCCGACCAATTCAAGGTTCCTCCGGCGGAAGTGACCGGCCGGGTCGAGGCGCTGCAGGTCCAGGCGCGCCGCCTGGAAAGGGAGCTCGCCGACGCCAAGCGCCAGCTCGCCATGGGCGGCGGAGGCGGCGCCGCGGCCGCGGGTCCGGAGGAGATCGGCGGGGTGAAGCTCCTGGCCCGCGTCATGGAGGGCCTCGGCGGCAAGGACCTTCGCCCGATCGCCGAGCAGTTCAAAAAGCAGCTTCCGGACGGGGTCATCGCGCTGGTCGGCTCGGCCGACGGCAAGGCGGCGGTGACGGTCGCCGTCACCGGCCAGGCGCAGGCCCGCTTCAACGCCGTCGACCTCGCCAAGGCGGCTGTCCAGGCGATGGGCGGGCAGGGCGCGGGCGGGCGGCCGGATTTCGCGCAGGGCGGCGCGCCCGATGCTTCGAAAGCCGCCGACGGGCTCGCCGCGGTCAAGGCGGCGCTGGCCGGCTGATCCGGCGAAGCGGAATCGACAACCGCAGAAGAGGCGGAACTTCGCGGAGTCGCTTCAGGCCGCCAGCGCCTGCTCGAGGTTGGCCGCGACCTTGTCGATGAAGCCTTCGGTGGTGAGCCAGCCCTGGGTGTCGCCGACCAGGAGCGCCAGGTCCTTGGTCATCGAGCCCGATTCGACGGTGGCCACGCAGACCTGCTCGAGCGTGCGGGCGAAGCGGGCGAGCTCGTCGTTGCCGTCGAGCTTGGCGCGGTGCTCCAGCCCCCGCGTCCAGGCGAAGATCGAGGCGATGGAGTTGGTCGAGGTGCTCTCGCCGCGCTGATGCTGGCGGAAGTGCCGGGTCACGGTGCCGTGCGCCGCCTCCGCTTCCATGATCTTGCCGTCGGGCGTGAGCAGCACCGAGGTCATCAGGCCGAGCGAGCCGAAGCCCTGGGCCACCTGGTCGGACTGCACGTCGCCGTCGTAGTTCTTGCAGGCCCACACGAAGCCGCCGGACCACTTCAGCGCCGAGGCCACCATGTCGTCGATCAGCCGGTGCTCGTAGGTGAGCCCGGCGGCCTTGTACTGCTCGGCGTATTCGGCCTCGAAGATCTCGGCGAAGATGTCCTTGAAGCGGCCGTCGTAGGCCTTGAGGATGGTGTTCTTGGTCGACAGGTAGAGCGGATAGCCGCGGCCCAGGGCGAAGGCGAAGGAGGCGTGGGCGAAGTCGCGGATCGACTGGTCGACGTTGTACATGCCCATGGCGACGCCCGAACCCTTGAAGTCGAAGACGTCGAAGTCGAGCCTGTCGCCGTTCTCGCCCTCCCAGCTGATCTTCAGCTTGCCGGCGCCCGGCACCCGGAAATCGGTGGCGCGGTACTGATCGCCGAACGCGTGGCGGCCGATGATGATCGGCTGGGTCCAGCCGGGGATCAGGCGCGGCACGTTCTTGCAGATGATCGGCTCGCGGAAGACCACCCCGCCCAGGATGTTGCGGATGGTGCCGTTCGGCGACTTCCACATCTGCTTGAGGTTGAACTCCTTCACCCGCGCCTCGTCCGGGGTGATCGTCGCGCACTTGATGCCGACGCCGACCCGCTTGATCGCCTCGGCGGCCTCGACGGTCACCTTGTCCTCGGTGGCGTCGCGATGCTCCATCCCGAGGTCGTAGTAGTCGATCTTCAGGTCGAGGAAGGGGAAGATCAGCTTGTCCTTGATCAGCTTCCAGATGATGCGAGTCATCTCGTCCCCGTCGAGATCGACCACGGGGTTGGCGACTTTGATCTTGGCCATGAGAGGCGGGCGCTCCCTCTAGAACGGAATGTGGCGACCTTTGGGGTTGGGGCCGTATAGCCGCCGTTGACGTGCGCGCAAAGTCCGGGGGGTGCGACTTGTCCGCCGCCGCTTGCCTTCACGCGGCGGGCGCTCGAAAAGGCGCCATGGCCGATGCTTCCGTACGAGCGCCCGCGGTGATCCTCGACGTCCCGCAGCTGGGTGAGAACATCGGCGCGGCGGCGCGCGTGATGGCCAACTTCGGCCTCTCCGACCTGCGGCTGGTGAACCCTCGCCACGGCTGGCCGCAGGAGCGGGCCTGGGCCTCGGCCTCCGGCGCGGACTGGCCACTGAACGCCGCCCGCGTCTTCGACAGCGTCGCCGAGGCGATCGCCGACCTGACGATCGTCTATGCCACGACGGCCCGGCCAAGGGAGCTGCAACTGCCGGTGCTGACCCCCCGGCAGGCGGCGGCGAGCCTCGCCGAGCGCGCCGCGCACGGACAGGCCAGCGGGCTTCTGTTCGGTGGCGAGCGGGCGGGGCTCGAGACGGCCGATGTCGCGCTCTGCCACGCCGTGGTGACGATCCCGATCGATCCGCGCTTCCGCTCGCTCAACCTGGCGCAGGCGGTGGCGGTCAACGCCTACGAGTGGCGGCTCACCCAGGCCGACGCGCCGCCGGGCAACTTCCGTCCTCCGGCCCCGCCCGCCGACCGCGCGGCCATGCGGGGCTTCTTCGACCAGCTGGAAGGCGAGCTGGAGACCTCCGGCTTCTTCCATCCGCCGGAGAAGACCCCGGCGATGAAGCAGAACCTGCGCGCGGCGCTGTCGCGCGCGCAGTTCACCGATCAGGAGGTCCGCACCCTGCGCGGGGTCGTCACCGCGCTCTCGCGGGGCCGCGGAAAGGTGCTGGAAAAGCTGGCGCGGACCAGGGCGCGGAAGCCGGCCGAGTAAGCGTTGGGGGTGCAGATCGCGCCGGAACCCCTATGTTCTGACGCTCGAGCGATGAGGGAGAGCGTGACGTCCATGTCGGTTTCCAATCGAGACCTCGCGGCCGGCGCAGCCCTGCTGCTGGTCGGCAGCCTCGCGCCGCTGGTCGCCGCGCCGCCGCAAAGGGCCGCCGAGCGCGGCGTGCGGCGGGCGCTGATCCGGCTCAACGAGCTGGTCGGCCGGCGCGACCGGGGCGTTCTCGACGAATTCGCGCCGGCGGCCGACACGACGATGATCGCCTCCCAGAGCGGCGAGATCTCGCGCGGGCCGGCCGAGATCGCCGCCTATGTGGATCGGCTGTACGCCCAGCCCGAGGCCGTCTCCTGGGGCTGGCGGCGGGTGGAGGTCTCGGTGCGGGGCGAAGTCGCCTGGCTGGTCGCCGAGGGCGAGATCGTCTTCCGGGGCGACGAGGGCGAGCGCCGCGCGCCCTACCGGCTCACCGGCGTGCTGGAGCATCGCCTCGACCGCTGGCGCTGGCGGCTGTTCCACGGCTCGCAACCGGCGGCCTGAGTTGACTCGGCGGCGTCCGGCCAGCATATACGCCGCCTTTCCAGCCGCCGGGCGACCGGCCGGCTCGGAAACTCATGACGGGCAGATGCGAAGCCGCCGTTGAAATCGCGCCGCCATTTTCGGAGGCGCCGGCCCGCGTCGAGTTGAGATACGCCATGTCGAAGCGCCACAGCGCCAAGTACAAGATCGACCGCCGGATGGGCGAGAACATCTGGGGTCGTCCGAAATCCCCGATCAATAACCGCGCCTACGGCCCCGGCCAGCATGGCCAGCGCCGCAAGTCGAAGGTCTCCGACTTCGGGCTGCAGTTGCGCGCCAAGCAGAAGCTGAAGGGCTATTACGGCAACCTCACCGAGAAGCAGTTCAGCCGAATCTACGAAGAGGCCGCCCGCCGCAAGGGCAACACCTCGGAGAACCTGATCGCGCTCCTGGAGAGCCGGCTGGACGCGGTGGTCTATCGCGCCAAGTTCGTGCCGACGCCGTTCGCGGCGCGCCAGTTCGTCAATCACGGCCACGTGCTGGTGAACGGCAAGCGCGTGAACATCCCCTCCTATCGGGTGAAGCCGGGCGACGTGGTCACGGTTCGCGAGCGCTCGCGCAACATGGCCCTGGTGCTGGAGGCGCTGCAGTCGCCGGAGCGCGACACCCCCGAATACGTGACGGTCGACCCGAAGGGCATGAGCGCCACCTTCGTGCGCGCGCCGGAGCTGGCCGAGGTGCCCTATCCGGTGAAGATGGAGCCGAACCTGGTGGTCGAGTTCTACGCCTCGTAGGCGCAGCGCCCGACGCGACGATTTGGAAAGGCTCCGGATCGCTCCGGGGCCTTTTGCTTTGCGAGGCGCTGTGGCGGAGTGCCGGCGATGGACCGGCGGCTCTTCCTCGCATCCGCCCTGGCGCTGGCCGGCTGCGCGGGCCTCGGGCCGCCCGAGATCGCGCCGGCCGCTGCGCCGCTGGCCGAACTGGAACCGCTCTACGGGTTCCGCCGAACGGCCGAGGGGCTGGTCATCCGCGTCGCCTCGAACGGCTGCACGACCAAGGCCGGGTTCGCCTTCCATGTGGACCCTGGGCGCCGCGCCTTGGCCTTCGCGCGCAAGCGGCTCGACGCCTGCAAGGTCGCCCCGCGCTCCACGGTCGAGCTCACCTTCGGCTGGGCGGAGCTCGGGCTGACCGGCGGACGGGTGCGGCTACTGAACCCGCTGGCCGCCGCCGCGCCCTGAGAGGGTGCGGATCGTCTGGGCCTGCTCCGGGCTGAATTCGACGCCGTTGCGGGGCAGGGCCTCGGGAAACTCGGCGCGGAGATAGTCCACCAGCTTCTCGCGCACTTCGCAGCGCAAGGCCCAGACCTGGTCGGCATCGGCCCCGCTGACCAGCCCGCGGATTTCCAGAGAGTGCTCGCGCGCATCGGTCACCTGCAGCTTGCAGACCTTGCCGTCCCACAACGTCGAGGCGCGGACGATCTCCTCGAATTTTGCGCGCAGCGGCGCGATCGGGACGCGGTAGTCGATCAGGAAGGTGACTGTCCCCACGCGCTCGGCGCTCTGCCGGGTCCAGTTCTGGAACGGCTGATCGAGGAAGTACTTCAGCGGCACGATCAGCCGCCGCTCGTCCCAGAGCTTCACGACGACGTAGGTGGCGTTGATCTCCTCGACCTTGCCGTATTCGTTCTGGATGCACACCGCATCGCCGATCCGGATCGGCTGGGTGAGCGCGATCTGGATGCCGGCGATCAGGTTCGAGAGCACCGGCTGCAGGGCGAGGCCCACGATGATCCCCGCCGCACCGCCCGCGGCCAGCAGGCTCACGCCCACCTGCCGGACGGCCGGGATGGTCATCAGGGCCAGGCCGGCGGTGACCACCACGACGACGGTGGCGATCGCCCGACGCAGGATGCGGATCTGCGTCAGGTGCTTGCGCGCGGCGAGGTTGTCTTGCTGATCGAGGCGGAAGCGACGCATGTAGAGCGCCGCGCCAATGTCGACGGCGACCATCGCGGCCCAGCCGCAGAGCACGATGAAGGCCATCAGCAAGCCGTGCTGGATCATCGCCTGCTGGCGGGGCGGGAATGGCGCGGCTCCGGCGGACCAGCTGATCGCCAGCAGCACGAGCGCCAGCCGCCCCGGTTCGCGGGTGCGGACCACGAGCGAGCGCCAGAACGGCTTGCCCCGGCTCAGCGTGCGGCGCACCGCGCGCACGACGGCGTCGTAGAAGATCTGCGCGAGGATCAGGGCGACGGCGGCGACCGCCACGCTCAACGCCCATGGAGGCGCCCAGCCGAGATTGGCCTGCAGGTCGGAGATCAGGGTCGCGGGGCTCATGGCGCCGGTCATGATTGGACGCTGATCAGGGCAATCCGTTCAGGCGTTCAAAGGTTCACGCGTCCTCGCGGGCGAAACGCTCGACCATCCGCTCCGGGACCCGCCTGGGACGGCCGGAGGCCTTCTCGATCAACACCCAGACGGTGCGCACCTGGGCGCACATGCCCCCGTCCGGCCCGTCGATGCGGACGAAGCGCTCGAACCGCGGCCCGTCGGCCCGATCGGCGACCCAGGTGCGGGCGAGCGCCGCCTCGCCCAGCACCAGAGCTCGGCGGTAGTCGATCTCGTGGCGCAGCGCCACCCAGGCGAAGGCGCCCTGGTCGGCCGGATCGGCGCGCGCCCGCCAGTGGGCGATGGCGAGATCCTGCGCCCAGCCCAGGTAGACGACGTTGTTGACGTGGCCGTTCTCGTCGATGTCGGAAGGCTTGGGCTGGAAGGCGCGGGTGAAGACCCCGCGACCCTCAGGCGGCTCGACGGCGCGGCTCACGCCGCGAGTACGCCCTGCTCCTCGAGAAGGGGCTTCAACTCGCCTGAGGAGAACATCTCGCGGACGATGTCGGCGCCCCCGACGAACTCGCCCTTGACGTAGAGCTGCGGGATGGTGGGCCAGTCGGTGAAGCTCTTGACGCCCTCGCGCAGCGCATCGTCCTGCAGGACGTCGACGCCCACGAAATCCACGCCCAGGTGGTCGAGGATCTGCACCACCATGGCCGAGAAGCCGCAGCGAGGCTGCTCGGGCACGCCCTTCATGAACAGCACCACGGGGTGCTCGCCCACGGTCTTGGCGATGAAGTCGTGGACGGGGTTGGCGGTTTCGGCGTCGGTCATTCGCTCGCCTTTCAGGCAAATACTCAGGCCCAAGAGCTAGGGAGCGCCGACCCCGAGGTCAACCGCGCCGCGCCGCCGTGTGATTTTAACGATGGTTGTTGAAGGATGGTTAGCTGCGGCGTGCCAGGATCGGCGTCATGCAGCTTCTGACGGACATCCTGCGCTTCAGCACCTCCGACCCGGGACGGCTCTGGACCGTCGTGGGCGGCGCGCTGTTGCTCGCCACGCTCGACGCCGCCCGCCAGGTGCGACGGGCGCGCGCCTATGACGCGTGGTGGTGCTTCAACGTCCGGGCGTGAGCCGCGGGCGCATGAAGCCGGGCGTAGAGCCCCGCGATCACCTCCCGCGGCCAGCTCGCCCCATCATCGACTCTGCGTCGCGTGCGCCGCGCTTCGCGTCAGTCCGACGCCGAAGGCGGAGACGATGAACACCAGGACGCCGACGATCCAGCCGTTCCAGGCCGCTCCGGAGCCGGCCGCGAAGCCGTAGACCCAGGGCGTTATGAAGGTCCAGGCGCCGAGCACCAGGTTGCACCACTCCTGCCAGCGCCCGCGCTGGCCGGCGGCCCACAGCGCCAGGATCGCCACGACGATCCCGACGATCCAGTTGTTCCAGGATGCGGGCGAGACGAGTCCCAGCACCCAGGGCGAGATGAACAGCCAGGCGCCAAGAATGAGATTGAGCCAGTCGGGCCATCGCTGACCCCAGCCGCCGGCTCCGGCATCGCGGGGTTGATCTGTCATGACGAATTCTCTCGGTTGCGCCCGAACCCAACCCCTTGGTGGATCAGATCAACCGTCGCGCGCGCCCGGCGTTCGCCCTGATGGCCGGCTGTTGGATCACGATCCCGCTACAGCATAGGAGCGCGCCTCATTCGGGCGCGGCGGTCTCCAGCGCCAGAGCGTGCAGCTCGCCGCCAACCCGGCCCTTCAGAGCCTGATAGACGAGCTGGTGCTGGCGCACGCGCGGCAGGCCCTTGAACCGTTCCGAGACGATGCGGGCGCGGTAATGGTCGCCGTCGCCGGCCAGGTCGGCGATCTCGATCTGGGCGTCCGGAAAGCCTTCGCGGAGCGCGGCCTCGAGGGCGGTCTGGGTCATCGGCATGGGCGCGTCCTTAGACCCGCGCGGCCGCTCATTCCAGCACGATCAGGCTCACCCCGAAGCAGCCCATCAGCAGCGCCGCCATGAGGTCCAGCGGCCGCCGCGCGCGTCCGTAGGCGGCGATCGCGGGCTTTGCGGAGAACGCGAAGGCCATCGCCACCTGCCAGGCGAAGCAGACCAGGCACACCACCGCCACCGCCGCCAGATGCAGCCAGAGCGGGGTGTCGGGGCCCACGTAGGCCGAGAAGATGGAGGCGAAGAACAGCACCGACTTCGGGTTGGTCATGTTGACCGCGAAACCCTGCCAGACGTCGCCGGCCAGGCTGCGCTTCGGCGCGTCTCCGCCCTCGGCCGCCGACACCGGTTCGGAGCGCCACAGGGACCAGGCGAACCACATGAGGTAGAACCCGCCGCCGACCTTCAGCAGCTTGTAGAGCCAGGGCGCAGCGGCCAGCACCGCCGCAAGTCCCAGCGCCGCGGCCGCGCACCAGACGATGCAGGAGAGCGTCGTCCCGACGCCCGCCGCCAGCGCCGCCCCGCGCCCCCGCCGCATGCCGAGCCGCATCAGCATGAAGTTGTTCGGCCCAGGGACGAGGCAGGTCGCCAGGCTCACCACGAACAGCGAGGCGAGCGAGAGGAGGAGGGCGGTCATGGCGACGGTCTAGCCCAGTCCTGCTGCCGGCGGGGTGGCGGCAACCCGTTCCTCCCCGCAAGGGGAGGTGGCCCGAAGGGCCGGAGGGGGGGTTCCGCTCAGAACGCGCAGCTGCGAGTCCGCGGCGGAAGCCCCCAGTCGCTCCGCGACAGCTCCCCCTGAGGGGGAGCAACTCCGTCGCTAATCCAAAATGCTAGAGTAGATGATGCTCTTCAGCTGGCCGCGGAAGTTGAATGTGCCGGACGGCATCAGCTGGGTCATGAACACGACCGTCAGGTCCTCCTTCGGGTCGACCCAGAAGATGGTCGAGGCGGCGCCGCCCCAGTAGTAGTCGCCGGCGCCCAGCGTGCCGGTCTGCACCTGGCCCAGGGTCGAGGCGAAGCCCAGCCCGAAGCCCACGCCCTCGTTGGCGGTCTCGGAGAACGAGCCGAGCGCGAGCTGGACCAGGTCCTTGCCGCCCGGCAGGTGGTTCATGTGCATCAGCTCGATGGTCCGCGGCCCGAGGATGCGCGCCCCGTCCAGCTCGCCGCCGCGGCGCAGCATTTCGCAAAACCGCATATAGTCGGCGCTCGTGCCGGTGAGCCCGCCGCCGCCCGACTTGAAGCCCGGCTCCCTGGTGAAGTCGCTCGCCTGCGGATCGTCGATCAGCTTGAGCTGCTTGTCGGGCCCGCGCTGGTAGTTGGCGGCGAAGCGGCCGACCTTCTCGGGGGCGACATGGAAGGCGGTGTCCTTCATGCCGAGCGGCGCGAAGACCTCCTCGGCCAGATATTGCGCGAACGGCTTGCCCGAAATGATCTCGACCAGCGCCCCGCAGACGTCGGTCGCCAGGGAGTACATCCACTGGGTCCCCGGCTGGTAGCGCAGCGGCACCTGGCCGAGCTTGTCCATGAACTGCTGCATGCTGTCCGCGCCGCCGACCGAACGGACCTTCAGGCTGCGGTAGATCTGGTCGATCGGGTGCTGGATGCCGACGCCGGGGAGGCCGCCGCCGTAGGTCAGGCCGGCGGTGTGGGAGAGCACGTCACGGAAGCTGATCGGCCGGTGCGCCGGCTCGGTGTTCATCGTGTCGCCCTCGCCGGAGGTCCAGACGCGGTGCTCCTTCCAGGACGGGACGAAGCGGCTGACCGGGTCGTTGAGCTGGAAATAGCCCTTTTCGTAGAGCGTCATCAGCGCGACCGAGGTGATCGGCTTGGTCATCGAGTAGATGCGGAAGATGGTGTCGTCGGCCATCGGCTTGGCCCGCTCGCGGTCCATCTGGCCGAAGGAGGCGGCGTAGCCGATGTGGCCGTGCCGGGCGACCGTCACCTGGCAGCCCACGACCTTGCCGTTGTCGATGTAGTTGCGCTTCAGGTGGTCGCCGATGCGCTCCAGGCGCTGGGCGTCGAGACCGGTCCACTGCGATTGGGCGTCCATGAAATATCCTCCCGGAAATGGCCTTGGCTTTAATTGGCCGCCATCATGGGCGCGGAAAGCGGGCCAAGCCAAGACGTATCGGAGGACGCTATGGACGAGCTGGAGCAGATGGCCGCGGCGCTCGGCGAGCGGCTGAAGGCGCGCGGCGAGACCATTGCAGTGGCGGAGAGCTCGTCAGGCGGCCTGATCTCGGCGGCCCTGCTCAGCGTTCCGGGCGCCTCGAAGTATTACCTGGGCGGGGCGGTGGTCTACACCGGCAAGGCCAGGATGCAGCTGATGGACCTGACCAGGGAGGCGGTGGCCGGCATGCGTTCGGCCAGCGAGCCCTACGCCCTGCTCCTCGCCCGCACCGCGCGCGAGCGGTTCGGGACCACCTGGGGCCTCTCCGAAACCGGCGCGGCGGGGCCGAGCGGCAATGGCTATGGCGATGCGCCCGGCCACAGCTGTCTCGCCATCTCCGGGCCGATCGAGAGCGCCATCACCCTCGAAACCGGCCGCGACGAGCGTTCGGCCAACATGCGCGCCTTCGCGGCCGCGGCGCTGCGGCTGCTCGCGACCGGGTTGGAGCAGGTCGAGCCCTCATGAGACCGCAGCCCGGACGCGGATCCGGGGCTCAGTGAAGCCTGGACCGCTGGGCAAGAGTCGCATTCACCTGATGCACTTGGCGCTCGAGCCGGTCGAGCTCGGCCTCGGTGAGGCCGCGATCCACCAGCAGTTCGACGAGATCCTCGATCGCGGCCGCCCGAGCTTCCGGGGGCAAGATCGCGATGCGCGTCAGCGTGGCGTTGTCCATGTCGCTTGATCGTTCCAGTTTGGGCGGGTTCGCGCAGGCCCAGCAGGTTTCATGCCGGGACTGAATGCGACGGCCAGCCGATCGGGGCCGGCGGCTGCGGGGAATCGGCGCGCCTCTCAGCGCTTCTTGCCGAGTTCCGCGGCGATGTCCTTGGTGAGGCGGCCCGCCTTGCGATGGGCGGCGGTGATCTGGTCGCGCGTGACGCCCCAGCGCTTCATCCAGTATTCGACGGCCCGGCGCTCCGAGAGGTCGAGCCGCTCCTTGTCGATAAATCCTCGCTTGTCCTTGAGCCCGGCCATCGGGGCCTCCCTCTCCTGGGCGGAGCTACTTCTTCACCCACGGCTTGGATGCGCCGGCCCGTATCTGTGAGGTCGGCTTGCGGTTGAGCGCCGCGCGGCCCGAGACGGGCGGCTTTGAAGCCAGAGCCGCCCTGCGCATGCGCAGAGCGCGCTGGATCGGACTTTCGGCGGGCGGGTCTTCGGGATCGTCGGGCATTCGGGTCCTTTAGCACAGAGGCGCCGGAGCGTTGCGACCAGACGCGAGACCAGCTCCGAAACGCCGGTGACGGCGGGGATGGGCAGGACGACGGGCGGGTGCGGCCGGGGGCGCTAAGCCGCCCCGCGGATGATGCGCCTGGCCTGGAAGGGCGGGATGATGGCCGTGATGTGGGCGGCCCAGCGCAGGCGCGCGTCGTGGCGCGTCGGCCCGGCCACGCTCTCCAGGTCGTAGAGCCCGGCGCGCGAGCCGCGCAGCAGGCGCTTGACCAGCACCTCCTCGCCGTCGGTCTCGACCACCACCACCTGGCCCAGCATGTCGGGGCCGGGCGGCGTGCGCTGGTCCTCGAAATAGATCAGCGCGCCATCGTCGGCGAGCCCGCGCATGGAGTGGCCGACCACCTTCAGGGCGACCGCCTTCTCTGTGCCCCCCGGCGGGATGGGAGCGAGGTCGCCGCCCTCCTGGCCGGTGGCGAAGAGGACCAGGCCTTCGGGATTGGCGCCGACGCGGCCGATCACCGGGACGTATCCTGGCTCGGGGGTCGGCCGCATGGGGCCCGCGGCGTCATAGAGCCACTCCGGCCGGACGCCGAAGGCCGCCGCGTACTCCTTGGCCTTGCGGAAGGAATAGGGCGCGTTGCCGTTCTCGTTCGAAGCGTAGGTGTTGCGGTTCCAGCCGAACTGGTCGGCCGCCGCCGCGGCGGTCTCGAAGCCGCGGGCGATGCGCGCCTCGCGCAGCCGCTCCGAGCGCCCGTCCATGCCGATGCCTGCGACCATCTGGTGCTGTACATAAAATACAAAAATCCTTGGCGCAAGGGCCGTATGTAATATACAGTTCCCTCATGCCGAGCGAACACAGACAGAACACCCCAAACGCGAGCGTCGGCTATGCGGCGCTGCGTCACGCGGGCCTCCCCGCCGCCGCGGCCGCCGCCGAGCTGAGGCTGGAGCCGCTCCGGGCGCACCGACTGGAGCGGCTGTTCCAGGCCCGCCGGAGCGGAAGCTTCGATCCCATGAAGCCCCGCTACGCCAGACACGGACGCCACGTCGCCGCGGTGATGGCCCTGGGCGGCTACCCCGTGCTGCCGGCGCGCACGCGATGAGCGAGCCCGCCGAGGAGGCCGCCGCGGTCGTGGCCCGGGCGCTCGCCCGCAGGCGGCCAAAGGAGCGGCCGCAGTTCCTGCGCGAGCTGCTGGCCCACGCCGCCGCGGGCCTGGTGGTGATCGAGGGCGACCGCCAGGCGTGCGAAGCCGTCTACCGCCTGGCCGACGCCGTCGCGATCCGCGGCCGGCCCTGAGCCCATCCCGAACGAAAGGAGGCGCCGCATGCGCCAGACGAATGCGCGCGAGCGGCTGCTCGTGCAGGAAGCCCGCGCGAAGGCGAGGGCGGAGGCGAGCCAGGTCGCCGGCGGGGTCGCCGAGACCGTGGCGCTGCAGCGGGGCCGCGGCGCCGCCTTCGAGAAGCCGAAGCCGGGGCGCGGCGGCCGCGAGACGCCCTACCGCCGCCAGGCCGGCCTCGACTGGCTGGCCAGGAAGGGCCGCATCAGCGAGGCGCAGAAGGCCGCCGGCCTGCGCTACGGCGAAGCCTTTCGCATCGCCCAGCCGATGCTCTCGATCGGATCCACCCTGGAGGTGCAGCCCGGCATGGGCGGCGCAGGGTTGCCTCTGAAGGCGCTGATCGACCTCGCCGGCCGCCGCCAACAGGCGCAGGCGAAGCTCGCCATGTACCGCCGCCGGCTCGGCGACCAGCCCGACCTCGTCCAGGCCTGCAACCTCGTCTGCGGCCGCGAGCTCACCCCGCGCGAAGCCGGCGGCGGCGAGCGCGACGGCATCCGCGTGGAGGCCGTGCTGCGCGTCGCGCTGGACCTGCTCGCCGCCGCCTGACCCGACGTTTGCGGTGATCCAACGGACCGTCGGCGCTGAATCTGGGCCCCGGCCTTCGCCGGGATGAGCGGCACGGTCATGGCCGGGACGAGCCCGGCCATGACGGGTCGGCTCAGACCAGATCCCCACCGGCCATGGAGGCGGTGGTGCCGTGCTCCTTGAAGGCCTTGACGACGTTGCGGCCGACGGTCCAGCGGTGGACCTCGTCGGGGCCGTCGACCAGCCGCTGGGAGCGGATCTGGGTGTACCAGCGGGCGAGCGGGGTGTCCTGGCTGTAGCCCAGCGAGCCGTGCAGCTGGATGGCGGTGTCGACCACGTGGTGGACCATGTTGGCCAGGTAGACCTTGGCCATGTGGTTCTCCTGCCGCAGATCGAGACCCTTCTCGGCCTTGTAGGCGATGTGCATCAGCATCAGCCGGCCGATGTAGAGCTGGGTGGCGCACTCGGCGAGCATGAACTGGACCACCTGGCGATCGGCCAGCGGGCGTCCGAACGTCTCGCGCTTGGTGACCCGCTCGGTGGCCATGTCGAGGGCGCGCTGGGCCATGGCGATGTTGTGCATGCCGTGGCGCAGGCGGCCGTAGGCGAGGCGGTGCTGGCCCATGTTGAAGCCGTTGCCCTCGCCGCCCAGCAGGTTCTCGGCCGGGACCACCAGGTCCTTGATCTCGATCTCGGCGTGGCCGCCGCCCAGGATGTGGCTCAGGGGCCCCTCGATCGCCATGGTCGGGATGTTGCGCTTGATGTTGTAGCCCGGGTTCGGAAGCTCGACGATGAAGGTCGAGTAGCGCTGATGGCGCGGCGCATCCGGGTCGGTCATCGCCATGACCAGCGCCATGTCGGCGTTGGTGGCGGCCGAGGAGAACCACTTCTCGCCGTTCAGGACGTAGTTCTCGTTGCCCTGCTTGATGGCGCGGGTCTGCATGCCGGTGGCGTCGGAGCCGGCGGCCTTCTCGGTCATCGAGTAGCAGACCCGCTTGTCGCCGTTCAGCAGCGGCTTGAGGAACTTCTCCTTCTGGTAGTCGGTCCCGTGGGTCAGGATGGTCATCATGGTGGCGTCGTCGGGACCCTGGGTGTTCATCGACAGCGCGCCCAGGTAGCTCTCGCCGAGCTCCATCTGGACCAGCGCATTGGCGAGCGGGCCCAGCCCCATGCCGCCGTATTCCTTGGGGATGAAGGGGCACCACAGGCCCTGGGCGCGCGCCTTGGTGCGCAGCTCCTTCAGCACCTTGTCGAACGAGTCCCGGTCCTTGACCTTCTTCTCGGCCGGGATGCACTCGTCGTGCACCCATTTGCGGACGCGCTCGCGGATCTCCTTCGCCTCGTCCGGAATCTCGAAATCGACGGCCATGGGCGGTCTCCCTGATGCTGATGCTCGGCTGGACGACACCCTGGGGCGGAGAGGGGCGGGCGCGCAAGTCCCGGTCGACGGATGCCCCGCCCGGGTCTAGCGTCGCGCGATGGGGAACGGCGTTCGGCGGGCCAGTTTCGCGGGCATGGCGGTGGCGCTGCTGGTCGCCGGGAGCGCCTGCGCGGGCGGCTATCACGCGCCGCGGGACGCCTACGGTCGGCCCGAGCTCGAGGGACTGTGGACCAACGCCTGGCTGACCCGCCTGGAGCGGCCGAACCGGTTCGGCGCCTCGCAGCTCAGCGAGGCCGAGGCCGCCGCCTACGAGGCCAGCCCGCCGCCGGTGATCACCGACAACGTCGGCGGCAACGACAGCGAGATGTGGGAGATGGGCGGCCGGCTCGCCCGAATCGGCGGACGCGCGCGGATCGGGCTGATCGTCGATCCGGCCGACGGCAAGCTACCGTATACGCCGGCCGGGCGCGCCCTGGCCGACGCCACGAAGCGGGCGGCGCAGGACTTCGACGGGCCGGAGCCGCGGACCACGTCGGAACAGTGCCTGCTCCCCAACAGCATCGGGCCCCCGATGCTGATCGGTCTCTACGCCAACAACATCCAGATCGTGCAGACCCGCGACCGGATGGTGTTCGTGCTGGAGTGGAATCACGAGACGCGGATCGTCCGGCTCGACGACCGTCACCATGTCCCAGCCGCGATCCGGCCGTGGATGGGCGACTCCGTGGGCTGGTGGGAGGGCGATACGCTGGTCGTCGAGACCACCAACTTCAACGCGCGGCAGCAGCCGAGGCGCAGCGGGACCGAGAACTACTACCTGTCGCCCGACGCCAGGGTGGTCGAACGCTTCACCCGCACTTCGGCCAGCGAGATCCTCTACCAGTTCAGCGTGGAGGACCCGACGGTCTACCGCCAGACCTGGCGGGGCGAGCTGCCGATGGTGGCGAGCTCGGAGAGGACGTTCGAGTTCGCTTGCCATGAGGGCAACTATTCACTGCCGAACATCCTGGCCGGCGCGCGGGCGGCCGAGCGCGAGGCGGCGGCAAAGAAATCGGGGGAGGGGGCGCTTGGAGATTAGGAGAGCAACGACCGCGCTGGCGGCCTGGGTGGCGCTCAGCGGAGCGGCCCTGGCGGCCGACTACCGCGCGCCAAGGACCGCGTTCGGCCAGCCGGACCTGCAGGGCGTCTGGACCAACGCCTCGCTGACCACGCTCGAGCGGCCGCCGATGTTCAGGACGCTGACGGTCAGCGAGGCGCAGGCGGCGGCGTTCGAGAAGGCGCGGGCGGCGCGCCGCGCCGCGGCCGACCGGCCGACCGATCCCGATGCGCCGGCCCCGCCGGTCGCCAACGATCCCGGCGGCTACAACGCCGGCTGGACCGATCCCGGCACCGCCATGGGCCGGATCGGCGGCGAGGTCAGGACCTCGTGGCTGATCGATCCGGCGGACGGCAAGCTGCCCTACAGCGCCGCGGGCCGGAAGGCGTTCGACACCTCGCTGCGGCGCGCACGCACAGACTTCGACGGGCCCGAGGCCAGGCCGCTCGGCGAGCGCTGCATCCTGGGCTTCGGCTCCTCGGCCGGGCCGCCGATGCTGAACGTGCTCTACAACAACAACTACCAGATCGTGCAGGCGCCGGACGCGGTGGCGATCGTCGTCGAGATGAACCACGACGTGCGTACGATCCGGCTGAACGCCACGACCCACCTGCCGCCGAACATCCGGCCCTGGATGGGCGATAGCATCGGCCATTGGGAGGGCGAGACGCTGGTGGTGGAGACCACCAACTTCAATCCGGGCGAGAGCCTGCGGCCCTACTTCGGCGCGACGCTCTACCTCTCCAAGGACGCCAAGGTGACCGAGCGGTTCACGCGCGTTTCGCCGAGCCAGATCCTCTACGAATTCCAGGTGGAGGATCCCGGCGTCTTCACCCAGACCTGGAAGGCGCAGATGCCGCTGAACGCGACCAAGGGCCCGGTCTATGAATACGCCTGCCACGAGGGCAACTATGCGCTGCCGGACATCCTCTCCGGCGCGCGGGCGGCGGAGAAGGCCGGCAAATCGCCGGAGGCGGCGAACCTGAGCGAGTAGGGCGCTCGGCCCCCGCTAGGCGGCGACCGCGGAGCCGCGGCGGATGCTGTCGAAGTCGGACAGCAGGGCGCCCAGCGCCGAGGGCGAGCGCTCCCGGTGCGCCAGACGCGCGCCGAACAGCAGCGCCTGCAGCTCGTCGCGGGCGCGGCGCACGCGGCTCTTCACCGTTCCCACGGGACATCCCATGATCTGGGCCACTTCCTCGTAGGCGAGACCGCCGGCGCCCACCAGGATCAGGGCCTCGCGCTGGAAGTCCGGCAGCATGGCGAGCGCGCGGCGGACGTCCTCCAGCTCCACGTTCGCCGAGGGATCGTCGGGGGCGACCAGGGTGCGCTCGATGATCTCGGAATCGTACTCGGCGCGCCACTTGCGGCGGCGCTGGCTGGAATAGAAGCGATTGCGCAGGATGGTCGAGAGCCAGGCGCGCAGGTTGGTGCCCGGGCGGAACTGGTCGCGGCAGCGCCAGGCCTGCAGCAGGGTCTCCTGGGCGAGGTCCTCCGCCTGCTCGACGTCGCCGGTCAGGGCGCGGCCGAAGGCGCGCATGAAGGGCGCGGCGGCCAGGAGCTCGGCCTCGAAGCGATCGGCAGACGGCTTGTCGGACATCGCGCCCCTCCAACCGGGGCGATAACGATCACGGCAGAGCTTTGTTCCCGCCGCCGGTCACGCGCCGGGCGGCAGGCGGACGGACGCATGGAGTTCGCATTTTGTTCTTGACGGCCGCGCGCGAATTTGAGACACTTGCGGCATCGTCGAGAACTGCGTCCCGCCGCCGAGGCGACTGCGATTGAGAGCCGTCGCCGCGCCGCACCGAGAGGCGACCTCAGGACTGACCTCAGGACTGGCCTGAGCCCTGGCCGGAGGACTGCTGGCGGTTCTGGGCGATCTCGCCGTGCTTCCCGCCGGTGGGATCCCTGGCGTCGATCTCGGGGCGGAGATGGCCGGGCTTGGAGGGGCCGCCCTGGTGCAAGGGCTTGCCCCCGCGGCCGCCCTGCTGCTGCTGCTGATGTTGTGGTTTGCCGTGCTTTTCGCCGCGCTTCATGGCGGGCCTCCGATCGTCTGCGTCGGAGCGCCAACGGGGCGGGGCGAGGGTGGTTCCTGGCGACTGCGACGGTGCGTCGGCCGCGCCCCTCCGGCGGTTCGCGCCGCCTCCCCCGTCGCCTGCGCGACAGGGGAGGAGCGGGAGGTCAGCGCCTCTGGGCGGCCGCGAGCTGCTCCACCAGGTCGAGCGTGGCCTGATGGAAGTGCGGGCGGA
>Ga0308174_10000368_pt1 | contig 18919 bp, 14 predicted proteins | sample PhyPR2_FD_203894 | JGI IMG/M metagenome (GOLD analysis project Ga0308174, IMG submission 203894) | Soil microbial communities from UC Gill Tract Community Farm, Albany, California, United States - DLSLS.P.R2 | ecosystem: Environmental > Terrestrial > Soil > Agricultural land | place: USA... | reverse complement strand
CAACGACGAGGCCCGGGCCTGGCTCGAGCGCTACTGCTCCGAGCACGGCGTCGCGGTGCAGAGGAGGCCGGCGTACACGCACGCCACCAGCGCCGCCGGCGAGCGATCGGCCCGGCGCGAGCTGGCCGTGGCCAGGGCGGCGGGTCTCCCGGTGACCTGGGTGGAGACCCCCGAGCTGCCGTTCGAGACCCGCGGCGCGGTGATGCTCCCGGACCAGGCCCAGCTCGACCCGATGGAGCTGCTCGCCGCGATGGCGGCCGACTTCGCCGCCCACGGGGGCACCCTCGTGGAGGGGACGCGGGTACGCCGCGTGACCGGCCGCGGTCCGGTCACCGTGCACACCGAGCACGGCACGACGACGGCCCACCAGGTCGTGGTCGCCACCAACATGCCGATCCTCGACCGGGGCGGGTTCTTCGCGCGCGCCACTGCGCAACGGTCCTACGCCCTCGCGTTCGCCGGCGTCGAGCAGGTCCCCGAGGGCATGTACCTCTCGGCGGACTCGCCCGGGCGCTCGCTGCGGGACACCCCCGGGCCCGACGGCCCACTGCTCCTGGTCGGCGGCAACGGGCACGGCACCGGGCGGGCCGCCTCTCCGCAGGCCAAGGTCGACGACCTCATCGCCTGGACCCGCAAGTACTTCCCCGGGGCCGAGCTGACCCACTCCTGGTCGGCCCAGGACTACGTCACCAGCCACGCGCTGCCCTTCGTGGGCCCGCTGGTGCCGCACCGCGAGGACCTCCTGGTCGCCGGCGGCTACGCCAAGTGGGGCATGACCAACGGCGTCGCTGCCGCACTCGCGCTGAGCAGCCGTCTGCTCGGCGGCCACACCGAGTGGGCCGCGGTGCTCGACAGCTGGTCGGCGGCGTGGTTGCGCGGCGCCCCGCAGGCGGCGTTCCTCAACGCCGAGGTGGGCTGGGAGATGGCGCGGGGCTGGCTCGCCCCCCTGACCCGCCCCGGGGGCCGGGCGCCGGCGGAGGGCAGGGGCGAGGTCCGGCTCGACCACCTCGGGCTTCCGACGGCCGTCGCGACGGTCGACGGCGCCGTACGTCGCGTCTCGGGCGTCTGTCCGCACCTCGGAGGAGTGCTGCGGTGGAACGACGCCGAGCGCACCTGGGACTGCCCGCTGCACGGCTCGCGCTTCGACCACGACGGCTCCCTCCTGGAAGGGCCGGCGACCTGCGGCCTGGCGCCGTCGGGCGGCTGACGCAGCGGGGGTGCCTGCCGGACCGTCGCCGTCACCCGATCGACCTCACCACCTCGAGGAGAGGATGACCCGTGCCTGACGAGCTCGCCACCATCGGACTGACCGGGCTGGCGGTGATGGGCCGCAACCTGGCCCGCAACATCGCCCGGCACGGTCACCGCATCGCCGTGCACAACCGGACCGCCTCCCGGACGAGCGCGCTGCTCGAGGAGTTCGGCTCCGAGGGCGACTTCGTCGGCTCGGAGTCCCTGGCCGACTTCGTCGCCTCCATCGAGAAGCCGCGTGCCGTCCTGGTGATGGTCAAGGCCGGGGAGCCGACCGACGCCGTCATCGACGAGCTGGTCCCCCTGCTCGACGAGGGTGACATCGTCGTCGACGCCGGGAACGCGCACTTCGTCGACACTGTCCGACGCCAGGAGGCGCTGGCCGAGCACGGGCTGCACTTCGTCGGCATGGGCGTCTCGGGCGGCGAGGAGGGTGCCCTGCACGGGCCGTCGATCATGGTGGGTGGCTCCGACCACGCCTACGAGCGCCTCGGCCCGATCCTCGAGGGGATCGCCGCCGAGGTCGACGGCACCCCCTGCTGCACCCACGTCGGTCCCGGTGGCGCCGGGCACTTCGTGAAGATGGTGCACAACGGCATCGAGTACGCCGACATGCAGCTGATCGCCGAGTCCTACGACCTGCTGCGCAGCGTGGCCGGGCTGTCGCCCGCCGAGATCGCCGGGGTCTTCCGGGACTGGAACGACGGCGACCTCGAGTCGTTCCTGATCGAGATCACCGCCGACGTCCTGACCCACACCGACACCGACGGGACGCCGTTCGTCGACGTCGTACGCGATGCCGCCGAGCAGAAGGGCACCGGCCGCTGGACCGTGCAGAGCGCGCTGGACCTCGGGGTGCCGGTGACCGGGATCGCGGAGGCGACCTTCGCCCGCAGCCTGTCGGGGCACACCGAGCAGCGCGAGGCCGCCCGCCGGGTCTTCTCGACCGGGCCCGAGGCGGTGCCGCTCGAGGATCGCGACGCGTTCGTCGACGACGTGCGGGCTGCGCTCTACGCCTCCAAGGTGGTCGCCTACGCGCAGGGCTTCGACCAGATCGCCGCCGGCAGCCGCGAGCACGACTGGGACGTCGACCCGGGGTCCATGGCGACCATCTGGCGCGGCGGCTGCATCATCCGCGCCCAGTTCCTCGACCGGATCCGCGAGGCGTACGCCGAGGAGCCGGACCTGACCACGCTGCTGACCGCGGGCTACTTCGCCGACGCGGTGACGCAGGGAGCCGACGCGTGGCGCCGCGTCGTGGCGACCGCGGCCACGGCGGGGGTGCCGACCCCGGCGTTCTCGTCCTCGCTCGCCTACTTCGACGGCCTGCGCCGCGAGCGGCTCCCGGCCGCCCTCATCCAGGTCCTGCGCGACGACTTCGGTGCGCACACCTACCAGCGCACCGACCGCGAGGGCACGTTCCACACCGACTGGGCGGGAGACCGCTCCGAGAAGGAGATGTCAATGACCACCGAGAAGATCGCCACCGCTTCCGGCAGCTACCGCATCGGCGGCGACCTGCCCGTCGTACGCCTCGGCTACGGCACCATGCAGCTCACCGGCGAGGGGGTGTGGGGCCCGCCGAAGGACCATGACGAGGCGGTCCGGGTGCTGCGGCGGGCGGTCGAGCTGGGGGTGACCTTCTTCGACACCGCCGACTCCTACGGTCCGGTCGTGGCGGAGGAGCTGCTCAAGGAGGCGCTCCACCCGTACGCCGACGACGTCGTGATCGCCACCAAGGCGGGACTGACCCGCCAGGGACCCGGCATCTGGACGCCGGTCGGCAACCCCGCCTACCTCCGCCAGCAGGCCGAGCTCAGCCTGCGTCGGCTCGGGGTCGAGTGCCTCGACCTCTTCCAGCTGCACCGCATCGACCCCGACGTCCCGCTCGAGGACCAGGTGGGCGAGCTCAGGAAGCTCCAGGACGAGGGCAAGGTGCGCCACATCGGGCTCTCGGAGGTCGACGTGGAGCAGCTGGAGGCGGCGCGTCAGGTGGCCACGATCGCGACCGTGCAGAACCTCTTCAACCTCGCCAGCCGGGACGCCGAGCCGCTCCTTGACCACTGCGAGAAGGAGGGCATCGGCTTCATCCCGTGGTTCCCGCTGGCGACCGGGCAGCTGTCCAAGGACAACGGGCCGCTGGGCGAGGCCGCCCGGGAGCACGACGCGACGCCGTCGCAGCTGGCCCTGGCCTGGTTGCTGAAGCGCTCGCCGGTGATGCTGCCCATCCCCGGCACGTCCAGCGTCGACCACCTGGAGTCCAACACCGGGGCGGCGGCCATCGAGCTCACGGACGAGGAGTTCGAGGCGCTCACAGCGGGTACGTCGGCTCCATGACCCACCTGCACGATCCCCGGCCGGTCGTGGTGCCGCGCACGGTCACCTTCGACAGCCTGCTCATCGACTTCGACGACCGGGTCCTGGAACCGCGGCCGTGGACCGTGGCCCAGTCGACGTGGGCCGCCGACCTGATGCGCAGCGCGCCCCACGGCCCGGTGCTGGAGGTGTGTGCCGGGGCGGGGCACATAGGCCTGCTCGCGATCGCGCGCGAGGCCCGGCCGCTGGTCAGCGTCGACCTCAACCCGGTGGCCAGCGACTACACCCGGGCGAACGCCGAGCGAGCCGGCCTGGCCGACCTGGTGGAGGTCCGCGAGGGTGCGCTGGACGCGGTGCTCGAGCCGGACGAGCGCTTCGCCGTGGTCATCGCCGACCCGCCGTGGGTGCCGCGTGCCGACACCGGCCGCTATCCCGAGGACCCGCGCCTGGCCATCGACGGTGGCGACGACGGACTCGACCTCGCACGTGCCTGCTGGCGGCTGGCCGACCATCACCTGCTCGAGGGCGGATCTGCGGTGCTGCAGCTCGGCACCACCGACCAGGCGCGCAGGCTCGTCGACGAGGCCGGTGCCGGGACCCGGTTGAGGGTGGAGGAGACGCGCGTCTTCGAGCGCGGGGTGCTCGTGGCGCTCACCGCCGGCCCGCTGCGGAGCTGAGGCTCAGGGCCGCAGCTTCGCCGGCAGCACCTTGTGCGTGCCGTCGCACCACGGCTGCAGCGAGGACTTGCCGCAGCGGCACACCGCGCTCACCGGTCTGGTGGTGCGGTGCTCCTGACCCTGCTCGTCGGTGACCACGTGGTCGCCGCGCAGCAGCATGGGCCCGCCCGGGCAGAGCACGACGTCGGGGAGCACGACATCGGGGAGCACCCCGTCCGACTGGGCGGGGTCGCTCATGCCGCCCACTCCGCGAGCACCATCCGCGCGACGCGGTCCTCGAGGTCCAGGCAGCACCAGGCGCCGAACCAGACGTCGTCGGACAGGTGCGGCTCCTCTGCCAGGAGGCCCCCACAGATGTTCCGCACGGCGAGCTGCTCGTGGACGGCGTCCGCCTCCACGTGCTCGTCGTAGTAGTGGGCCATCTCCGGTGCCAGCCCGAGGCGCGCGATGCCCTGGCTCATCCGGCGGGAGGGGAGCGAGCTGGTGACCTCGAACGCCGCCAGGTGTCCCAAGGCCGCACCCCGGAGCCGTCGGTGCAGGCCGAACAGCGTCATGGCGTTGTTCTGCTCCAGGATCTCCAGGGGTGCGTCGTCCACGTAGGCGCCGTACTCCGGGCTCAGTCCGCAGGCATCGAGTCCCCGGGCGAAGAGGTGGGCATGCAGCCGAGCAGGGTCGCCGGTGCCGTACTCGTCGTAGAGCAGCTCCACGAGGGCCGCCTTGGTCCGCGGCCGGAGCCGGGGGACCGCCCACGCGGTGCTGTCGGACTCCTTGAGGTGGTAGACCGACCGCCACCGGAAGAGGTCGAGGACCTGCTCGGCGTCGGCCGTGCGCTGGACGTGCGTGGCGAGCGACGCGCCGTCGTGGCCCTCGACGAAGGCGAAGAAGTCGTCCGCGAAGGTGTCGGCGTCGTGGCTGCGGCCGGGTGGTGTCCATCGTGCGCGGAGCCGGCGCTCGAACGCGGCCTCCAGTCGAGGGCGCAGCGCGAGCAGGTGCGGGTCCCACTCGAGGGCGTCGTCGACGTCCTCGAAGCAGTGGTGGTGCAGCTCGTAGAGCGCCCACAGGGCGATCTGCTCGTCGTCGATGCTCTCGGGCGCGACGTCGACGAGGTCGGCGAGGTCGTCGGGACGAGCACGCAGGGCCTCGAAGAGCCGCTCGCTCAGCGAACCGCGAGCCTTGGGGGTCAACATGCCGAAGAGGTACCCGGGGCCGCGAACGGCCATGCGCTGAGTGAGGGGCGCCGACCGACCCGACGGGGGAACGGGCCGGCCGGCGTTGGTTCCATCCTGCCTCGGGTGCGCGCCCGGGACTCGGTGCGGTGGTACCGAACGGACTAGTGCATGTGTACTACCAGGAGATCCGGGCGGTGCCGGGGAGCCACGTGGTGACCGTCGTTCCACCGCCCGCGTGCGTGTCCAGCCTGCACCAGCCGCCGGCGATCTCCGCGCGGTCCTGCATGGTGAAGAGCCCACGGTGGCCCGGCGTCTGGCGCACCGGCTCGCCGATGCCGACACCGTCGTCGGCGACGGACACCTCGAGGCCGCCGTCGCGGCCGCCGACCACGACGGTCACCTGGTGGGCCTCGGCGTGCTTGCGGGCGTTGTTGAGCATCTCCTTGGCGATCCGGTAGGCGATGGCGCGGACCGTGTCCGGCACCTCCGGCTCCTCGTCGCCGTCGACGCTCCAGATGGTGCCGGTGCCCTCGAAGATCTCCTCCGCGGCCCGTCGCAGTGCCCCGGTCAGCCCGGCCTCCAGGTCGGGCGGCTCGAGGTCGAAGAGGAGCGCGCGCAGCCGCTCGGTCGCACCGGAGACGCTGGCCTGAAGCGGCACGAGGGTCTCGAGGAGGTCCGGCGCGCGCTCGCGCAGCCGACGCTCCATCAGCCCCAGACGCAGGTCGACCGCCGCGAGCGCCTGGACGGGGTCGTCGTGCACGTCGGCGGCGATCCGGGTGCGCTCGGCGTCCTGGGCGTCGACGAGGCGGGAGAGCAGGGCCTGCCGCTGCTCGATCAGCTCGCGCATGCTCCGCTCGGCCGCGAGGCGCTCGCTGATGTCGCGCTGCACGGTCGCCAGCGCGAACGGCTCACCCGTCTCGACGTCGCGCATCAGGAAGCTCGCGATGGCCACGGGGATGGCCGGGCCACGGTGGTTGCGCAGCGTGGACTCGCCCTCCCAGTGGCCCTCGGCGACCACGGCCGGCTGCTCGGTCTCCAGCGAGGCCTGGACCCCTCGGGGGGTCAGGTAGTCGAGGATGGTGGTCTCGGCGACGTCGACGGCGGGGTCGAGGCCGATCAGCTCGCGGCCTCCTGGGTTGACGTACTTCACCGCTCCGTCCAGCCCGGCGATCGCGATGAAGTCGGGCGAGGCCTCCACGAGGGCCTTGTACTGCTTCAGGTCGGTGTTCGCCTCGCGGAGGGCCGCCTCGGTCATCCGCAGGTCGGTCACGTCCTTGGCGATCCACGCGCTGCCGAGGGCAGCCCCGGTCTCGGGATGGGTCAGCAGGTGCGCGTCGAGCTGGCCGACCACGGTGCGGTCGGGGAGGGTGAGGCGCAGGTCGCCCGACCAGCGACCCTCGGACTCGAGGCCGCGACGGATCGCCTTGGTCTCCTCCTCGCCGATGATGGCGCCGGCAGTCGCCCACACGTCGCGGGACAGCGCGTCGATCCCGTAGGAGAGCACCTTGGGGTTCACGTAGACGACGCGGTCGTCCACGTCGACGATGCCCACCAGGTTGTCCGAGGCGTCCGCCAGCGCCCCGAACCTGATCAGCTCCTCATGGGCCACGCGCTGGGCCTCGAGCAGTCGCGCGTTGTCCAGCGAGAGCGCGCACCGTCGGGCGATCTCGGTGACCAGGTCGAGCTCGGCGTCGGTGAAGGCCCCCCGTTCCGCGGTCCGGGCCACGTCGACGAAGCCGAGCAGGAGGCCGCGGGAGCGCAGCGGCACGCGGACGTACGCCGTTCCGTCGACGCCGGTCGCCGGGGTCGGCTCGGTGGCGCGGACGTCCACGACGTCGGGTGTCACGTCGCGTTCGAGGAGCTCCGGCGCCCCGTCGCGGCACCACCGCGCGCGGGGCTCGAGCCGGTCGCCGACCTCGATCCGCAGCCACGCCGTGCCCGCGTCGGCGACGGGCTCGGCCACCGACCGGGCGACCAGCAGCAGCAGCGCGTCGGGGTCCAGGGTCTCCTGTGCCAGCGCGGCGGAGATGTCGGCCAGCAGCGTGGCCTGGTGCCGTGCTGCGTGCACCTCACGCTCGATCCGGCGTTGCTCGGTCACGTCGGTGGTCACGCCGAGGACGCCGGTGACCCGGCCCTCCTCGTCACGGGAGGGTTCGTAGTAGATCGCGAGCTGGCGGCCGAGGAACTCCCGCTCCAGGGTGAAGCTCTCGCCGGCGAGCGCCCGGCGCAGCGCTGCGAGCCCGTCGACGTCGTCGCGGTAGACGTCGAACAGGTTCTGGCCGACCAGCTCGCCGGGCTTCACGTGCAGGGGGCCCAGCCCCGAGCCGGTGGAGAGCGTGCACCGCCCAGTCGTGTCGAAGGCGAAGACGACCTGCGGGCCGACAGCCGGGCTCGCATCGGGTGTCTGCCGCACAGCTCGCCCTCCGGCTTCTCCCGTGGTGCGCCCCGCGGACGCAAGGTCCCGGCCATCGTAGGCACGCGCGCAGGGCCGGAGCGGCCGACAGGGGGAACCGGGGCGGAAATGACCGCGAGGCCGGTCCGTGGTGGACCGGCCTCGCGGCGTCGTCTGCGGCTCGGGTCAGCCCTGGGTGGCGCCGGTGGTCGGGGCGACGTACGGGCTCAGCGGGAGGTCCCGGGTCCACGGGGTGAGGTCGTAGGAGACGTCACGGCCCTTGACGCGCTCGAGGAGCGCGAAGGAGCGCAGGAAGCCGTGGTCCAGGACCCCGTCGAGGCAGGAGAACGGCACCGTCTGGGTGACGGCGTCGGTCTTGGAGTCGGCGGCGGAGGAGGCGGCCTTGCACACGTGCTGGCGGAAGCTGGTGTCGCCGTCGTAGCTGAAGACCCGTACCGTGACCTTGGACGCGCTGGAGATCAGCTCGACGAACGGCGAGTTCGGGTCCGACATCTTCTTGTCGGGCGTGATGATGGTGCCGACCGCCTGCTGGAACCGGTCGTTGTTGAGGATCCGGGTCAGCGGGTAGCTGATGGTGAGCGTCTCGGCGGTCCGGTCGACGTGGTAGCCCACCTGCTTCATGCCCACCGAGTGCGTGATGCGGTGCGGCAGGTCCCGCTCGGCCTTCACCACGTGCACGTCGCCGGTCTTGTCGGTCATCGTCACGTCGATGACGGCGGTGGCCTCGTCCTCGGGGCTGACGGTTGCGTACGCGGCGCCGCCGACGACGGTGGAGGTGAGGACGGCGAGGCCGGCCAGGAGGGTGCGCTTGTGCATGGCGTTCCTTGTGCGAGAAGTCTCGGCGCGGCGGTCGCACGCACCGAACGGGGCGGAGGGTGTGTGGGCCCTGTCGCCCCCCGTGTTCCGCCGGAGGCGAATCGTAGGGCCGAGCAGGGTTTCGGGCCCCATCGACAGCGTCCACGCCAGGGAGACGACGAAGGCCAGGACACGTGACGTGTCCTGGCCTTCGGAGTTGGTACGGCATCAGGGACTCGAACCCCGAACCCGCTGATTAAGAGTCAGCTGCTCTGCCAATTGAGCTAATGCCGCGTGCGGTGAAGCGAGAAGAACTCTAGCAGCGGCGTGACGCGAGAGAGAAATCGAGGGGTCGCCTAGAGCGACGCGAGCACGGCCTGGGCCGCGTTGTGCCCGCCGATCCCGGAGACGGCGCCGCCGCGGCGCGATCCGGAGCCGCACAGCAGCACCGAGTCGGCGTCGGTCTGCACGCCCCACTGCTGTGCGGGGGTGTCCAGACGGGCCCGGTTCGACGCCCACGGCCAGTCCAGGTCGCCGTGGAAGATGTGACCGCCGGGCATTGCGAGGTCGGCCTCCACGTCCTGGGGGATCTTGGCCTCGAGGCAGGGCCGGCCGTCGGCGTCCCGGGCCAGGCACGTCTCGATCGGCTCCACCAGGTGCTCGTCGATCGATGCGATCGCCCGCGCCACGGCGAGCTCCTTGGTCGCCACCGGGTCCTTGTCGAACAGCGACGCCGGGGTGTGCAGCCCGAAGTAGGTCAGCGTGTGGGTGCCCGCGGCCGAGTCGCCGAGGATCGAGGGGTCGGTGAGGGAGTGGCAGTAGACCTCGCCGGGCAGCCTCTCCGGCAGTCGTCCTGCGGCCGCGTCGGCGTACGCCGCCTCGAGCTGGCTGTAGTCCTCGGCGACGTGGAGCGTTCCTGCGAAGGCCACGGCCGGGTCCACGCCGGACTTCAGCTGCGGCAGCCGGTCGAGCAGCAGGTTGATCTTCAGCTGCGCGCCCTGGGGCTTGCCGCCCGGGTCCTCGCCCTCGCCGAGCAGGATCCCCAGCACCCAGGGGGCGACGTTCGCCAGCACGAAGCGGCCCGAGACGGTGTGCGACTTCCCGCCGTCGTGCCACGTGACCTCGGCGCCCTCCCCGGTGTCGCGGATCGCGCTCACCCCGGCGGAGGTGATGATCTCGGCTCCCGCCTGCCCGGCGGCCCGCGCCAGGGCGTCGGTCACCGCCCCCATGCCGCCGACCGGCACCCGCCACTCGCCGGTGCCGTTGCCCAGCAGGTGGTAGAGGAAGCAGCGGTTCTGGACCAGCGAGGGGTCGTGCATCGAGGCGAACGTCCCGATCAGGGCGTCCGTGGCGACGACGCCGCGCACGGTGTCGTCGGTGAAGCGGCTCTCGATGGTGGCGCCGAGCGGGGTCGTGACGAAGTCCCGCCAGGTGTCCGCGTCGACCTCGCTGCGAAGGACGCGCTCGGTGGGCAGGGGAGCGAGCAGGGTCGGTGCGACCGCCCGGGCGAGACCGGCCACGTCGGCGTAGAACGCGCGCCACGCGTCGTACTCCTGGTCGTTGCCGGTGAGCTCCGCGAACGAGCGGCGCGTGGCCTCTCCCTCGGGGCGCTCCACCAGCAGCCCGCGAGGCTTGCCGTCACGGCTCACCGGCGTGTACGACGCGGTCGGCCGTGACGCCAGCCGGAGGTCGAGGTCGAGGTCCGAGACGAGCTGGTCGGGCATCATCGAGACCAGGTAGGAGTAGCGCGACAGGCGGGCCGGCCGGCCCGGGAACGCCGTCGCCGAGACCGCGGCGCCGCCGGTGTGCTCGAGGCGTTCGAGGACCAGGACCGAGAGCCCAGCGCGGGCGAGGTAGGCCGCGGAGGTGAGGCCGTTGTGCCCGCCGCCGACGACGACCACGTCGTACTGCTTCTTCGCCGAAGTCACCCCGTCAACCTAGCCGCCCCGCTGCGACGGCGGCCAAAACGTCGATGCCGCTGACCTGCCCGTCGTCACCTGAGTCCGGGCCGGGGCTGCATCGGGGCTGCATCGGGGCTGCCGGAATATCCAATCTTCAACTACCGTTGGGAGGAATGCCGATCCCGGCATTCCAGAGGAGGTGGGCCCCGATGCCCGCAGTCACCGTTCCCGACCTGACCGTGCTGGACCGCGTCCGGCGTCCCGGACTCGGCGACCAGCCCCGCCCCGTGTGGCAGGTGAGCACGGCGCCGCAGGGCTACGAGGGTGAGGGCTTCCCGGTCCGCCGCGCGTTCGCCGGCATCGACCTGGCCCACCTCGACCCCTTCGTGATGATGGACCAGATGGGCGAGGTGGAGTACGCGCCCGGTGAGCCGAAGGGCACGCCCTGGCACCCGCACCGCGGCTTCGAGACGGTCACCTACATCATCGACGGCGTCTTCGACCACCAGGACAGCCACGGGGGCGGCGGCACCATCACCAACGGCGACACCCAGTGGATGACCGCCGGCTCCGGCCTGCTGCACATCGAGGCGCCGCCGGAGTGGCTCGTCCAGAAGGGCGGCCTCTTCCACGGCATCCAGCTGTGGGTGAACCTGCCCCGCGACGCCAAGATGAGCAACCCGAAGTACCAGGACCTGCGCTCCGGCGAGGTCGCCCTGCTCGCCTCCCACGACGCGGGCTCGCTGGTGCGGGTCATCGCCGGATCCGTGGACGGGCACGCGGGCCCGGGCACGACGTACACGCCGATGTCGCTGGTGCACGCCACGCTCGAGCCCGGCGCGCGCCTCGAGCTGCCCTGGGACGTCGACTTCAACGCGCTCGTCTACGTGCTCAACGGGCACGGCACCGTCGGCGACACCACCCCGGTGCACACGGGCCAGGCCGCGGTGTTCGGGGCGGGCGACTACCTCACCGTCTCCGCGGACGGCAGCCAGGAGAGCCGGTCGCCCCAGCTCGACGTCATCGTGGTCGGCGGGAAGCCGATCCGCGAGCCCCTGGCCTGGGCCGGTCCCTTCGTGATGAACACCAAGGCCGAGGTGCTCGAGGCCTACGAGGACTTCCAGCGCGGGCACTTCGGGCACATCCCCGCCTGATCCCACGTCGCCCTCGGGAGGCTGTGCGAGGGTGGCGCCCGTGAAGGGTCCCGCGCTGCGCCGCCACCAGTCCGAGGCGCTGGCCGCGCTCGACGAGGCGTGGGCGAACGGGACGACCCGGGCGTGGGTCACGCTGGCGCCCGGGGCCGGCAAGACGCTGGTGGGCCTGCGTACGGCGACCTCGATGCTGGCCGACGGCAGGGTCTCGCGGGTCGTGGCGTTCGGACCCAACACGGCGATCCAGGGACAGTGGGCCGCGCAGGGCTCGGCCCTGGGGCTGGAGGTCGGGACCGACCGGGTCCTCGACGAGCCGGTGAGCGCGCTGACCTACCAGTCCCTGGCGGTCTTCGACGCCGACGCGGAGGTCGACGACGACGGGCTGGAGGAGTCGTTGCTCGCGCGCCTGCACCCGGGCGGCCGGGCGCTGGTCGAGCAGCTGTCGACCTGCGGGCCGGTGCTGCTGGTCCTCGACGAGTGCCACCACCTCCTGGAGGTGTGGGGCCGGCTGCTGGTCGAGCTCCTGGACCGCCTGCCCCAGGCGCTGGTCCTGGGCCTGACCGCGACCCCGCCGGCTGCCCTGCCGGCCGACCAGGCGGAGCTGGTCGAGGAGCTCTTCGGGCACTGCGCCTACGCCGCGTCGATCCCGGCGCTGGTCCGCGAGGGCGACCTGGCGCCGTTCAGCGAGCTGGTCTGGCTCACCACGCCGACGGCCGCCGAGTCCTCCTGGCTGGCCGAGTCGGCGGCCCGCTTCACCGAGCTCCTCACCGACCTCATGGACCCGGAGTTCGGCTCGACGCCGTTCCTGTCGTGGCTCGACGCCCGGTTCACCGACCCCGGCGTGCCGTGGTTGAGCGTGCTGCGCACCGAGCCCGACCTGGCGCGGGCCGCGCTGCGGGCCCACCACGTCGGCATGCTGGCGCTGCCGCCCGGCGCTCGTCCCGGCGAGGAGCACCGGGTCGCGCCGACCTCGGACGACTGGGTCCTGCTCGTGGAGGACTGGCTGGGCAGGTGCGTGGCGCCCTCGGACGATCCCGCCGACGAGAAGGTCGTGGAGGCGGTCCGCAGGGCGCTGCCCTCGGTCGGCTACGTGCTGACCCGGCGGGGGATCCGGCGGGGGCGCTCGATCGTCGACCGGGTGCTGGCGCGGTCGGAGTCCAAGACCGTCGCGGCCACCGCGATCGTGTCCCACGAGCAGGAGACCCTCGGAGATCGGCTGCGGATGCTGGTGCTCTGCGACCACGAGCGGGCCTCGGCGCTGCTGCCGGCAGACCTCGACGGGCTGATGGACGCCCAGTCGGGATCGGCCGTCGCAGTGGTGGCCGGCCTCGTCGCGGACCCGGGGACCACGGGCCTGGACCCGATGCTGGTCACCGGGTCGACGGTCGCCGCCTCGGCGTCCACCCTCGCGGCGTTCCTGGACTTCGTCGCGGCGCGTCCGCGGGCCGCGGAGGCCGCCCTCGCCCAGCGGCTGGTCGTGGAGCCGGTGCCGGGCGCGTACGGGCTCTCGCGCCTCGTCGGTCCGTGGACCAGCCGGACGTGGGTGCGGCTGGTGACCGACTTCCTGACCGTCGGCGGCACCCGCGTCCTCGTCGGCACCCGCGGCCTGCTCGGCGAGGGCTGGGACGCCCCGGCCGTGACGGGCCTGGTCGACCTGACCGCGGTCACCACGACCACCGCGGTCACCCAGACACGGGGCCGGGCACTGCGGGTCGACCCCGCCTGGCGGGAGAAGGTCGCGGTCAACTGGACCGTGGTCTGCGTGGCCGACGACCACCCCCGGGGCGCCAACGACTGGGACCGGCTGGTCCGCAAGCACGCCGGCTACCTCGCCCTCGACCAGACCGGCGAGGTCACCGACGGGGTGGCCCACTGCGACTCGCGGTTCTCCGCGTTCGCGCCGCCGAGCACGGCCGACTTCGACGCCCTCAACACCTCGATGGTGGTGCGCAGCCAGCGGCGCCACGAGACGGCGGAGGCGTGGGCGGTCGGGACGGCGTACGTCGACGCCGTCGTGCCGGCCATCCGCGTGCTCGCCGAGGCGCGCTCCCACCTCGGGTCGACCCGGGAGCCGGCTCCGGTGGTCGCCGGCCCGACGTCGCTCGCGGCGCGGGATGCCGCGCTGCTCGCCGACCGGCCCTGGCCGGCGGTGCTCCTCGGCGCGGGCGTCGTGTCCGGGGCCGGTGGGCTGCTGGCCAATCAGGCCGCGGCCGTGGGTCTCGCACTCGTGCTGGCGGTGGTCGCGTGGTTCGTGCTCCGGGGTCAGCGGCGGGCTCGCGGGAGGCGGGTGCTGGCGGCCGCCTCGGTCCCGCCGTCGGTCGCCCAGGTCGCCTGCGCGGTCGCCGACGCCCTGCACGCGGCCGGCGTCACCACGGCCGGCTCCGACGCCGTACGACTGCAGGTCGAGCCGGGTGGTGAGTACCGCTGCGTCCTCGGGGGCGTGGGGGAGCAGGAGGCCGCGGCCTTCGCGGTCGCGGTCGACGAGGTCATGGGGCCGCTCGCCACGCCCCGCTACCTCGTGCCCCGGTGGGTCGTGCCTCCGGGCCCGTGGTCGGCGAGCGCGGCGCTCGCGGCCGCGGCGGGTCGCGCGGAGGCCACCGCCGAGAGCTGGCACGCCGTCCCGACCGTCCTGGGGGTCAACGCGCGGCGTGCCGGCATGTTCGCCGACGCATGGCGGCACTGGGTGGGCGGCGGGGACGCGGTCTTCACCGGTTCACCGGAGGGCGCGGGCGTGCTGGCCGCCCAGGCCGGCTCCGACCCGTTCGCGGTCACGACCCTGATGCGCCGCCACTGGGGCTGAGCTCCTTCTCGAACCACGCCTGGGCGTACGGGTTGTCGTTGTACCGCTCGATGGGGAGGTAGCCGGCGCGTTCGTACATCGCGACGGCCTCCGTGAGGGTGCCGTTGGTGTCGAGACGTACGACGGAGTACCCGAGCCGGCGGGCCTCGTCCTCGAGGTGCCGGAGCAGCCGGGTGCCGAGCCCCGCACCGCGCCAGCCGGGGTGCACCCACATCCGCTTGATCTCGGCCGTGCTGCCCGTGATCCGCTGGACCCCACCGCAGCCCACCACCCGGCCCTCGTCCCGGGCCACCACGAAGAGGCCCTCCGGCGGGGCGAGCGCCGCGGCGTCCTGGGTCCACGCGTCGCCGGGGTCGAAGCCGCCCACGAAGCGCCGGTCCAGCTCGTCGAAGTAGCTGTGCACCGCCGCGACCGCCTCCCCGGAGCTCGCCGACACCGCCTCGAGCTCGAGCGTCGCGGCCCGCACGAGCAGCTCGGCGGTGGCCAGGGCCTCGTCGAGCCGGGCGCGCTGCGACTCCGAGAGCGGCGCGACCAGGTCGTGCGCCAGCCGCTCGGAGCGGTCCTCGAGCGTCTGCCACTCCCGGTGCCCGCGGGCCGTCAGCGTGGCCAGCCGTCGGCGGCGGTCGTCGGGATCCGGCACGACCTCGACCAGGCCCTCCTCGGTGAGCCGGCGCAGCAACCGGCTCAGGTAGCCCGAGTCGAGGCCCAGCCGTCGTCGGAGGTCGAGCACGCCGGCCCGGTCCGGGCCGATCTCGAAGAGCAGCCGGGCCGACCCGAGCGGACGCCCCGAGCCCAGGAACGACTCGTCGAGGGCTCCGATGCGCTGGGTCCACGCCCGGTTGAAGCGGCGCAGGGTGGCGTACGACGACGTGCTCATCCTCTGACTGTAGTCAGCGAATCGGACGACCGACAGGCCCGGGAATGCGAGCAGGCCCCTCCGGTGAACCGGAGGGGCCTGTCGAGGCTGGGGTGAGTAACGGGACTTGAACCCGCGACATCTGCGACCACAACGCAGCGCTCTACCAGCTGAGCTATACCCACCAAGGCAGATCCCGGCAGGGCCGGGATCGGTGAGAAGTGTACTAGTCCTTCGCGCCATTCCCCGCATCGGGCTCGCCGCCGGTCAGCCCGGTCAGCGATCCGCCGTGGCGGGCCGCGATCGCGCGGGCCGCCGCCGTCTCCGGACCGGGGGAGGGCACGAAGACCGCCTCGCGGTAGTAGCGCAGCTCCTCGATGCTCTCCTGGATGTCGGCGAGGGCACGGTGGTTGCCGCGCTTGGCCGGCGCCTGGAAGTAGGCGCGGGGGAACCAGCGGCGCGAGAGCTCCTTGATCGAGGAGACGTCCACGATCCGGTAGTGCAGGAACGACTCCAGCTGCGGCATGTCCCGGGAGAGGAAGGCACGGTCCGTCGCGACCGTGTTGCCGGCCAGCGGCGGGCGGCTGTTGTCGGGGCAGTGCTCCTTCACGTAGGCCAGCACCCGCTCCTCGGCCTCGGCCATCGTGATGCCGTGGTCGAGCTCGGCGAGCAGGCCCGAGGTCTCGTGCATGGTCCGCACGAAGTCGTTCATCTGCTCGATGGCCTCGGCCGGAGGCTTGATGATCAGGTCGATGCCTTGGCCCAGCACGTTGAGGTCGAAATCGGTCACCAGGGCCGCGACCTCGATGAGCGCGTCGGCCTGCAGGTCGAGCCCGGTCATCTCGCAGTCGATCCAGACGAGTCGTTCGTTCACGAGGGCACCCTACTGCGGACGGCCCCCGGGGCTCTCAGGCGTCGTTCAGACCGTCCACCTAGGGTCGAGGGTGTGAAGGAGTGGTTCGGCCTGGTCGCCCGAGTGGTCACCGGCGTCGTGTGGATCGTCGCCGGCGCGATCAAGCTGCCCGACCCGGCGTCGAGCGTGCAGGCGGTCCGTGCCTACCAGCTGTTGCCGTCGTCGGTCGTGCCGACGGTCGGCCAGTTGCTGCCCGTCGTCGAGATCGTGGTGGGCGTGACGCTGGTGCTGGGGATCCTGACGCGGGGCGCGGCGGTCGTCTCGGCGCTGATGTACCTGGCGTTCATCGTGGGCATCGGCTCGGTGTGGGCACGGGGCATCACGATCGACTGCGGCTGCTTCGGCGGCGGTGGCTACGACCCGAACGCCGCCTCGCAGTACCCCTGGGAGATCGCGCGCGACGTGGCGCTGCTGCTCCTCTCCGTGTACGTCGTGGTGGTGGGGCACACCCGGTTCGCACTGGACAACCTGCTCTTCCGCACCACCTCGCAGCTGAAGGAAACCGAACATGGCGAACAAGTCAGCCCGTGACACCCGCGCCGAGCGAGCGGCCGTCGCCCTCCAGCAGCAGCAGCGCCGGGAACGACGTCGCGCGACGCTGATGATCGGAGGCGTCGTCCTCGCCATGCTGGTGATCGTCGCCGGCGGCTTCCTGATCAACCGGGCCCGCGACACCAGCACCCAGGTCTCGGCGGCACCCGCCGGCAGCGGGAGCTACGGCGTGGCGATCGGGAGCAAGACCGCACCCAACAGCGTGGTGGTCTACGAGGACTTCCTCTGCCCCTACTGCGGCGAGCTCGAGAAGCGCACGCACGCCGAGCTGGCCACGCTGGCCGACCAGGGCAAGGTGTACGTCGAGTACCGGCCCTTCAACCTGCTCCAGACCGACTACTCGGTGGCCGCCGCCTCGGCGTTCAAGGTGGTGCTGGACGCGTCCGGTCCGCAGGTCGCCAAGAAGTTCCACGACCTGCTCTACGCCGACCAGCCCGCCGAGTCCGGCCCCTACCCGAACAGCCAGTGGCTGGTGAGCAAGGCCGTCGAGGCCGGGGCCAAGGAGAGCGCCGTGAAGTCGGGCATCGACGACGAGACCCAGAAGGCCTGGGTCGACGCAGCCACCAAGTCGGCCACCGACGCCGGGGTGCGCGGCACCCCGACCATCCTGGTCAACGGCAAGGTCTTCCAGGACGGGCGCACGGTCGACGAGCTCGCCCAGAACCTGCTGTCCACCGTCCAGTGACCGCGCTCGTGATTTGGTGCTCGGCGATCCAACGCTGACATCATCGGCCGGGTGAGCACTCCCCTCCAGAGCCCCTCCGGCCACCCCCTCGCGGCCTTCGTGGCCGGCCTGCCGAAGGCCGAGCTGCACGTCCACCACGTCGGGTCGGCCTCGGCCCGCATCGTCAGCGAGCTCGCCGCCCGGCACCCGGGGACGGTGCCCAGCGACCCCGACGAGCTGCGCCGCTTCTACGAGTTCCGCGACTTCGCGCACTTCGTGGAGGTCTACCTCGCGGTCGTCGACATCATCCGCACGCCCGAGGACATCCGCTACCTCACCTACGAGGTGGCGCGCGAGATGGCGACCGGCCAGAACCTCCGGTACGCCGAGCTGACCTGCACGCCCTACACCTCGGTACAGCCGCACGCCGACGACAAGGGCATGCCGATCGAGGCCTACAGCGAGGCCATCGAGGACGCCCGGGTCGCCGCCGAGCGCGACTTCGGCCTGGTGCTCCGCTGGATCTACGACATCCCGGGCGAGAGCGGGCTCCCCGCCGCCGACAAGACGCTGGAGTACGCCCTCGACCACCGCACCGAGGGCCTCATCGGCTTCGGGCTCGGCGGTCCGGAGATCGGCGTCCCGCGCCCGCAGTTCCAGCCGCACTTCGACGCGGCCCGCGCCGCCGGCCTCCGCAGCCTGCCGCACGCGGGGGAGACCACCGGGCCGCAGACCGTCTGGGACGCGCTGAACCTGCTCGGCGCCGAGCGGATCGGCCACGGCACCTCCTCCGCGCAGGACCCCGAGCTGCTGGTGCACCTCGCCGAGCGCGGCATCCCGCTGGAGGTCTGCCCGTCGTCCAACATCGCCACGCGGGCGGTGACCACCCTCGACGAGCACCCGATCCGGGCGTTCCGCGACGCCGGGGTCACGATCACGATCAACTCCGACGACCCGCCGATGTTCGGCACCGACCTGAACCGCGAGTACGAGATCGCCGCCGACCTGCTCGACCTCGACGAGTCGGGGCTGGCCGACCTGGCGCGGGCGGCCGTGAACGCGTCGTACGCCGAGGACGACGTGAAGAAGCGGATCCTCGGGGAGATCGACGAGTACGTCGCCGACTGACCGGACCCCCGAAATGCCTTGGGCCCCGCGGACTCATACTCCGCGGGGGCCGTGTCCTTTGTAGCGGGTCGGGGCGCCGGACCGGGATTCCCTGGCCGCGTGTCGTTTCCCACGTTTGAGACGCGGGGGAGTGGTCTCAGGGGGTCGCTGCCGGGTCGCCGAGCCCGTCGAGGTAGTCGGCGAAGCCGCCGGCGAGGCGACCGGAGCGCCGCGACGAGGTGGTCACCCGGGTCGTGTCGGTCGCACACCAGGGCAGCCCGCTTCGGCGTACCGCCTCGACGAGCAGCACGTCCTCGTGCAACGGCACCGCCGGGAAACCCCCCGACCTGCAGG
>Ga0308174_10000365_pt1 | contig 18967 bp, 15 predicted proteins | sample PhyPR2_FD_203894 | JGI IMG/M metagenome (GOLD analysis project Ga0308174, IMG submission 203894) | Soil microbial communities from UC Gill Tract Community Farm, Albany, California, United States - DLSLS.P.R2 | ecosystem: Environmental > Terrestrial > Soil > Agricultural land | place: USA... | reverse complement strand
CACTGGCAGCCGCTGAATGTCGTGGTCATCACCCTCGACACTTTGCGCCCGGATCATTTGCATTGCTACGGTTACGCGAACATCGAAACGCCCAATCTGGATGCTCTTGCGCAACGCGGTGTCCTCTTTGAAAATGCCGTTGCGCAGGCGCCCCTCACGCCGCCTTCACACGCGAGCATCTTCACGGGCGAGTATCCAACCGTTCATCACGTTCGCAACACTGGCGGCTTCGTGCTGCCCTCCACAGCGCGGCCCTTGGCGAGAATCCTTCAGGAACAGGGCTGGGACACGGCCGCCTTCGTCAGCTCGGCTGTCCTCAAAAAGGCGGTCGGCTTCAACAATGGATTCGCCGTGTACGACGATCAGATGCCGCGGCAGGGCGATAAAGAAAACTTCAGTGAGGATCCCGAACGGCGTGGCAGCGATACGGTCGATCGCGCGCTTCAGTGGCTCGGCACGCAATCGGGCAAGCCGTATTTTCTATGGGTCCATTTGTACGATCCGCACATGCCCTATGACCCTCCGTCTCCGTTCAAAGAAAAATACAAGGACAGGCCCTACGACGGAGAAATCGCCTACGCCGACCAGCAGGTGGGCCGGCTCATGGACGCGATCAAAAAGAAAGACCCGGCCGGGAGCACCATCACCGCTGTCCTGTCCGACCACGGCGAGAGCCTGTCGGAGCACGGCGAATATACGCATGGGGTCTTTCTCTACGATGCGACGCTTCGCATAGCATTCTTGATGGCCGGACCTGGAATCCCACTGGGCGTCCATATAAAGCAGCAGGTCCGGAGCATCGACTTTCTTCCAACTCTGCTGACTCTGCTTGGTGGCAAGACGCCCGCCAGTGTTCAGGGGTTGAGCCTTGTTCCGGCGTTTTCCGGAAAGACGGTCGCTACTCAGATTTCGTACGAAGAGACGCTATATCCGAAGCTCGCGCTGGGCTGGTCAGAGTTGCGGGGTATCCGGACGAACCACTGGAAATACATTCGTGCGCCGCGGCCTGAGTTGTACAACCTGGATCACGACCCACGAGAACTCACGAATGTCATTCAGCAAAACGCGGCAGAAGCGCAGCGGCTTGAGGCTCAACTGAAGAACGTGATTGGAAACGGCGGTTCTGAAAAAGTACAAATGCATATGGTGGACCAGCAGCAGATGGCCCAGTTGCGTTCGCTCGGTTACCTGTCGGGTTTTTCACCACAAGAATACGATCTGAAAGGCCAAGGTCCGGATCCGAAGGACCGGGTGGGTATTCTGAAGCTTTTGTATGAGGCCGAGAATCCGGCATCAAAGCTGTCTGAGGCGCAGCGGATCGCGCTGCTCCAGCAGGCTGTGCAGGAAGATCCCGAAAATCCTTCTCTGTACCATCAACTCGGCGGCGAACTGGAAAAGACAGGTCGATACAGAGATGCTTTGCACCTGTATGAGGCCGCGCTGCAGCACGGAGTTGAAAACGGGCGGCTGCACTCGCGCATCGCCGACCTTGCTCTGCGCGGTGGAGATAAAGACCGGGCCATTGCCGAGTACGAAAAGGCGGCGCGATTCAATCCTTCGGATCTGGAGAGCCAGATCAATCTCGCGACAGCTTACCTCGAAAAGGGCAGAGTGGCGGATGCCGGGCGCGTGTTCAATTTTGTCGTGGCGAGCGATCCGGATTCCGCAGCGGGACACAACGGCCTGGGCTTGATCGCCATTCAAAATCACGACATGACCGCTGCTCAATCCCAGTTCGAACGGGCCGTGCAGATTGATCCGGACCTTGTGGAAGCGCAGATGAACCTGGGGCTGATCTACGAGATGCAGGGCAATCGCGCTCGGGCGCGAAGTTGCTTTGAAGCGTTTCTGGCCAAAGCTTCGCGTGCGCAATACGGGAGCATCATCCCGAAAGTGAAGCAGGAACTCGCTAAGTTGCAGTAGAAATGTTGCGCTGGCCGATCCTGATTTTTCTTGCCGCATCTCTGCTCTGCGCTCAGGAACAAAGCACCATCGCATGCAACCAGGCCAGGGCAACCGCCCTTGAGCAAAGTGCGCGCGAAGTAATGCAACAGCGCGGATACGACACTGCCATTCAGCGGTTTCAGGCCGCTTTATCCGCCTGCCCGGGGCAACCCGCAATTCAGCTTGAGTTGGGGAATGCCTACTTCATGGGACAGCACTTTCGCGAGGCCATCGAAATTTCACGCAAGGTTTTGCAGGCTGATCCCGGAAACGCGGCGGCGCTTGAGATCAAAGGCAATTCGGAATATTTGGCCGGCGACACCGCCGCGGCGATCAGCACGTTTATCGATCTGCTGGAGAAGCATCCCGAACGGGAAGAAGCGCCTTACATGCTTGGCCGCATTTATTACCAGCAAGACACCATCGACCAGGCCATCGGACAGTTCGAGCGCGTCTTGCGGCTCAACGGACATTCGTATAAGGCTTATGACGGCCTGGGCCTGTGTTACGAGGCCAAAGGCGATAATGCCAAAGCAACCGGTTATTTCCTGACTGCCATCAAGCTTGTCGAGAAAGATCATCCTGAGTACGACGTCGCCTACGCTGACCTATCGGAGTTGCTGCTCAAAACCGGAGATACCAAGCGGGCCTTTGATGCCGCCGCGATGGCGGCGAAGCGCAACCCACGATCTGCCCGCAATTTCTACCTGGGAGGGAAAGCGCTTGAGCAGCTTGGGAAAACGGAGCTTGCGGTGAACTGGCTGGAGCGCTCCGTGGCGCTTGATCCAAATTACGCGCAATCCCTTTATGTATTGGCCCGCATCTATCACAAGCTGGGACAGGAACAGAAAGCCTCCGAAGCTCGACGGAAATTCCTGGAAGCGCAGGCGAAGGCTCCCGGAAAGTCGCGCTGATATCCGCGTCTACGGAGCTCTTCCGCCAATCGTGCGAACCGCGACTTGCGCCTCAATGCTTCCCGGCGATGCCTTCAAGTATCGCTCAAATGTCTCGCGCGCCTGGGCTGGGTCGTGCGCCTGGATGTACGTGGCGGCCAATCCCTCGTACGCTTGCTTCAGAAGCGGGTCAATCTGCAGCGCCTTCCCGAAGCTCTCAATCGCCTTCGGCTGGTTGCCCGCTTCCTTCCACGCAAACCCCTCATCCATATAATGCTCCGGATTGGCCGGTTCCAGGCGCGCCGTGCGCGCAAACGTTGCCGCAGCCTCCGTCGGGTGATGTGTTCCCAAGAGCACCAGCCCGATTCCGGTCAGCACTGCCGGGTCGTTCGGAAACTCGGGTTCACACGCGAGAAGCAGCCGGTAACCGCGGTACATGTAATCAGCCGATTGCGATTTCCGGCCAACATCTATATAGGCAAGCCCAAGATTGCGCTTTGCGAAGGCGTCCTGCGGCTCCTGCCAGGCGGTCAGCCGGTCGAGCGGCTCATTGGCGTCCACTCCTGTATCGGGCTGAGGCACACGCGCAATCCGGTGATCGGTGAAAACCGTATGGCCGCCGTCTTTTGCTGGGCGTCGCGGCATATGGCAACCGATACAGTCGTCCGCCGGCTTTGGATGAGTACTGATCAGCGCAGTTCCGTGACAGGCCAGGCAACGGGCCCGGAAGTATGACTTGGCATCCGTCGGGGTCTCATGCGGATTGTGGCAGGACCCACACCACATCTTCCCGTGGCTCATCCGGGCACACGTGCTGAGCGCGAGCTGCTGCGCCTGACTGATCACCTTCAGCGGCTTTGTGCGCGATGGATCTCGTGCCTCGGCGGAAAGATACACCGAGAAAACATCTTCCAGAATCTCGCCCGGGTGAAAATCAGTCAGGCGCTTGCCTGGATTGACGATTCTTGCCTCTCCGCTCAGATGGCATTGCTCGCATATGCTGTCCCGGGCGCGAATAGCCAGTTTTCCCGGATTGATGATTGAGCCCGGAACGGGATTACGCAGATGCGCATCGGCAGGTCCGTGGCAGCGTTCACACGTAATGCCCTCGTCTTTGAACGGAGGAGTCTGGTAGCGGTTCAATGTCCCTTGAATCGGTTTGGCGCCTCCTGAGTGGCAGAACAAGCACTCCGGCGTAATGGGGCGGTCGAAATCCGGGCTTCGATCGGCCTCATAACCCGGCGCCATGTCCCACATGCCGCGCTTCGTGTAATAGGAAATGGGCGATTGAAAGAGCCGGTCCCCAACCTGGATGAGAAATCCGAAGGCATGGCTCCCCGAGCCAATCATGTACGCAACCGGGTAATCGGCACTGGCCCCATGCCGCTCGATTTTTTGAATGGTTCGTCGGTCGTCCGATTGGATTGTGAAATGCGTGCCGGAAAGCGCATGCAGGAAGCTGCCGGATGGCTGACGAGTCGGCGACGAGAGCGCGTGGGCCATCGCCGTAGCGGCGTATCCTGCCACTTCTTTTGGATGACACTGGGCACAGGGCTGGAGACACCAGGAGGGTAGAGGTATCATTCCCAGCAGCATCAGAGCGGCGAATGCCTGTGCTCTCCTCAGCCACGGCGAGCGATGCGAGTTGATCCTATGGTGGCACTCAGGTATCAGCAGCAGCCTCATTCTATATCAGCAGATTCGAATGAGCTTCACTCATTCCGCAGGGCCGAGAATGGCAAATGCTCATTTGCTCTGGAATACTGTTTTGAGTGCCGACTTCCACACACGACCGGTTCTCGCGGGCACTGGATACGCTGGTCACCAGAATTCAATCTGTGGGCCATTCATGGTAGGTATTTGTCAAGTGCGATACAAATTTTCCCTCGCGTATGCCAGCAGATAACAGTCGCCGATCCATTTTGATGCGGTTTGCAGAGCGAATGGCGCCGTGGCGTTGTGGAATGCCGCATTGAGGCCGTGTGGCTCGGAGTAGAATTCAACACGCGGATCGTCCAGTCACCGTTCGTACACAGCCCAGGCCTGTTTCAGTTTTAGAGTCTGTTCGCCCATCGCGGCTTGGTTCGTAAGAAGACGCAGCACGCCAATTTGCGTGTAGCGGGAGAAAATGAGCCTTGCGCGGAAGGAGATTCAGCCAGTTCCAGCATTCGGCGTTATGGGTATGCCCAGCCACGGAGAGCGCCAGCCAAACGTTCAAGTCAGGAAAATAAGGTCATGGGGATTTTCGTCAACCGGAAAGGATGGTCCCAGCCTGCCTTTTCGCTTGACGAGGGGGCCAGTTACATAGGCGCCTTGCTTCGCATGCCCATACGTCCCCCGATGGAGCTAACGATCAGAGCTCGAATCGAAGTGCCCGCTTGCTCCGCTTTTTGGCGGAGCACATCGTGTAAGGGCTCGGCAATATCGATCGTCCTTCGCACGGCCATACTGCGATTGTGGCGCGAATGCCATAATCGTGCCACAAAAGAGGTTAGTGGCCGGATTCCAGTTGCTAAGTGCATTGACAAGGCGGGAATATATGCACTCTCTTCGTGATCAAAGCAAGTCGATGGCTCGACTCCTGCTACTGATTGTGCCGATTGCGCTCGTTGCTTCGGAATTGACAATCTCCACACGCGATTCTCTCTCCCTTGCCGGAGGCCTGTACGTTTCCATCCTCTTCACTGCTTCCGGACACGGTCCGAATGGCGTCCCCAGCCTCTACAGATTCAGCGAATCCGGACACATCCCTCCGGGAATGATTTTTGAAGCTTATCCCTGCAACAAGCCTGACCATCCACCGTGCCCTTCAGTTGCGAAACCCGACGGCATCTTTCTCGACGGAGTACCGAGCACTGCCGGATCGTATAACATTCAGATCACCGCGACGGATTCGAAGGGCAACAAAGCCAGTCGGCGATTCGTCGTTACCGTCAAATAATGCAAAAAAGCTCGGGAGCGCCTTCGCTCCCGAGCACTTAAGCTGGTCAGCTTTTAGCAGCCGCCTGTACCCGCCGCACTGCACGCGTAGGACAGCAGGTTGAGAAACTCACTATTCAGATTCGAAGCGCCGCTGTAAAGATATCCTAAATTTACAGGGCCGTAGGAGTTGACTCCAACCAGCCAGTTGCCGCCTTCGGTCGCCAGAGAGCCCGAAGCTTTCACCCCAAAGTCTCTGATGTATGGACCGCCGCTCGATCCGCCGCCGAAGTTAGAGCCGAAGATATAAGTATTGTTGCCGCCGTATTCAAAAGTCTGAGCATAGTTGGCTTCCAACAGTTCACAACTGTCCAGATTGCAGGGGAACCCCAGCATCGTAACGTTGTTGGAACTCAGTTGGTTTGTCCAGTAACCCAGATATCCCGTATATTGGCCTATCTTGTAGCCATTCCGGTCATTCATTACGAGTAACCCGACATCCTGCGCATTCGGGACAGATCCGTTGGAATAAAACCAGGTTGCCGTCGTCGTTGCCCAGCGAGCGGTGTAGGTTCCGAAGGGCGCAGTACCATTTCTCCAGCCTGGAATGAACACGAAGTTCGTGTGAAAATGAGCGGCCCTGGTGGAAGTAGCCGGGCTGGCCACGCAATGGCCGGCCGTGGCGACAACCCGCAAGCGAAGCACGGAAGCCGAGCAGAACCAGTTGCTGTTATCTGCGGGATCGGTCCAGAATAGCGCTCCGACGGTCGAATACGGATAATTGGTCGTCGCATTGGCGGGAAAGACCCGGCTGGTCGTGAAGGTCGCGCCAATCGGGCTGAACGATTCGGGAATCACGGGAGAGGCCGCATTGAACGCTTGAACCTCAGCCTGGTGTGCCTGCAAGTCGCTTTGTGAAATCAGCACCTTGCTCTGCCGTGCCTCAGCGGGCGCCGAGGGCGGCGCGCCTTTACTCTTTACAGCATTACCGGTCACCGCAGGGACTTGCGCGGCTGCCATGGGGCGTCCGTCCGAGCCAAGCGCGGGCTGAATATCGAACGGTTTTGCATTCAGAAGACGCTCTGCCGTCCAGTAGTTTTCTACTTCCGCCGGTTTGGTCGTTTGAACCCGCGAGACTTGCGGACCCGTCAGGTTGGGCTGGCTCCCGCCGCTGGATTGGGCGCGCGCCGTTGCTGGCATCATCGCCAGCGCCGCGAACGCGAAAGCGGCCGCCAGTGGATAATGCCATTTCTCTGATTCGAGTTTCTGGTAATCGCGAGCATGTAGCCGCGACGAAGACGTTGAGCAATTTCGCTGTGTCATAGTCACCTCCGTGTGATCTTGACTATTTGTGGTTTCTTGTTTTACCCGTGCCGCCAAAGCGGACGGGCGTAAGGCTTCGAGCGAATCAACCGGACAGGAGTAACTGCCGCGAGCAGAACTCACGAGCGCTTGAATTCGCTACTCTTGTGAATCGCGCCTTAGAACCGTTTCAGCGGTGAAATTGATTTTTCCGGTGAAGCCCGGAACATTGCTGCTTAAATCAGATCTGCGAGTACGAAGCAGGATTGAGAATCAGATTCGAGATGTTCGACACAATCGACTCGAAATTGAACCGTGGCGAACTGCTCAGCTTTTTCCAATCCGGATCGGAACCGAATGCTTTCCACTTTGCATTCAGCTCTGAAAGGTCGGGAAAGCTCAGCATATAACTGAGGTTCGGCAAGCGCGGGCCCACCAGCGTGTCTCCGTAGAACACATCCCAGAAGCCGGCCTTCCGGAAGATTTCAAATTCGCCGCTATTGAACATCTCCACCTTGACGCGGTGGTCGTGATTGGAAGGACTTTCGTACGTGCGAAGCTGGAAAACACGAGAGCCATGTTGCGCACTGACCGGCGGCGGGGTCAATTTCGGATGGCCTTCGAACGCAACCATTAGCGAACTCTCCATGCGCTCGTACGCGGGCTCCTTCGCAGGCGCTTTCAGAAATACCGCACCGGTTTTCTGATATTCCTGGTCGTCGTTCAGCCGGGATTCCACGTTTACCAAGGTGTCCAGTGATGCGCTTGGCAGCAGCACATAGAGTGCCGGTGTTTCCGGCCCTAGATAGAGGTCGAAGGCGCCGACAGGCTTGATTCCCAACCGGTTCAATCCTGGAATCAAGGCCTCCTCAACGAAACTGTTGGTCAGTTTCTGCTGCGGGCCGGAAACCAAGTGATATCGCCGCAGTTCATAATATTCACGGTTTCGGTCGGTCGAATTCGGCTCCTGTGCATTCAGCCCGGCGGCCGCCGAAGCGGCTAGAGTGGAAGCTAAAAAGCGGCGTCTATTCAAGATAATCCTCCCCAAACAAATTCAACTTGCATTCTACTCACAGCCGCGGCCGCACCTGATAAAGAAGCACATACACTACGACGCCAGTGATGCTGACATATAGCCAGATGGGCAGAGTCCACCTCGCAATCGCGCGGTGCTTTTCGAACTGGCCTCGTTGCGCGCGTGTCAGGGTGATGATCGCCAGAAAGGGGACTGCGGACGCGAGGACTGTGTGAGTTCCCAGAATCCAGAGATAAACCGTCCGCACCCAACCCGGCTTATCAAACCTGACCGATCCAACTTTGTAATGGTAGAAGAGATAGCAAACCAGGAAGGCGCATGACACGATGAATGCGCTCCACATTACCTTATGATGCGCATTGATCTTGCGCTGCCTTATCAACCTATACCCGGTGATCAGCAGAATGGCCGCAATGCCGTTCAGGACCGCGTTTACGACGGGCAGGTCATGCACGTTCAGAAACCCGAACAGCATTACGAACGGGTCCGGCGCAGGGCGGATATGTCCTTCAACAGCGCCGGAATTCCGTCTTTATCGTAAGTCGAATAATACCCCCGAATATTTCCATGCTTATCCACCAGTGTGAATTTAGTGCTGTGCTCTATCTTGCCCAGAACGTCTCCAACGTGGAACGTTTCGTAAGCCAGCAGATGCACGGTCTCAGGAGTGCCGGTTAAGAAAACCCATTGGTCGTTAGGCGCCCCATAGCGATGGGCGAAAGCATTCAACACCGGCGGTGTATCGCGCGCAGGGTCTACGGAGATCGACACAAGCTGCACATCTCTCTTGCCGCCCAGCGCCTTTTGAACCGAATGCATACGAGAGCTCATGAAGGGGCACGCCGCGGGACAGTTCGTGTAAATGAAATCCGCAACCCACACCTTGCCGGCCAGTTCCTTGCTGTCGAAACGATGCCCCTGCGAATCGGTCATGCTGAACGCAGGTACAGTTCCGTAATTAGGAAGCTTGCCGGCGCGGTTGCTACACGCCAAAGAAAGCAAAAGGAGCGGAACGAAAGTAGTGCCGAGAATCCCAGCCTTCGTACTCACAGCCGCACAGGATCAAGAACCATAAGCGCGTAGAGCACCGGCAGATACACTACGGAGGTCAGTAGCACTTTGCGTGCCCGCAGTTTCGTGCGATCCAGCGAAACCCGCACTCCCGAATAAAGGAACCATAACCCCATCATGAGAGCGCCCGCCAGGTAGACGGTTCCCGTCATGCCCATCCACTTCGGCAGCAGGCTAATCGGAATCAGCAGAACCGAATAGAGCAGAATCTGCCGTGCCGTGGATTCGCCATCCGGCTCCACAACCGGCAGCATTTTGATGCCGGCGCGAGAATAATCTTCCCGATACATCCAGGCGATCGCATAAAAATGAGGAAACTGCCAGAGAAACAAAATGGCGGCGAGAACCCACGCTTCCGGGGTCAGTTTGTTCGCTGCGCCCGCGAAGCCGATCAGTGGCGGTATCGCGCCTGGCACAGCTCCAATGGTCGTTGACCACCAGGTCTTCTGCTTTAGCGGCGTATATGCGAACAGGTAAAGAGCAAGTGTTGCCAGGCACAGCCCCGAAGCAAGCCAGTTCACTCCGAATCCAAGCTCCAGTCCGCCGACCACCGCCAGAGCAATCCCGAACCAGAGTGCCTGATCCGGCGTTAAACGGCCGGATGGCAGTGGCCGCATTTGGGTGCGCCTCATTTTCCGGTCCGCCTCACGCTCATACCACTGGTTCAGCGCGGCCGTGCCCGATGCGACTAGCCCGGTACCCAGAAGCGTATTTATAACGCTCCACACATTCCATGCGCCCGAGTGCCCGAAATAATAACCGATTGCGGCACTCATGACGATGAGCCACGTGATTCGTGGTTTTGTGAGCTCTATGTAGTTCTTCACTCTAGGTGGCTCAAAACAGGAGGGTCTTCGGTCGCTCTTGAGTATATACCCGCGTGCTCGGGCTTTTCGAAGTCAACATTCACAGTGTACTCCTTCCGGTTTGGCAAGAAAAACTCTTTTCTCGGCCCGGCTGGTACATTGCGCTTTTGATCTAATAGCTCTTTGACTATGCCATCGCATCTTGTACCCATTACCGTGGCCCATGGGGACGGCATCGGCCCCGAAATCATGGCTGCATCGCTCCACATCATGAAGGAAGCGGGGGCGCGGATCGAACCGGAAACCATCGAAATCGGTGAAAAGGTGTATTTGCGGGGCATCAGCTCCGGTATTGAACCGAGCGCCTGGGATTCACTGCGCCGCACCAAAGTTTTTTTCAAAGCGCCTATCACCACTCCTCAGGGTGGAGGCTTCAAATCGCTCAACGTGACCACCCGCAAAACATTGGGTCTCTACGCGAACGTCCGGCCCTGCGTCTCCTATCACCCGTACGTGGAAACGAAACATCCGGGCATGGATGTGGTCATCGTCCGGGAAAACGAAGAGGATCTGTACGCCGGAATTGAGCACCGGCAAACGGACGAGGTCTACCAGTGCCTGAAACTGATCAGCCGCCCGGGCTCGGAAAGAATCGTCCGCTACGCGTTCGAATATGCGCGCCGCAACAACCGGAAAAAGGTGACCTGCTTCAGCAAGGACAATATCATGAAGTTCACCGACGGCCTGTTTCACAAGGTCTTCGATGAAGTCGCCGCGGAATATCCAGAATTTGAAAAGGAGCACTGGATTGTCGATATTGGAGCGGCGAAAATGGCGGATACGCCAGAGGCTTTCGACGTTATCGTCATGGCAAACCTCTACGGCGACATTCTCTCCGATGTAGCCGCCCAAATAGCGGGTTCGGTCGGATTGGCGGGGTCGGCCAATATCGGAGAGCATTGCGCTATGTTTGAGGCGATCCATGGCTCCGCGCCCCGGCGCGCAGGTCAGAATCTGGCGAATCCTTCCGGGCTGCTGTTAGGTGGTGTTCTGATGCTGGTTCATATCGGCCAGCCCGATATTGCCGAACGCGTCCATAACGCCTGGCTCCGGACCATCGAAGACGGCGTCCACACCTACGACGTCTTCAAAGAAGGGACCAGCAAACAGAAGGTGGGGACGAAGGAGTTCGCGGAGGCGGTAGTCGCGCGCCTTGGACAACGGCCTGAGCACCTGAAACCCGCATCTTACGCGAAGGGTCCCAAAGAAACCGTGGAACATCGTGTGGGCGATACCAAGCGTGCGAACAAGCAGTTGGTCGGCGTGGATGTTTTTCTGCAATGGAATGAAAGGAATCCTCTGGAATTTGGCAAACGGTTGGAGCGGTTCAGCGGCGGCGGCCTCAAATTCCATTCACTCAGCAATCGCGGCGTGAAGGTCTATCCGGACGGCTTCGCTGAGACGTTTTGCACCGATCACTGGCGCGCCGGTTTCATGTCGGAACAGGACAAGGGCGCGGTAACGCACGAGCAGATCGTCAAGCTGCTCGATCGCATGCAGAAGGACGGTCTTGACTTCATCAAAATTGAGAACCTGTACACATTCGACGGGCAGAACGGCTTTGCTGCCTCTTGAGATGAGTGCTCAACAAGCGGGCGCCGGCAACGTCCTGGTTGGCGTGATCATGGGCAGCAAGTCGGACTGGGAAACGATGCAGCGCACCAGCGAGACGCTCGCAAAGTTGGGTATTCCGCATGAGTGCCGAATCGTATCCGCTCACCGTACGCCCGACTGGATGGCCGAGTACGCGAAAACCGCGGTGAGCCGTGGATTGGAGTTGATCATCGCGGCAGCAGGCGGCGCTGCTCATTTGCCCGGCATGATCGCCGCTCACACGCCGCTCCCGGTTCTGGGCGTGCCTGTTAAGAGCAGCATCCTGAACGGCATCGATTCGCTGCTCTCTATCGTCCAGATGCCCGCGGGCATTCCGGTGGGCACGCTCGCGATAGGCAATGCCGGAGCGACGAACGCGGCGCTGCTTGCGGCCAGCATCCTCGGCAACAAATATCCCGAGATCCGTGCGCGCCTGGAGGAATGGCGCAAGGGGCAGACAAGTGCAGTGCTTGAGGACAGGCTTCCGTGACCCATGCCCGCGAGGCGGGTCCCGTTCTCCCCGGGAGCGCGGTCGGCGTGCTTGGCAGCGGCCAGCTAGGGCGCATGTTTGCAATGGCTGCGCGCCGCATGGGATATCGCGTCCATACCTTGTCGCCGGATCAGGACACGCCGACCGGGCAGGTGGCAGACGTAGAAATCAACGCTCCCTATGAAGACCTGGATGCGATCTGCAAATTCGCTAATGGCGTCTCTGTCGTAACGTTTGAGTTCGAGAATGTCCCGGCTGATACCGCCGCGGCCGCCGCGCGGTGTGCGCCGGTTCGCCCCAGCGGCGCGGTTCTCCACACCACCCAGCACCGCCTGCGCGAGAAGATGTTTCTGTCGAATGCTGGACTCCCGGTAACTGCATTCAGGCGTATCACAAGCCTTTCTGAACTCGAGTCGGCGGCCAGCGGAATTGGCCCGCCGGCCATTCTCAAGACTGCCGGCTTCGGCTATGACGGCAAGGGCCAATATCGGATCAATTCCCCAGAGGATTTCGAAAATGCCTGGCGCGCAGTCGGCGAGCGTGAAGCAATCCTCGAAGCGTTTGTCTCCTTCGATTGCGAGATCTCTGTCGTTGCGGCTCGCAATGGGGGTGGGCAGTTCGTTCACTATGGCGCAATCGAGAACCGGCATCGTAGCGGAATCTTAGATATCTCCATCGCTCCGGCTCGTGTTTCCCCGCGCATCGCCGCGGAAGCGGTTGAGATTGCCAGAACCGTTCTCGAAAAGCTGGACGTCGTCGGCGTCCTTTGTGTCGAATTTTTCGTCTGCCCGGATGGCAAGCTGCTGGTCAATGAGCTTGCCCCACGCCCGCATAATTCGGGCCACTTCACATTTGACGCAAACATTACCAGCCAGTTTGAGCAGCAGTTGCGCGCCGTCTGCGGGTTGCCCCTTGGAGCGGTTACGCAATTGACTCCGGCCGCGATGGCGAATCTCCTGGGCGACCTCTGGGATAATGGCGAACCGGATTGGAATGCGGCGGTTGCCGTGCCGGACGTGAAGTTGCATCTCTATGGCAAGTCGAGCCCCCGCCCAGGGCGCAAAATGGGTCATCTGACGGCGCTCGCGCCAACCACGGATCAGGCTCTGGCCGACGTCGAAAACGCCCGCCGTCTCCTGTCCCGCTAAACTGAAACTTACTCCAGGCGATGAAGATCTGCTACTTCGATGCGTTCTCGGGAATCAGCGGCGACATGACCGTGGGCGCGCTGCTTGATGCGGGCGCTGACTGGAACGCGCTCGAATCCGCTCTGCGGAGTCTGGATCTCGACGCATCCTTTCGTGTAGAAAAGACCAGGCGGAAGGGAATTGCAGCCTCGAAGTTTACGGTTGAGAGTTCTGATCAAACCAAACACCGCCATCTGCCGCACATTGAGAAGATCATCGTTGCCGGAGATCTGTCCGCAAAGGCCAAGTCGAACGCCTTAGCGGTGTTCCGCCTTCTCGGAGAAGCGGAAGCGAAATCGCACAATGTCCCCATTGAGAAAGTTCATTTTCACGAAGTGGGCGCGGTAGATTCCATCTGCGATATCGCCGGTGCTTGCGCCGCTCTCGATCTGCTCGGCATCGAAGCGGTGTACAGTTCGCGTGTAAACGTCGGTAGTGGGACCGTAAACACCGAACATGGCGTTCTCCCCGTACCGGCGCCGGCCACCGCGGAACTATTGAAGGACAAACCGGTCTATTCCGCGGGACCTGATACGGAACTGACCACGCCCACGGGCGCTGCGCTTCTCGCGACATTAGCAACCAGCTTCGGATCGCTGCCTCCGCTGCGCGTGATCTCCCAGGGCTTCGGCGCAGGGGATAAGGATTTCCCGTCGCAAGCCAATGTGCTGCGGGTATTGGTTGGCGAAAGAACCAACGCTTCCGAGAGCACGACGGTCCAGGTGATTGAGGCGAATATTGACGACTCCAGTCCTCAGATTCTCGGCTACGCTATGGAACGGCTGTTCGATGCGGGCGCTCTGGACGTCAGCTTCACCCCGATTTTCATGAAGAAGAACCGCCCCGGAACACTTATCCGCGTAGTTGCAGCGCCTGAAATGGTGGAACAGCTCGCGAATATCGTGTTTGCCGAGACAACCACCCTGGGCGTGCGCTTTTATCAAGCGGAACGCCGTGTGCTCGCGCGAGCCATCGCCGAGGTTGCTACTTCCTTCGGGACGGTGCGCGTCAAGTACAGCCAGCAAGGGAGTTTTGCTCCCGAATACGAAGATTGCCGCACGCTGGCCGCGCAAAATAACGTCCCTCTGCGTACTGTGATTGCGGCAGCGGAAGAGGCGTTTCGCGCCCGGCACAATTCATAAACACCAGAAATGAGCAACGGCAAGTATTACCTCACGACCCCCATTTACTACGTCAACGCGGCGCCCCATATCGGTCACGCATACACCACCATCGCGGCTGAAGCCATTGCCCGCTTCAAACGCATGCAGGGTTACGACGTTGTCCTTACAACGGGTACCGACGAACACGGAACGAAAGTGGAACGCGCCGCCCGCGCCCAGCACAAGACACCCGGAGAGTTTGTTAACGTCATCTCCAATGAATTCCGTTCGGAGTGGCAGAAGCTGAATTTGCAAATCGATCGCTTCCAGCGCACAACCGCTCCGGACCATGCCAAGCTTGTCAATGCCCTGTTTAATGCATGCAACAAAAACGGCTACATTTACAAAGGCACATACACGGGCCTGTATGCGGTTGTGAGCGAATCATTCGTGAACGATGCCAAGCCCGGCGACATCGATCCGGAAACCGGCAAGCCCTACGAAGAGGTGACGGAAGAGAACTACTTTTTCAAGCTTTCGTTGTTCACAGCGCCGCTCCTGAAATTCTACGAAGCGAATCCGGATTTCATTCAACCCGAGATACGTCGCAACGAAGTATTGGCTTTTGTGAAGCAGGGTCTGGCAGACCTCTCCATTACCCGAACAAGCATCGAATGGGGCATTCCGGTTGAGGCCGATCCCTCACACGTCTTTTACGTATGGTTCGATGCGCTCATCGCTTACATCAGCGCCGTCGAAGGCGAAGGCCGCTGGCCCGCGGACCTGCACCTGATCGGGAAAGAGATCCTCCGGTTCCATGCAGTCTATTGGCCGGCATTCCTCATGGCCGCCGGCTGGGCTTTGCCGAAGAAGATCTTCGCGCATGGCTGGCTGCTGTTTGAAAACGACAAGATGAGTAAGTCGCGCGGCAATATTGTTCGGCCCTCGCCCATCGAACAGGTAATGGGTGTCGATGCCCTTCGTTATTTTCTACTTCGCGAGATCGTATTCGGGCAGGATGGCAGTTTCAGTTTCGACGCGTTAGTGGGCCGCTACAACTCCGATCTCGCCAATGGCCTCGGCAATCTTGCTAGCCGCACGCTGAACATGGTTCAACAGTATCGCGGCGGTCTGATTCCCTCCCGCTGCGATGATGATGAGTTCCCGGCTGAAGCTGCCGGAACCGTCGCCACGGTTTGGGATGCCTATGACTGCCTCGATTTTTCGCACGCCCTGGAAAAGATCTGGTCCCTCATCGCGAAGCTTGACAAATTGATCGTCGAATACGCGCCCTGGAAGCTCGCCAAGAGCGATGATCCGGACGCCAAGCAGAAGCTGGATCGCATTCTCTACACCGCCGTTGCGGGGCTGCACGTCATCTGCCGTCTGGTTGAGCCCGTCCTTCCTCATTCGGCAAATCTGATTTGGCAGCAGCTCGGATACGACGACCCGATCAGCTCCGGAATCCCGCGCTGGGGAGCATTCGATCTGCCGCGGCACATAGGAGAAATCAAGGCCGTCTTTCCGCGCGTCGAACAGAAACCAGCCATCCAGAAGATGCAAGACCTGGAAGAAGTTGAACGCAACCGCCAGGCCGAACTGCTCGGCCAGAAACCAGAGCCCGCGCAAACCCTTGCGGAGACCCTGATCTCGATTGACGATTTTGCCAAAGTCGATCTGCGCGTCGGCGAAGTGAAATCCGCCGAAGCAGTCAAAGGCGCGGATAAGCTCCTCCATCTCAAAGTCGATATCGGCGAAACGGAACTGCGCAGCATCGTTGCCGGAATCGCTCTCGCCTATAAACCGGAGCAACTCATCGGCCGGAAGGTCGTTATCGTCGCGAACCTGCAGCCTCGAAAACTCCGCGGACTCACGTCGCAAGGCATGATTGTGGCGGCTACCACCGACGGGGGGCTGCCGGTTCTCGCCGGCTTCCACGAAGATGTTCCCGCCGGGTCCCGGCTGAAGTAGGCCGCCCCTGTGCAGCTTGTCGATTCTCATTGCCATCTTGATGACGCGCAGTTCGAGGATGACCGGCAAGCTGTTATCGAGCGCGCGTGTGAAGCCGGGCTGAAATTCATGCTGGCCATCGGAACGGGCAATGGCCCTCCCGATCTGGAGGCGGCTGTCCGAGTGGCGGAAGCGCATCCGTTTGTGTTCGCAACGGTGGGCGTGCATCCGAACGATGCTCCGAAGATTGACGGAAATACGTTCAAAGATCTGGAACGGCTGCTCACGCACGAAAAAGTCAAAGCAGTCGGCGAGATTGGTCTTGATTACCACTGGGGCGTTCCCAAAGAGGCACAACTGCCGGTGTTCATCCGGCAATTGGAAATCGCCGCAGAGGTGCGGATGCCGGTTATCATTCATACTCGCGATGCCTGGCGCGACACATTGCAAGTTCTTCGCGAACATTGGGCTCCAAAAAACCTGCCCTGTGTGATGCACTGCTTCACTGGAAATGTGGAGCAGGCGCGCGAGTGTCTGGATCTGGGTTTCTATCTCGCTTTTGGCGGTGTCGCTACTTTCCCGAAAGCCGCCGATATTCGCGAGGCGGCGCGCATTACGCCCGATGACCGGCTGCTGCTGGAGACCGATTCGCCTTATCTGGCGCCTGTCCCCAATCGCGGCAAGCGGAATGAGCCAAGCTTTATCGTGTATACAGCGGAAGCAATTGCCGCCGCGCGGAGCGTCGCTCCCGAGCAGCTAGCCTCCCAAACCACTGCGAACTTCGAACGCCTTTTTCAGCTTCACCAGCTACACTGAGGATGCCCGCCGGAAACACCCACCGGAAACCTATGTTCAGCAAGATTCGGCAATCGATCACGGCCCGCGAGGCGTTTGAAATCGTTGAGCCGGATCTGGAACAAGTCGAGCGCGAGATCAGCGTCGAATCGGTTGCTTCAGTAGAAGCAATCACGACCATCAATCAGTATCTGCAGGCGGGCGGCGGCAAGCGCCTACGACCCGCCCTTCTCTTACTGTGCACGCGCTTGTTCGGCCCATCGACCGATTGCGCTCGCCGGCTAGCGGCTGTGGTCGAGATGATTCACACCGCCACGCTGGTTCACGACGATGTCATTGACATTGCGAAGACTCGCCGTGGACGCCCGTCCACAAATGTTGTCTGGGGTAACCATATGTCGGTGCTCGCCGGCGATTGGCTTTATATGCAGGCGTTCCAGGTCGCACTGCGCGAGCGTAATTTCCACATCTTGGATGTGCTGATTTCGCTAACGCAAATGATGGTGGAAGGCGAGTTGCTGCAATATGAGCGGTTGCATCGCATTGATGTCAGCGAAGCCGACTACATGGAACTGGTCGACCGGAAAACGGCCAGCCTGTTCTCTGCCTGCGCAGCGTTGGGCGCCGCTGCTGCGGGAGCGGATGAGGCGGACGAATCAAAGCTGGGCGATTTTGCCTGGAATCTCGGCATGGCTTTCCAGCTTGTCGATGACATTCTCGATTTCACATCAACGGAGAAGATTCTCGGCAAGCCCGCCGGCAATGATCTACGCGAAGGGAAGGTCACCCTGCCCATGATCTATGCGCTGGAGAAAGCCTTCACGGACGAGCGGCGCGCTATCGAGGCAGTTATTAGCGAAGGCAACTACGAGCAAGTGCCCTTCATGCACATCTTGCAGATGCTGGAGCGGCATGGAGCGATTGCGCGTGCCTATGACCGCGCGCACACGTTCACCGAGAAGGCTCGCAGTATTATCACCAGCTTTGCCGAAAGTCCCGCCCAGCGGGCGCTTCACGCGATTGTAGATTTAGTGACCGAGCGGAGTTCGTAAACACGATTAGCGCGCTTTTTGCTTCAGGCTCCCCCCGTGCTGCTTCCTGCTCGCCATGCCCGACACAACCTGAGCGTGATTAACCGCCGCGGTCAACGAAACGCCACCGATAATGTTTCCGATCAGCGTGGGAAGCATGTAGCACCACGCAACTGCGCCCCAGCTTTTTGCTCCCACCATAACCAGGAACAGCACTTCGACCGACCCGGCGATGATATGGGTCAGGCCAGACAGTCCTACGATGTAGGTCAGGATGATAATGATCAGCGCCTTTCCGCTATCCACCGCCGCGAGCATCCACACTACCATCGCGATCAACCATCCAGCGAAAATGCCTCTGAGAAGGGCCGCTCCGAATGTCACGTTCGCTGCTTCTTTGGCCAACTGCAGCATCGAGTGCTGCACCTGAGAATTGAACATCGGCGTGTTGCCCACCACCCAGGCAAAGATGTGCGCACCCACCAGATTGGCAATCAGAACTACGGTCCAGAGCTTCGCAACCAGCAGCAGAGTGTGCCAGTTTCGCCTCGCCAGAAGCGGAATAATGGCGGTCAATGTGTTTTCAGTGAAGAGCTGCTGCCGTCCGATAATAACGATGAGAAAGCCGAGCGGATAACCGAGTCTGGCGATCAACGGCCGCCACGGCGCGTCCGGAAGATAGGCGTGAAAAAGCGCCATCGCGACCAGCGAAAAGCCCATCGATAGACCCGCTGCCAGGCCCGACCACGCCAGCGCCGAGACCGGCCGGATCAGTTCTTCCTCCCCA
>Ga0308174_10000364_pt1 | contig 18984 bp, 16 predicted proteins | sample PhyPR2_FD_203894 | JGI IMG/M metagenome (GOLD analysis project Ga0308174, IMG submission 203894) | Soil microbial communities from UC Gill Tract Community Farm, Albany, California, United States - DLSLS.P.R2 | ecosystem: Environmental > Terrestrial > Soil > Agricultural land | place: USA... | reverse complement strand
CGGGCCTGGCGCCCCGTTCAAGGCCACGCTGCAGGAGCCGCCGATCCCCGGCGACGCGAGCTCGCTGCGCGCCCAGGCGACCGCGCTGCCGGCCTATGTGGCCTATCAGGGCGACGGCGACGTCACCGCCCCGCTGGTCTACGTCAACTACGGCATGCCGGCCGACTATGACGCGCTGGAGCGCATGGGCGTCTCGGTCAAAGGCAAGATCGTGATCGCCCGCTATGGCGCCGGCTGGCGCGGGCTGAAGCCCAAGCTCGCCGAAGACCACGGCGCGGTGGGCTGCATCATCTACTCCGACCCGCACGACGACGGCTATGCGACGGGCGACGTCTATCCGAAGGGCGCCGCGCGGCCGCCGCACGGCTTCCAGCGCGGCTCGGTCGCCGACATGACCCTCTATCCCGGCGATCCCCTGACGCCGGGCGTGGGCGCGACCAAGGACGCCAAGCGGCTCACGCGCGAGACGGCCAAGACGGTCCTGAAGATCCCGACCCTGCCGATCTCCTACGCCGACGCCCAGGTGCTGCTGGCCTCGCTCGGCGGCCACGTCGCCCCGGCGAGCTGGCGCGGCTCCCTGCCGATCACCTACCACGTGGGTCCCGGCGGCGGTCAGGTCCACCTGGCCGTCAAGTCCGACTGGTCGCTGAAGCGGCTCTACGACGTGATCGGCACGCTGCACGGATCGGAAGAGCCGGACGAGTGGATCATCCGCGGCAACCACCACGACGGCTGGGTGATGGGCGCCTCGGATCCGCTCTCCGGCCAGATCGCCCTGCTGGCCGAGGCCAAGGCGCTGGGCGGCCTTGAGCAATCCGGCTGGCGGCCGAAGCGGACGATCGTCTACACGAGCTGGGACGGCGAGGAGCCGATGCTGCTCGGCTCCACCGAATGGGCCGAGACCCACGCCGCCGAACTGAAGGCCAAGGGCCTCGTCTACATCAACTCCGACTCCAACGCGCGCGGCTACTTCAACGCCGAGGGCAGCCACGACTTCCAGCACTTCGTCAACGAGGTGGCGGCCGACGTGAAGGACCCCGAGACCGGCGCGTCCGTGCGTGACCGGCTGCGCGCCCGCGAAGCCGTGCTCGCCTCCGAGCCCGGCGCGAGCGAGGAGATCAAGCAGCTCGGCAAGGTGGCGCTCGACCCGTCGAAGGACCTGCTGATCGGGCCGCTCGGCTCCGGCTCGGACTACTCCGCCTACCTGCAGCACCTGGGCCTCGCCGCGATCGACGTCGGCTATGGCGGCGAGGGCGCGAGCGGCGGCGTCTATCATTCCCTGTACGACGACTACGAGCACCACAGCCGCTTCGTGGATCCGGGGTTCGTCTACGATGCGACGCTGGCGAAGACCGTCGGGCGGATGGTGATCCGGCTCGCCGACGCCGAGCTTCCCGTGCAGCGCTACGGCGACTTCGCCGACACCGTGGGCCGCTACGCCGACGAGGTGAAGAAGCTCGCCGACGCCAAGCGCGACGAGGCCGCCGGCCGGACCAAGATGCTGGCGGGCGGCGACTACCGGCTGGCGTCGGATCCCACCGAGACGAGCGGCGCGCCGGCGGCGTTGCCGGCCTCGCCCTCGCTCGATTTCGCCCCGCTCGACCGCGCGGTCGCCAAGCTGAAGGCGAGCGCGAGCGCCTTCGATTCCGCGCTGGCCGCGAAGGGTCCGGGCCTGACGAAGGCGCAGCGCGTCAGCCTGGACGCGGCGATCCGTCCGCTGGACCAGAGTCTGCTGCGCGAGGAGGGCCTGCCCTTCCGCCCCTGGTACAAGAACATGGTCTACGCGCCCGGCCGCTTCACCGGCTACGGCGCCAAGACCCTGCCGGGCGTCCGCGAGGCGATCGAGGAGCGGCGCTTCGCCGACGCCACGACCTATATCGGCCTGACGGCCCAGGCGCTCGACGCCTACGCCGAGGGGCTCGACAGGGCGCGCGCGATCGTCGATGGCCGCTGAGCGGCCGCTCGCCGGCGCGACCGTGGTCTTCGACCTCGACGGGACGCTGGTCGACACCGCGCCGGACCTGGTCGCCACGCTGAACGCGATCCTTGGGCAGGAGCGCCTGCCGCCGCTGCCGCTGGAGGCGGCGCGGAACCTGATCGGCCATGGCGCGCGCCGGCTGCTGGAGCGCGGCTTCGAGGCGGCGGGCGCGCCGCTGCCCGCCGATCGCGAGGGCGAGCTGTTCGATCGCTTCATCGCCCGCTACCGCGCCCACATCGCCGACCAGAGCCGCCCGTTTCCTGGCGTTCGGGAGGCGCTCGGCGCGCTCAGCGCGGCGGGCGCGGGGCTGGCGGTCTGCACCAACAAGCCCACCGATCTCGCCGTCGCGCTGCTGCAGGCGCTCGGCCTGCGCGGCCTCTTCGCCGCGGTCGTCGGCCCCGACGCGGCGGCCGCCCGCAAGCCCGATCCGCGGCACCTTGCGGCCGCCGTCGCCGCGGCCGGCGGCGGCATGGCGCGGGCGGTGATGGTGGGCGATGCGCCGACCGACGCCGACGCCGCCCGCGCGGCCGGCGTCCCGCTGGTCCTGGTCAGCTTCGGCTACACCGAGATCCCGGCCGCCGAGCTTGCGCCGGACGTGCTGATCGAGCATTTCGCCGACCTGCCGCAGGCCTGCCTGCGGCTGCTCGGCGCTTGCAGCGCCTAGCCCGCCAAGCTATACGCCCAACCCTTCTCGCGCGCCCCGCTCGCTAGCTGTCAGGGCGCTCCGGCGGATGCGTAGCTCAGCGGGAGAGCACCTCGTTCACACCGAGGGGGTCACAGGTTCAATCCCTGTCGCATCCACCACTCCATCCCGCGCGCATTTTTCCATCGTCCTGCGATATTCCTATCGCCCTGCGATCTTTTTCGCGGGCGCCGGGAAACGCAGCCGTGGCCGCCGAGTTCTAGCCATCGAGAGTGACTGGGTCGGGCCGGTGGGTTGTCGCGACCTCAGGCGAAGGTCGGCATGGCTCAGATCTTCAAGCCATCCGCGGACACGTGGCTTCGGCTCACCGTGCTGGCGGTGTTCGTGGCCGTGCTGGGCGGTGGGCTGCTCGGCTCCGGCTTCGCGCGCTCGGCCTACCTGACCCGGGTCGGCTGGCCGGTCGAGCAGCCGGTCCCGTTCAGCCATGCCCACCATGCCGGCGAGCTGGGGATCGACTGCCGCTACTGCCACGCGGACGTGGAGCGGGGCCGCTATGCCGGGCTGCCGGCGAGCCACGTCTGCATGACGTGCCACTCGCAGCTGTGGACCGGGGCGCCGATGCTGGCGCCCGAGCGCGCGAGCTTCGCGGAAGACAAGCCGCTCGCCTGGAAACGCGTCTCGGCGCTGCCGGGCTATGTCTACTTCGACCACCACATCCACATCGCCCGCGGGATCGCCTGCGTGGAGTGCCATGGGCGCATCGACACCATGCCGCTCACCTGGCGGGCGCACCCGTTCCAGATGCGGTTCTGCATCGACTGCCACCGCAATCCCGCCCCGCACCTTCGTCCGCCGGACCAGGTGACGCGGATGGACTGGTCCGGCTGGGACAAGGTCCCCGCGCACCGGACGTACGGCCAGCAGGCGATGAAGCGGTTCCACATCGATCCGGTCCGGCTGACCGACTGCGACGTCTGCCATCGATGAGGGACAGGGCTTTGCACAAGGGCGCGGTGAGATCGTCGGCGGAGGCCCTGGCGGCCGCCAAGCTGGCCGGGCGGACCGGCCGTCGGTTCTGGCGGGCGCTGGAGGAGCTGACGGACGCGCCGGCTTTCCGGCGCGCGCTCGAGGCCGAGTTCCCGAACGCCTTCGCCGGCGTCACCGAAGCCGGCCGGCGCGAGGTGCTGAAGGCCATGGGCGCCTCGCTTGCGTTCGCCGGGCTCGCGGGCTGCACCGCCGCGCCCCACCCTTACGCCCTGCCCTACGTGACCCAGCCCGGCGACCTGGTGCTGGGGACGCCCAAGACCTACGCGACGGCGGTGGTGTTCGGCGGCTACGCCCAGCCGGTGCTCGGGCTCACCCACGAGGGCCGGCCCACCAAGCTGGAAGGCTTGCCGGAGCATCCGGCGAGCCAGGGCGCGACCGACGCCTTCACCCAGGCCGCGCTGCTGGGCCTCTACGACCCGGACCGCTCCAAGGCCCCGCGGTTCATGGGCCGGCCCACGGACTGGTCCGGCTTCGACGCCGCCATGGTGGAGAACGCGGAGCGGCTGGATGCGACGCGCGGCGAGGGCCTCCGGCTGCTGACCGGCGCCGTCAGCTCGCCCACCTTCGCCCGCCAGCTCGCCGAGCTCATGCAGCGCTGGCCGCTCGCCCGCTGGCACGTGTTCGAGCCGGTGAACCAGGACCTGCGGCTCGAGGCGACCCGGCTCGCCTTCGGCCGGCCGCTGGAAATCCAGCCCCGCTTCGAGGCCTGTCGCGCGATCGTCAGCTTCGACGACGACTTCCTGGGCCCGGGCGCCTGGCAGACCCGCAATGCGCGGGCCTGGTCACAGACCCGGCGCGCGTTCCAGGGCGGCCGCGGCGAGGCCCGCTTGCTGGTCGCCGAACCCGCGCCGTCGCTCACCGGGGCCATGGCCGCCGAGCGCCTGATCGCCTCGGCCGACGAGGTCGAGATCATGGCGCAGGCGCTGGCCGGCCGCCTCGGCGCGGGCTCAGCGCCGCAATTGCGGCTCACGCCTCGCCAGGCGCAATGGGTCCAGGCCGCCGCCCAGGCGCTGCAGCGCAACCCCGGCGCGGGGCTGGTGCTCGCGGGCGCGCATTGCGATCCCGCCGTCCAGGCGCTGGCGCTGCAGCTCAATGAGCGGATCGGCGCGATCGGGAAGACCCTCGGCTTCTGCGCGCCGATCCTCCTCCAGCCGCCGGACGGGACGCGCTCGTTCGAGGCGCTGGCGGCGGACCTTGCCGCCGGCCGCGTCGACACCCTGGCGATCCTCGAGGCCAATCCCGTCTACGCCGCGCCCGCGGACCTCGATTTCCCGGCCGCGATGCAGAAGGCGCGGCTGCGCATCCACGCGGGCCTGCACTTCGACGAGACCGCCGCCGCCTGCCACTGGCACGCCCCCCTCGAGCACGCGCTGGAGACCTGGGACGACGCCCGCGCCGTCGACGGGCGGACCAGCCTCATCCAGCCGCTGGTGCGGCCGTTCTACGCGGTGCGCGCGCGCTCGGTGTTCCTGCAGAACCTGCAGGGCCGCCTGGGGGGCGATCCGCGCGCGATCCTGCTCGCCACCTGGGCCGACCGGCTGGGGGGCGAGGCCGATCCGCGCTGGCGCGAGACCCTGGCCCGCGGCTTCGTCGACGAGCCCGCGCCGCCGCAGACCCCTGGGGCCGCCGGCGCGCCGGCGGTGCGCCTGCGCCGCCGGGGCGGCGGGATCACCGTGCTGATCCGCCCGGACCCGACGATCTGGGACGGCCGCTTCGGCGATAACCCGTGGCTGCAGGAGCTGCCCAAGCCGTTCAACAAGCTCACCTGGGACAACGCCGTCCTGGTCGCCCCGGCGCTGGCGGCGCAGCTCGACCTGAAGAACGGCGACCATGTGCGCCTGAGCGCCGGCGGCCGCGCGATCGAAGGGCCCGCCTGGCTGACGCCGGGGCTCGAGCGACGGACCGTCGTGGTCCATCTGGGCTACGGCCGCAGCCTGCCCGGCCAGCTGGCGGACGGCCGAGGCTATGACGCCTACCCGTTGCGCACGTCCGCCGCACCGTGGCGGGTCGAGGGCGCGGCGGCGGCGAAGACCGGCGGCAAGACCGAGCTCGCCAGCACCCAGCTCTACACCGCGTTGCAGGGGTTCGATTTCGTCCGCACCGCGCCGGTCGCCGCCGCCCAGCCCGGGCCGCCGCACCCGCCGCCGCCCAGCTTCTATCCGCCGAGGCTCTCCGGCAGCCCGCAATGGGGCATGGCGATCGACACCGACACCTGCATCGGCTGCAACGCCTGCGTCACCGCCTGCGACGCCGAGAACAACGTGCCGATGACCGGCAAGTCGCAGGTGGCCAACGGACGCGAGATGCACTGGCTGCGCATCGACGCCTATTACGAGGGCTCGCCCGACGATCCCGCCTTCTTCAACCAGCCCGTGCCCTGCATGCACTGCGAGCAGGCGCCGTGCGAGATGGGCTGCCCGGTCAACGCCTCGGTGCACACCCACGACGGCCTCAACATGCAGGTCTACAACCGCTGCATCGGCACCCGGACCTGCTCGTCCTTCTGTCCCTACAAGGTCCGCCACTTCAACTGGTTCGACTACACGCTGCACGACCCGCCGGAGCTGCGGGCGGCGCGCAATCCGGAGGTCACGGTCCGCAGCCGCGGGATCATGGAGAAGTGCACCTACTGCGTGCAGCGGATCGAGAAGGCCCGCATCCAGGCCGACGTCGAGAACCGGCCGATCCGCGACGGCGAGGTGGTGACCGCCTGCCAGCAGGCCTGCCCGACCGAGGCGATCGTGTTCGGCGACGTCAGCGATCCCGAGAGCCGCGTCAGCAAGCTCAAGGCCCAGCAGCGCAACTATTCGCTGCTCGAGGAAGTCAACACCCGCCCGCGGACCACCTACCTCGCCCGCATCGACGACGGCGCCACGCATGACTGACGCCGTCCATCCGAGGACGCCGGCCGGCTACGCCGCGGTCACCAACGAGGTGGCCGGCATCCCGCTCGACTTCCCGCACCGCACGACCTGGTGGATCTGGTTCCTCTGCGCGGCGGGCCTGCTCGGTGTCTACATCATCTCGGCCTGGGTGCTGTTCGTCGAAGGCGTCGGCATCTGGGGCAACAACATCCCGGTCAACTGGGGCCTGGCGATCTCCAACTACATCTGGTGGATCGGCATCGGCCACGCCGGCACGCTGATCTCGGCCATGCTGCTCCTCTTGCAGCAGCACTGGCGCAATTCGCTCAACCGCTTCGCCGAGGCGATGACCCTGTTCGCCGTGACCTGCGGCGGGCTCTATCCGATCCTGCACCTGGGCAGGCCGTGGCGGTTCTACTGGATGGCGCCCTACCCGAGCACGATGAAGGTCTGGCCGCAGTTCGACAGTCCGCTGACCTGGGACTTCTTTGCGGTCCTCACCTACCTGACCGTCTCCCTCATCTTCTGGTACGTGGGCGCGATCCCCGACTTCGCCTCCACCCGCGACAAGGCCAAGACCCGCGGGGCGCAGGTCTTCTATGGGCTGCTGGCGTTGGGCTGGCGCGGCGCCGCCCGGCACTGGGGGCGCTGGCGGCAGTCGTACCGGCTGATGGCGGCGATCGCCGTTCCGCTGGTCGTCTCCGTCCACTCCGAGATCTCGCTGCTGTTCGCCTCGGGCCCGATCCCGGGATGGACGTCCACCGTCTTCCCGCCCTACTTCGTGCTGGGCGCCGCCTTCTCCGGGTTCGCGGTGGTGGCGATGCTGGCGACCGCGCTGCGCCGCGCCTTCGGCCTGCAGAACCTGGTCACCTCCAAGCACCTCGACATGCTGGGCCGGCTGACCCTCGCCTGCGGGATGATGACCGCCTACGGCTACTTCGCCGATCTGTTCACGGCGCTCTACTCCGGCCGGCCTCAGGAGCTGGAGACGCTGCACGACCGCATCGCCGGGCCGTTCGCCTGGGCCTACTGGGGCGCGGTGGTGCTGAACTTCATCCCGCTGCAGCTCTTGTGGCGGCGCAGGTTCAGGTCCGATCCCGTCGTGCTCTTCCTGGTGAGCCTATCGGTCACCATCGGCATGTGGCTCGAGCGGTACATGCTGGTGTTCTCGACCCTGTTCCGCGACTACCTCGTGTCGTCCTGGGCGCCCTATTGGCCGAGCTTCTGGGAATGGAGCCTGTTCGCCGGCTCGATCGGCCTCTTCCTGACGCTGTTCCTGCTGTTCATCCGACTCCTGCCGATGATCTCGGCCTTCGAGATCAAGGAGGCGGGGTTCGAGGAGAAGGAGGCGGCGCATGGCTGAGCGCGCCGCCGTGTTTGGCCTGGTCGCCGAGTTCGACCGCGCCGAGGCGCTTCTCGAGGCGGTGCGGCGCGCGCGCACGGCGGGCTTCAGGCGCATGGAGGCCTACTCGCCGTTCCCGATCGACGGCCTGGCCGAAGCGATCGGCTTCAAGGAGAGCTGGGTTCCGCTCGCCACTCTGCTGGGCGGGATCGCCGGCGCCGTCATCGGCTACGGCATGCAGGTCTACACGAGCACCGACTACCGCATCGACATCATGGGCCGCCCCGCCGTCGCCCCGCCCGCCTTCGCCCTGATCACCTTCGAGGTGATGGTGCTCATCGCCGTGATCGCCTCGGTGGTGGTCATGCTGCTGTTGAACGGCTTGCCCCGGCTCAGCCATCCGCTTTTCGACGTTCCGAGCTTCCATCTGGCGTCGCTCAACAAGTTCTTCCTGGTGATCGAAGCACGCGATCCCCGCTTCGGCGACCATGCGCGCGAGTTCCTGGACGGGCTGCATCCGGTGCGCGTGGACGAGGCGCCGCTGGCGGAGGCGGCGCGATGAAGCGCGCGCTCATCATCGCCGTCGCCCTCGCCGCCGCCGGCTGCGATGAGATGGTGCGGCAGCCGAAGGCGCCGGTCTATGGCCGCTCGGACCTCTTCCCCAACGGCGCAGCCATGCAGACCCCGCCGCCGGGTGCGGTCTCGCGCGAGGACGCGGCCTACCAGGCGGCGCTTGGCCAGCGCCCGCCGATGACGCTCGCGCTCCTGCAGCGCGGCCGCGAGCGCTACGACATCTACTGCGAGCCGTGCCACGGGCTCGCGGGCGACGGCAAGGGCGTCGTGCCCTCCCGGGGATTCCCGCAGCCTCCCGACTTCCACCGGCCGCCGCTCCTGGGCGCGCCCTCGCGCCTGATCGTCGACACCATCACCAACGGCTACGGCGTGATGTTCTCCTATGCCGATCGCGTGCCGCCCACCGACCGCTGGGCGATCGCGGCCTATGTCCGCGCCCTGCAGCTCAGCCAGGCCGCGCCCGCGGCCAGGCTTTCGTCCGACGACCGGGCCCGCCTGGAGGCCGCTCATGGCGGATAGGGCGCGCTGGGACCGCCTCGGCTGGATCGCGCCCGCCGGTGCGGCGGCTTGCCTGCTGGCGCTGATCGCCGCGGCTCTGTTGCCGGCCGCCGCCTGGCGCGCCTGGCTGGGCGCGGCGTTCCTGTGGGCCTCGATCCCGATCGGCGCGCTGACCGTGCTGATGATCATGCGCCTCGCCCCGGGCGACTGGTCCGAGGAACTCGGCCCGTTCATGGAGGCGCAGAGCCTGCTCCTGCCGGTGGGCGCCCTCTTGATTGCGCCGGTCCTGGCCGAGGCGAGCCGGATCTACGCCTGGACGCACCAGCCTGCGACCAGCGGCTTCCGCGCCGCCTACCTCTCGCAGCCGATGTTCATCGCCCGCAGCGTCATCTGGTACGCCGTGCTGTTCGGCCTGGCCTTCCTGCTGATCCTGCGCGGGCGCCCGTCGAAGGCGGTCGCCTGCATCGGCCTCGTGCTGGTGCCGGTGCTCGGGACCGTCATCTCCACCGACTGGCTGCTCTCGCTCGACGCCGACTTCGCCTCCTCCGGCTTCGGCCTCTACGTGCTCGACATCCAGATGCTGACCGCGTTCGCCCTGATGGTGATCGCGCTCACCCTGTCGGGGCGACGCGTGCAGCGCCCCGGCATCATCGGGGCCCTGCTGCTGACGCTCCTGCTGTTCTGGAGCTACCTCGCCTTCATGCATTTCGTGATCACCTGGTCGGACAATCTTCCGCCGGGCGTCAGCTGGTATCAGCGCCGCGGCGGGCCGTGGGGGCCGGTCATGTGGGTCGTGGCCGCGAGCCGGCTCATCCCCACCTTCCTGCTGTTCTTCCAGACGATCCGGCGCAGCCCGCGCATGCTGCGGACGCTCTCGATCGCAGTGGTCCTGGGCTCGGTGCTGGAGTCGGCCTGGCTCACCCTGCCGGCCGCGGCCCCATCCGCCGGGGCGGCCGAGGTCGTGCTGTTCGCGTTCGCCAATCTCGCCATGGCCGCCCTGCTCGCCGGCGGCTTCCTGCGCGCCTTCGCCTGGCGGACGGCAAGGAGCCTGGCATGACGTCGTCCGCCAAGCGCGCCAGGTCCGGCGCTTCCGCCAAACCCGGCTATCAGCCCGACGACGCCTCGCCAAAGATCGGCGCCGCCGGGTTCCTGAGCGTGCTCGCGCTCGCCACCCTCGCCGCCCTCGTGGTCTTCGGTCTCTATGGCTGGTTCCAGTCGCGGAGCGTGCGAGCGCCGACGACCGCCCTCGAGCGCGCCGAACTCGCGCCTGCGGGGCCCCGGCTGGAGAGCGATCCCTTGAAGGATCGGCTGGCGCTGGAGGCCACGGCGCGAACCCGCATCGAAAGCTATGGCTGGGCCGACCGCCGCAACGGGATCGCCCGCATCCCGATCGAGCGCGCCATGGCGCTGCAGGCCGCGATGGGCTGGCCGGACGCCGAGGCCAGCAAGCCATGACACCCCGGCCTCTGATGCTCGCACTCGGCTTCGCCCTGGCGCTGGGCGCTCCGGCGGCGCACGCCCGGCCCGAGCCGTTCGATCCATTCGGGGCCGCGGGCGTCGATCCGAAGCCCGGCGCCCAGGTTCCGCTGGACGCGGCCTTCCACGACCAGGCCGGACGGCCGGTCACGCTGCGCGAACTCGCCAACGGCAAGCCCCTCGTCATCGCGCCCGTGCAGCACCACTGCCCCAATATCTGCGGCCTGACTCTCGAAGGCCTGCACGAGGCCATCGCCGGGCAGGCCTACAAGCCGGGACGGGACTTCGAGGTCGTGGCGTTCGGGATCGACCCCCGCGAGGGGACCGCGGCGGCGGAGACCTCCGAGCAGCGCCTGGCCGGCTCGCCTCCCGCGGCTGGCGTCGAGGCCCTGGTCGGTCCCGCGGCGAACATCGCCCAGGTCACTCAGGCGCTCGGCTACCGCTACGCCTGGGACCCGCGGATCGGCCAATATGCCCACATCGCCGCCGTGGCGGTGCTCACCCCGGACGGCCGCCTCGCCCGTTGGCTCTACGGCGTCGCGCCCAGCCCGAAGGACCTGCACCTGGCGCTCACCGACGCCGGTCGCGGCCGGCTCGGCGATCTCGGGGAGCAGATCCGCCTCCTCTGCTACCACTACGATCCGAAGACCGGCCGCTACTCGAGCCTGGTCATGGAGATCCTGCGGGCCGTGGGCGTCGCCCTGACCGCCGGCCTGGCGGGCCTGATCGCCGCCTTCCTGCGGCGCGATCGCGCCGGTCGGAGTCGGCAGGCATGATGAATTTTTTCCGCGTCTGGCCGCCTGAGGCCTCGGAGCATGCGGTCCGCGTCGATCAGTTGTTCCTCGCCTTCTCGGCCCTGATCTTCGCGCTCTCCTGGCCGGTGTTCATCCTGCTCGCGGTGTTCGCGATCCGCTACCGACGCGGCCGCAACGCCGACCGCAGCCATGCGCCGAGCCACGGGATCTGGGTCGAGACCGGCTGGACGATCATCCCCTTCCTGCTGACCCTGGCCTTCTTCGTCTATTCGAGCTGGCTCTACTTCCAGACCGGCCAGCCGCCGGCGAGCGCGCTGACCGTCGAGGTGGTGGCCAAGCAGTGGATGTGGAAGTTCGAGCATCCGGGGGGCCAGCGCGAGATCGACGAGCTGCACGTCCCGGCCGGCCAGCCGGTGAAGCTGGTCATGACCTCGCAGGACGTCATCCATAGCCTCTTCCTGCCAGCGCTGCGGCTGAAGCAGGACGTGCTCCCGGGCCGCTACACCAGCCTGTGGTTCAAGGCTCTGGTCCCCGGCACCTATGCGCTCCGCTGCACCCAGTTCTGCGGCTTCGACCACGCGGTGATGGGCGGACGCTTCGTGGTCATGCGCCCGGAGGATTACGCCCGCTGGCTGCAGCAGGCCGGGACCGACGGCTCGCTCGCCCAGCAGGGCTTCCAGCTGTTCCGCAAGCTGGGCTGCAGCGGTTGCCATGGCGCGGACTCCACCCATCGCGCGCCCAAGCTGGAGGGGATCTATGGCGCTCCGGTCCCGCTCGACGGAGGCCGCGTCGTGGTCGCCGACGACCAGTACCTGCGCGACAGCATCCTCTATCCCGCCAAGGACGTCGCCGCCGGCTACGCCCCGATCATGCCGACGTTCGCCGGCCAGGTCTCCGAGTCCGACCTCGTGCGGCTGGTGGCCTACCTGAAGTCGATCGGCGGCCAACCCCAGGAGGCGTCACGATGACGGCTGTTCCGGTGCTGCAGACGCCCGAGGAGCGGGCGAGCTACATCAACGCCGGCCATTCCCTGCGCTCCTGGTTCCTGACGACCGACCACAAGCGGATCGCGATCCTCTACCTGGTCTCGATCACCTTCTTCTTCTTCGTTGCGGCGAGCGCGGCGGCGCTGATCCGGCTCGATCTCCTGACCCCGCAAGGCGATATCCTCACCAACGAAGGCTACAACCGCGCCTTCACCCTGCACGGGGTGATGATGGTCTGGTTCTTCCTGATCCCCTCGATCCCTGCGACCTTCGGCAACTTCCTGATCCCCCTGATGATCGGGGCGCGCGACGTGGCGTTCCCGCGGCTCAACCTCCTGAGCTGGTACATCTACCTGATCGGCGGCTTCTTCACGCTGTTCGCCCTGCTGATCGGCGGCGTGGACACCGGCTGGACCTTCTACACGCCCTATTCGACGATGTTCGCCACCGGCGCGGTGCTCTGGGTCATCGCGGGCATCACCATCGTGGGCTTCTCCTCGATCCTCACCGGGCTCAACTTCATCGTCACCATCCACAAGCTGCGCGCGCCGGGCATGACCTGGGGCCGGCTGCCGATCTTCTGCTGGTCGCATTACGCGACCTCCCTGATCCTGGTGCTCGCTACGCCGGTCCTGGCGATCACCCTCATCCTGCTGGCCGCCGAACGGCTGTTCAGGCTGGGGATCTTCGATCCTTCGATCGGGGGCGATCCGCTGCTCTTCCAGCACCTGTTCTGGTTCTACAGCCACCCGGCGGTCTACATCATGATCCTGCCGGCCATGGGCGTGGTCACCGAACTGGTCACCGCCGGCGCCCACAGGCGCATCTTCGGCTACTGGTTCGTGGCCTGCGCCTCGATCGCCATCGCCGCGATCGGCTTCCTGGTCTGGGGCCACCACATGTTCGTGTCCGGCCAGTCGATGTACGCCAGCGCGGTCTTCTCGTTCCTCAGCCTGGCGGTGGCGGTGCCCTCGGCGGTGAAGGTCTACAACTGGACCGCCACCCTCTACAAAGGCGAGCTCGCGCTCGACCCGCCGCTGCTGTTCGCCATGGCGTTCATCGGCCTGTTCACCTTCGGCGGCCTCTCCGGGCTCATGCTGGCGCTGGTCGCCATCGACGTGCACGTCCACGACACCTACTTCGTGGTGGCGCACTTCCACTACATCATGGTGGGCGGCGCGGTGAGCGGCTTCCTGGGCGCGGTGCACTTCTGGTGGCCGAAGATCACCGGACGCATGTACTCGCTGACCTGGGGCCGGATCAGCGCCGGCCTGATCTTCTTCGGATTCAACCTGACCTTCTTCCCGCAGTACCTCCTGGGCTACCTCGGGATGCCGCGGCGGTATCATGTCTATCCGCCGCAGTTCCAGACGCTGAATGTGCTCTCTTCGGCCGGCGCCTCGATCCTCGCGGTGGCCTACCTGCTGCCGCTCGTCTACCTCGTCTACTCCCTGCGCAACGGGGCGCCGGCGGGGCCGAACCCCTGGGGGGCGAGCGGCCTGGAGTGGAAGACCGCCTCGCCGCCGCCGAAGCACAATTTCGACGTCATCCCGGTGGTGGACGGGCCCGCCTACGAGTATCCGCAGCCCGCGGCGGCGCCGCATGGCTGAGTACGTCACCCTGCGCGAGCCCTACGCGGCGCCGGAGCAGCAGCGCGACGCCGACTTCATGGGCATGTACGTGTTCCTTGGCACCGAGGCGATGCTGTTCGGCGGCCTGTTCTGCCTGGTTTTCGGCTACCGCACGCTGCACCCGCAGGCGACCGCCGAGGCGGCGCGGGCGCTGCGCCTGTGGATCGCCACCGCCAACACGGCGCTGCTGCTCACCTCCAGCCTGTTCGTGGCGTTCGGCGTCCACTCGGCGCGCGAGGGCGACCGGCGCAGGACAGCCGGCTGGCTCGGGCTCGCGATGGCGTTCGGCCTCGTGTTCCTGACGCTGAAGGGCATCGAGTACGCCCTCGACTACTCCGACGGACTGATGCCGGGGCTCGGTCATCCCTCTGCCGTGAGGGCCGGGCCGGCCGCGCTGTTCATCGACCTCTACTTCGTGGCCACGGCCCTGCACGCGGTGCACATGAGCGTCGGCCTCGGCCTGCTCGCCTGGGTCTCGATCATGGTCCTCACCCGCCGCAAACGGATGCCTGAGCAGGCCGTGGTCGTCGAGGTGAGCGGCCTCTACTGGCACTTCGTCGACGTGGCGTGGGTGTTCATCTATCCCCTGTTCTACCTGGCGCGGGGCTGAGCATGTCGGGCAAGGCATGGACGCTGATCGGGGTCTGGGCCGCGCTGATGACGCTCCTGGCCCTGACCGTGGGCGCGACCTTCGGGCCATTCGGCGCCCTCAAGCCGGCCATCAATCTCGCCATCGCCTTCGCCAAGGCCGGGCTGATCTTCTGGTTCTTCATGCACCTGCGCGAGGAAAGCTGGCTTCCACGCCTGGTGGCCGTGGCCGCCGTGGCCTGGCTGCTGATCCTGTTCGGACTGACCCAGGCCGATCTGGTCACCCGCGGCGTGTTCCGGGCCTGAGCGCGACGCCTCGGATTTCCGGCGATTAGGCAAGGATTTGCCTCGAAGCCCGTGTAACTTGGACGAATGTCCCAAGCTGCGCAGTCCAGAGCTCGTTCGCCGACCCCCACGAACCGTGAGCTCGAGCACCTCGAGAGGCTCGAGGCCCGCCTGCGCTGGCTCGCCACCTGGACCATCCACAACGCCAACCACCTGCGCGAAAGCCGCGACGGGATGAAGGTCGGCGGCCACCAGGCCTCCTGCGCCTCGATGACCACCATCCTGGCCGCCCTCTACTTCCACGCGCTCCGGCCCGAGGACCGGGTGGCGATCAAGCCGCACGCGAGCCCGGTGTTCCACGCCATCCAGTATCTCTATGGCCGCCAGAGCCGCGAGCAGCTCGAGCGCTTCCGCGCGTTCGGCGGGGCGCAGTCCTATCCGTCGCGCACCAAGGACAAGGACGACGTCGACTTCTCCACCGGCTCGGTGGGCCTGGGCGTGGCGGTCACCGCCTTCGAGGCGCTCACCCAGGACTACCTGAAGGCGCACGGCTGGCTCGATCCGGCGCGCGAGGGGCGGATGGTCGCCACCCTGGGCGACGCCGAGCTCGACGAGGGCAACATCTACGAGTGCCTGATCGAGGCCTACAAGCACGACATCCGGAATGTCTGGTGGATCGTCGACTACAACCGCCAGAGCCTGGATGCGACGACCGCCGACCGGATGTTCGATCGCTTCGACGACATCTTCGAGACCGCCGGCTGGCGCGTGATGACGCTGAAGTGGGGCAAGGCCCAGGAGCGGGCCTTCGCGCGGCCCGGCGGGAGCGCCCTGCGCGCCTGGATCGAGGCCTGCCCGAACGCCGACTACGCGGCGCTGACCTTCCAGGGCGGGGCGGCGTGGCGGGCGCGGCTGATGGGCGACATCGGCCGCAAGCCGGGCGTGGCCGCGCTCGTCGGCAGCTTCGACGATGCGGCGCTGCACCAGCTGATGATCGGCCTCGGCGGCCACTGCGTGGAAACCCTGATCGAGGCCTTCGACGCCGCGGCCAGAGACGACACCCCGACCCTGTTCATCGCCTACACCGTCAAGGGCTACGGCCTGCCGCTGCAGGGCCACAAGGACAACCACGCCGGGCTGATGACGCCGGCGCAGGTCGAGGCGCTGCGGGTCTCGACGGGGATCCCCGAGTGCCAGGAATGGGCGCCGTTCGCCGGGCTCGCCGAGGAGGACGCCTGCGCGCTGGCGGCCTTCATCGCCGCCGCGCCGCTCGCCGATCCACGCAGCCGACGCTACGCCGCGGCGGCCATCCCCGTGCCGGAGATCGCCGCACCGGCCGGCGCGGAGCAATCCACCCAGGCCGCGTTCGGCCGCATCCTGCTGGACCTCGCCCGCGGCCACGAGCCGCTGGCCGACCGCATCGTCACCACCTCGCCGGACGTGACGGTCTCGACCAACCTCGGCGGCTTCGTCAACCAGCGCGGCCTGTTCCGGCGGCGCGAGAGCCGCGACGTGTTCCGCGAGGCCAAGATCCCTTCGCCCCAGCGGTGGGCCGGCGGCCGCGCGGGCCAGCACATCGAACTCGGCATCGCCGAGCACAACCTGTTCCTGAACCTGGCGGCGCTGGGCCTGGCCGCGCCGATGTTCGGCGAGCGGCTGATCCCCATCGGGACGGTCTACGATCCCTTCATCTGCCGCGGCCTCGATGCGCTGAACTACGCCTGCTACCAGGACGCGCGCTTCATGCTGGTGGCGACCCCCTCGGGACTGACGCTCGGGCCGGAAGGCGGGGCCCACCAGTCGATCTACACGCCGCTGATCGGCATCGGTCAGCCGAACCTCACCTACTTCGAGCCGGCGTTCGTCGACGAGCTGGCGCTGGTCATGCGCTGGAGCTTCGAGCACCTGCAGGCGGAGGACGGCGGATCGGTGTACCTGCGGCTCACCACGCGATCGATCCGCCAGCCGGGGCGGACGGACGAGCTGTGGCGCGCCGATGCGCTGAAAGGCGCCTACTGGCTGCAGCCGCCCGCCTCGGGCGCCGAGGCCGCGCTGGTGTTCTGCGGCGCGGTGGCCCCCGAGGTGCTCGAGGCGGCCGACGAGCTGGCCGGCGACATCCCGGGCCTGGGCGTGCTCAACGTGGTCTCGCCGGGGCTCCTGCATCGCGACTGGATGGCCGCGCGCCGGGATCGCTGGACCGGCGGCGCCAGGCGCAGGAGCCATGCGGAATCTCTGCTCAGCGCCCTGGCCCCCGACGCCGGCCTGGTCACCGTCGTCGACGGCTCGCCCGCCACGCTCTCCTGGCTCGGCGGCGTCATGGGGCACAAGGTGAGCGCGCTCGGCCTCGATGCGTTCGGCCAGGTCGGCGACCTCACGGACCTCTACCGGCACTACCGGCTGGACGTGGGCGCGATCGTGGAGGCTTGCGCCGATCTCTACCTGGGTTGAACCTCCGGGGCGCTCCAATCTTCCGGGAAGCCGCGCGATGAACGGCCAGGCCCCCTGGCCGCCGCTCCCCTACGCGGAGTGGCGGGGCACCTACGAGACGCTGCACCTGATGACCCAGGTGGTCGGCAAGGTCCGGCTGTCGCTGACGCCCTGGCTCAATCACTCCTGGCACACCCCGTTCTATGTCTCGGCGCGCGGACTCTCGACCGGGGTGATCCATGCGCCCGGGCGGGCGCTGGAGCTGGAGTTCGATCTCGTGGACGCGCGGCTGGTCATCCGCAGCGATGCGCCTCAGATCGGTCTGCCGCTCGAAGCCACGAGCATCGCCGGCTTCTACAGCCGCGTGCGGGCGCTGCTCCAGGAGCTGGGCGTGCGGGTCCGCATCCACGCCACGCCAAACGAAATGCCGCAGGCCGCGCCCTTCCGCCAGGACCGGGCGCAGCGCCCCTACGATCCGGTCCAGGCCCGCGCCTTCTTCCAGGCTCTCCTGCAGGCCGACAGGGTGCTCAAGCTGTTCCGCACCGGCTTCATCGGCAAGGCGAGCCCCGTGCACTTCTTCTGGGGGAGCTTCGACCTGGCGGTGACGCGGTTTTCCGGACGGCAGGCGCCGCCGCATCCTGGCGGCGTGCCGCACCTGCCCGACGAGGTGGCGCGGGAAGCCTACTCGCACGAGGTCGCCAGCGCCGGATTCTGGCCCGGCGGCCCCGGCTGCGAACAGGCGGTGTTCTACGCCTACGCCTACCCGGAGCCAGCGGGCTTCGCCGAGGCGGCGGCCGCCCCGTCGGAGGCGCGATACGACGCCGCCCTGCGGGAGTTCCTGCTGCCCTATGACGCCGTGGCGGCCGCGCCGGATCCCGACGACCTGCTGATGAAGTTCCTCCAGTCCACGTACGAGGCGGCGGCCGATCGCGCAGGCTGGGACCGCCGGGCGCTGGAATGCGCCCTCGGCAAGCCGGGCCGGCCGCGGCCGGTCTGATCAAGCGGCCTCGGCCGCCAATTCCGCGAGCAGGCTTCGGCGTTTCGCGAGCACGAGCGCGAGGTCGTAGGGGATCGCCAGGCCTTCGCGCAGCCGCATGCGCGTCCAATGGCGCAGGGGCGCGCCGCCGCGGCCGGGCGCCAGGGGTCCCGGCGCGGTCCGAACGCCGAGTGCGCCCAGCAGCAGACGGATCCTCGGCTGGTGGTAGCGGTCCGAGCAGATCACGCAGCGCGCGGCGCCGCGCGCGCGGGCGAAGCGGGCGGCGGCCACCACGCTCTGCAAGGTGTCGCGGCTCGCCTCGTCCAGCACCAGGCGGGCCTGCGCCACACCGCGGGCCGCCAGGATGCGCGCCATGACCGAGGCTTCGCTGGGGCCCGCCCGCCCGGCCGCGCCCGAGCACAGGATCGGCGCGTCCGGCCACAGCGCCGCCGCGTCCAAACCATAGCCGATGCGCCGCGCCAGGGTCGGCGAGGGCCGTCCGTCCGGCCGCACCGCCGCGCCGAAGATCACGATCGCCGAGCCGCTCACGGGCGCAGCATGGTGAGGTTCGCGCCGGCTTGTCACCGTCTATTCACTTGCGCCGGCGATCTCAGGCTCGCATCTCATGAGGCGTGACTCCCAGGCCCGAAACCGCCATGCGCCTGCCTCAGAGCGCCGCCGCGCCCAAGCCGGCGCGGCACTATCCGACGCCCGCCGCCAAGTGCGCCGACCTGGTGGTGCACATCGTGGGCCTGACGCTGGCGCTGGTGGGCGGGATCGTGCTCCTGGCGCTCGCCATCCAGGCGCGCTCCATCAGCCTGGTGGTCGGGGTCGCGATCTACGCGGCCGGGCTCCTCGCGATGCTGGCGTTCTCGACGGCCTACAACTTCGCCAGGCCGCAGCACCGGCCGGTCC
>Ga0308174_10000363_pt1 | contig 19043 bp, 24 predicted proteins | sample PhyPR2_FD_203894 | JGI IMG/M metagenome (GOLD analysis project Ga0308174, IMG submission 203894) | Soil microbial communities from UC Gill Tract Community Farm, Albany, California, United States - DLSLS.P.R2 | ecosystem: Environmental > Terrestrial > Soil > Agricultural land | place: USA... | reverse complement strand
GATGTTGCCCTTCATGTCCGCCAGCTGAAGGCGGCACCGAGCGCGGCGGCGACGTCAGCCGCGCCCGAGCCGGCGCCGGCGGCGAACGCGCTCTGCGAGCTCGCCGACGTCGCGGCCACCCGCCCCTGGGCGGCTCGCAGGTGGTCGAGCTGCTCGGGGCTGAAGGCCGGGGAGAGGTTGGCGCCGATCCCCACCACGTCGAACCGGTCCGAACCAGATCGCAGCGTCATCGTGTGCAGGCGGCTGAACGACGCGGTCACCTCGGCGACCGGGGAGTCGAGCACGACCCCGCTCCGGTCGGTCATGGTGAGCCGTCCGTCGGCGAGCTCGAGGACGACCGGGACGCAGGCCCGCCCGTTCCAGCGGCTGCGTCGCCAGTAAAGACCGCCTGCGAGCTGGTGCAGCGACGACATCCGAGAACCCCCTGGGAGCGACGACTTGTCGGGTCATCCTGCCATCGCGCCCAACTCAACATAGGGCGGCTGGTTGACTAGGCGCCATGCCACGCCTCGACCTCTCAGCCGATGCCGTCTCCCTCACCGAACAGCTCGTTGACATCGAGTCGGTGAGCCACCACGAGGAGGAGATCGCCGACGCGGTCGAGGAGGCGCTGCGCACCCTCGACCACCTCGAGGTCACGCGGCGCGGCCACACCGTGGTCGCCCGCACCGACCTCGGGCGGGGGGAGCGGGTCGTGATCGCGGGCCACCTCGACACGGTCCCCGTCAACGACAACTGGCCCTCGCGCCGCGAGGTGCGCCCGGACGGGGACCTGCTGCACGGCCTGGGCACCTGTGACATGAAGGGCGGGGACGCCGTCATGCTCCGCCTCGCCGCCCACCTGCCCGAGCCCGACCGCGACGTCACGTTCATCTTCTACGAGGCCGAGGAGGTCGACGCGACGTACAACGGCCTGAAGAAGCTCGCGGAGAGCGACCCCGCCCTGATGCAGGGCGACTTCGCGATCCTCATGGAGCCCTCCAACGCCGGCGTCGAGGCCGGCTGCCAGGGCACCCTGCGCGTCGACGTCCGCACCACCGGCGAGCGGGCCCACTCCGCGCGCAGCTGGCAGGGCTCCAACGCCATCCACGACGCGTCCGGCATCCTCACGCGGCTCCAGGGCTTCGAGGCCCGCCGGCCCGTCATCGACGGGCTCGAGTACCACGAGGGCCTCAACGCGGTCTTCATCCGCGGCGGCGTCGCCGGCAACGTGGTCCCCGACGAGTGCGTCGTCGAGGTCAACTTCCGCTTCGCGCCCGACCGGAGCGAGGCCGACGCCGAGCAGTTCGTCCGCGACTTCTTCGAGGGGTACGACGTGACGGTCACCGACAGTGCCCCCGGCGCGCTGCCGGGTCTGCACGTCCCGGCGGCGAAGGCGTTCCTCGAGGCCGTCGGCGGCGAGGCCAACCCCAAGTTCGGCTGGACCGACGTGGCCCGCTTCACCGGTCTCGGCATCCCGGCGGTGAACTTCGGGCCGGGCGACCCGCTGTTCGCCCACAAGCAGGACGAGCAGGTGCCGGTGGAGCACATCGAACGGTGCGAGCGGCTGCTGCGCGCGTGGCTGGGGGCCGACTCGTGATGGACAAGCTCGCCGGCCCGATCCTCAAGCGCCGGGCCCAGGCCCAGGAGGCCAGCACCACCGACCAGCGGCTGCTCGACAGCCGCGGCCCCAGCGACTGGGTGCACCAGGACCCGTGGCGGGTCATGCGGATCCAGGCCGAGTTCGTCGAGGGCTTCGGCGCCCTCGCGGAGCTGGGGCCCGCGATCGCCGTCTTCGGCTCCGCGCGCACCACCCCGGACCACCCGACCTACGACCTCGCCGAGGAGACCGGACGCAGGCTCGTGGAGGCCGGGTTCGCGGTGATCACCGGCGGTGGCCCGGGAGCCATGGAGGCCGCCAACAAGGGAGCCTCCCAGGCCGGCGGCGTGAGCGTCGGCCTCGGCATCGAGCTGCCCTTCGAGTCGGGCCTGAATGCGTGGGTCGACAAGGGCATCAACTTCCGCTACTTCTTCGCGCGCAAGACGATGTTCGTGAAGTACTCCCAGGGGTTCATCGTGCTCCCGGGCGGCATCGGCACCCTCGACGAGCTCTTCGAGGCCCTCACGCTGTCCCAGACGCGCAAGGTCACCCGCTTCCCGATCGTCCTGGTGGGCGTCGACTACTGGCACGGGCTGCTGGCCTGGCTGCGCGACACCGTCCTGGCCGACGGCAAGGTCTCGCAGGCCGACCTCGACATGCTCACCCTGACCGACGACCTCGACGAGGCCGTGGCCCTGATGGTGGCCGCCCGCGACGGGGACGTTCGATGACGTGGTTCTTCGCGATCCTGATCGTGCTGGCGATGGGCGGTGTCGCGGTCCTCGCGGCCGGTCGGGGCGCGCCGCTGGCCGAGGAGTACGACGACCGGCCGGACTCCGCCGTACCCGCCGACGGCACGCTGCGACCCGAGGACCTGCGCCGGGTGCGGTTCTCGCTGGCGGTGCGCGGCTACCGGATGTCGGAGGTCGACGCGCTCCTCGATCGGCTTGCCCGCGAGCTCGAGCGCCGCGATGAACGCGTTGTGGATAGGGAGGGTCGTGGCGGCGAACCCACGGCGTAGGGCACACTTCCGAGCGTGTCGACCCAGGTGATCGTCTACATCCTGACCGTTCTCGCGGCCGTGGTCATCGTCCTGACCCGCCTGCGCCTCGGCAAGGACCACGCCGGTGCCGGCCGCTTCCAGGTCGGGCGCCGGCTGCTCGACGTGCACACCACGGCGGGCGTCGCGGCCCTCGTCGTGTGGGTGCTGTTCCTCGTCGCGGACGAGAGCACGCCGCTGGGCAGCCCCACGGTCGGCATCGTCGCGCTGGCCCTGTGGTGGATCGTCGTCGTCGCCGGGCTGCTCATCCTGGTGCGGTGGCTGCCCAGCCACGGCCGGCACGCCTCGGGCGCTGCGGAGGACACCTGGTCCGAGGGTCCCGGGCTCTCGGTGCTCGCCCACGTGGGCATGTTCGTCGGCGTCTGCGTGTTCACCTGGGCCTACCTGACGTCCACGGTCTGACCCCTGGGTGTGTGATGCTGGAGCGATGCTCCGCCGACTCGGAATCGCCACCGCCAGCCTCGCCCTCCTCGCCGCCGGCTCACCCGGCCTGCCTCCCTCCGCCCAGGCCGCCACTGCGCAACGCAACGCCGTCATCGGAACCAGGGTGCTCGGCAAGTCCGTGCAGGGCCGCAAGATCGTGGCCTGGCACCTCGGCCAGCCGGGCAAGCCCAAGGTGGTGCTCATGTCGGCGATGCACGGCAACGAGCGGGCCCCGCGCCAGATCCTCCAGTCCCTGCGCGACGGCAAGCCCATCCGCGGGATCAACCTGTGGGTGGTGCCGACGTACAACCCCGACGGCGCCGCCGCCGGCACCCGCAAGAACGCCCACGGCGTCGACCTGAACCGCAACTTCCCCTACAAGTGGGTGGACCTCGACGGCGACTACGAGTCCGGCCCCAAGCCCGCTTCGGAGCCCGAGACCCGGGCGATGATGAAGTTCCTGAGCGACGTCCGTCCGAGGTGGATCATCAGCTTCCACCAGCCGCTCCACGGCGTCGACACCGACACCAAGCGGCCGAAGTTCGCGCGGAAGGTGGCCCGCCACCTCGACCTCCCGGCCAAGAAGTTCAGCTGCGGCAGCGTCTGCCACGGCACCATGACCATGTGGTTCAACCACAAGTACGCCGGCACCGCGCTCACCGCGGAGTACGGCGCCGCCCCGCCGCGTCACCTGATGCGCGTGCGCGCGCCGCGGCAGGTCCTGTCGATCTGGGGCGCCCGACGCGGCTGATCGCGGCGGGGGCTCAGCGCCCCTCGAAGGTCGGCTTCTCCTTCGCCACGAACGCAGCGACCGCGGCCGCGTGGTCCGCGGTGGCGCCGGTCTTCGTCATCATCGTGCTCTCGAAGGCCAGGGCCTCCTCGAAGGAGTGGCCGGCGGCGTACGCCACCGACTGGCGCATCGCACCCAGCGCCACGGTGGGGCCCGCGGCGAGGCGCTCCGCGAGGGCCCGCACCTCGCCCGCGAGCTCGTCCGCAGGCACCACGCGGGTGGCGAGGCCGAGCTCGTCGGCCTCCGCGGCCTTGACGGTGCGCGGGAAGTAGAGGAGCTCGAGCGCCTTGGCGCGGCCGACCAGCCGCTGGAGGTGGTAGCTCGCGCCGGTGTCGCAGGAGAGCGCCACGTTGGCGAAGGCGAGGTTGAAGCCGGCGGTGTCGGCCAGGATCCGCAGGTCGCAGGCGAAGGCCAGGCTGGCGCCGGCGCCGGCCGCCACCCCGTTGACGGCCGCGATGACCGGCTTGGCCATGCCCGCCAGGGCGGTCACGATCGGGTTGTAGTGCTCGTCGACGGTGCGGAAGAGCGCGTCGCTCGACTCGCTGCGCAGGATCGAGATGTGCTCCTTGAGGTCCTGCCCGGTGCAGAACGCGCGCCCGGTGCCGGTGAGCACCACGCACCGCGCGGTCGGGTCGTCCGCGACCTGCCGCACCGTCTCGAGCAGCAGCTCCTTGGTCACGACGTCGAGGCTGTTCATCGCGTCGGGACGGTTGAGGGTGATCGTGGCGACCCCGTCGGAGAGGTCGAGGAGCACCGGCCGGTCGGCGGAGGAGGAGTCGGTCATGGCACGCAGTCTGCCGGATCGCCGTACGCCTCAGGAGCCCAGGCAGGTCGCCACGAAGCGGTCGGCACCGGGCTTGAGCCGGTCGGCCTCGGCGGCGAACAGCTCGGCCGACGGTCGACCGGGCCAGTCGTCGGGGAGCAGGCCGTCGGGAAGACCCGGGTCGGCGAAGAGGAACTTGCGCCACTCGTGGACCAGGTGGAAGCGGGCCGCGAACGACCCCTCGTCCTTGTCCTCGTGGGCGGCCTGCTGCCGGGCGACGAGGTCGCCGGCGGTGGCCAGCCAGTCGTCGTACGCCGCCCGAAGGGCGCCGAGGTCCCACGCCTCGATCGGCGGGGGGTCGAGCTCGACGGCACGGGCGGTGCGCGCCAGGGTGCCGGACCGCTCGAGGACGAAGGGCAGCTCGGTGCGGCGGTAGGGGCTGACCCAGACGTGGTCGGTGAGCTCGGCGTACCCCACGAAGGTCAGGTCGGCGCGCAGCCGGGTGCGTGCGCTGCGGTCGTCGGGCGGCGTGACGAAGACCAGGTGCCACGATCCGTCCCAGCCCGGGTCGGCACGCCGGTAGATCCGGTCCGCGGCCTCGTCGAGGCGGCGGGTGGCGCGCTCGGTGGCGCGGTAGCCGCGGCCGCCCGCCAGCTGGACCGGCTCGAGCCAGCCCTGCATGACCATCCGGGAGATCGCCGTGCGGACCGCCGGCGCCGCGATGCCCACCGGGTCGAGCAGGCGCACCAGCGAGGCCACCGTCGCCTGGTTGTCCCGGGTGCGCAGGTGGTCGCCGTACACGTCGAACAGCGCCGAGCGGGCGTGCATGCAAGGAGTCTGCCAGTCTTGTCCGGGCCTGTGGTCCGGGTCACGGCGCCGATAGGGGATAATGGCCCGAGGTACGCGTGCGGGGTCGCTTCGACCTCGCCTGCTCGGAGACAACAGGAAGAGGTGCGCGGATGGCGGCGATGAAGCCGCGGACGGGCGACGGTCCGCTGGAGGTCACCAAGGAGGGTCGCGGCATTGTCATGCGCGTCCCGCTCGAAGGCGGTGGCCGCCTCGTGGTCGAGCTGAACGCCGAGGAGGCCGGCGCTCTCGGCGATGCCCTCAAGGATGTCGTCGGCTGAGGCCGGCTCCAGCCCGTGAGTACGTCTGACACCCTGACCACCCTTCCTGCGCAGGTCTCCCCGCCGGAGTTCGCGCTCAGTGCCCATCACCCGCACGCCATCCTCGGAGCCGAGGTGCTGGCGATCCCGGTGCTGCCCGGTGACGGCACGGACGGCGTCCTCCTGGGGCCGGGCGCCGACCAGGTCGCCGACGAGGTCGGCACCGACCTGCTGGCGCTGCTCGAGATGAGCTCGGCCACGGGGAAGGCCGGCGAGGTCACCTCGCTGCCGGTCCCGCTGGGCGGCGAGCACAACGTGGCGTTGCGCTGGGTCCTGCTGGTGGGCGTGGGCGAACAGCGCCCCGTCGACCTGCGCCGGGCCGGCGCGGCCCTGGCCCGGGCCACCCGCGACCGGGCGAGCGTCGCCACGTCGATCGCGGCGGTGACCGACGCCGACGGCCTCGAGGCCTTCGTGGTCGGGGCCATGCTCGGCTCCTTCGCCTTCCACTGGCGTGCCGGGCCGCCCGAGCACGTCCCGGTCGGCCGGATCGTCCTGGCCGGCCTGCCGGACGCCGACGACCGCGCGTCCGAGCTGCGCCGCGCCGTCGCCGTCGGTGGTGCCGGCTGGCGGGCCCGGATGCTCGCGACCGTGCCGTCGAACCTGAAGAGCCCGCGCTGGCTGGCCGAGCAGGCGCGCGAGCTGGCGGGCGAGTGCACCCTCGACGTCTCCGTGTGGGACGAGAGGCAGCTGGCCGAGCAGGGCTTCGGTGGCATCGCCGCGGTGGGCCAGGCCTCGGCCACCCCGCCGCGCCTGATCCGGCTCGACTACACGCCCGAGAAGGCCGGCCGCAACACCCCCACGGTGGTCCTGGTGGGCAAGGGCATCACCTTCGACACCGGCGGTCTCTCGATCAAGCCGGGCGAGGCGATGGTCAACATGAAGCGCGACATGACCGGCGGTGCGGTGGTCATCGCGGTGATGGGCGCCCTGCGCGAGGTCGGCTGCCCGGTGCGCGTCGTCGGCCTGGTCGCCGCTGCCGAGAACGCCGTGAGCGGCAACGCCCTGCGTCCCGGTGACGTGGTCCGCCACTACGGCGGGCGCACCAGCGAGGTCACCAACACCGACGCCGAGGGCCGGCTCGTGCTGGCCGACGCGCTGGCGTACGCCGTCGACAAGATCGACCCCGCCGCCCTGGTCGACGTGGCCACCCTGACGGGGGCCATGAAGGTCGCGCTCGGCCAGAACGTGGGCGGCTTCTTCGCCAACCACGACGGGCTCGCGGCCGCGGTCTCCGAGGCCGGCGAGGCGGCGGGCGAGCCCCTCTGGCGCTTCCCCCTCGCCGAGGTCTACGAGGAGAAGCTGCGCTCGAGCGTGGCCGACGCCGACAACGCCCCCGGCGGGCCTGGCGCGGTCACCGCGGCGCTGTTCCTGCAGCACTTCGTCGGCGACCTCCCCTGGGCCCACCTCGACATCGCGTCGGTCGGCGACGCGCCCGCGGAGCGGCACGAGTGGACCACCGGGCCGACCGGCTTCGGCGCCCGCGCGCTGCTGCGGTGGCTCGGCAGCGACGACCCGCTGGAGGCGCTGGCGTGAAGGGACTGACCGTCCGCTGGTCGCTCGCCGACGCCCCGACGGGCGTCGAGCAGGAGCTGGCGTCGTACGTCGAGGGCACCTCGCACGCGAAGTTCACCGGCATGGCCGGCCTGCGGTTCAAGACCTGGCGGGTGCGGCCCGGGGAGTGGTTCGAGGGCTGCTACGTCTTCGCCACCGACGAGGCGCGTGCCGAGTTCCAGCAGACCTTCACGGCCGGTGCCGCGGACGCCCCGGGGTCGAAGATCGTGGGCAGCGCCCCGATCCTCATCGAGGAGTGCGAGGTCGTGGCCGTCGCCGAGGGCTGGGAGGGGTTCCGGGCCGAGGCGCGGTCCTGACCGCTCCTCAGGCCTCCGGGGACCACACCTTCTTGGCCACCAGCAGCCCGTCGCCGACGGGCAGCATCGCCGACACGAGGTCCTCGTGCTCGGCGACGGTCCTGCCGAGGTCGCGGATGGCGACGGTCTCCTCGTCGCGCTGGGCCGGGTCGGCGACCCGGTCGTGCCACAGGGCGTTGTCGAAGGCCACCACGCCGCCGGGGCGCAGCAGGCGCAGCGCCTCCTTGAGGTAGGCGGAGTACTCGCGCTTGTCGCCGTCGCAGAAGACCAGGTCGTAGTGCCCGTCGGTGAGACGGGGCAGCACGTCGAGCGCGGCGCCCGAGATCGTGCGGGCGCGCTGGGCGGGGATGCCCGCGTCGGCGAACGACTGGCGCGCCAGCCGCTGGTGCTCGGCCTCGATGTCGACGGTGGTCAGCACCCCGTCGGCGCGCATGCCGCGCAGCAGCCACAACCCCGACACTCCCGTGCCGGTGCCGATCTCCACGACCGCGCGCGCCTCGAGGACGGCCGCGAGGAAGCGCAGCGAGGCGCCTCCACCTGAGCCGATCGGGACCACCCCGACCTCCTCGGCGCGGGCCCGGGCCGAGGCCAGGGCCTCGTCCTCGGCGACGAACGCCTCGGCGTAGGACCAACTCGCGGGCTTGATCGGGGTGGTGATGATGGCCTCCTGAATCGGACGCCGCCCCGGAGGAGGGACGGCGTGGGCGAGCGGGCACCACCGTATCGTGAACGCCGGGCGGGGCCCGGGAACACGGGCGCCACGCGGCACGTTGTCCTGTCGAGGGCCCCGGATGTTCTCACCAGGAGAGGACACCGCTCACAGCGTCCTCTCAGTCAGGTTTCCTACGGTGGGGAAGGTCAGGACGTTGGTTCCCATGGGACACGTCGGATCGAGGGCGCGACGCTCGCGCGACAAGGAGAGCCCGGTGGACGCTGAGGTCGACAAGGGACGCGACGACTCTCCCCAGCAGGGCGTGCCCACCTGGGACGAGATCGTCGAACGGCACTCCGACCGGGTCTACCGCCTCGCCTACCGCCTCACCGGCAACCGCCCCGACGCCGAGGACCTGACCCAGGAGGTCTTCGTCCGCGTCTTCCGCTCGCTCTCGACCTACACTCCCGGCACCTTCGAGGGCTGGCTGCACCGGATCACCACGAACCTCTTCCTCGACCAGGCCCGCCGCAAGCAGCGGATCCGCTTCGACGCCCTCTCCGACGAGCGGGCCGACAGGCTCACCAGCGCGTCGCCGAGCCCCGACATCGCCTACGCCGAGCAGACCTTCGACGACGACATCGAGCGGGCCCTCGCGACCCTCCCGCCGGACTTCCGCGCGGCGGTCGTCCTCTGCGACGTCGAGGGCCTCTCCTACGAGGAGATCTCCGAGATCCTCGACGCCAAGCTGGGCACCGTGCGCTCCCGCATCCACCGTGGCCGGGCGATGCTGCGCTCCGCGCTCGCCCACCGTGCCCCGGGCGAGGGCCGCGCCCGCTACTCCGGGCCGGCCCCGATGCTGTCGGGCCAGGGGTGGGCCACGTGATCGGTCATCTCGGCTCGCGCGTGAGTGCGCTGCTCGACGGCCAGCTGGCCCCCGACGAGACCGAGCGGGCCTGGGCCCACGTCCACACCTGCCACGCCTGCCGCGACCTCGTCGAGCGCGAGGGCTGGGTCAAGACCCGGCTCGCCGGGCTCTCGTTCGGTGGGACCTCCGCCCCCGACCACCTCAAGGGCTCGCTGCTCGGCCGACCGGCCGCGGTCACCCCCGGTGAGGCCTACCTCGCGATGCACCACGACCAGCACAGCTCGCGGCGCAACACCGGGCTGGTCGCGATCGGCGGCGGTGCCGTCGGGGCCGCGGTGATGGGGGTCCTCGCCCTCGGCATCGCGCCGGCGGACGCCCCCACGATGGACCGGCGCGCGCCCACCCACCTGGTCGTGCCCTCGGAGAGCGTGCGACCGAGCACCCAGTCGATCGGTCCCAGGGTCGGCCCGCTGGCCAGCCCGACCCGCCACGCCTCCACCCCCTGACCGGCCCGATTTCGGGTCGGGGGTCAAGATAGGCACGTGAACGACGACGAGGGTCGCGTGGCCGACGGCGCCACCGGAGAGCCGGACCGCCCAGCTGAGCAGGCGGACACCGAGGCCACCGCGCCGCTGTCCTTCGGGCGCCCCCCCGCACCCCCCGCGCCTCCCGGGCCGCCCTCACCCTCATGGGTCCCGCCCACGACCCAGCCGCCGCCCGGTCGCTGGGGCGGCTTCCCGCCCCCCGGCACCCAGCCTCTGCCGGCCGCCCCCGCGCGCCACGCCGCGCCCAGCGGCCGCGTCCCGGGCTGGGTCTGGCCCGCGGTCACGGTGCTCGCGCTGGTCATCGGCCTGCTCGGCGGCGGGCTCGGCAGCGCCGTCTACGAGGGCCTCAGCGGCAACGACAACCCCGGCGCGGTCAGCAACGGCCTCGCCGGTGTCGACACGGTCTCCCTGCCGCCGCTGACCAAGACCAGCGGCTCGGTCGAGGCGGTCGCGCAGGAGCTCCTGCCCAGCACGGTGCAGATCTCCGCCGAGTACAACGGCCAGAAGGGCGGCGCCACCGGCTCCGGGTTCGTGCTGGACCGGCAGGGACACGTCATCACCAACAACCACGTCGTGGCGGACGCGGCCTCCGACGACGGTCCGATCGAGATCGTCGACCAGGACGGCGACCGCTACGAGGCGACCCTGGTCGGTCGCAGCCCGGTCTACGACCTCGCCGTCCTCTACGCGCCCGGCGTGAAGTCGCTCAAGCCGGCCTCCCTCGGTGCGTCCCAGGCGTTGCGGGTCGGCGAGGGCGTCGTGGCCTTCGGGTCACCGCTCGGGCTCAGCTCGACGGTCACCGCCGGCATCGTCAGCGCCCTGCACCGTCCGGTCACGACGGGTGACTCGGCCAACGACTCGTCGTACATCAACGCGGTCCAGACCGACGCGGCCATCAACCCCGGCAACTCCGGCGGCCCGCTGGTCAACCTGCGCGCCCAGGTCGTGGGCGTCAACTCGGCGATCGCGACCACCGGCGGCAGCACCGCCGGCGGCGAGGCCGGCAACATCGGGGTCGGCTTCGCGATCCCGATCGAGCAGGTCAAGATCACGGCGGACCAGATCCTGCGTACCGGCGAGGCGAGGTACCCCGTCATCGGGGCCAAGGTCCAGACCGGTCAGGACAACGGGTCGGGTGCGGTGATCAGCGAGGTGGTCGACGGCACCCCGGCCGACCACAGCGGCCTGCAGAAGGGCGACGTCGTCACTGCGGTGAACGGTGAGCGGGTCAGCGACGGCATCGCGCTGATCGTGGCGATCCGGGCCCACCAGCCCGGGGAGACGCTCAGCTTCACCATCGACCGGGGCGGCAGCGAGCGGACGATCCGGATCACGCTGGACTCCGAGGTCGGCTGATCAGTCCCAGTTGACTACTCGGAGGGCTGCTCGGCCTCCACGTAGGGGTGCTCGTCGACGAAGGTCTTCGTCTCGGCGTACATCCGCGCGATGTACTCCTCGAGCTGGGCCGACTCCACCCGCCACTGCCCGCGGCCGCCGATCTTGATCGCGGGCAGGTCGCCGCGCCGCACCAGGGCGTAGACCTGCGCGCTGGAGGTGTTGAGCACCTCCGCCACGTCGGCGAGGGTCAGGAAGCGGGGCGTGCCGGACATGCGCACATCGTCCCACCTCGGCCCGCCCGCGCCGCGCTGGACGCGGCGAGGTGTGGAGAACCGGGTGACCGCACGGCCCGTGGGCGGCATCATGGGCGCGTGGCCACTGATCTCGGGGCGTCCACCTCGGCACCGACCCCGCCCGCGACCCAGCCCGTGACCGTGCCCGCGACCCGGGCCGCGAGGCCCGGCTGGCGCGACCCCCGGCTGTGGGTGGGCGTGCTCATCGTCGCCGTCTCGGTGGTCGCCGGCGCCCGGCTCCTCGGTGCCGCCGACGACACCGTGCCCGTCTGGTCGGTGGCCACCGACATGGGTGCCGGCGACGAGGTCCACCCCGAGGACCTGGTGGCGACGCGCGTCCGCTTCGCCGACGCCGGCGGCCTCGAGGGCTACTTCACCACCGAGGACGAGCTGCCGGCCGACCTCGTCCTGACCCGCGGCGTCGGCGCCGGCGAGCTCCTGCCCCGGGCGGCGGTCGGCTCTGCCGGTCAGAGCCGAACATTGCAGGTGCCCGTGGCCGTCGACGCCGAGCAGGTCCCGGGGTCGGTTCAGGCCGGCTCCGTCGTCGACGTCTACCTGGTCTCGAAGCCGGGCGGGAGGGTCGGCCCGGCGCTCTCGGCGGTCACCGTCGTCGACGCGCCGCCCCTCGAGCAGAGCTTCGCGGCGACCGGGAAGCGCCAGCTCGTGCTCGCGGTCGAGGAGCAGGACGCGACCCGCTTCTTCCGGCTCCTCGGCTCCTCCGACGGCTCCGTGATCACCGTCGTACGACGGGGCTGAGCCGATGATCGTCGTGCTGATCGCCGCGGCCGGTGCCGCCTGGGAGCCGCGGGCGGTGCAGCTGCTGGGCGAGCACCCCGGGATCGTGGTGCTCAAGCGGTGCGTCGACGTCGACGACCTGCTGGCCGCAGCGTCCGCCGGCCAGGCGGGAGTCGCGGTCCTCGGCCTCGACGCGCCCGGGCTCGACCTCACCGCGACCGAGCACCTGCGCCGGCACGGCGTGCGCGCGGTCGCGGTCGTGCCGACCGGGGCGTCCCCCGAGGCGGCGCGGCTGCGCGCCTCGCGGATCGGCCTGCCGCTGCTCGTGGATGAGGCGGACCTCGATGCGCTGCCCGGTGCCGTCACCGAGGCGGCCGAGCCGGCTCCGGACGCAGCCGCCCTGACCGACGAGCCTGACTCGACGCCCTCGACGGAGCCCGACACCTCGGCCGGCACCACCGCGGGACGGGTGATCGCCGTCTGGGGCCCGGGCGGCGCCCCGGGACGCACCACCCTGGCCACCGGCGTGTCCGCCGAGCTGGCGCGCCGCGGGCTCCGGACCCTGCTCGTCGACGCCGACCCCTACGGCGGCGCCGTCGCCCAGCAGCTGGGAGTGCTCGACGAGGTGTCCGGCCTGCTCGCCGCGGCCCGGCTGGCCGCGTCCGGGCAGCTGGCGGAGCGCTTCGCCTCGGTGCAGCGCGGCATCGGGAGCCACCTGTCCGTCGTCACCGGGCTGCCGCGGCCCGACCGCTGGACCGAGATCCGGGCCGGCGCCCTGGAGCACACCCTGGAGACCGCGCGCGAGCACGGGCAGGTGGTCGTGGACACCGGCTTCAGCCTCGAGGAGGACCCCGGCTCCGAGCTCGGCTCCCGGCCCGGCCGCAACCGGATGACGCTGGCGGCGCTCGAGGTCGCCGACGAGGTCGTGGTGGTCGGCAACGCCGATCCTGTCGGCCTCTCCCGCCTGGCGCGGGGGCTGGTCGAGCTGCGCGACCTCACCGGCCCGGCGCCGCTGCGGGTGGTCGTCAACCGGATGCGCCCGACGCTGGGCTGGTCGGAGAAGGACATCGCCGGCATGGTCGAGGGCTTCGCGCGGGTCAGCGGGATCCACTTCCTGCCCGACGACCGGGGCACCGTCGACCGCGCCCTCGTGGCCGGCCGCACCCTGACCGAGCTGGGTGACTCGCCGCTGGGCCGGGCCGTCGCCGGCCTCGTCGACGCCCTGGCGCCCGCGACGGTCACGACGCCGGCCGCCACGGGCCGGGTCCGGCTCAGGCAGCGAACAGCAGGTAGAGCCCGCCCACGGTGAAGGCGACCATCGCGAGCAGCAGCGGCAGCTGACCGGTCAGCTGGTGGCGTCGCGGCAGGATCTTCATGGCCCGGTCGTGCGCCGCGATCACGCCTACCACGTGCCCGGCGATCACCGCGATCACCTTGGTGTTCGCCAGCAGGGTCGGGTGGTAGGAGAGCCAGTAGCTGACGGTCAGGTTGCCGGTGCCCAGGATGTCGGCTCCCGTGCCGAGCGGGTCGCTGGCGAGGATCAGGGTCTGCTGGCCCACCTCGAGCAGGTAGCTCAGGTAGTGGGCCACGACGTACCCCACGATGATCGGCACGACGGAGTGCGCGAACTGGTTCGGCAGGTCGCTGCGGCGCGCGTCGTCGACCACGCCGGTCAGCATGCAGCCACCCGCGAACACGAGGCCGACCAACACGCAGAAGCCGAGCAGGGCCAGGTTGTTGAGCAGGAACGTCGACACGCCGGCGTCCTGGACGAAGGTCACCCAGCGCGTGGAGTCCTTGAAGGAGTCGAACGCGGTGCTGCCGAAGAGCACCGCGACGACCGCCACCAGGCCGGCCCGGACGGGCACCGTGTCCAGGTTGGCCAGCGGGCTGCGGATGACGACCGTGTCACCGCGACGGCCCCAGACCGAGAGCTTGGCGACCAGGCTCGAGTACACCTCGAAGGGGTCGGCGCGCGCGTAGAAGGTGTTGCCGAACAGCGCGCCGCCGAGGAGCATCAGCGCGACGTACACCGCGCACCACAGGCGCACCGGGCCCAGCTCGGTGGAGTAGGGGTAGACGAGCTCCATCCACACGAAGGCGAACAGCCCGGCGGCCGCCGGCCAGTGGCCGAGGCGCTCGGGGTAGTCGTAGAGGCCGCGGTCCGGGTCGCTGCGTGAGAGCTTCGCGAAGGCGAGGTTGATGGTCCGGACCGGGCTGATCGCCCGCCAGACCGGGCCCAGCAGCAGCGAGAGCGGCACCAGGCCGACCCACCACCAGACGTAGAAGATGCCGAAGACGGGGTTGGTCAGCAGGTCCTTGCCCAGGACGGCCACGACGGCGGTGTAGGCGAAGAGCACCATGCCGACCAGCCGCAGGACGACCCGGAAGCCGGTGGAGTCGACCAGCCGGGTCAGGAGGGCCGGCGCGGGCCGGCCGCTGGTGGCCTCGTCGTAGCGCGGGGCGCGCCAGGCGACGGCCAGGACGGTGAACGAGACGACCAGCGCCGCGACCGCGCCGGCGATCGCGAGCTCGGGGGAGATGGGCAGGTCCCTGGCCCCGCCGATGCCGTGCGCCAGGGGGGTCCCGTCGGGGGACACCTCAGCGGACTTCGAGCTGGACGATCGTCTTCTCGAGGTGGTGCGACTCGACCTCGACGATCCCGGGCTGCTCGATCGGCTTCAGGTCGAGCGTGGTCGTGCCCTTGTCGTAGGCGAGCTCCTGCTCGGGCGAGGAGTGGACGTGGATCTCACCCGGGGCGTCCGCGGTCACCTTCAGCTCGATCGGCTGGCCGACGCCGACCTCGACCCTGTCGCCGTTGGGGGTGACCGAGTCGCCGCTGAAGGTGACGTCGATGACCTTCGGCCGGTCGCCGGAGGTGTCCGAGGGGGACGAGGAACCGCTTCCGCCGCACGCCCCGGCTGTGACCAGGGTGCAGGAGAGGACAGCGAGCGTCGCCAGGAAACGGCGCATGGGGTGAGATCCTTACTTGTCGGTAGCCACCGTGGGACGGTCCTCCGATCGGGCCGTCACCTCTGGAAGAATCCCACGTTGAGCAAACCGGTCGGCGCCCCACCCCCGGGGTTCCGACGCGACGAAAGGGCAGCAGATGAGCGAGCGGCTCCGGCCGCGGGACCTGGCCTTCCTGGCCGCCGAGTCCCCGTCGACGCCCATGCACAACGCCACGGTCGAGATCTTCGAGCCGGGCGACTCGGGCTTCGACCACGAGCGGCTGCTGGCGTTGATCGAGGACCGGATCTCGTTCGTGCCGCGCTACCGCCAGCGCCTCCAGACGGTGCCCGGGCGGGTGGCCAACCCCGTGTGGGTCGACGACGAGCACTTCGACCTGCACTACCACGTACGCCGCTCCGCGCTGCCCCGTCCGGGTAGCCTCGACCAGCTCCGCGAGCTCGTCGCCAGGATCGTGTCGCGACCGCTGGACCGGAGCCGGCCGCTCTGGGAGATGTACTTCGTCGAGGGTCTCGCCGACGGCCGGGTGGCGCTGCTGTCGAAGTCCCACGAGGTCCTGGTCGACGGCGTCGACACCGTCGACCTCGGCCAGGTGCTGCTCGACGTCAGTGAGGAGCCGAAGGTGCTCGGTGGGGAGGAGTGGCGCTCGGCCCGCGCGGCTTCCCCGACGTCGCTGCTGCTCCACGCCGTCCGCGACTCCGTCACCGGCCCCGGCACCGTGGTCGACACCGTGCGCAGCCGCACCGATGCCGTCCTGCGCGGCGCGGACGGCGCGCTGCGGCGCACCGCCCGCGTCGTCAACGGGCTCGCCGGCCGCGACCCGGAGCGCGAGACGCCGATCAACGGGCCGCTCTCCCAGCAGCGCCGGGTGGTCACGGTGCGCACCGACCTCGCCGACTACCGCACGGTCAGGCAGGTGCACGGCGGCACCGTCAACGACGTCGTGCTGGCCACCGTCACCGGTGCCCTGCGCGCCTGGCTGATGGCCCGCTCGGAGTCCCTGCGCGGGCTGCGCCAGATCCGGGCAGTGGTGCCGATCTCGGTCATCGACGAGGAGCTCGAGGCCACCTCGCTCGGCAGCCAGATCGCCGCGCACTTCGTCGACCTGCCGGTGGGGGAGGCGAGCCCGGTGGTGCGGCTGCACCAGGTCTCGTACTCGTTCCTGGCCCACAAGGAGACCGGCCGCGGCGTGGCGGCCAACCGGCTGGCGGGGATCGCGGGCTTCGCGCCGACCACCTTCCACGCGATCGGGTCCCGGGTCGCGGCCCTGGAGACCCGGCGCGGCTTCCAGCTCAGCGTCACCAACGTGCCGGGGCCGCAGTCACCGCTGCACGCCGCCGGCGCCCGGATGGTCGCCACCTACCCTGTCCCGCCGCTGCTGCCGGGGCAGGGCCTGGCCATCGGCGTGACGTCGTACGACGGTGGCGTCTTCTACGGCGTCACCGCCGACCGCGACCTGCTGCCCGACGCCGACCTCCTCGGACAGTGCCTGCGCGAGTCGCTCGACGAGCTGGTCGACACCGCCACCGGGGTGCGACCGCGCGCGCCGCGCGGCCGCAAGCGGACCTCGCGCACCGAGCAGAAGCCCGCGCAGAGGACCGGGCAGAGGTCCGCGACGACGGTGGGCGAGTCGTGAGCGTCCGTGTCTACGTGCCCCTGAGCTCGCGTGGCCTGGCCGCCCTGGTGGCCGAGGGCCGGATCGACGGCCCGATGCGTGCGCACGCGGTCACCGAGGACCTCCGCTCGGCCTGGCCCGAGGCGGACGAAGAGTCCTGGGAGTACGCCGCGCTGATGGCCGCCGCCGCCGACTCGGCGGCGCTGCGGCAGACCGGCGACGTCCCGCGCCGCTACGTGGTGGCCGCCGACGTGCCGAGCGTCGCACCGGCGGCCGGGGACGACCCCACGCTGGTCGACGTCGCCGCGGACGTGGTCTGGAAGAACCTCGCGGCCGCCCACGTCGACACCGAGGACGAGGCCGCCGAGGACGACGACCTCGCGTGGTTCGCCACCCAGGAGATCCAGCACCTGCTGTGACCGGCTACGACGCGCGTTTGGGGGCGACCGGGAGGTGGTGAGACCATCGCGAGCATGGACGCCATCACCTTCCCGCCGGCTCCCACCAACGAGCCGAACCTGACGTACGCGCCGGGCAGCCCCGAACGGGACGCCCTGGTCGCGGAGATCGAGAACCTGCAGGGCACCCAGCACGACCTCCGGGCCCACATCGGCGGCACCTGGCGTGACGCCGGCGGCGAGGAGATCGAGGTCGTCCAGCCCCACGACCACCAGCACGTCCTGGGCGTCCTGAGGAACTCGACGACCACCGACGCCAAGGACGCCGTGCAGGCGGCCACCGACGCCGCGCCCGCGTGGCGCGCGATGCCCTTCGACGAGCGCTGCGCGGTCCTGCTCAAGGCCGCCGACCTGCTCGCCGGCCCGTGGCGCCAGCGGATCAACGCCGCGACGATGCTCGGCCAGTCCAAGACGGCCTTCCAGGCCGAGATCGACAGCGCCTGCGAGCTGATCGACTTCTGGCGGTTCAACGTCCACTACGCCAAGCAGATCCTCACCGACCAGCCGATCGCGAACAGCCCGGGGATCTGGAACCGCACCGACCACCGGCCGCTCGAGGGCTTCGTCTACGCGATCACGCCGTTCAACTTCACCGCGATCGCCGGCAACCTGCCCACCGCCCCGGCCCTGATGGGCAACACGGTGCTCTGGAAGCCCTCGCCCACCCAGCAGCTCGCCGCGCACCTGACCATGCAGCTGCTCGAGGAGGCCGGGATGCCTCCGGGCGTCATCAACATGCTGCCCGGCGACGGCCTCGACGTCTCCGAGGTCGCGCTGGCCCACCCGGACCTCGCCGGCATCCACTTCACCGGGTCCACGCCGACCTTCCAGCACCTGTGGCGCACGGTCGGCAACAACATCACGTCGTACCGCTCCTACCCGCGCATCGTGGGCGAGACCGGCGGCAAGGACTTCATCGTCGCCCACCCGTCGGCCGACCCCGAGGTGCTGACGACCGCGCTGATCCGCGGCGCGTTCGAGTTCCAGGGCCAGAAGTGCTCGGCCGCCTCGCGCGCCTACGTCGCCCGCTCGGTGTGGGACAGGATCAAGGACCGCCTCGTCGCCGAGACCGAGGGGATCGCGATGGGTGACGTGCGGGACTTCTCGAACTTCATGGGCGCGGTCATCGACCGGCGCGCGTTCGACAAGCACCAGACCGCGATCACCCGGGCGCACGAGTCCTCGACCCTCGACGTCATCGCCGGCGGCACGGTCGACGACTCCGAGGGCTACTTCGTGCGGCCCACGATCGTCGAGACGAGCGACCCGACCGACGAGATGTTCAAGACCGAGTACTTCGGCCCGATCCTCGTCGTCCACGTGTACGACGACGCGGACTTCGAGAAGGTCGTCGGCCAGATGGAGTCCTTCGCGCCGTACGCCCTGACGGGTGCGATCATCGCCCAGGACCGCGCGGCGATCGCGTGGGCCCGCAAGGAGCTGCGCTTCGCGGCCGGCAACTTCTACATCAACGACAAGCCCACCGGCGCTGTCGTGGGCCAGCAGCCCTTCGGCGGCGGCCGGGCCAGCGGCACCAACGACAAGGCCGGCGCCGCGGTCAACCTGCTGCGTTGGACCAGCCCGCGCTCCATCAAGGAGACGTTCGTCCCGCCGACGGACTACCGCTACCCCTACATGGGCTGAGGCTCCACGCACGAAACCTGTGCCAGACGCACGAGGGCCCGCCGGTCAACCCGGCGGGCCCTCGTCGCGAACGGGGTGTCAGGCGGGCGGCAGGCACTGGGTGCCTGCTTGGCCCTGCCCGGCGATGCTGACGTCGTAGGTCAGGCACAGGCTCGGGTCGGCCTGGGCGGGAGCGAGGGTGAGCAGGGTGCCGGCGAATGCCAGGGCAAGGACAGCGGCGATGCGCTTCATGGTGTGACCTCTCCTTCGTGCGGCGCGGTCCGAACGCCGCGCTCG
>Ga0308174_10000362_pt1 | contig 19059 bp, 18 predicted proteins | sample PhyPR2_FD_203894 | JGI IMG/M metagenome (GOLD analysis project Ga0308174, IMG submission 203894) | Soil microbial communities from UC Gill Tract Community Farm, Albany, California, United States - DLSLS.P.R2 | ecosystem: Environmental > Terrestrial > Soil > Agricultural land | place: USA... | reverse complement strand
GCGACTGCGCGGCCGGGCGCGCCGCGCGTGCCGCGCACGCCCGGGTCGGCGCCGGCCGGGCCGCTCACGCTCGACGTGCATCCGCGCGGTGCGCTGTTCCTGCGCGCGGACCGCCTGGAAGGCACCCGCACCGAGGTGACCGCGCAGGGGGGCGTCGAGCTGCGCGCACGCGAGCAGACCGTGCTGGCCGACTGGCTCAACTACAACACCGACACCGACGAGATCCACGCGCGCGGCAATGTCGTGCTGCGCCAGGGCTTCGACTGGATCACGGGCCCGGAGCTCAAGTTCAAGCGCGACACCGAAACCGGTTATTTCACGGCGCCGCGCTTCAACGTGACCGAGGTGAACGCCAAGGGCTCCGCCAGCGAGATCCGCTTCAAGGGGCCGGAGCAGTACGAAGCGAGCAATGCCACCTACACGACGTGCGTCGCGGCGCGGCCGGACTGGTACCTGACGAGCGAGGAGCTCGAGATCGACCAGTCGCGCAAGGTGGCCACCGCGCACCACGCCGCCGTCTACTTCAAGGACGTGCCGATCGGCTACGCGCCGTGGCTCGAGTTTCCCCTGTCGAACGAGCGCAAGTCCGGCTTTCTCACGCCGATCCTCGGCTCGTCGGGCACGCGCGGCTTCGAGGGCGCGGCGCCGTACTACCTGAACCTCGCGCCCAACTACGATGCCACCCTCGTGCCGCGCTACATGACCAAGCGCGGGCTGCAGGTGGGCGGCCAGTTCCGCTACCTCCTTGGCGACGCCGATTCGCCGTTCGGCCAGGCGGCCGGCGAGATCAACGCGGAATTCCTGCCGCACGACCGCGTGACCGACACCAACCGCTACGGGCTCAGCTGGAAGCACAACGAGCAGTTCACGCCGAACCTCGCGGGCTTCCTCGACCTGCAGAAGGTGTCGGACGACACGTATTTCGCCGATCTCGCCGACCGCATCGCGATCACGTCGCAGCGCACGCTGCCGCGCGACGCCGGCCTCGTCTACACGCAGGGCCCGTGGCAGTTCCTGGCGCGCGCGCAGAGCTACCAGACCCTGCAGGATCCCAACCTGCCCGTGACGCCGCCGTACAACCGCCTGCCGCAACTGCTCGCGAACCTGTCGGACACCCAGTGGCTCGGCCTGACCTGGAGCGGCTTTGCGGAGTACGCCAATTTCAGCCAGGCCGCGCTTGCACCGACCGCGGATCGCCTCGTGCTGTACCCGACCGCGGCGTTCGAGCGGCGCGGCTCGTCGTGGTTCTTCAATGCGCGCGCCGGCGTGCACATGCGTCAGTACGACCTGCAGAAGCAGACCGATGCCACTCCGGAGAAGCATCCGAGCGTGGCCGTGCCGATCACGAGCCTCGACGGCGGGCTGATCTTCGAGCGCGACATGGAATTCGCGCAGAGCAAGTTCACCCAGACGCTCGAGCCGCGGGCCTTCTATGTGTACATCCCGTACCGGCGCCAGGACCAGACGCCCGCGTTCGACACGGCCATCGACGACTTCAACTTCTCGCAGCTGTTCGCCGAGAACCGCTACCTCGGCAACGATCGCATCGGCGATGCCAACCAGCTCTCGCTCGCGCTGACCTCGCGCTTCCTCGATCGGGACACGGGGGCGGAGCGCCTGCGGCTGGCGGTCGGGCAGCGCTACTATTTCGAGCAGCAGCGCGTGACGCTCAACGAAACGCCGCGCTCGGCCAACTCGTCCGATTTCCTGCTGTCCGCCGAAGGACGGCTGTCCGACGCATGGGCCATGTCGAGCCTGTTGCAATACAACTTCGACCAGGGCCAGGTGGAGCGCCTGAACCTCGGCGCACGCTACACGCCGGGCGCTGGCCGGGTGCTCAATGCCACCTGGCGCTACACGCGCAACCTGCCTGATCCGACGACAGGGTTGCCCGAGCAGATCAAGCAGGTCGACCTCTCGGGCGAATGGCCGGTCGGCGATCACTGGACGCTGCTCGGGCGCTGGAACTACTCGCTGCCCGACCACAAGACGCTCGAGGCGGTGGCAGGCATCGAGTACAATGGCGACTGCTGGGTCCTGCGCGTCGTCGGCCAGCGGCTGACGACCACGACGCAAACGACGTCCAATTCGGTGTTCATCCAGCTCGAGCTCAATGGGCTGGCCCGGGTGGGCACCAGCCCGCTCGAGCTCCTGCGCCGCAGCGTGCCGGGATACGTCCCGGTCAACGATCCTTCGCTGCGCAGGACCGATCGCTCGCTCGATCCGCTGCCCGAGTTCTGATCGCGTAACCGGCCTCCCAGGCCCCGTTCAACGTCCGAGGTATCCGATGGCCCGTTGCCGTCTTCCCCACGCTCCATGGCTCGTTGCGCTTGCAGCGCTGTTCGCGGCGAATGTCTTCGCGCAGTCGCCCGGACCCACGCGTCCTGCTGCGGCGGCGCCCGCTGCATCTGCGCCGCGCCCTGCCGCATCGGCCGCGGTTTCGCGCGCGCCCGTCGTGCCGCTGGACCGCGTCATCGCGATCGTGAACGACGAGGCGGTCACGCAGTGGGACCTGAGCGAGCAGCGCCGCATCGTGCTCCAGCAGATGAAGGCGTCCAACGTGCAGCCACCGTCCCAGGACGTGCTCGACAAGCAGGTGCTCGAGCGCCTGATCACCGAGCGTGCGCTGCTGCAGCATGCCAAGGACAACGGCATCCGCGTCGACGACACGACGGTGGAGCGCACCGTGCTCCGCGTGGCCGAGGAGAACAAGCTGTCTCCCGAGGAGTTCCGCAAGGTGCTCGAGCGCGAGAACATTCCCTACGCCAACTACCGCGACGACATCCGCCGCCAGATCCTCATCCAGCGGGTGCGCGACCGCGAGGTCGACAGCAAGCTGACCGTCACCGACGCGGAGGTGGACAACTACCTCGCGACGGTGAACGCCCAGGCGGGTGGCGAGAACGAATACCTGCTGTCGCACATCTACGTCACGCTGCCGGAGCAGGCTTCGCCCGACCAGATCGAGGCGCGCCGGCGCCGCGCCGAGCAGGCGCTCGCCGAGATCAGGAGCGGCAAGCCGTTCTCGCAGGTGGCGGCGAGCTTCTCCGATGCGCCCGACGCGCTGCAGGGCGGCTCGCTCGGCTGGCGCACCCCCGCGCGGCTGCCGTCCGTGTTCGCCGACTACGTGCGCAACATGAAGAAGGGCGACGTGTCCAACGTGCTGCGCAGCGCGGGCGGCTTCCACATCGTCACCATGGAAGACATGCGCAGCCGCAACGCGCCTACGGTCGTCGACCAGACCCATGCGCGGCACATCCTCATCAAGGTGAACGAGGCGACCTCCGAAGCCGACGCCAAGGCGCGCATCGACCGGCTGCACGATCGCATCGTCGGCGGCGCGAAATTCGAGGATCTCGCGCGCGTCAATTCCGAAGACGCGACGGCCGCGCGCGGCGGGGACCTCGGCTGGCTGTCGCCGGGTGACACCGTGCCCGACTTCGAGAAGGCGATGGACAAGCTCAAGCCCAACGAAGTATCGGCGCCGGTGCGCACGCCGTTCGGATGGCATCTCATCCAGGTGCTGGAGCGGCGCAAGCAGGACGTCACGGAGGCCAAGCGGCGCGACCAGGCGCGGCAGGCCTTGCGCGAGCGCAAGAGCGACGAGCAGTTCGCCGATTTCCTGCGCCAGCTGCGCGATCGCACGTACGTCGAATACCGCCTCGACGATCGCTGAGCGCTAAGGGAGCAGGGCGATCCGCGCGAGGTCGAACGGCTGCGCGGAGTCCACGCGCAGCACGAGCTTCACGCGGTCGACTGGCGCAACCCCGGCAAGCGCGAGCCGGACCACGCGTCCGGCCGCCGCGCGCTTCAACGCTGCGCCTTCCGCACGGGCCACCGTGCGCCATTCCGGGCGTCCGCCGCGCTCGACCTGCACATCGACGCTGCGCAGGCGCGCGCCGTCCGGCACGTCGACCACGAGCTCGCGAACGCGGCGAGGGTCGACTGCGAGATCGCCCGGCGACACGAGCACGATTTCACCTGCGTCCGCAGCGAGGGCGAGATGTCCCTTGCCGAGGCTCGCGGCGCCACGCTCGGCAACCCAGCCGTCGCCATCCGCATGGCGCGGCGTGCCGAAGGTCCACAAGCGCGCGCCGAGCGGCAAGCCCGCGCGCGCGAGCAGGAAGTCCTTGGCCGCCTGCTCGAGCGGCGTGTTGCGCCAGGCCGTGTACGTCACATAGCCGGGCTGGCCGGCGTTGACGCCGTTGCTGCCGTTCCATGCCATGGGGGAAACGAAGCGCGCACCGGCGTTCCACAGGTCGCGCAAGCCGCGGTACGCCGCCGCATAGCTCGGCTGGGATTGGGGATTGCGCAGGTCGGCGGTGTTGTACTCGACGACGCCGAAGCCGGGATCGAACTGCGCGAGCGTGGGGAACAGTGGCCGGCCGTTTTCCATCGGCACGTCGTTCACCGCCGAGGCGCCGTAGAGGATCACGCCCAGGTGTCCGTCCTGCGGCACGCTGCCCTCCACCGACATGCCACCCGAGTCGGCGTCCTTGACGGGGCTGTCGAGGCGCAAGGCGAAGGGCATGCCATTGGGCAGCGGGGCCATGAGTCCCTGCGAAGTCCAGATGCGATCGCGCGGCACGCCGGCTTCGACGAGCCAGCGCGACAGGTCGTCGTAATGCAGCTTCACCAGGTGCCGGCGGAACAGCTCCCATTCGCGCACCCACGGATCCTTCCAGAACGGGTGCGCCGCATCGCGCGAGAAGCTGCGCGGCGGATCGACGTCGCGCCATGTGGCGAAAGCGCGGCCGGCGAGGCGGCTGGCCTGTGCGAGCGTCAACGGCCGCGCGCGTCGATAGCTGCGGAGGTCGGGCGCACCGTCGGCCGGCTTGCCTGCATACGGGCCCGTGCCGGACAGCCATTCGCGAAACTGCCGCACGGTGCCCGGGTTGTAGTCGTACCACTGCTGCTCGCTGTAGAACGGATTGAGATAGGTGTCCGGGTCGAGGTTCACGCCGACGAACAGCCCCGGATGGGCGCGCATGAACGCCACGATCGGTCGCGCCGCCTGCTGCAGGTTGCGGCGCTTGTAGTGACGCACTGCGCGGGCGTACACGTTGAACGTCAGGGTGCGGCCGAGCTCGGGCGCTTCCTGCGAGCCGGGCAGGTGCTTGAGCTCGTCGTCGGGCATCACCTGGTCGTGCTCGTTCCACTGGCAGTTCACGGGGTCCTGCTCGAGCCGATCGTTGATGTCCCAGGCCGGCACGTCGCACGCGGCATCCGCCCATACGCCCCCGTTGAGCGTGACGAGCACGGGCAGGCGATGCGCGGCAGCGTACGACAGCGTGCCGGACAGCGTGTCCTCGGCGATGCGCCGGCTGCCGCAGCGGCGCTCGATGTCCCATGCCGGGTCGAACGCATAATCCGCGGCGGGACCACGCGTGGTACGCAGGTACAGGATCGGCACGCGCATGCCGGTGGACGTGGTGCGCGACAGATACGGCTGATACGCGGTGTCGAGCTCGCTCGCAGCGCCGAGCCCGATGCCGGACAGCGCAGGCAGCAGGTAGAACGGCGGTCCGCTCGCCTGCACGAACGACCAGCGGGTGAGCGCGGACGGCTCGATCACGCTGCGCCGCGCGATGACGCGCTCGCGTCCGTCCGTTGCGATGGCGACGACCTCGAGCTCGCGCCGATCCTCGCCGCTTGGCGCAGGATGCGGTGTGAGGTCACCCGCGAATTCGAAGCCCGCATGCGCTGCATCGGTGAAGTCGCGCTTGACCGCCGCGACATCCGGGCGCGCGATGCCCGTCGCGGCCGCAAAGCGCTGGCCATCGATGCGCACTTCGACTGCGCGCAGTCCCGGACGCGCGAGCGCCCATCCGCTGAGCGCGAGCTTCGGACCCACGATCGCCTCGGCGAGCGGTCGATCGAGCTCGCCCTGGATGTCCTGTGCGACGTCGCGCGCGGCGGCCGGGGCGGGCGGCAGCGCGGCCGGTGCGGCCGGCGGCGCCGCCGCGATGGCGGCCGGCACGGCGTCGTGATGGGCACGCCACAACGCGACCAGCTCGACGCTGCCGACGGCGCCGATGCCCAGCAGGACCAGCACGAAGATGCGCAGTGGCGAGGCGCGCGTCCTGCGTGCGGGGCCGCTCATGCGCGCGCCGATGCGGCCGGTATCATGGCGCCGTGAGCCACGATGCATCCGACGACGCCCTGCTCGACGAGCAGCTGCGCTACTACCGGGCGCGCGCCGGCGAGTACGACGACTGGTGGCTGCGGCGCGGCCGCTACGATCGCGGCACCGCGCTCAATGCGGCGTTCCTGGCCGACGCGCGTGCCGTCGAGGAGGCGCTGTGCGGCTGGCTCGATGCCGCGCGTCCTGCACGCGCGCTCGAGCTCGCGTGCGGGACTGGCCTGTTCACCCGCCATCTCGCACCCCGCGTGGGCCATCTCACGGCGGTGGACGCGTCGGCCGAAGTGCTCGCGCTCAATCGGGCTCGCATGGGTGGCGCACCGGTCGAGTATGTCCAGGGTGACGTGTTCACGTGGCGCTCGCCCGTGCGCTTCGACTGCATCTTCATGAGCTTCTGGCTGTCGCACGTTCCGGCCACGCGCTTCGACGGCTTCTGGAGCACGGTTGGCGCGGCGCTGGCGCCTGGCGGAACGGTCTATGTGATCGATTCGGCGCACGAGCCCACCTCCACTGCGCGCGACCACGCGGTGCCTTCGCGGGACGGCGGCGTCGTGACGCGCAAGCTCGACGACGGACGCGCGTTCCGGATCGTCAAGGTCTTCTGGGAACCCGACACGCTCGCCGAACGGCTGGCCGCGCTCGGATGGCAGGCGACGCTTGCGCGCACGCCGCGCTATTTCGTGCACGGCACCGCGCGACGGGCAGGCAGCTGAGCTATTCGCTGCCGTAGACGTAGGGCTTCTGCTGGACGCGGCTCGCATCCATGACGCGCCGCTCGTCGAGCTGCGCGGGCGTCTTGTCCCACCAGATCGCGCGGCTTTTCTTCTGCTCGGTTTCGAGCTGCGGCTTCTGCTCGAGCAGCTTGCGCATGAACTGCGTGTGCTCGGATTCGTAGTGTCGCGCAGGCAGCATCGGCATGTCGGCCAGGGGTCGGATGAGACGGTTGCGCGCATTTTACCCTGTCGGGGTGGCACCCCGGGCAGCGTCAGGCGCGCTCGCGGTTCGATCCTGCCACCAGCCGATACGCGAACAGCCGGCATTCGAGCGCGCCGTTGAAGAGCGGCGTGCGCCGGTCGGCTTTCAGGCCGATGAGCTTGGCCAGGCGCAAGTCGCCCGTGAGGACGTAGGCGCGCCAACCCGGGAAGCGGCGCTTCAGCGCATCGCCCAGGCGCGGATAGAACGCCGCAAGCGCGTCGGCATCGGCCAGCCGAACGCCGTAAGGGGGGTTGGTGACGATCACGCCGGTCGGCGCGGGCGCGTTGCGCGTGAGCACGTCGGCCCGCTCGACGGCGACGAAGCCCTCGACCTTTGCAGCCGCCAGATGCGCCTGCGTGCGCGCGACCGCGCTTGCTTCGATATCGCTTGCGAAGAGGCGCGCCATGGCGGGCGGCGGCCGCACGCGATCACGCGCGGCTTGCGTGATGCGCTGCCACGCAGGACCGTCGTACCACGCAAGCTTCTGGAAGCCGAAGCGACGCACGAGCCCCGGCGCGCGGTCGGCCGCAACCAGCGCCGCTTCGACGGCCAGCGTGCCGCTGCCGCACAGCGGATCGAGGAAGACGTCCTCGGGCGTCCATTGCGCGAGCGCGAGGAGGCCCGCGGCGAGGTTCTCGCGCAGCGGCGCATCCTCGGTCTCGCGCCGATAGCCGCGCTTGAACAGCGGCTCGCCCGACGTGTCGAGGTACACGGTGGCCTGCGTGTCGGTGAGGTGCACTTGCACGCGCACGTCGGGCGCCCGCTTGTCGATGGACGGGCGGACTCCGCCGTCGGCGCGCAGGCGGTCGCACACCGCGTCCTTCACGCGCAAGGTCGCAAACTCCAGGCTGCGCAACGGCGAGCGCGTGGCGCCCACGTCGACTCGCAAGGTGCGCGTGGGCGCGAAGTGTCGCGACCAGTCGATGGCGTGGGCCAGCGCGTAGACATCCTGCTCGTCGCGGTAAGGTCCCTGGCCCACCTGCCAGAGGATGCGGCTGGCGATGCGCGACTCGAGATTCGCCTGATAGACGAGCGCCAGCGGCCCGGTGAACGCCACGCCGCCGTCGGCCGGCGTGACGTCGGTCGCCTCGAGCTGCGCCAGCTCGGTGGCGAGCGGGGCCTCGAGGCCACGCGGGCACGGCGCGAAGAAGCGCTCGGCTGCCGCAGGCGAACCGGGTGCAGTGCGGCTCAGAACGGTTTCGCGATCACGAGGTAGACGACCGCGAGGAGGATCGGCAGGGCGGGGATTTCGTTGAGCCACCGGTAATAGACGTGTCCATGCGCATTTCGATCCGCCGCGAACGCGCGCATCAGCACACCAAGATACACGTGCAACGCGACGAGCAGCGCAACGAGCGCCATCTTGGCATGCAGCCATCCGCCCGCGATGCCGAAACCGAGCCACAGCCACAGGCCGAACGCCACGGTGAGCACCGCGCCGGGCGTCATGATGCCGAAGTAGAGCTTGCGCTCCATGACCTTGAAGCGCTCGATGCCCACACGATCGTCCGGCGCAGCCATGGCGTGATAGACGAACAGCCGCGGCAGATAGAACAGGCCGGCAAACCACGTCACCATGAACACGACGTGGAGCGTCTTGACGATCGCGTAGAGGGCGCTCATGGGGGTTCAGTATGCGCGCGCACGCTCCACGACATGCCGCAGGGGGGCGCCGTTGCGGGCGCGCGCGAGGTTCTCGAGGACCTGGCGCGCGGCAGCCTCGGGATCGGGAATGGCGGCGATGTGGGGCGTCGCGAGGATTCTGGCGTCCGACCACAATGGACTGTCGGCCGGCAGCGGTTCGTGCGCGTAAACGTCGAGTGCCGCGCCGGCCAGTTGGCCCGAGTCGAGCGCTGCCATGAGGTCCCGCTCGTCGAGCAGTGCGCCGCGTGCGACGTTGACGACGTACGCACCACGCGGCAGGCGCGCGAAGAGCGGCGCAGCGAGCAGCGCGCGCGTGTCCGCGGTGAGCGGCAGCAGGCAGACGAGGACGCGCGTACCGGCGAGGAACGCCGCGAGCTGCTCCGGGCCAGCGAAGCACGTCACGAGCCCATGCTGGCGTGGCGTGCGCGTCCAGGCGCGCAGCGGGTAGCCCAGCGCGTGAAGCGCTTCCGCCACCACGGTGCCCAGCACGCCAAAGCCCATGAGCCCGACGGACCACAGGCTTTCCACGTCAGGCACCCGCCGGGACCATGCGCGCTCGCGCTGCTGCGCCTCGTAGCGCTGCAGCTCGCGATGCCAGCGCAGCACGCACAACGCGACGTATTGCGCCATGCGGCGCGCCTGCGCGGGATCGACCGAGCGCGTGACCGGAATGTCGGCGGGTATGTCGCCGCCGGCGAGCAACTCGTCGACGCCTGCGCCAGCTCCTGCAACGAAGCGCAAGCGCGGAAACCGCGCGCACAATCCGGGCGGCAGCTTGAACGCGAAGATCGCTTCCACGTCCGCCGGCCGCGCGCGCTCGGCATCGGTCTCGATCACTTCGTCCGGCGCGATGCGGCGCAGCGCCGCGAGCTGGGCCTCGACGATCGGCGACGTGGCAAGGACGAGGAGTGACATGGGCGCTTCGCGCGGTCGCCGTCGCTCAGCGGCTCGCCGCCCTGGTGATCGGCGGGCCCGCCAAGACACCGCCGCGTTGCAGCGTGTCGAGCCACAGCTGTGCCGCGCGCTCGAGTCCTGCATCGTTGAAGTGGCAGCCGTCGCTGCGCAAGCCGTCGGCGAGAGCATCGGTGTCCGGGCCAGGCCGCACGCCGGGATCGCGCGCGATCAGCGCCGCAGCCGCCGCCCGCAAGTCGTCGTTCGACGCGGTGCGGCAGCGGGTCGATGCGGCGATGAACACGGGGGCATCCACGCCGTGGGCGCGCAGCTCGGCCACGAGGGCTGCGAGGTCGCGCGCATAGATCGAGGGCGGCGTATGCGCCAGGTTGTCCGCTTCGCCCTGCTGCCACAGCACCGCACCGACCTGCAGTTGCTGGGCGCGCAGGCCCTCGAGCGTGCGCGCGACGAGTGGCGCGAGGCGATCGGGCCGATGCCAGTCCGACGCCCGGCTGGCATCGACGGCGATCACTGCAAGGAGGAGCGGATGCGCAGCCTCGCGCACACCGACCGCCTGGGCAAGCCGCGACCAGATGCTGCCCGCGTTGCCCGTGGCGCCGGCGAGCGGATCGGCGATGGCATAGCAGCGACCGCTCGACCATAACGCTCCGCTCGCCGAGCGTTGCGGCGCGCCACCATGGTTGCCCGCGTTCGACTGGCCGAGTGCGAGCAGCACGATCGGTCGCGTGTCGGGCGCGGGACACGGAACGATCTCGGCTTCGCGCGGCGGCTGGACCGCCGCCAGATGCGCCGCTGCCTGACGGTCGCTTGCCTCCACACGCCGCCACGCCGCCACGCCGGCGCTCGCAACCGCAACGACCGCAAGGGCGGTCAATGCGCCCTGGCGCACGCGCAGGAAGCGCGCGGGCGACGCGCTGTGCGGCGCATCGGGCGCGCGGCGTGCGCGATAACGTCCGCGGATCGCCGCCATCGCGGGCCGCTCGACCCAGCGGGAGACGGCCGCCGCGAGCGCAATCACGATGACCGTCGTGAGCGCCACGGCCGGCAGCGAGCGCCACCCGGCGCGCTCCAGCGTGCGGATGATCGACCAGCCGATGTTCTCGTGCACGAGATACAGGGGATACGAAATGACGCCGAACCACACGATGACGCGAAAGCGCAGGAACGGCAGCCGGCCCGCCGCCGCCATCCAGACCGCGAGAAAGCAGACGAGGCCGACGCCGGCCATCAGCGGTGAATCGGTGAGGAGGGATACCAGCGCCAGCGTGGCGACGGCCGCGTCGGCGAGCGGGGTGCGGTCGCGGGCCATGGCGAGCCGGTACGCCACGATGCCGAGCGCGAAGAACGGGATGTACTCGAGGATCAGCAGCTGATTGATGCGCCATGGCAGGTCGACGTGCAGGAACGCTGCCGCGGCCCAGTATCCGGCGCGAAGCGCGAGCAGGAACACGAGCGCCCACAGGACGCGATGCAGCCAGCCCGCGAGATACAGCGCGAAGGCGAGCCCGTAGAACAGGAGCTCGACCATCAGCGTCCAGTACACGTTGTCGACCAGCGGGACGGAGAACAGCTGCTGGAACATCGGCACGTTGAGCAGCAGCACGCCGGCCGAGACTTCCTTCCCGGGCAACCCGAGCGCGTGCGTGACGACGAACGTGAGCAGCAGCGCCGTCCAGTACGACGGATACAGGCGGCTTGCGCGCGATACGATGAAGTCCATCGGCACGCGCGTGCGGTCGAGCGTCATGAAGATGACGAAGCCGCTGATGACGAAGAAGAGGTTGACCCCGAGGTAGCCCCACGAGGCAGCGAATGGCAGGGGGTCGGCGTAGCCGTACAGCTCGCCGTACTTGTAGGTGAAGTGGAACGCGAGCACCGACAGCGCAGCGACACCGCGCAGCGAATCGATCTCGGTCAGGCGTCGTACGTGAGCGTCCCGCACGGGCGTTACTTTACCTGTTGACACTGGCGCGCGTGCCCGCTTATGGTGCGCGCTCGTTTTGCAAAGGATCGCGGGTCATGTCCGAACGTTCGACGCGCCGGCGCACGCTGCGCGCACTGCTTGCCGCGGGGCTCGCCGGTCTTGCGCCAGCCGCCCTCGCGCAATCGGCCTGGCCGAGCCGGCCGCTCCATCTCATCGTTCCCTATCCGCCCGGCGCCCTTACCGATCTGCTGGCGCGCGCGATCGGCGAGCGGCTCGGCACGGCGCTGAAGCAGCCGGTCATCGTCGAGAACAAGCCGGGCGCGGGGACCCTGGTCGGTGCCGAGTACGTGGCGAAATCCGCGCCGGACGGTTACACGCTGCTGATGGCCACGAGCACGACGCTCGGGATCAGCCCCGCGCTCTACCAGCCGTCGCCCATCAACCCGATACGCGACTTCGCGCCCGTGGGCCAGGTCGGCTCGGTCAACTTCTTCCTGATCGCCAATCCCGCCTTTCCGGCCCGCACCGTGCGCGAGATGATCGACGCGATCAAGGCCAGCCCGGGCAAGTACAACTATGCGTCGGTCGGCAGCGGCAGCCCGCACCACCTGTTCATGGAAACGCTCAAGAGCGAGCTGGGCTTGTCCATCCAGCACGTTCCGTACAAGGGAACGCCCGCGGCGCTCACGGACCTCCTGACGAACACCGTGCAGGTGATGTTCTGCGACGCGACGATTGCGCTGCCGAACATCCAGGCCGGCAAGGTGGTGGCACTGGGAACGTCGGCCGCAAAGGCCACCGCGCTCGTGCCCAACGTGCCGCCGGTCGCCGAGACCGTTCCGGGGTTCGACTGGCAGGCGTGGCAAGGCGTGGTGGCGCCGGCCGGCACGCCGCGTGACGTGATCGCGCGGCTGTCGACGGAGCTCGCACGCATGCAGGCGACGCCGGAATTTCGCGACCAGCTCGTGCGTTTCGGCATGGAGCCGTCCGCGCCGCAGACGCCCGAGCAGTTCGCCGCCGTCATCACGGCCGAGCAGCCGCGCTGGATCAAGGCGATCCGCGAGTCGGGCGCCAAGGTCGATTGATTTCACTGGAGCAATGAACGTGGCAAGTCCCGTCATCGATGTGCATACGCATTGCCTCACCGAGGCCTGGTTCAAGCTGCTGCAGGAGCACGGCGGTCCCCGCTACAGCGTCAAGCCCGTGACAGGTGGCTTGCGTGCCATCCATCTCGACGGCGCGCCGTTCATGACCCCGGTGCCGCCGATGTTCGATTACGACCTCCGGCTGCGCACCATGGACCAGTGCGGCGTCGACGTATGCATCGTGTCCCTCACGTGTCCCAACGTCTTCTGGGGCGGGCCCGATGTCAGCCTGCAGGCCGCGCGCATCATGAACGACGACATGGCGGCTGCGCAGACCGCGCATCCCGGCCGCCTGCGTTGGCTTGCCTCCATTCCCTGGCAGTACCCGGAGCGCGCGCTCGCAGAGCTCGACCGGGCATGCGCTGCCGGCGCGGCCGGCGTGATGGTGCTCGCGAACATCGACGGCCGCTCGCTCACCGACGAAGCATTCGCGCCGATCTGGGCAGCGATCGACGCCAGGGCATTGCCGGTGCTGGTGCATCCCACTGCGCCACCCGGCGTGGCCGACATGGACATGGTGCGCTTCCAGCTCACCGCGTCGCTCGGCTTCACGTTCGACACCTCACTCGCAGTCGCCCGCATGATCTACGACGGCTTCTTCGATCGCTACCCGCGGCTCAAGATCATCGCCGGGCATGGTGGCGGGGCGCTGCCCTACCTGATCGCACGCCTGGACCAATGCTTCGACAACATCCCCGCGTGCCGGGAGAAGATCGATGCGCGGCCCTCGACGTACATGTCGCGCATCTATGCCGATTCCGTCCTCTTCGCGCCCGAGGCGCTGGCGCTGTGCGTGCATGCGTTCGGCGCCGACAACGTGCTCTACGGCTCCGACTATCCGCACACGATCGGCGACATGCCCGGATGCCTCGCGCGGGTGAACGGGCTCCCGGACGCGCAGCGCGACAAGGTGCGCGGATACAACGCGCGGCGGATCTTCGCGTTCTGAACAGCCGCTGCAAGGAGGGTTCGATGACGCACGAGGCGGTGAACCTGCGCGCCAAGCTCGCGCGCTTCTCCGAGCATTGGAGCCCGAAGATCGTGGCGCGCATGAACGACTACGAGTTCAAGGTCGCGAAGATCCAGGGTGAGTTCGTGTGGCACAGCCATGCCGACACGGACGAGGCCTTCATCGTGATCGAGGGGCACATGGTCATCGAGCTGCGCGACGGCAGCGTGGCACTCGGACCTGGCGAGCTGTACGTCGTCCCGCGCGGTGTGGAGCACAGGCCAGTCGCACGCGAGGAATGCCGGATCCTCCTCGTCGAGCCGCGCGATACCGTCAACACGGGATCGGCCGGCGGCGCGTACACCGCGCCCAACGACGTCTGGGTGTAGCACGCGCGATGGCGCGGGCCGCAGCCGCGCAGCCCGTCGCGCCGTACGCATTGCTCACGCGCTGGCGGCTCGCGCCGCTGCTCGCACCCGCGTTCGCCTGGAACCATCATGCGGTGATGCAGGAGGGCGGACGCGCACTCGCCCGTCACCTCGACGCGCACCTGATCGATTTCACGGCGCTCGATCGCGGTACCCAGGAGTGAGGGCAAAGAAAAAGCCCGCGTCACCGCGGGCTTTCTCAGAGGGGCTTGCCACCGCTACTTCGTGGACGCGACCTTGAGCTTCACGTCCTGTGCGGGTGCCTTCGCCTCCTTCGCGGCCTGCTTGGACGCGGCCGGCAAAGCGGATTTGGCAACCGTCACCGGCGCCTTGGTGGCCGCCGGCGCCGACTGCATTCCGACCTTGTCGGGTGCGTCGTACGCCATGGAATCGCCGCAGGCAAAGACGGTGATCGGCGCGAACGTCAGCGACGCGATCACGGCTACCCCTAGCAATTTACTCACGGTCACCTCCTTTCAGTGTTGGCCAAAGGGCAATGTGCCCCGCGTCGTTGGGGTTGTCAAGGCTGGTGCAGCCGCGTGAGGGGTCGCATGCCTCGCGGCGTCATCAGCCGGGGCCGCCGCGCCACAGCGCCGTGACGACGTGCTGGAGCTCGCGCAGGCGGCCGTGGAAGAAGTGGCCGGTGCCGGGGAACACCACGATCGGCAGATGCTGCGGCCGGGCCCAGTCGAACACGTCGGCAAGCAGCACCACGTCGTCCTGTTCGCCGTGGATCACGATGGTGTCGGGCGGCACGCTCGACACGGGGAAGCGCTTCACGGCGGGCCCCACGAGCACCAGCCGGCCGGCTTCGATGCGCTGCGCGACGCGCGTCTGCACGAACGAGCCGAACGAGAAGCCCGCGAGCACCGGCTTGGCGAAGTGAAAGCGCGCCTGCGCGAACGCGAGCGCGGCAAGCGCATCGTCGGTTTCGCCGTTGCCGTCGTCGAACGTGCCGACCGATTGGCCCACGCCGCGAAAGTTGAAGCGCACGGCGACATGGCCGAGCGCGAAGAACGTCTTCGCCAGCGTCTGGACGACCTTGTTGTCGAGCGTGCCGCCCTGCTGCGGATGCGGATGCGCGATGAGCGCGATTCCGGTCGGCGCCTCCGGCACGTTGAGCACCACCTGCAGCGGACCGGCGGGGCCGTCGATGATGTGCAGCTCGATGGTGCGCGGGGTCAATGGAGGAGGTCCTTCGATGAAGCCGACCGCGCCTACGCCGCTTGGTTCGGCCGGCCCCATGCAGGCCGGCCCGCCAGTGCGAACAGCCAACCGGCGGCGAGGATGGGCCACAGCATCAACGCGGCGTGGGTGAGACCGTTGTAGTTGAGGAGCTGTCCGTAGCGCCACTCGAACATCGCGAGAGGTGCGGGCGCCGTGATCAGCTCGGGTGCGAGCAACGGCGTGCCGAGCGAAGCCAGCAGCGCGATGCCGCAGGTGGCCACCTGCGCCGGACGTGGCAGCGTCATCGCCACGGGCAGGAGCAGTGCGCCGGTGGCGATGCCGATGAGCACGCCTGGCTGGATCCACGTCTGCCATACGGCGGGCTTGAGGAGCAGCGCCGCACCGAAACCCTTGATCAGCAGCGCAGCGCCGATGAGCAGCAGCACGCCCCCCCGCGCATCGTCCCGCTCACGCATCAGCAACGTCACGAACAGCGCCATGCCGATCAGCTGGAAAGCGCTGCCTGCTGCGTCCAGCAACAGGGCAGCCCCATCCACCGGAAGACCTACGGTGAGCGGACGCGGGTCGTAGGTCACGGCGAACAGCGCAATGCCGGGATTGAGCTGTGCCACGAGCCACACGGCGAGCAGCGCAAGCCCGATGTCGCCCAGGTTGCCGGGCATGAACCAGCGCACGCGCGCGGCCGTGATGCGCTCCTTCAACCGGCTGCTCCGCGCGAGGCCCGCACCGAGGCTTGCACCGATCAGGGCGCCGAGCGCGTTGAACACGAAGTCGTACGCGTTGGCATCGCGCGGCGGCACGAGCATCTGCAGCGATTCCATCGCGAGCGACAGCGCCGCACCGGCGCCGGCGCCGGTGACGATGCGCCGCCATGGCGGTGCGCGCGCCGGCAGCAATGCGACGAAGAATCCGAGCGGCAGGTACGCGAGCAGGTTGATGACGATGTCGTAGCGCGGCAGCCGTGAAGGCCACGGACCGAGCAGGAAGTACGGCGTTCCGGGCGGCGGCGGAAGCCACGGACCGAACGGCTGCAAGGACGCGTACGCGATGGCCAATGCGTACAGCGCCGCCAGCACGTGGGGCAGGCGGGTCGGCGATCCGTGCCTCATGACGCGTCGAGCCTCCTGCGCATGATCTGCACGCGTCCTCCGCGCGCCAGCGGCACGAAGCCATGCGCAGCGAAGAGCGCGCGCGGGCCGCGGTAATGGTCCTGTGCGAATGGCTCGCCGGTTTCCTCGGCGCGCGGATACGCGTCGACGATGCGGATACCGCGCGCAACAAAGTCGGCGATGGCGTCGGCGAGCAGCGCGCTCGCGATGCCGCGCCGCCGCTCGTGCGGCGCAACGACGAAGCAGACGATTGCGGCGGCCTCGTGCTCCGGCACGGGAAGGGGGGGCGGTGGCACGCCAATCCGGGCATCGCAGTGGCGCAATCGCGTGCGTGGTTGCGCGTTCAGCCATCCGACGACGGCGTCGCCCCGATAGGCGAGATAGCCGCCCATCTCGCCGCATGCGATGCGCGCGTCCATTGCCAGCCGGTTGGCATGCGCGTCGAGCGCATCGAAATCGATGACTGGCGAGACGTGGTGAAAATGGCAATAGCAGGCCGCCCATCCCGGGTTGTCCGCGAAAGCGGCGCCGCGCTCGTGGTCGAAGAAGCGCAGGTAATCCTCGCGCCGCGAGGGCACGAGCGGCTCGATGCGAACGTCCCCCGGCGCCGGCATGCCGCGATGATGACATGTCGCTCGCACCATGTCCCGAGTGGCCGCCAAGCGACGAACCCATCCATGCGGGCGGCGGTCGAACCGGCTCGACGTGCCGTTTCGTCAAGCGCGTCCATTGCGAGGCATGCACCATGCGCGATCTCACGCGCCAGCGAACGCTGGTGACCGGCGGGGCAGGATTCCTGGGCTCCCACCTGTGCGAGCGCCTGCTCGCGCGCGGCGACGAGGTGCTGTGCGTCGACAATTTCTTCACCGGCACGCGCGACAACCTCGCGGCCGTGCTCGGCCATCCGCGCTTCGAGCTGCTGCGGCACGACGTCACGTTTCCCTTGTACGTCGAGGTCGACGCCATCTACAACCTCGCGTGCCCCGCATCACCGGTCCACTATCAGTTCGACCCGGTGCAAACCACGAAGACGAGCGTGCACGGCGCCATCAACATGCTGGGTCTCGCCAAGCGCACGCGCGCGCGCATCCTGCAGGCGTCCACCAGCGAGGTGTACGGCGATCCGCTGGAGCATCCGCAGACGGAAGCGTACTGGGGCCGCGTGAACCCGATCGGCCTGCGCTCGTGCTACGACGAAGGCAAGCGCTGCGCCGAAACGCTGTTCTTCGACTATCACCGGCAGCACGGCCTGAGCATCAAGGTCGCGCGCATCTTCAACACCTATGGTCCGCGCATGCACCCGAACGATGGACGGGTGGTGTCGAACTTCATCGTGCAGGCCCTGCTCGGCGAAGCGCTCACGGTCTATGGCGACGGCGCCCAGACGCGCTCGTTCTGCTATGTCGACGACCTCATCGACGGCCTGCTGCGCCTCATGGACAGCGGGCAGGACGTCACCGGGCCGGTCAACCTCGGCAATCCGGAGGAGCATTCGATGCGCGCGCTCGCCGCGCTCGTCATCGAGCTGTGCAACTCCTCGTCGCGCATCGTGGAAGTCGCGCTCCCGAGCGACGATCCGCGCCAGCGGCGGCCGGACATCACGCGCGCGCGCTCGCTGCTCGACTGGGCCCCCGTGACACCCCTGCGCGAGGGCCTCATGCGCACGATCCAATACTTCGACGCGCTGCTCACGGCACGCGGCCGGGTGACCGCAAAGGCCGCCTCCTAGCCCGAGCGCCTGGCCGTAGAATCGGCGCGCATGGCGAGCTTCGGCACCGAGCGCGTGTTGTCCGTGCATCACTGGAACGCGACGCTCTTCAGCTTCACCACCACGCGCGATCGCGGCTTTCGCTTCGAGAACGGCCACTTCGTCATGGTCGGCCTCATGGTCGACGGCAGGCCGCTCATGCGCGCGTACAGCATCGCGAGCGCCAACCATGACGAGTTCCTCGAGTTCTTCAGCATCAAGGTCGCGCACGGCGCGCTCACCTCGCGTCTGCAGCACCTCGACGTCGGCGACGAGGTGCTGGTCAGTCGCAAGCCGACGGGAACGCTGACGCTGCACGATCTGCTGCCTGGCAAGCACCTGTACCTGCTCGGAACCGGCACCGGGCTCGCGCCGTTCCTCAGCATCGTCAAGGACCCGGAGACGTATCACCGGTTCGAGAAGATCGTGCTGGTCCATGGCGTGCGGCAGGTCGACGAGCTGGCGTATCGCGAGGTCATCACCGAGGAGCTTCCGGCCAACGAGTACTTCGGCGAGAACGTGCGCGAGAAGCTGATCTACTACCCGACCGTCACGCGCGAGCGGTTCCGCAACCAGGGCCGGCTCACGGATCTGATCCGCAGTGGCCGGCTGTTCCAGGGCGTGGGGCTGCCCGCGCTCGACCCGGCCGTCGATCGCGTGATGGTGTGCGGCAGCCCGGCGATGCTGAAGGACACCACCACCCTGCTCGATGGGCTTGGCTTCATCATGTCGCCGCACATCGGCACGCCGGGCCAGTACGTCGTCGAGCGCGCGTTCGTGGAACGGTAGTCGCCGCCGTGCCGTGGGAGCGTCGGGCAGGCGGTATCAGCCGCTGTTTGACAAAAAGCACGATCGTTCGTATTGTGCTCCATGGGCAAAGGTGAACAAACCCGCGC
>Ga0308174_10000361_pt1 | contig 19065 bp, 14 predicted proteins | sample PhyPR2_FD_203894 | JGI IMG/M metagenome (GOLD analysis project Ga0308174, IMG submission 203894) | Soil microbial communities from UC Gill Tract Community Farm, Albany, California, United States - DLSLS.P.R2 | ecosystem: Environmental > Terrestrial > Soil > Agricultural land | place: USA... | reverse complement strand
TGCAGGGACCGTGCCAGGTCGCGCATTCACGCTCAAAACCGGGAAACCAGCCGAAAAGCATGTCGTTCCGGAATCAAACACCGGCTTTTGTTGCTCTTGTTTTAAACTTCGCAGCGGCCGGCTGTTCGCGTTGAACATACACCTTGATAAGGCTTGTCCGTGAGAAGCGGACACGCGCTGGCTTTCGATAGCGCGAAGCCATCAGGCCGCGGCTGATAACGCAAGCTTGAAGACCGCGGCGGGAAGGAGATGCAGACAAGTGTCTGATAACGCCGTACATCGAAGGCGCAGCGCGCCCGGCGGGTTGATCAAGCCGTGCAAGGCGGCAGGACCGGAGCGCAAAAAAAAGGGCCCACATGGAATGTGGACCCTTCGCCTGCCTGCCAAGGCAAGGCCTTGCTTTATTTTGATTTGCGGCCCTGCACAGGCGGTTTCCTTGTGCGGCTCATGCCAGGCGGATAATCGACGATGCGCTTCTCCTGCGGCAGGCCGGCGCCCGCCTGCCAGGGCCTGCCGCCGCTGCGGGCGCCGCCGCTGATGGCAAGCATGGCCTGCCGGTCGAGGTCGGTGCTGTCGCTCAGGTCCTTGATGACGATGATGGCCATGGATACTATCTCCATAAACAGTTGAGGGTGAGGCTGTTCAGCCTGGCTGATAAGCGATGGCCGACAACAAGCCCCAGTATAGGCGTTGCGGAGGGATTTGCGGTCCTGTCCGCGCTGGCGCTGCAGTAGATCAAGCGCCTGGCGCGCACGCTTGCGCGATGCGGCGCTACCATCGCAATAAAAAGCCGAAAAGATCAAAACAATCCGGAGCGATACGTGCAAATTTATAAGATGGGCGTGAACAGGCGGCGGTCCGTGGCTGCGGGACTGCAGGCTGCAAGCCGCGGCTGCAAGACGCCGGACGATGCGCCAATCAACTGAAAAAACTATGGCCAGCCTTGCGCATGCGATACAGACATTCCAGAAAGGCGATCTGTCGCGCAGCGAGTTTTTTGCGCAGGTTGATCGCGCGCTGGCCGCCGAGCGCGGCAACTGGCAGCGGCTGAAGGAGATACTCAGCGAAGAGAATACGCGCGGACTGTTGCCCGCCGATGTCTATGCCGAACTGCAGCGGCGCGTCGAACATACGCCGCCGCCGCCACGTCCGGAGACCGAGGGCGAAGAGACCCGCGTGCGCACCAGCGCCGCCAGCCCGCCGGAGCAGGGGCGCGGCGTCAACATGGCCATGGCCGGCGCCGACCTGGACCGCATGAAAGGCGTTGGCGACACCTTGAACGGCCGTTTCGTGCTGGAGGAATGCATAGGCTTCGGCGGCATGGGCACGGTCTACAAGGCGCTCGACCTGCGCAAGCTCGAGGCCTCGGACCGCAAGCCGTATATCGCGATCAAGGTGCTCAACGTCCAGTTCCGGGGTCATCCGAAGTCGCTGATCACCTTGCAGAGGGAAGCCAAGAAGGCACAAGCGCTGGCGCACCCGAACATCGTCAGGGTCTATGACTTCGACCGCGATGGCTCGGTGGTTTACCTGACCATGGAATACCTGGCGGGCAAGCCGCTCAGCCAGCTGCTGCGCGCGCCCGGGTTTCAGGGCATGCCTTACATGGAGGCGCTGCGCATTGCCGAGGGCATAGGCAAGGCGCTGGCCTATGCGCACCAGCAGGGCTTCGTGCATTGCGACCTGAAGCCGGCGAACGTGTTCCTGACCGAAAGGGGCGAGGTCAAGGTGATCGACTTTGGCATATCGCGCGCCTTTCACAAGCCGGAGGACGATGCCGAAGCGACGGTGTTCGACCCTGGCAGCCTGGGCGGCCTGACGCCGGCCTATGCCAGCCCGGAAATGGTGGAGCATAGCGACCCGGACCCGCGCGACGATATCTATGGCCTGGCCTGCATCACCTATGAAATGCTGACCGGGCGCCATCCATACAACCGCATGTCGGGAGCGGAGGCGCGCAATGTCGGCATGAAGCCGGAGCGGCCACGCCAGCTCGGCCACCGGCAGTGGCAGGCATTGAAGGCCGCCCTTGCCTTCGAGCGCGCCAGGCGCACGCCCAGCGTCGAATCCTTCATACAGGGCTTGCGCGGAGAAAGGCGGCCGGCCGAATACATGGCGCTGGGCGTGGGCGCGCTGGCTTGCCTGCTGCTGATCGCCGCCGGCATCGGCTATTACTGGGAATTCCGGCATGGCCCGGGGAACGCCGCGGAGACCGCCGCCGTCAAGCCTGCGGCGCCGGAGCCGCCGACGCGGCCGCCGGTCGCGGCGCCTGCGCCCGTTCCGCCGGCGCCAACCCCGGCGCTTACCGTGTCCGCGGTCGCCCCGGTGCTGAGCGGCCTGCCCTGCACGGCGCTGGCGCCCGCGGTGCGCGGCAATGCGGTGCAGGTGCAGGGTTATCTCGCCGACAGCATAGGCCCCGCCAAGCTGAAGGACCTGCTGGAAGCGGTGCCGGGCGTGAAAAGCGTGGATCTGCGGGTCGAGCAGGTGAGCCAGGAGAAGTGCGGCGTGCTGAAAGCCTTCGCGCCTTACTGGCTGAACAACCGCAAGTCGGCCACGCCCGCCACCCTGCGCGCCAAGGCGCCCAATGCGCAGCTGGTGGAAGGCGAGCCGCTGGTGGTCAATATCACGACGCCGGCCTATGACGGTTACGTCACGGTGGACTATTACGTGCTCGACGGCAGCGTGCTGCACATGGTGCCGAGCCCGCGCGCCAGGGCCAACCAGGCGCCGGCGAATTATGCGGCGACCATAGGCAGCATGGGCAACTGGATCATTTCCAAGCCTTTCGGCACCGAGATGATTGCGCTGATCGTGACTCCGGCGCCATTGTTCGAGACAGCGCGCCCGGAGGCGGAGCCCAGGGCGGCCTACCTGGCGGCCCTGGAGCAGCGGCTGGCGCAGCTGAGCGCCAAATATGGCCGCGACAAGGTCGCGGTCGACCTGCTGCAGGTAAGCACCCGGGCGCGCCGGCCCTAGGAGCCTGAAACGCCGCGCCGCCTATTTCAGGTCGCGCGCGGCCCGGAAGCCGTTCTGCGAATGGCGCACGCTGGCGTCGTACTTGAAGCGGGTGGTCACCGGCATGTAGCTGGCGCCGTCGCGCCAGGAGCCGCCGCGTATCACGCGCACCGGGCAGAACGACTCTTCCCAGGCGCGGCCGTCGGCCGGAGCGCCCTTGTAGCTGGAGTGCCAGCAGTCCTGCACCCACTCCCACACGCTGCCGTTCATGTCATACAGGCCATAGCCGTTGGCGGCGAAAGATGCAACCGGCGCCGGGCCGTCCGCCTGCCACGGGTCGCCGCAGTCCTTGCAGTTGGCGGTGCCCTTCTTCATTTCATCGCCCCACCAGTAGCGGCTGGCGCTGCCGCCGCGCGCCGCGAATTCCCATTCAGCCTCGGTTGGCAGCCGGTAAGGCTTGCCGCTGACCTTGGTCAGCCATTTCACGTAGACCTGGGCGTCATCCCAGCTGATGTCGCGCGCCGGCGAATTCGGCGGGCGCGCCGCCTCCGCGACGCGCGGACAGGCGCCGGCTTCGACGCAGGCATTCCATTGTTCGACCGTCACCTCGGTCTTGCCTATCGCGAACGGCGCTTCGATGGTTACCCGGTGCGGCGGCTTTTCGCTGGGATCGCTGCTGTTGCTGCCCATGGTGAACACGCCCTGCGGCACGCTGACCAGCACCGGGCAGGCCGGGCAGTCGCGGATGTCGGCGCCGCTCTTTGGCACGGTGGCCGGGCTGGCGGGCGCGCGTGCCGGCTGCTCGATCGGGGACGCCGCGGCCGGCGCCGGCGGCGTCTCGGGCGCCGGCTTTCTGGCGGGTGTCACCGGACGCGGCTTTTCCGGGGCCGGCTTGGGCGCCGGCGCTTCCGGTTTGGGGCCGGCGGCAGCGCGCAGGCGCTCGATGCGGGCGCGCGCCAGGCCCGCGAAACGGCCATTCGGATAAGCCTGCAGATAGGCTTCATAGTCGCTGGCGTGGGTGCTGTCCTTGACCGATTCCCAGAACGTCAGCTCATACTGCTCGGCGCTATCCTTGGGCAGCACGCCGCGGCTGATGAAGGGTCCGGCATCGGTCGCGGCCAGCGCCGGCAGCGATGACGGCGATGGCGCGTTCGCGCCGGTTGCCATCGCAAGGCTGTTCGTCAGCGTCGAGGCGAACCAGGGCTGCTGCCGGTTTGCGCTGTCCTGCGCCACCTGCCTGGCGGCGCCGGACAGCGCCTCGTGGATATCACGGCCCGGCGTCTGCATGGCCCTTTGCAATGCCGCTGTCCAGAGGCCGTGCCCGACGCGGTCAAGCGCGGCCTGACCGGGCATGGCGGCATAGGCGATGATGGTATGCGGCGGAAGCGGCGGCGTGCTGGCCGGGCCGGCCTGGAACGGGTTGTCCAGGCAGGTGTCAAGCATGACGACGTTGGCCTGGTCGGGCCGCGGCGCCGTCATCTGGCTTAGCACGAGGTCGAGATCCGTGCCCTGCGCCAGCACCTGCGCCGGCCTGTCCATGGCGGCATCGACCGGCAACAGCAGCACGCGCGGGCCGACCTGCATGCCATGGCCGGCGAAATAGAATACGCCTACGCTGCCCCGTTCCAGCTTGCGCCGGAATGCGAGCAGCGCTTCCCGCATGCGCTGGCCGCTCAGGTTTTCATGGCGGACCACGCTATAGCCCTGGTCCCGCAGCGCCGCGGCCATCGTCCGCGCATCATCGACGGCGCCAGGCAACGGCTGGGCCGCATAGGCACCATTGCCGATGACCAGGGCGACGCGCCTGCGGGCGCCTGTGTCTGCCAGCGCGCTGTCCACGGCGAGCAGGCCAATCACGCCCATGATCAGAAGTTTTTGCCACACAGCCTGCTCCCGTCCCCAGTTTCTTTATGCAGGAAATCCGCGTCAGGCATCCGCCACGGCGCTCCTGCTCCGGTGCCAACCATTTCATTAATGACCTTGGCGCAGCCAGTGCCTTATGTCCAGTGTTTACGCACCGATATTTGCTTTATCTCAGGTGCCGCGCTGCATCTGGGAGTACCGTGAAAGGTGACAGGGGGACGGATTGCGGCCCCGGCCATGCGCTCGAAGGAGGGATACCATGCGGCATCTGCTGACTGTTGCATCACTGGTTTTCACGTTGTTAGCCTTGGCTCCCGCGCATGCCGAGCGCACCCCGGCGCCGCCGAACGCGGCGGTCTACATCATCTGGCCTAGCGACGGCACGGTCATCACCGGCGGCCGCTTCTGGCTGCGCATGGGACTGCGCAATATGGGCGTGGCGCCCAAGGGCGTGAAGATGGCGAACGTGGGACATCACCACCTGCTGATAGACACCGACCTGCCGCCCATGGACCAGCAGATTCCGAACGACCGCAATCACCTGCACTTCGGCGCCGGCGAGACCGAGGCGCGGATCGAACTGCCGCCGGGCAAGCATACGCTGCAACTGCTGCTGGGCGACCAGGATCATGTGCCGCATGACCCGCCGATCTATTCAAAGCGGATCACGGTGATCGTGCGCTGAAATGGATGGCGCCAAGGCAGGGCTTTAATCGCGGCCGGGTGGCGGCCAAGGACAGAGGAGCACATCATGCACAGACGTTCCTTCATGGCTTCAATCGGAATCTTGCTGGCTGCCGGCGCGGTCCGCGCCGGCGAGACGCCGTCCGCCCCGTCAACCTGGCTTTACATAGGATGGCCGCGCGATGGCGAAGTGGTCACGGCCAACAAGCCGTTCCGGGTCTGGTTCGGCCTGCGCAATATGGGCGTGGCGCCCAAGGGGGTGAAATACCCCAACACCGGGCATCATCATTTGCTGATCGACACCGACCTGCCGCCCATGGACCAGGAAATCCCGAATGACCGCAACCATCTGCATTTCGGCGCCGGGGAGACCGAGACCATGATAGAGCTGCCGCCGGGCAAGCACACGCTGCAGCTGCTGATGGGAGATGACAAGCATGTGCCGCACAATCCGCCCGTGTATTCGAAAAAGATCACGGTTATCGCGAGGTAGGCCGGGAGCCTGCGACTGGCGTTTTGCGGAAAGTTGTCGATACTGGGTGCATGCGCGCTGGCGCGGGCCGGGACAGCCGGCCTCTCTGCGGGGATAAGGACATGGATCACAGTGCAATACCGGGGGCTTCCGGCCTGGCGGATTCGGACAAGGTCTCGGCCTATATCGAGTTTGCCGGCGGCGGCATGGAGCGGGCGCAGGTGTTCCCGCTGCACGAGGAAGCGGTGCTTGGGCGCGGTCCGCAGGACTCGCTGGGCGCGGACCGCTTCATACGCATACCCGGGCACACGGTCAGCCGGCGCCATGCGCGCATACGGCGCCGCGGCGGCGCCTACTTCATCGAAGACCTGCATTCGTTCAACGGCACTTTCGTGCTTGGCAACCGGCTGCAGCCCGGCGTCTGGTATCCGCTGCGGGATGGCGATGAGTTCGCGCTAGCGTCGACGCCGCTGGTCTTCCATTCGCTGGTGACGCCGCCCGCGGACAGCATGCCGACCATCATCACCCGTTCCGTCGACGCGGCCGACCTGACCCGCCTGGCGGGCGCCGCCAGCGCGCCCGACGGCGACATGCAGCGCGCGCTGCTGAAGCTGCATGCGATGGCCCAGGTCAGCATCGCGCTGGGCGCGGTGACGGACCGCGCAACCCTGACCGAGAAGATCATGAAGTTCATCTTCCAGCTTTTCCCGCTGGCGGAACGGGCTTTCATCCTGCTGCAGAAGAAGGAGGGCGAGGCGCCGGTCCCGGTGGCCGCGCGCTGGCGCGACGGCACCGTGGTCGACCCGGCCCAGGTCGTGATGTCGCGCACCATCACGCACGAGGTGCTCGACGGCAAGCGCGCGGTGCTGTCGGTCGACACGCTGTCGGACCGTCATTTCGGCGCGCAGGAGTCCATCATTTCGCAAGCGATACGCAGCGTGATGTGCGTGCCGTTGCTGCTGGAAGGCGAGTGCCTGGGCCTGATACAGGTTGACACCTCGTCCGACCCCTATGCATTCAAGGAAGAGGACCTGGAAATGCTTAGCGGCGTGTGCGCCGAAGCGGCCGTGGCGCTGAAGAACTTCCAGTTGTATTCCGATATAGAACGCCTGCTGGACGGCTTCGTGCGCGCCTCGGTGCAGGCGATCGAGGAACGCGACCCGGTGACGGCCGGTCATTCGTTCCGGGTCGCCGGCTATGCCGAGCGCCTGGCCGCGGCGGTGGACCGCACCGATGCGCCGGCGCTCAGGATGGTCCGGTTTTCAAAAGAGCAGATGCGGGAAATCCGCTACGCGGCGCTGCTGCATGACTTTGGCAAGGTCGGCGTGCGCGAGCATGTGCTGCGCAAGGAAAAGAAGCTGCACCACGCCGACCTGCGGCTGGTGGAGCAGCGCTTCCTGCATGTGCGCGCCTGCATCGAGCGGCAGGCCTGGCGCGAACTGGTGGAGCAGCATGCGGCCGAGAACCTGCCGGCGGCCCGGTTCCTCAGGCGCCAGCGCGACATTGAGGAGGCGCTGCGGCTGGAGTTTTCCCGGCTCGACCAGTTCCTGGACACGATACGCGCGGCCAATGAGCCGGCGATCAGCGTCACCGAAGCCTTGCCCGACCTGGCGCCGGCCCGGGACTACTGCTGCCCGCAGGCGCTGGACGCGCCGCTGAAGCTGCTGACCGACGAGGAATATGCGGCGCTGGGCGTGACGCGCGGCTGCCTGACGCCGGACGAGCGCCGGCAGATAGAGGCGCATGCCGCCGATTCCTATTCCTTCCTGATCCTGATTCCCTGGACCCGCGACCTGGCGGGCGTGCCCGCGATCGCGCATGGCCACCATGAAAAGCTGGACGGGTCCGGCTATCCGATGGGCTTGCACGAGCCGCAGATCAGCCTGCAAACCAGGATCCTGACCATCTGCGACATCTATGACGCGCTGACGGCGAGCGACCGGCCGTACAAGAAATCGGTGCCGGCCGAGCAGGCGCTGGACCTGATCGCGCTCGAGTGTCGCGCCGGCCACCTGGACCAGCGCCTGTTCGATGTGTTCGTTCAATCCAGGGCCTGGGAGCCGCTATGAACCACTTTTCCGCCAGCCTTGCGCCCCGGCTGCCGCTATGCTGCGCCCTCTGCGCCACGCTGCTGTGCGCCTGCGCCGATGTCAGCATGCCGGCCTACCGGCGACCGGACACGCCCGCCAAGGCGACCTTTTCGCAGAAGGAGTCGCTGACGGTGTCCGCGGCCGACACCATCGCGCCGGACTGGTGGAAGGGATTCCACGACCCTTACCTGGACAGCCTGGTGAGCCGCGCCATCCAGGGCAACATCGATATCAGGATCCTGGCCGCCCGCACCCGGGTGGCCGACGCGCAGATCGGCGAGGCCCGCGCGGGCGCGCTGCCGGCCCTGGACGCCGGCGCCGGCGCGGCGTTTGAAAAGGTCACGGGCCAGAAGTTCTCCAAGCAGTTCAATCTCGGCACCCAGGTCAACTGGGATGTCGACGTCTGGGGCAAGGTGGAAAAAGGCGTGCAGGCGCAAAAGGCCGAGTTCCGCGCTTCCGAGGCCGACTGGCGCGCCGGCTACCTGACCATGGTGGCCGACGTCGCCAGCGATTATTTCCAGATCCTGCAGCTCGACGAGCAGGCGGCGGCGCAGCAGCGGGCGCTGGACCGCAGCCGCCAGATCCTCTCCACCTATGAGGCCATGCATGCCACCGGGCTGCTGCCCAATACCCGGGTGCTGCAGCAGCGCGCCGAGATCAACCGGCTGACCAGCGACCTGCTGGAACTGCGGCGCTCGCGCGATCTTGCCGGCAATGCGCTGGCCACGCTCCTGGGCGTGCCGGCAGGCGAATTCACGGTGCCGCCCGGCCGCCTGCAGCAGGTCGTGCAGCTGCCGCCGGTGCCGGCCGGCCTGCCTTCGGAACTGCTCAAGCGCCGGCCGGACGTGGTGGCCGCCGAATACCGGGTGCTGGAGGCGTATGACCTGGTCGGCCAGGCCAAGCTGGCGCAGCTGCCTTCGATCAGCCTGACCGGCCGCGGCGGCACTGCCAGCTTCGCGCTGACCGACCTGCTCAGGACCTTCACCGTCGGCCTGCTGCCCAGCATTAACTTCCCGCTGTTCGATCCCGGCGTGAAGGCGCGCATCAAGACCAGCGAGGCCCAGACCGAGGTGGCGGAACAGCAGTACCGGCGCACTGTCATCGGCGCTTTCGAGGATGTCGAGAATGCGCTGGTCAACCTGGACGCGCACAAGAAGCAGCGCGCCGAACTGCTGCAGCAGGTCGAGCAGTTGCGGACCGTTCAGCAGCAGTTCGCCGGGCAACTGAGGGAAGGCGTGGTGTCGCAGCTGGATGTGTTCGAATCGGAACGCTCCCTGCTGTCGGCGCAGCTGGCGCTGCTTGCCAACCACCAGCAACTGCTGTCCGACACGGTCACGCTGTACAAGGCCATGGGCGGCGGCTGGCCCGCCGTCGATGTCGGCGCGGCCGCGGCCAGATGAGCAGGTGACGGCATGCCCGGTCCGCATAGCGCAAGCAGGGACGCGCCCGGCGCAAGGCCGGCGCCAGGCGAGGCGGCCGGGCAGGGCCAGCATGTCGAGATCGTGCTGGAGCCCGTATCCCACCCCGAGCTGGGCGAAATCGCCATCAGCGACGCGCTGTTCGCGATAGGCCGCACCGAGGCGCCGTTCGCTTCCTACCCGGCGCAGCTGACCGGCGAGCTGTCGCGCCGCCACGCGCGGATCTTTTCCGAGCATGGGGTTGCCTATATCGCCGACCTCGGCAGCAAGAACGGCACCACCGTCAACGGCGCCGACATCCGGCAAAAGACCAGCATGCTGCGCGAGGGCGATGAGATCGGCTTCGGCCGCACGCTGCGTTACCGGGTCGCTCTGCGCAAGACGGCTCAGCCGCCCGGCCAGGCATCGACGCTGACCAGCCTCACGCTGACGCCGAAAGACAGCGATAGCGGTCTGCAGCCCATCGTCATCACCAGCTTCCCCTTCCTGGTCGGCAAGTCGGAATCGGCATTCGCCCGCTACCGGGACACGCATCCGCGCCAGGTGGATTACCTGTCGCGCCGCCATGCGCATATTTTCCTGAAGGGAGGGGAGCCGTTCGTGGAGGACCTGGGCAGCACCAATGGCACCTTTGTCGATGGCAAACGGCTGGCCGAGCACGCGCGGGAACTTCACGATGGCGTCACGCTGGCATTCGGCGGCCTGCATTTCGTCTATACCGTCAGCCTGCAGCGGCAGAATGCCGAAGACGATCCGGCCAGGGCCGATCCCACGCTGACCCGCTTCACCGCGGCGCCGGCCATGCCGGAACTGGACCCCGAGCGCACCACCTTCGTGGCCGCGGCCGAGTCCTTTCTCAATATCTTTTGCGTGGCGCCGCCGCCCGAGGCGGCGCCAGCCAGCGACGAGGCCGCCGCGCCGGGCCAGGACGAAAAATCCGAACCCGGCAAGCGCCGCGGCCACGCCGCATTGCTGGCATCCGGCCTGCTGGCGGCGCTGCGCAGCGATGAACCCAGGAAGCCCGGGCGCCGGCTGCTGCGCTGGGGCGCCGCGGCGGCGGCGATCGGCGCCGTCGGGCTGGCGCTGACGCTGTCGCGCGGCGGGCCGGAACAGGATGTCAGGGACCTGCTGGCTAGCGGCAACTATGCGCGCGCGGCCACTATCGCCGGGCAGTACCTGGAACGGCACCCCGGCAATGAATCGGTGCGCCTGCTCGCCACCGAGGCAACGCTCAGGGCCCGTCTGCCCGCCTGGCTGGCCCAGTTGAAGGCGCGCGACTTCGCCGGCGCCGAAGCGACGCTGGCCGGCATCGCCGCAAGCAAGGCCAACACCGATCTCCAGGCCGTGGCCGGCGAACTGGGCTGGATAGGCCGGATAGAAAAGTTCATGGCGCCGCGCGCCGCCGCCGATGCGCCCATTCGCATCTACGGCGACGAGGAACAGATCCATGCCCTGCTTGACTGGTGGAACCGCGACACCAGCGCGCACCAGCGCGTGTTCACCCGCGTGACTTCCATCGTGCCCGAATTCGGCGACACCTATGCCGGCGCGCTCAGCCACCTGCGGCGGCTGCAGAGCGATGACGCGGTCTACCTGGCGGCCATCGAGCGGCTCAAGGCCGGCATTGCGGCGGAACTGAAGCGCGACCGCCTGGACGCCATCGAGCCGCTGCTCAAGGAAACCGTGGACAAGTATCCCCGGCTGGCCGGGCTGGAGCCGTTGCGGCGCGACCTCAGGCTGTACCTGGAAATCGAAAGCGCGGCGCGCGGCCGGCGCCTGGCGCCGCTGGCCGCCCTGCTGAGGAACGCGCGGTTCGCGACGCCGCTGTTCCAGGCTAAATTCCAGCAGCTTGCGGCCAGCGGCGTGCTGCCGCCGGCGGACGTGCTGAAGCGGTATGCGCCGGTCGCCGCCGCCTGGCAGGCCGGCGACGCGCAGCAGGCCTATGCGCGGCTGCAGGACTTGTCCAACGGACCATGGGCGGCCGAAGCCGCGGCCGACCTGGCGCGCAAGAAAGCGGTGATGGAACAGTTCGCGGCGCTGCGGAAGGGGCGCGGCACGCCGGGTCAGGAAGAGCGGCTGCTGGCCTTCTACGGTTCGCTGGACCCGCTGGACGACACTTATTTCATCCGCGCCGCCGAGCAGGACCTGGGCCTGGATCGCGCCAAGGCGCTCGGGCAGGCGCAGGAACGGATGGCGCGCGCCGAGACGCTGTGGCGCCAGTACCGCGAGAACGGCGGCATTGAAGGCAGGGAACGGCTGGACGCGGGGGTGTCCGAGCGCTTCCGCAGCCAGGCGCGGCTGCTCGGCGCGGCCCTGGACGCGGCGCAGCAGGGCGCCCGCGTGGCCGGACAGTTGCGGGCCGACGTGCCGGAGCAGTGGAATCGGGTGCAACAGGACATCCTGGCCGAGGCCAGCCTGCAGCGCGGCCTGCTGCAGGACGCGCGCGGCGCGCTGGACCCGGGCGTATTCAAAGCCAAGCTGGCATTGCTTGGAGGGCAGGACAATGGCGAAAGACCGAGACCGGAAACCGCTCGCTGAGGCGCTGGAAGACCACAGCGCCGAAGGCATCGCGGTGCTGACCGCCGAACCGTGGCGCTTTACCCGGCTGACCGTGCTGACCATGCTGGCGCTGATGCTGTCGGCGCTGCTCTGGTCTTTTTTCGGGCATGCGGATGTCATCGTCACCGCCCAGGGCGCGCTGGCCCCGGAGTCGGAGGTGCGGCGGGTGTATGCGCCGGTGGACGGCGAACTGGCCAACCTGTATATGGCGGAAGGCCAGCCGGTCTCCAGCGGCGACGTGCTGGCCCGGCTGAATGCCCGCGGCGCGATCGAGGCCGCCACCAATGCGCTGGAAGCGCAGCTGAAACTGGAAGCGGCGGAGCGGGAATGGAAGGAGTTCCCCGAGCGCAAGGCCCTGATGGAGCGCCGCGCCGCCGCCCTGAAGCAGCAGATGGAGCTGGAAGAGCATCAGCATGAGAAGCGGGTGGAGGAAGGCACCGGCAAGCTGGCCGAGAGCCAGCGCGCCCAGTTGCAGGAAGCCCGCACCAATGTCGAGGATGCGCGCCGGGCGCGTGAAGCGGCCCGCGACGAGGCCGAGAAATATGCGCGGCTGCTGGCCTTGCCGGGCGGCGGCGGCGTTTCCGAGCTGCAGGTGCAGAGCAAGAAGAATGCGCTGCAGGCGGCGGACAATGCGCTCAGGGTCGCGCAGTCGCGCCTGAGCGAATTGACCGCGCGCCAGGGAATCGAGTTCAGCCAGGCCAGGGCGCAGCTGGAAACCAGCGGCCAGGAACTGGGCAAGCTGCGCCTGCAATACGAGGCCGCCGCGCGCGAAGTCGCCAATACCGAAGACAAGTTGCGGCTGCAGGTCCAGACCGCGCGCCTGGTGGCCGAAGCCGCCGCCCGCATACGCTTCGAGAATATCGACAAGGACAACTTCCTGCTGATCCTGGCGCCGGTGGATGGCGTGATCACCGACGTTACGACCACCCAGCCGGGCGACAAGCTGCAGGCAAACACGCCGTTGGGCGGCATCGCGCCCAAGGATGCGCGCCCGGTGCTGAAGATAGAAATCGCCGAGAACGATCGCGGCTTCCTGCGCGAAGGGCTCGCGGTCAAGCTGAAGTTCAATGCCTTTCCCTACCAGCGCTATGGCGTCATCGACGGCACGCTGGAATTCATTTCCCCGGCGGCCAAGCCATCGGCCCAGTCCAAGCAGCTTGCCTATGAAGGCAGGGTCAGGCTGGGCCGCGATTATTACGAGGTCGCCGGCCGCAGGTATGCGCTGCATTACGGCATGATGGCGACCGCCGAGATCGTGGTGCGCGAGCGCAGGCTGATCGACCTGGCGCTGGACCCCTTCAGAGAGGTGGGCGGCTGATTGCGTCACGGATCAGGCTGCGCGCCGCGGTTGACGCAGGTCAAGCGGCCTGCAAGAGCATGCCCGCTGGTTTTGTTTGCCGGATAGCATGCCATTGGAATGCGGCAAGCAATCATACAAAGGTTGGAGAGCATGGCCCGCCATGCATCATGCAACCATCCCGGAGACACCACCATGTCGCGCGAGCTTCCCCCTCTCAATTCGCTGCGGACGTTTGAAGTAGCAGCCCGGCACCTCAGCTTTACACGGGCCGGCGAGGAACTGTACGTTACCGCGGCAGCGGTCAGCCACCAGATCAAGACTCTCGAGGAAAGCCTGGGCATCATGCTGTTCGAGCGGCGGCCCAAGTCCCTGGCGCTGACCGACGCCGGCCGCGCCTATCTGCCCGCCATCCAGCAGGCATTCAGGCAGCTTGCCGAAGCGACGCGCCAGTTGCACGCCAGCGCGAACCCGACCACGCTGAAGGTCAACATACCGCCGACGTTCGCGGTCAAGTGGCTGATACCGCGCCTGGACTGCTTCATGAAATCGTATCCGGGCATAGACATCAAGGTGTCGACCACCAGGGAAATGGTGGACTTCACGCGCGACGATTGCGACCTGGCGATCCGCTATGGCAGGGGCGAATATTCCGGCCTGTATTCCGAACTCTGCCTGCCGGTCGAGGTATTCCCGGTATGCAGTCCGGCCCTGCTCAAGGGCAAATATCCGCTGCGCACCCCGGCCGACCTGGCGCACCATGTGCTGTTGCACGACGCCAGCACGTACAAGGATGGGTCCAACCCGGAATGGGCGGACTGGCTGCGCTTCGCCGGCGTGGAAGGCATAGACGCCACCCGCGGGCCTTCATTCTGGCCCAGCCACCTGGTGATAGACGCGGCGCTCGATGGCCTGGGCGTGGCGCTGGCCAAGCGCAACTGGGTGGAACGCGACCTGGCCGCGGGCTACCTGGTGCGTCCGTTCGACCTCAGCCTGCCGGTTGAATTCGCTTACTACGTGATCTATCCGGAATCGCGCATCGATGACCAGCACATCACGCAGTTCGTCAGGTGGATACACAGCGAAGTGGCGGCCGACGCCGCGCGTTCCGTGTTGCGCGATGGCGCCGGCCTGGCAGCCTGACTTATGCCGCCCGCGCCGTCGCCATCCGGCATGCGAGCCTGAAGGCCGCAACCGTGGCCCCGGCATGCGCGCCGCCTTGGCCAGCGATGTCGAAGGCGGTGCCATGCGCCGGCGTCAGGATGGGCAAAGGCAGGCCGCCCTGCACGGTCACGCCGCGCCAGAAGCCCATCAGCTTCATCGCGATCTGGCCCTGGTCATGGTACATGGTGACGATCGCATCGTATTCCCGCCGCTCGCCCTGCACCTTCAGGAATATGGTGTCGGCCGCGAACGGGCCCGCAATCTCGGGGCCCAGCGCGGCGCGGGCCTGTTCGACCGCCGGCGCGATGATGTCTATCTCTTCGCGGCCGAACGAACCATGGTCGCCGTTATGCGGGTTGAGCCCGCATACCGCGATGCGCGGCCGAGCGCAGCCGCTCCGCGCCAGCGCCGCATGGATCAGCATGATGGCTTGCAGCACGCCTTCCCGCGTGACGAGCGCCGGCACTTCCCTGAGCGCGACATGCGATGTCACCCGCGATGTCCATAGCCCATCCATCACATTGAACTCGCAGACCGGCCCGTCGTGGCGCAGCCGTTCGGCGAACCAGTGCAATTCATCGCTGGACCCCATCCCGGCCTGATGCAGCGAATGCTTGTTGAGCGGCCCGAAGACGATGGCGCCGGTAATGCCTTGCCGCGTCAGGTCCAGGGCTGCCGTCAGGGTGTCGAGGCTGTAGCGTCCGCCCTTGGCCGTCGCCACCCCGCGCTCGAACGGGCCGCTGCTGGCGCCGCGATAGTCATATAGCAGCGGCACGCCGGCCGTGAAGGCGGGATGCCGCGGGTCGCTCGCGACCGCATAGCGGATGGGGCAGCCCGCTATGCGCATGCCTTCCTCGAATTCATCCCGGTCGGCGATCAGCAGGATGTCCGCCGCTTCCGTCACGCCGGGCGTGGCCAGCAGCTTCGCAATCACTTCCGGGCCGATGCCGGCCGGGTCGCCCAGTACCGCCGCGATGCGCGGCTTTGCGCCGTTCATTGCTTCCATGCCGCACCATCGGGAAAGCTGAACCTGGCCAGCGAGTCGGCATGCATCTCTATCGTATAGCCGGGCCGGGCCGGCGGCATGTAGCGGCCATTGCGTATCACCACCGGCTCGATGAAGTGCTCATGCAGGTGATCCACATATTCCAGCACCCGGTTCTCCAGCGAAGCCGAGACGCAGATATAGTCGAACAGCGACAGGTTCTGCACATATTCGCAAAGCCCGACGCCGCCCGCATGCGGGCATACCGGCACGCCGAACTTGGCCGCCATCAGCAGCACCACCAGCACTTCATTGACGCCGCCCAGGCGGGCGGCGTCGACCTGGCAAAAGTCGATCGCCCGCGCCTGCAGCAACTGCTTGAACATCACGCGGTTGTGGCAATGTTCGCCGGTAGCCACGCCTATCGGCGCGATGCGCTGCCGTATCGCCGCATGGCCCAGTATGTCGTCCGGGCTGGTCGGCTCTTCTATCCACCATGGATCGAACTGGGCCAGGCGGCGCATCGCGGCCACCGCTTCATCCACATCCCATACCTGGTTGGCATCCATCATCAGCTTGCGTTCCCAGCCGATCTCCTCGCGCAGGATGGCTGCGCGGCGGATGTCGTCCTCCAGGCTGCCGCCCACCTTCTGCTTGAAGCAGGTCCAGCCCTGGGCCACGCCTTCGCGCGCCAGGCGCCGTATCTTGTCTTCCGGGTAGCCGAGCCAGCCGGCCGAGGTAGTATAGGCCGGATAGCCGGCGTCGCGCATTTCCCGCTCGCGCGCCGCCTTGCCCGGCGCGTTGCGGCGCAGGATGGCCAGCGCTTCTTCGGGCGTCAGCGCATCGGTCACGAAGCGGAAGTCGAGGCACCGCACCAGCTGCTCCGGGCTCATGTCGACCAGCAGCTTCCACAAGGGCTTGCCTTCCTGCTTGGCCCACAGGTCCCACACCGCATTCACGATCGCGGCGGTGGCCAGGTGCATCACGCCCTTGTCGGGGCCCAGCCAGCGCAGCTGGCTGTCGCTGGTGGTGATGGCGCGCCAGAAGGCGCCCATGTCGGCGACGATCTCGTCCAGCGTGCGGCCGATGACCTGGGGCGCCAGCGACTTCACCGCGGCCACGCATATCTCGTTGCCGCGGCCTATCGTGAAGGTCAGGCCATGGCCTTCGAGGCCATTCGCCGCGTCGGTCTGCAGCACCACGTAGGTGGCCGAATAGTCGGGCGCCGCATTCATCGCGTCGGAGCCGTCGAGCGAGCGCGAGGTGGGGAAGCGGATATCCCGCACCGCGAGGTGGGTAATGGTCGTGGTCATTAAACTCTCCTTATCTGGTCAGGGCGTTACATGACTGGCCGGCCGCCATCCACCATCAGCGTGGTCGCGGTGATATACGACGCTTCGCCGGACGCCAGCCACAGGATGGGATAGGCGACTTCGCGCGGATCGCACCAGCGGTGCATCAGGCAGTCCTGCAGGTATTCCTGCTGCAGGTCCTCGGCGCCGCGGCCCTTCTGCTGCGCGCGCCGCACATGGAACGGCGTCAGCGTGGCGCCCGGGCATACCGCATTGACGCGCACGCCATGCCCGGCTTCCTCGAACGCCAGCGTGCGGGTCAGCGCCAGGATCGCCGCCTTGGTGGCGTCATACTGGCCCATGCCGGCGCGGCCGGTCACGCCGTAGGTCGACGAGATGTTGACGATGCTGCCGGCGCCGGATGCGCGCAGCGCCGGCAGCGCGGCCTTGGCCATGAAGGCATAGCTGAGCAGGTTCACGCCCAGTATCTTTTGCCAGGACTCGGCCGGCGCCTCGGCCAGCGGCCAGTATTCGCGTATGCCGGCATTGTTGACCAGGATGTCGATCTGGCCGAAACGCGCCATCGCTTCCTGCGCCGCGCGCATGGCCTCGGCCTCGCTCGATATGTCGGCGGCAACCGCCAGCACCTGCGCGCCCGGGATCGCCTCGCGCAACTGGCGGGCCACCGCTTCCAGCGTCGCGCTGTCATGGTCGACCAGCACCACGCCCGCGCCTTCCTCGCAAAATACCTGTCCCACGGTGGAGCCTATGCCGCCGGCGCCGCCGGTGATGACAGCGATCTTGTCCTGCACCCTGTTGGCCATCTGCTTCTCCTTATCTGCGATCGAGCGCGGCGGATGACGGCTCTATCCGATAGAACCGCGCCGCATTCCGGTAGAAAAAACGGTCGAGGCCGTCGTCCGGCAGGTCCGCCAGGATCTCGGCCAGGCCGTCGACGATAGTGGCGAACGATGCCCGCAGCGTGGACACCGGCCAGTTGCTGCCGAACATGCAGCGTTCGATGCCGAAGATGCGGATCGCTTCCCGCACCACGCCGCGGTTGCCTTCCACTGTCCATTGCGCATGCGGCAGGCCCAGCTCCGAGACCTTGAGCCAGACATTGGGGCAGCCGGCGATGTCTTCCATACCGGCCCGCCATGCCGCCAGGCCCTGCGCGCCGCGGTCCCATGGAAAGCCGGTGTGGTTCAGCACGATGCGGGTATCCGGGAAAGCGCGCGCCACTTCGGCCGCCTCGCCCAGGTGCCAGCAAGGCACGCGCAGGTCCCATGACAGGCCATGCCGCTGCAGCAGCGAGAATCCGCGCAGCCAGGCCGGGTCCTGCATCGAGCCCGGCAGCCCGCGCCGCATTTCGGCCGGGCTGCGCGCGGTGACGGGCTTGGAGCGTATGCCGCGCAGCAGCGGCGACTCCAGGTGGGCCAGCAGGCGCTCCTCGCATTCCGGGCGGTGGAACCAGACATGGCCGACGATGGCGCTGGGCAGGCCGGTGCGTTCATGCAGCGCGGTCAGCCAGCGGGTTTCGCCGACCTGGTCGGCGCGGTCGCGCTCCGCCTCGATATGCACCGTGCCGGCCACCGGGTAGCCGCGCGTGGCGGCGCGATAGTCCTGCGGCAGAAAGTTGGCGCGCGTCAGCGGCGTGTAATCGCCGAGAAAGAAGTGGGCGTCGATCTCGTCGGAGAGCCAAGGGTAATGGCCGGCCGACAGGTCCCAGAAATGATGATGGGCGTCGAGTATGCGCAGCGGAAGGCGGGGCTCGGTCATGGTGGCATCCAAGGGTCAGGGCCGGGTATGGGCGAGATAGCGGATCAGCGCGGCGATGCCGAAGGTCCACGGCTCCGCCTTGTCGGCATGGTTGATGCGGTTGACCAGCGCGCCCAGCCGCGGCGTATGCACGGTGACGATATCGCCTATCCGGTGGCTGTATCCCTGCCCGGCCTTGAGGCGGTCCGCGGCCGGCGCGAACGCGGTGCGCAGCGACAGCATCAATCCGTCCGGATAGCGGTAGGCGCTTCCCGCCGCCGCCCGCGCCATGATGTCGGCCGGGTCGGCGCCGATGTCCGGCATCGGGCTGCCGCCATTCAGCAGCACGGCCTCGTTGCCATCGATGCGCAGCAGTATCTCGCAGTCGAGCACGTCATCGACGGTGTAAGCGCCATCGAACAGCCGGATGAAGGGCCCTATCGCGCAAGAGGCGCCGGCATCGACGCCGGCGCCGTGCGGCGCAATATGGTTGCCCAGCGTCGCGCCCATCACGCGGCTGCGGCTGTT
>Ga0308174_10000360_pt1 | contig 19074 bp, 12 predicted proteins | sample PhyPR2_FD_203894 | JGI IMG/M metagenome (GOLD analysis project Ga0308174, IMG submission 203894) | Soil microbial communities from UC Gill Tract Community Farm, Albany, California, United States - DLSLS.P.R2 | ecosystem: Environmental > Terrestrial > Soil > Agricultural land | place: USA... | reverse complement strand
TGACGTGCTGGTCGGCCTGCACGCTGAGCAACGCGCTGCGCGACGAGTACAGCGCCATTTGTTGCGCAAGCACGGTGCGCATATCGGCGCTGCCGATGCGATAACGGGTTGTCTCGAGTCCCAGCGCCTCATCGTTCTGGCGCACAGCCGCGAGCAGCAAAGGCTCGCGCTCGCGCAACGTTGCTTCGGTCGCCAACGCTCCCTCGACTTCGCCAAACGCCTTCAGCCCGGTCTGCGCCCATAGCGCCGCCGCCTGCTTTTGTTCGGCGCGGCGGGCATCCGCCTGCGCCTGCAAGGCGCCAGCATCGAATAGAGTCGCAAACAGATTGGCGCCTACGCCAAGTTGCGGATTGTCCCGATTCTGCAGGACGAAGGTTTCACTCGTTATCGATGTCAGTCCCGCCGTCAGCGACAAGCGTGGCAGCCTTGCGGCATCGGCCTGCCCGACCAGATTGAACGCGGCATCCGCTCGCCTTTGTGCCGCGACCACGTCCGGCCGCCGTTCTAGCAATTCGGAAGGCACGCCGGACGCGGGCGTTGGCGGCAGTGCAGCGAACGTGGAGGCCGCTTTGATTTCGGCAGCCGGGTAACGGCCCAGCAGGAGTTCCAGCGAGCGTGAGGCCTGCGACATCGCAAGCTCGAGTTGACGGACGGTATCGAGCAGCGTCTGCAACGACGCGCCCGCCTGAGCGACTTCCACCGCGCTGCCTGGTCCGATGCGCAGGCGGTCTTGCGAGATGCGCAGCAGTTCTCGCGAGCTGGCGACCATTTCGGCGGCAAGATCGTGCTGCTGGCGCGCCTGGATTGCAATAAACCAACCCTTCGCGACGAGAGCGGCCACAGACTGCGCAGCCGCGGCTGCATCAGCCTCGGCTGAAGCATATTTGTCTTCCGCGGCTTGACGGCCGTAACGCACGCGACCCCACAAATCGATTTCCCACGACGCAGGGACGATCACACCGCCGACGCCGGAGGAATCACCGCCGACCTTGCCGCCCGTCTTGGCGAGCAGGTTCACCGACGGATACAGCGCCGCACCGGCTGCCTTGACGTTGGCCGCGGCTTGCTCGACGCGCGTCACCGCGATGCGCACGTCGGCGTTGTACTTGATCGCTTCGGCCACGAGCGCGGGCAACTGTGGATCGCCGAGGGCGGCGACCCAATTGTCCTGCACCGCACCGGCAGCCGCGGGTTCGACCCAGCTTGCCGGCATTTTCATGTTCGGCAGATTTTCCTGGACCAGCGTCTCCTTGTCCGGGGCCGTCTTCAGTCCACATGCCGAGACCAGCAGCGCCGCCGCCACGCCGGCGCACAGCAATTTGAGCAACGCTTGCGATTGACGCTTGCTTGCGCTGTTCATGTCAATGCAACTTCAGGATCAGGTAATCGACCTTGGCGCCGACGCGCAAAAACACCTTGCGCAGGATGTGGACTGCCGCGACGTGATTGGTATAGATCGCGCCATGCCCGACAGCTCCGGCCGGGAAAAACATCGAAGCCTGTTTCGGATCGACCGTAAGCTTGACCGCGAAACGGCCCTCCGGCAGCGGCGCGGACCCGGTTTGCGGCAAGCTCGCCGTCAACGGGATCTGGCCCTGCCCTTGCGCCCACACGATCGAGTCGACGGTTGCCTTGACGATCAGGCCGGGATTGGTCGTGATCGTGAACTCGGCTTCGTTGCCCGGTTCCACCGCATAGAGTTCGTTTTGCTGAAACAGCGCGAGCACCTGGTATTCATTCTCGACGAAGGTCAGCGCGGGCGTGATCGGGAACGCAGCGGTCATCGCCCCGGGCCGCAGCTGCACGTTGATCGCATAACCATCGGCCGGCGCGTAGACCGTGGTCTGGGAGAGTTCCCATTTTGCATTTTCCAATTGTGCACGCACCTGCGCGACCTGGGCCTGGTCCTGGCCGACGGTTGCATCCATCAGGGCGCGCACCTGGCCTTCGTTGGCCAATGCACTGGCGAGTTCGGATTCCAGTTGCTTGAGCGACGTCTGTGCCTGTTCCAGCGCAAATCGATCGCCCGCGCCGGCAGCGACAAGTTGCTTGTTCTGCTCGACGCGCTTGCGCGCCAGTTCGATGTTCGGTCGCACCGCCTGGGTGCGGCCTACCGCCGCCTCGAGTTCCTTGTTCAACTTGTTGCTGCTGCCTTCGGCGCTCGCCAGCGAGGCTTCGAGTACCTTGACCTGCAAGTCATAAGGCGTGGGATCGATCCGAAACAATACGGCGCCTTTTTTCACCGGCCGATTCGGTTCGACCGGGACCTCGATCACGCGCCCCTTCACCTGCGGGATCACGTTGACCACGTACTTGATCACGCGTACGTCCGCCGTTGATGGAGCCACGACATTCAGCGTCAGAATCAGCGCAGTCATGCCGACAATGGGAATCGTGATCACGATCACCATCGAGGTGTTGTTCCATGGCAGCCATTTGAACTTGAAAAAGATCAGCCAAACGATGAATGCATAGAGCGCAAGAATTAAGGCGTCCATTAGCTGTCGATCCTCCCTGCGGTGGCGGGCACCGGCGGCGCATCAGCCTCGGCCAGGCTCGCCTGCACGCGCCTGAGTTCCGGCGTGAGCTGGCCGCGCTGCCGCAGATGTTCGAGTTCGGCACGCAGGCTTTCCACGTGCTCGGTCGCCAGTTCGCCGCGCGAAGCGAGTTCCCCCTGTTCGGTGTAGTAGTCCTCATGTTTCTCGGTGCCGTAGGCGAGCTTGTGGCCAACCGGACGCGTGTAGGCCCAGAGCCACGCAAACGGCCACAGCATTCCGCCGAACACGAGCGACAAAAGGCAGAGGACGTGAATGGCATCCTTGTTCGGGTGATGACGTTTCGCCGCGATCTTCTCGGGCAACACATGGACGATCCAGAACAGCGCAATGCCACCGATCGGTACGACGAGCAAGACGAACCAGGCAATCCCGTTAGCCACTGCGTCCAGGGTTTCGCCCTTGAAAAGCGAGGCGTGCGCTGCCGATGCGGCAACTGTTCCCAGCACGGCAGCGCCGATGCGAAAACGCTTGCGCACCCGCACCTTCCGGGGATTCCCTCCGGTTTTCGATTCAATCGCCAGGTTCATGCAGAAGATTCCTTGTGACTTGTGCCTGTGTACAAATGCGCACGCTGGCGCCCATTTCGAGACGCTTCCGGGCACCAGCCTGTTCCAGGCTCCAAGTTGATGCAATTGGACCTAGGGCCGACCAAGCGTCAGCCACCCGGTCGCGGGAAGTCGTAGTTGAAGATGAACCGCAAGTCGTTGATGTTCGGATCGCCGCCGCCGCGCTGCTCGATATAGGCGTAGCGCAGGCGAAACGACATCCCGCGCAGCGCACCGGTCTTGATGTTCCATTGCAGGTTGAAGTCGGTTTCGTCCTCGTTGTAGTTCGGCGCCTTCACGCCGGAACCATGCACGTAAAGGGCGTAGGCGCTCAGGCCGCTCGCACCTGCCTTCGAGAAATCGTAGAAGCCCTTGATCATCGTCGCGGATTCACCGGCCCGGTTGAAATCCTTGACCTGGACGCTCGTGTAGCCCGGATAGCCGCTCCACGGCGCGGTCATGTTGCGCCCGCTCGCGGTGTCCGTGTAGGCCAGCGTCAGCAATCCGGCGCCGCCGAAGTTCAGGTCGGATTTGACGCCCCACTGATTCGTGGTGAAGGATTTTCCGGCGAGCAGGTTGTCGCCCGTACTTTGCTGGTCGGTGTATTGGGCAGCCAGGGTCAACTTCGAGTTTTCGCCGAATTTGAATCCGTATTTCGATTCGGCGTAAAAGATGTTGATGATGTCGCTCGAGTAATACTCGGCGGCGCCGATCGAGAAGTCGCCCGCGATGTAGTTGCCGCCCAGCACGTACACACCACGGTCGACGCTTCCGACTCCGGCGGCTTCCGACATCGGAACGAATTCGTCGTCGTTTTTCTGCTTGATCTTGGAAATGTAACCGCCACCGAAGCGGAACTTCGGTTCGCCTTCTGCTCCACCAACCGTGCCGTACACGGTCGCGCCTTCAAACGTATTCGGCGTCATGCGAACGTCGTTGGCGTTGAGGTAGGGCGTGTTGTACGACTTCGCGCCGATCGCGCCGAAGATCTGCTCGCTGAACTTGAACTCTCCGTACAACTGGCCGAGTACCGTGTAACCCTCCTGTCCGGGTTTCAGAAGCCCGGAGCCATCTTTTTCTTCGGGTCCCCAGAGCTTCTGAGAGGTGTAGCCGGTTGCACCGATCCGGAAAAAATCAGCCAGATAGCCCGACAGGTAGGTGATCGAACCGCCCAGCGCCCAGGCGGCGCTGGTGCTGTCGTCATACTTGTCGCGATCGAAATAGAAGCTTCGCAACTGCGCGCTCCATTTTGTATCGCGCAGGAAGGGCGAGGTCTCCTTCGAGGCTTCGGGAGCCACGAGCTCGCCTTCCGGGCTCGCCAGATTGATCTGGTCGATTTCCGTGTGGCCCTGTTCGGTGGCTTCCTGTTCGAGCGGATCCTGGCCGAGTGCGATGGCGCTGCCGCTGAGCAGCAATGGCAGCAGTATCGCTACGCGAAGCCGTGAAGGCCACAGGGTTCGAGCTGCACGAAAGGTGTTCATTGGATCTCCTCAACTTGTGTAAGACATGAGTCCGACGAGAACGGGTCCCCATGCGGTCAACAAAATGTTTCCGATCGCGTATGGCACGGTGTAGCCGAGTGCGGGAACGCTGCTCTGTGCCTCTTCCTGTATCGCGCGCAGTGCGGCGGTGATCGTGCCGGCGCCGGCGCATGCGCCGAGCACGATCAACGGATTCATCTTCAGCACATAGCGCCCGAACAGGATGCCGATCGTGTGCGGCAGCAGCGCCGAGACAAGTCCGACGAATACCAGGCTGATGCCTGACTTCTGCAACCCGGAGACGAAACTGGGCCCGGCGTTGAGCCCGACCACGCCGATGAACACGCACAAGCCGAGCGTGTCGAAGATCCAGATGGCCGGTTCCGGAATGCGCCCGAAGAACGGATAGGTCGCCCGCAACCAGCCGAATACGAGTCCCATGATCAGCGCGCCACCGCTGGCGGTAAGCGTCAGCGGAATGCCCGCGACGGTGACGGAAAGCAGGCCGACGAGCCCACCGAGGAATATGCCGGTGCCGACGAACACCATGTTGGTCGCCGTCGATGGACGATCGGGATAGCCCAATTCCTGTGCGGCGCGATCGACCTTCGCCTTGGTGCCGATCAGGCGCACCAGGTCGCCACGATCGACGTTAGTCACTGTGGTAATCGGGATCTCCTGCCCGGTACGCGTCAACCGACTGATGAACACGCCCTTGGCGAACTCGAGACGGGCCAGCTCCGGCAGTGTCTTTCCCACGACGGACCGATTCGTCACGGTCACATCCAGTACTTCGATCGGAACGTCTACCAGCGCCCTGTCGTCCACCTCGGGACCGATCGCATCCGCACCCGCCAAATGAGCTTCCTTGCGTGCCAGGATCGCGACCACGTCGTCCATTCGCACAACGGAATCCGGCCCGACCTCGACGATCTCGCTGCCATGGCGAATTCGCAGAATCGACACACGATATTTTTCCGGCAGCGCCTCCAACTGCGCGACGGTCTTGTTCACCAGATTCGGGCTTGTCACCCGATAGCTGCGCACATCGAAAACCCTGGCGGCGGAGACCATCCCGGGTTCCAATTCGGTGTTGCCGACCATCTGCGCCTGCATGCGCGCGCCTTCCTCACGCAGGTTTATGCGCATCAGCTTCGGACCGATCGTCGGGAGAAACCAGACGAGACTGGCGGTGCCGATCAGGTAGGTCACGGCATACGCGACCGGAATGTTGTTGAGCAATGCCGTCTTTTCCGTCGCCGACAGCGCAAGCCGGGTGATTGCCTCCCCGGCCGTGCCGATCACTGTCGATTCGGAGAACGCGCCGGCCAGCAGGCCCGCAGCGGTGCCCATGTCGTAGTCGAGCAGCTTCGCGAACATCAATGCTGTCAGCAGGCAAGTGACGCACAGGATCACGGTGAGCACGACCTGTGGGATCGCATCGCGTCGCAGGCCGCGGAAGAATTGCGGTCCCACCTTGTAGCCGGTCGTGAACAGGAACAGGTCGAAGAAAATCGTTTTGACGAGCGCCGGCACCTTGATGTCGAGTTGCCCGATCAGCACGCCCGCGAGCAAGGTGCCAACCACGATGCCGAGGCTGAAGCTGCCGAATTTCACGCGGCCGATGGCAAACCCGATTGCGAGGGTCAGGAAGACCGCCAGTTCGGGGTTGTTCCGTAACGCGTCCACGAAGTAGTGCATGTTCGTTCCCCTGGGTTTGCTTAGGCGGTAATGAACAGCCACCACGGCGTGCGCGTCGTGGAGTGATCGAATGCGTTAACGGATACGTCAGCGAGGCGGGCGGGCAACTTTGCCAACCTGCTAGCAGCAATACAGAGCGTCAGGGTGCCTACGGAGGCAATCCCTGACGCCCTGCTGGCTGGGCAAAGTGGAAACGGCTTCATCAACTGCTCTCATCCCCTTGCCGAATCCGGCGAATGCGCTTCAGGCGAGCGCTTTCGCCTTCTTTTTCTTCGCGTCCGGTTTCGCCGCAGCCGGCGGCCCGGCAACCTTTCCAGTGGCTTCTTCGTAACGCTTGCGATAGCCGCGCGCGATCGTGCGCACCGCGCGGCCGATGTCGTCGTAGACATGATCGTCGAGGTTTGCAAACGAGATGCGCACCGACCAGTCCGGCGCGGCAAAGCCGCTGCCGTTGAGCAGCACGATGCCGTGATCCTCTGCCAGGCGGAACACGATATCCAGTGGATGGATATTCTTCTTCATCCATTTGACGACGTCGTCGCCGAGGTACTTGCGCGCCCAGAATTCGAAATCGATCAGGCCATAGTAGTAGTCGAACTGATCGTTCTCGCCGACTTCAATGCCGAGGCCTTCGATCGTCGCCGCAACACGCTTCTTGCAGATGCCGATGCAAGCCTTTTGGTAATTCTTCTTCTCGTCCATCAATTCGCTGAGCGAGAACAGCGTCATCATGACCTGCTGCGGCAACGACAGGCCCGCAGTGTGGTTGAGCGCGACGTCCCGGCTATCGGCAACGATGCGATCGATAAAGGCAATCTTGCGCGGCTCCAGCGTCAGCGACCCGTAACGTTTGTCGAGCAACTTCTTCACCGGTTCAGGGTGCTTGGCGATCATCTCGTCGAAGATGTTGTTTTCATTCAACGCTACGGTGCCAAGGCGCCAGCCGGTGCAGCCGAAGTACTTGCTGTACGAGTAGACGCCGATGGTGTTCTTCGGGAACGCGCCCATCAGCGAGCGGAAGCCCGGCACGAATGTGCCGTAGACGTCGTCGGTCAGCAGGATCAGGTCCGGTCGTTTCTTCAGGACCGCGCCGATCCTCTTGATCGTCCGTTCCGACAGCGCGACGGCAAACGGATTGCCGGGGTTGACGATGAAGAACGCCTTGATTTTCGGATCGAGCAGTTTGTCGATCTCTTCGTCCGGATACTGGAAGCGGTCTTCCTGCTTTGCGTGCACTTCGACGAAATGCAGGTCGTAGTCCTCCAGGTGCGCCATCTCCAGATACGGCGTGAAGATCGGCACGCCCATCGCAATCGTATCGCCCGGATTCAGCAGACGGTTGCTCTTGAGCGATTTGAAGATGTAGCACATGGCGGCGGTGCCGCCTTCGACCGCGTAAATGTTGAACTTGCCTTTCGGCCTGGGGTCTCCGCACATCGCCCACTGCAGGTATTCGCGCACGATCTGTTCGTTGTGCACCAGCATGCGATCCGGCACCGGGTAGTGGTCGCCGATGATCGAATCGGTCAGTTCGTGCACCCAGGTGTCCGCGTCGAAGCCGAACTTCTTCACCGTCCAGGGCAGCATCGCCTTCAGGAACGGCGCGCCGGGCATGTCTTTGTGCTTCTTCAGCCAGGCAACGAGTCGATCGGCGCAGCCCGCGCGCTTGGGCATGCCGCCGACGCCCGGCGGCAGGTCGAGCACGCGCTTGCTTTCGGTCACTGCGAACTGCCCGAGCAGGAAGAACGCTTCACGCGGCTCGGTCGCAACCCAGTTCGGATTTCCGCGGCCGGCGTTGAGGTACGACGTCGACGAATCTTCCGCGGACTTCATTGCCACCTTCGCGAGGAAATCCTTGATCTCGAAAGGGCCGAGTTTTTCGTACTGCTTGAGGGTCATGTCGTTCATCGGTTTCTCCAAATATTGATTCGTACGGCTCAGGACATCAGCATGATCAGGACCATGCCCCAGATCGTGAGCAGCGTATTGCCTACGGCATAGGTGACGGTGTAGCCGAGCGCAGGAACCTGGCTCTTCGCCTGATCGCAGACCAGGCCCAGCGAAGCGGTCGTGGTGCGCGAACCCGAGACGATGCCCAGCGTAAGCGCGTCATGGAAGCGGAACACGTACTTCGCGAGGAACATGCCGATGATGAGCGGTGCTGTCGTCGCGAGCGCGCCCCACAGGAACAAGCCGACACCTTGGGTCTTCAACCCATTGACGAAACCGGGACCGGCCGAGATACCAACGATTGCGATAAAAATATTGAGGCCGACCGAGTTCATGAACCACACCGTAGGCGACGGGATGCGTCCAAACGAAGGCCGCACGGAGCGGAGCCAGCCGCCGACGATGCCGGCGATCAGCGCACCACCCGCGGTGGATAGTGTCAGCGGCGCGCCGCCGACTTTGAACACCAGGGAACCGAGCAGCGCACCCATGACGATCCAGGCGCCGATGAACGCGACGTCGGCAACATCGGTCGGGCGGTCCGCGACGCCTAGCAGCTTGGTGACGGCACTCGTGTCCTGGGTACGGCCAACGACGGTGAGCAGATCGCCGCCCTGAACCGTGGTGTTCGGCAGGATCGGAATCACCGTGGCAGTGGCCCCGCGCACGATCTTGCGCAGGAATACACCGCGCGCCGCCGGCATCTTGGACAATTCGGCCAGCGTCTTGCCGTCCACCGCCTTGTTGTTCACCAGCACGTCGACGCCTTCGATCGGCACGGCCAGCAACTCGGGGTCTTCGACTTCGGTGGCGTTAGCACCGAGCACTTGCACCAACACGTCGCGCGCGCCGGCAACGGCAACGACATCACCTTCGCGCAAGATCGTGTCAGCGGTCGCTTCCTCGATCACTCCGTTGCGGCGGATCCGAAGAACGAACAGTCGCGCATCCGGAATCAGCCCCTCCGCCTCGATCGCCCGCAGTCCCACCGCCTTGCCGCCTGCAGCGACGCGAAATGCACGCACGCCCCAGCGGTGCCAGGCTGATCCCGCACCACCCAATTCCTTGGTCGCGCCGCCAAACTTTTCCTCGTAATCCTTGCACGCGGATTCAAGGTTGATGCCCAGCAGCTTGGGCCCGACGACGGCGATTACTATCGCCGAGCCGATCGTGCCGAACATGTAGGTCACCGCGTAGGCGATAGGCATCGAATCGAGCAAGGCTTTGGCCTTATCGGGCTCGAGTCCCAGCCGGTTGATGGCATCGGTGGACAGACCCATTGCGGCCGAGATTGTCTGCGAACCGGAGTAGAGGCCTGCGGCGTAGCCAAGGTCGTAGCCGGCAATCTTGGCGACGACTACGGCGGCCAGGAGGCTCAATACGCACTGGACTGCCGAAAAGGCTGCTTGCGGCAAACCATCGCGTGCCACGCCGCGCACAAACTGTGGGCCGACCGCATACCCGACGGCGAACAGGAACATCAGGAATACCGTTGCCTTGAGCGGCTGCGCGATCGTGATCCCGATCTGGCCAATCAGCACGCCAGCCAACAGGGTGGCCGTGACCGCGCCGAGGCCGATGCCCTTGAACGTGAACTTGCCGAAGAAGTAACCCAGACCCAGCGTCAGAAAGATCGCGATCTCCGGATACTGTTTCAGGGTTGCGAAAAACCAGTCTACGATGATCATGTGGCGCTCCGATTCATGGCTCGATCGAGCCGGTTATCTCAGTTCTTATCGTCCCCACGTCCAGCGGCCTTCCCGCCGCTGAACGCCCGCGTCGCACTTGCCTTATTTGGCCTTCTTGACCGTTGCCGCAGCACTCTTGCCCTCGGGCGCTTTCGGGGCCGCGGCTGCAACCGGTGCCTTGCCCGGCCCGGATGGCTTGCCGATGGCCGCGAGCTTGATCAGCTTCAATCCACGCGTGTTGTTGTAGCCGTGGATCTCCTTCACATCGAGCTTGCGCATGAACCCGATCGTGTCGGCCTCGATCACCTGGCCCGGCACCATGATCGGAAAGCCGGGTGGATACGGGATCACGAAGTTCGCGGACACCATCTGCGGACCGTTCGCCAGCCGCTCGTCGATCTTCGGACTCATCAGCGGCACGTATTCGCAATCGGCTTCTTCGTAGGCGGCGAAGAACGCGCCGCGCATGTCGCCTTCGAGCGTGACGCTGTTCGGGTCTTCGCGGTAGCCATCGTGGAAGCGGCTGAAATTCGGCAGATCCGGCACGTCCGTCATCAGGCTCTTCACCTTCGCCGCAAAGGCGGCGCGCTCGGCATCGCCGCCTTCGGCGAGCCGCGCATCGATGTCCTGCGAGATTTCGAGCAGTACCTTGATCAGCAGCGCGACATCGCTGCGCGTGTTGTTGATGTTGCTCTGGAGCAGCACGCTGTTGCGCGAGGTCTTGTTGAGCTGGATGTTGTACTTCGAAGCCAGCAGGCCTTTCAGCGATGAGCCATCGAATCCGGCCGTGCCGCTGACCAGCGTCATGCGTGTGGGGTCGAGGAAGAATTCATCGTCCTTGACCGCCTTCAGCGCGGTCAGCCAGTTGCTGCCCGGGGTGAGGAAGTCTTCGAACCCCGAGTTGCGAAATTCGGCCGGGATCATGCTGTCGGCGCCGAGCACCTTGAAGTATTTCGAGATGATCGGGTGCTCGTTGACCGACTTGCGGATCGCCAGCGCGATCTCGATCGCCTTGCGGACGAGTTCGTAGCCTTCGAGTTCCATCTGGCGCCGCGCCACGTCGAGCGAGGCGATGATCTGCGCGTTCGGCGAAGTGGACGCATGGATGAACACCGCCTCGCGGAACGCCGAGATGTGGTGGTTGTAGTCCTCGTCCTTGACCGCCACGATCGAACCCTGGCGCAGCGACGACATCGACTTGTGCACCGAGTCGGTCTCGTATACGCGGATGCGGATCTTGCGCGGATCGGGAATCAGGTGCCGATCGAGCACGCGTGGATCTTTCGGATCGAGGTCTTCGCCGAGTTCGGCGGCCTGTTCCAGATACGCCTTGAGCGCTTCCGGCGTGCTGCGCCATTCCTCGAGCCACGCTGCGGCGCCCAAACCGGTGCGCGGCCGCAGGAACGGCGACCAGCGTGCGAAACCAAACCACGCTTCGTCCCACAAGAACAGCAGGTCGGGCTTGATTGCGAGGCACTCTTCCATGAAGCGCCGCGTGTTGTACACGTGTCCATCGAACGTGCAGTTGGTGAGCGTCAGCATCTTGACGCGATCGAGCCGCCCTTCCGCCTTCAGGTTCAACAAGGCCTGCTTGATCGTGCGCAGCGGCACGGCGCCGTACATCGAGTATTCGGTCATCGGGAAAGCCTCGACATACAGAGGCTGCGCTCCCGACAACACCATGCCGTAATGGTGCGATTTGTGACAGTTGCGGTCGGCGATGACGATGTCGCCCGGCTTGGTCACAGCCTGGTAGACCATCTTGTTCGAAGTCGACGTGCCGTTGGTGACGAAGAACACGTGGTCGGCGCCGACGGCGCGCGCGAATTTCTCCTGCGCAACTTTGATCGTTCCGGTCGGCTCGAGCATGCTGTCGAGGCCACCGGTCGTGGCGGACGACTCGGCCAGGAACAGGTTGAGTCCGTAGAACTCGCCCATATCGCTGATCCAGTTCGACTTCATGATCGACTTGCCGCGCGCGATCGGCAGCGCGTGGAACGTTGCGATCGGGCGAGCCGCGTATTTTTTGAGGTTGTCGAAATGCGGCGTCGAGTAGCGATCGGCCACGCCCTCGAGGATGTTCAGATGGACTTCCATCAGTTCCTCGACTTCATAGAACACGCGCCGGATCATCGAGGCCGCCGGATCACCGGCGAGCTTTTCGACATTGCGGTCGGTCATGAGATAGATGTCGAGCTCGGGACGAATGCGCTTGATCATTTTCGCAAGCGTTATGCCGATCTCCTGCGGCGCCTCGTTGGACGCATCAAGATGCTGGTAGGTCGTCAGCAAGTCGCGCAGCAGCGGCACGTCGTGCTGCGACGGCACAGGTATTCCATCGAAGATCACGACCGACTGGATCTTGCCGTTCAGGATCGTGGCGAGGATCGCGTCCTCGACATTGCCGACGACGACCGGCTCATAAATCATGGCGTCGTCGACGCGCCGCAAGCGGCGGATCTCATTGGCCAGCTTGGCTACGCTGCCGGCCGGAGTCGGCGTGACGAACAAGCTCTCGAAGTAAGGGCGGCGCGTCTCGCCGCCTTCGAAGTTCTGACCCAGTCGTTCCGGAAGCGCCTCGCTTTCGTCTTCGGACGAGTCCCATTGGCCATTCTCGTAGCGATAGCTGCCGGACAGCAGCGAGCCACTGACACGGCGCACCAGCCTTGCGACGCCGAGCGCGTCATCAGCGCCGATGCGGTCGGTCAACGTCTTCATCAGCCGCAACCCGGGGTACGCGAAGAAATCTTCGAGCGGACGCACACTGGCCAGCGCCACTTCCACCGCGGCGCGGCCGGCGCGCGCATTGCCCGCGCGCGCACCCGCCGACCAGGTCTGCGCCTTGGCGTTCAATTCGCGCCAGCGGTCGAACCGTGCCGACGAGCTTGCAAAAATATTGTCTACATTGGTGATGCCATTCTTTGCGGCCATGATGTTTGCTCCATTTCCTTGCTGATGCCGATCATCTCGGGCGAGCGGCCGCGAGCGCATGTCGCTGCGCGAGCCGCAGAATCCCCACGATCGAAATACTGTCCTTCGCGGAAGGCCGGAACAATGGGACCTAGGACCAATCGGATTCAGAGCTCGCGCAAGGTTTTTGTGCAAGCGACCGGTCCGGTCAGAGTGCTTGCCCAAATGACGGATTGCGGCAGCGCAGCGCTACGCGGCGCACGCATCGGCGCGTCAGATGTGTGGTCGCGCAACCGCACTGCGTGATGTCTTGGAAATGTAAAGATGCGAAACGAGAACGCCACATGAGGCCGGGTCGCTGCCGCCAGTTGAGTCGTTCAGCGAGTTCCGCAGTCGAGCGGGAAGTGCAGGCCGGATTCGGCGCCGGGACGCTTGCCAGTCCGCGCTACTGGGTCGACTGTATCGCGCGTCCGTTGAGCGGCTGCACCGGCCGGGCGTTCAGCGGATAAATCTTTGCAAATGCCGCAACCTCGTTGTCGGCGATCTTCACCGGCGCCTTGAGCACGAACCAGGTGACGCCCTCGCTGCACGGCGGCGTCGTCAGGGATCCCTGAAAAGTATAATAATCCCTGTTCTCGGGTAGCAGTTTCGTCACATCGATGCTGGTCGAAGCAACGGCAACTTCCTTGCCCTTCTCGTGCGGGATGTTCTTCCACAAGGTTTGCACGAGCTCGCTGGCCCCGCCTTTGTCGATCAGCACCGCCACCACGCCGAGCTTGCCTTCGGAATTCTTGTGCACCAGGTGAGCGACCATTTCGTGCGCCTTGCCGTCGATCTTCTCTTCGCTCGGATGGTGGAAATGGAACTGCACGAGTTCCCAGCGGACGCCGCCGACGACGATGAAGCTGCCCGGCGCATAATTGACCTGGATCGTGTGGCCGTTATCGATGATGCTCAGCGGCGATGGCTGGTAGTTGAACTTGATCGGCGGCAGCTTCGCGGGCTTGGCCCCGCGGATGTCGATCGGCGACTGCAGCTTGCCCAGCTGACACGACGCGAACGCCGTATCCATGGTTCCCCATTCGGCGGGCCCGCCGTGGCCCTTGTAGGCCCAGTGCGCGCTTTCGGCAGCGTTCGCGGCGCTGGCCAAGGCCAACGCAACCATCGCACAAATCGATCCGACGTCCCGACAAAAACTCATTGAGCAGCTCCGCGTTGGGTTGCTGACAAAGTTCGCCACGGCGGCGCGGTCAACGATGCCATCTCTGGGTTCATCGATGACCGCCCGCGGCTGCGTGCTTCAAGCCGGAGACTCGGCTCGACCTGAGCTACTTCACCGCCATCTGGGTATCTTTCATGGCCTGCGTGCACTTGGCATCGAGCGTCGCCTGATTCTTCTTCAGGCACTCGGCGATACGGCCATCGCCGACCGGGACGTCCCCACAGTGCTTTTGCGCGTCGGCCTTGCACTCGACGAACACGTATTTGACCGCCAGCGCCACTCGGTCAAGCTGCAGAGAGCCGTCGGCCAGGGCATAGACGCAGCGGCTCGAGAGTTTGTCTTCGTGCGCGGAAAGGCACTGCAGAACGCGGCCTTCACCCTGCTTCACGTCCTTGCAGAAGCTGGAAATTTCGCTCTGGCAGCCGACACGGGCGCTCTCGACGATATCTTCGAGCGCGAATGCCGTGGTAGCACCCAGGGCGACGGCGACGCCCGCGATCGCAAGCACGAAGGATTTTCTGACGTTGTTCATCTGATGCACTCCTCGGGTTGATGGACTACTCAGCAGATTGTCGGAAGCGCAGGCACACACGAACTGCAAACGCCAACCTGCCGATATGTCATTACGGTAGTGCGGTATTCGAGGCGGCGTAATGGGACCTTGGCCGTATAGCGCGCAGCAGCAGGACGCGTATCGAAAGAGCACGCAGACATGCTCGCGGCCAGTCACCACGCCAGGCGCGAACGATAGGCACTTGGCTCATCGGCAGGAATTGGACCTTGGCCCCATCGGCCTCGTTGACCCCGCAAATGGTGTTAGGCTCGATCAAGACTCAAGGGATTCCGCTCATGGTCAACTATGCCCTGCGTGCGGCAGCGCTTTTTGTGGCCTTGCTGCTTGCCGCGTGTTCGACGGCGCCATTCCCGCGCGGTGCAAGCTCGACGTTCTTGCCGCCGGGTGCCAGCACTCAGCTCGATCGCGCGGTCGCGACCCTCGGCTTGGCGCCCGACGAGTCGGCCTATCGCCTGCTGCGGAGCGGAGAGGATGATTTCGGTGCCCGCATGAACAGCGCGGCGCTCGCCGAGCGCAGCATCGATGCTCAATATTATCTCTGGCACCACGACCTGACCGGAAAAACCATGGCCGGCGAACTGCTGCGCGCCGCCGACCGCGGCGTTCGGGTCCGCGTGCTGATCGACGACGTGACGGCACGCGGCCGGGACGAAGAACTGGCAGCCTTCGACGCACACCCGAACATCGAGCTACGCGTCTACAACCCGTTCCACAGTCGCGGAAACTTCGGCGTCGGCATGGAGTTTATTTTTGGCGGCGGCCGCATCAACCATCGCATGCACAACAAATTGTGGATCGCCGATTCACAGCTCGCGATCGTCGGCGGCCGCAACATCGGCGACGAGTACTTCGGCGCCCATGAAGACGTCAACTTCGGCGACCTCGGCGTGTTGCTGGCCGGCCGCGTGGTTGCCGATGCCGACGCGCAGTTCGATGAGTACTGGAACAGCGCCAACGCCGTGCCGATCACTGCCTTCGCGCACCCCAAGGATCCCGAAGCGGCCCTGACCAAGACCCGCGCGGCCCTGGAAGAACAGCGTGCCCAGGCGCAAGCGACCGAATATGGGCGCCATCTGCGCGAACTGCGCGACAAAGGTCTGTTGGGGATACAACTCGACGGGATGATGCGCGGCAAGCAGGTCCACCTCGTCGCCGACGATCCGGTCAAGACCACGGGCGACGACAAGGCTCCGCAGGTCATGCTCGACACGATCAGTGGTTTGCTGAAGTCGGCCCAAAGCAACGCCTTGATCATATCGCCGTACTTCGTCACCAAGCGCGAAGGTACCGACCTGCTGCTATCGCTGGAATCGCGCGGCGTCGCGGTTCACGTGCTGACCAACTCGCTCGCAGCAAACGATGTTGCATCGGTGCATGGCGGCTATTCCAAACGGCGCGAAGACCTGCTGCACGGCGGCGTCGAAATCCACGAACTCAAGCCGCAGCCGGTCAGGGTGCATACTGAATCATCCGGTTCGTCGAGCGCGAGCCTGCATGCCAAGTCCGTTGTCATCGACGATCACGTCGCCTACGTCGGCTCGTTCAACTTCGATCCGCGCTCGGCGCGGCTCAACACCGAATGCGGCGCAATCATCGACGACCCGGCATTTGCCAACGAGATTCGCGCGCGTTATCAGGTCGCGATCGAACGACAAAACAGCTGGGGACTTGCGCTCGAGAACGGAAAACTCGTTTGGCTCGATGAAGTAAATGGCCAGCCGGTGACCCTGCACGATGAACCGCCATCGAGCACCAGCAAGCGCTTCATCGCATGGTTGTTCCGGATCCTGCCGATGGACTCGCAACTCTAGCGCCATCGATGCGCGGGTGCGCTCGGACGGAGCGTGACCCATAGGGTGGGCCTTGGCCCACCGCACTCTTGTTTGCCACCGCCAAAAAAGTGGGCCAAGGACCACCTACGCAGCTGTTGCGTACTGGGCGCTAGTGCGCAAATCCGCTGCGATCGGCTTCGACCAGCGCCGCGATGTCCTCGTCGACCAATTGCCAGAATGGATTGCTGCGCGGGCGCGTAAGCGATCCGAGCGAAATCGTCACTGCGCCATTCTCGCCTCGGTACAACCAGGAGCCGATGCTCGGTATGCCATTGCGGCCGCTGCCTGGATTGAGGCCATAAACCGGATCGTCCGGCGGAAACGGCATGGCGACGTGACTGAGCGAAACCAGTGTTTCCGGCCAATGCAGGCTCGTCTCCCGAACGCCGATGCCGCCATCGGGAGCCAGCTGGCGCACGCTGACATCGTCTGTTTGCTCACTGCGGTTGACCACGACATCGAGCATGTAGGAACGCTTCCCCTGCGATAATCGCTCGATCAGGCCACTAGTACCCGGCCGCTGGATACTGCCCAGCGCGCGGCGGCGATTCACGTCGAAAAGCACCAGGCGATTCGCGGGACCATGCAGGTTTGCGTACAGCACGTCGGCAACACCGCTGGCGCCGACCGTCGAGTCGACGACCGATTGCCAGGTGATTATCGGCGGCATGCGTTCCATGCCGCCTGATTTCATTGCACGCACCAGCGAAGCCTGCAGCTTGCGCGTCGCGCGGCTCACCTGGCGAGTCGCGTTGATCGCGAACGAATTGAATTTGTACGGATCGTATTCGACGCCGATTTCCTGCCAGTGCACTTTTTGCAAGACCGGCAGCGGCACACTGCTGAGCAGGTCGAGCACATTCGCAATCACTGCCACATCCGGCACCTCGATTGCCGGCGAGACAAGCAGGATCCGATCGGGCTTGCGCAAAGACCCATCGTCCAGCGCATCGAGCGCATACTGCAGGGCGAGCGTCCCCCCGGTGGAATAGCCGCCGAGGTAAAACGGCCGGCCCGGGGGCGTGCGCGACGCCACATCGCGTGCGGCCAAGCGCACCGCCGCTGTCCAGTCGGCCAAGGTCATCTGCGTCATGGCGGACGGAAACGTCCCGTGCCCCGGCAGGCGCAGCACCGTGACCTCGAATCCGCGCGTATGCAGCGAATCGGCCAGGGCCTTCATCGAATACGGCGAATCGCTCAAGCCATGCAGCAGCAGCGCCTGGCCGATTGGAGTGTCGGCGGCAAGCCGGAACGAACGGTTGTAGGCCGCGCCCTCGACCAGGCGATTGACGTTGCCATCGGCATTGTAGCGGCTGTAGACGTACGCCTCGTCGCTGTGGTCCCACGCTGCCACGCGCAAGCGCATTGCGTCGAACAGTCGTGCTTCGAGCTTCAGGTAGCCGTCGAAATCCAGGTTGCCGTCGCGCAGCGCGGAAAACTCTTCATCGAGGACTTCGGTATGCCAGGGTTTCAGGTCCGGCAACGCGAGCACGGCATACAGCGTGAAGCCGAACACGACCGACAGCAAGATCACGATCGCGTACTTCGAAAGGCGCCGAAAGACCCGCCAGGGCCACCGAGCCGCATTGAACGCCGCGTTGCGCCAGCTGTTCATTGTTTCGCGCGGCACCATTCGGATTTGCCGAGAGAAAAGATGGGCGACCCTTGCGGGCCGCCCGAACCTTGCACTCCGATTCGTCTGAGAATGGGCTCTTGCCGCCGCTTGCGCGGTCGCTCGGCATCCCTCGGCCCAGGTTGCATGGCGCATGTTGTCGCGACTGCGAGGCCGCGGCTATTGGACCTTGTGCCCATGGCAGCCTGCCCTCTCGTGATCCGCCGAAATGCACTACGGCATGCCGCCGCCCATGCGTGCGCTCGCCGGCGAAAACGCTTCAGATTGGCGCGTGGCGCCGATCAGCGGCGGCGCGGTCACGCTCAATCGACCGGTTTGGGCCGCAGGTTGTCCGGCCAGGACTTGCTGTAGAAGTTCAGGAAGGAGCGGTCCACGTTGCCGGCGACGAATTTGTCGAACACGATCGCATCTCCGGCCTCGTTGCTCCATGTTGCGCGCTTGTTGACGAGTTCGGATTTCATGAGCCGCGTAGTCCAGCTTGCAACCTCGGGCTTGCCATAGGTCGCCTCCATCGTCTTCACGATGTGATCGAATGCCAGCGATGGCATGCCCAGAAAGCTGATGCGCGCTACGTGCCCGTCCAGGATGTGATAGCGGATGACGGTCTTCTGGCCGGCGAACGTATCGGACAATGTCTTCTTGTCTGCAAACGCGGCGCTCACGCAGGTCACCTGCGAGGGGTCGGCATCGCTCGGCGCACGTGGCGAGCACTTGAGCTTGCCGCTTTGTGCTGCCTCTACCTGGGCCTGCGACATCCCGAGTTGCACGCCATCGACTTCGAAGTTCGCAGCACTCGCGATGCTTGCCAGGCCCAATGCTCCGAGGACCGTCCATCTCCAAGACCCTAGCGTGCCCATGCGAGCTTCCTTCAAAGGCTGCTGTAGCAGCCAAACTTGAATTCTATTTGAAATCCGGTCCAGCGTGCGTTCGAAGCAAAACCGGCTGCGGAGTCTTCGACGAGCCACTCCGGCGTTTCCAAC
>Ga0308174_10000359_pt1 | contig 19101 bp, 20 predicted proteins | sample PhyPR2_FD_203894 | JGI IMG/M metagenome (GOLD analysis project Ga0308174, IMG submission 203894) | Soil microbial communities from UC Gill Tract Community Farm, Albany, California, United States - DLSLS.P.R2 | ecosystem: Environmental > Terrestrial > Soil > Agricultural land | place: USA... | reverse complement strand
GCGCTTGCGCACCGGCAAGTAGCAGCGGTCATTGCGAGGAACGCAGCAAGCACGCAATCCATTGTCGCAACGCAATGAGTGCCGAACTGTGCCGCCTACTGACGCCCGGCGAGATCGAGCTTGCCCGCTCGATCTTCGGCGAGGCAATCGACTATGCGCAGGTCCGGCTGTTCAAGGGCAAGTGGTGGCCCTTCCACCCGCGCAACGCGGCCATGGCGCCGACCGGCGACATCTGGTTCCACCCTGCGGCCGGCGGGTGGTCGGACGACTTCTCGAAGGAGGCGCTCGGAAGCCAGGGCTTCTTCATCCACGAGCTCACGCACGTCTGGCAGGCGCAACGGCGCGGGCGCTTCTACCTGCCGCTGATGCGCCACCCGTTCTGCCGGTACGCTTATCGCCTGAATGCCGGCAGGCCGTTCGCGCGCTACGGGCTCGAGCAGCAGGCGGAGATCGTCCGCCACCGCTTCCTCGCGGACCGCGGCGTGCTGGTGCCGGTGGTGCCGCCGCGAGAGCTGCTTAACTTCGGATAATGTAACGGCGTTGCAACAATGGCGCGTTGAAAAGCGCTCATCTGCCGCGCCATCTCCCCGTTCATTGCTGTTTGAGGCATAATGCCGGCACGGCAATCGAGAACCGGGGGGTTATAATGCGCTCCACTGCCTTGCTGATCGGCACATCGTTGATTGCGGTCGCGACGCCCGCACTCGCACAAACTCAGGCTGAGACGAACGCCCAGGCGGTGAACCCGCGGCCGGCAACCTCGCCCCGTCTGCAGGACCAGGGCGCGATCATCGTTACCGCCACCAAGCGCGCATCGACGGTCCAGGAAGTGCCGTTCTCGGTCAACGCGCAGACGCAGGCCGACATCGAGCGCGCGCACGCGCAGACGATCGAGGACATCAGCCGCAACGTCGCGGGCCTCACCGTGCAGAACCTCGGGCCCGGCCAAAGCCAGGTGTCGATCCGCGGCGTTTCCGCCGGGCAGATCATCCGCGACCAGCCCGGCGTTAAGGAGCAGGTCGGCATATACCTCGACGAAAGCGTGGTCTCGCTTTCGCTGTTCACGCCCGATTTCGACCTGTTCGACCTGAACCGCGTCGAGACGCTGCGCGGGCCCCAGGGCACTCTGTTCGGCTCTGGTTCGGTTGGCGGTACGATCCGATACATAACAAACCAGCCGAAACTGGAAGTACTTGAGGGTCAGGTCGAAGGCGGCGCCAACGTCGCCAAAGGCGGTGACTTCGGTTACAACGCCAAGGGCGCGCTCAACATCCCGATCAATTCAGTCGCGGCGGTGCGCGGCGTGCTCTACTATTCGCACTTCCCTGGCTTCATCGATGCAGTAGGTCCTGCATCCGGCAAGAATATCAACGACGGCCAGCGGTATGGCGGTCGGCTCTCGATGCTGCTGCAGCCGAACGACAGCCTAAGGATCACGCCGCGCGTCGTCTGGCAAAGAGCAACAGCGAACGGGTTCAATCGCGAGGAATTCTACAACCTCTACGACAATCAGTTCACGAGCGGCGCTGCAGGCTCGGATCTTGGCAGGCGCACGATCTATCGCAAGCTGCCTGAACTCTTCAAAGATCAAACATCTCTCTATGACCTCACGATCGCCTACGACTTCGGACTGGCGGAGCTGACGTCCGTCAGCAGTTACATGCACCGCAACATTCTGGTCAGCCGCGACGCCTCGGCGCTTACCGGATCGGTCGCCGTCTCGTCGCTGGTGCCGCCTGTAAGTCCAGGCATCGCGCTACTTCCATCTAACCTGCGCGACACGACGAAGTTAGACCAATTTACGCAGGAGCTTCGTCTAAGTTCGACGGGAACCGGGCCTTTCCAGTGGGTGTTCGGCGGTTTCTTGAGCCATGTGGATCGCGACTATAAACAGCGCCTGCCCACTCCCGGCTACGATGCATTTATCGACGCGGGCCTCGGGGCCGGCGTTTCGGCAAGCACCGACAACAGCTTCGGCCTGCCTGATCAACCATACAAAGCCGACCTGCCCTATGTGATCAAGCAAAAGGCATTGTTCGGCGAGGCAAGCTACAAGTTCGGGCAGATCAAATTGACCGGCGGTGGTCGCTGGTACGATTTCAGTGAAACTCGTGATTTCAGGAACGGTGGCCTGTTCTCTCCGGGCTTCACATCGACGGGTGACAAGACAAAGTCCAACGGCTTCAGCCCACGCGGGATCGTCAGCTGGGAGCCGAACCGCAGCCTCAGCGTGAATGTGCAGGTCGCGAAAGGCTTCCGACTCGGAGGCATCAACGACCCGCTGAACATCCCGCTCTGCAGCCCGGCAGATGCGCTGATCTACGGGCCCTTCGCGACGGCATCCTACGACGATGAAACGCTGTGGAACTACGAGGCCGGCGTCAAATACTCCCGCAATGGGATCACGTTTAACGCGGCGGGCTTCCACAACCAGATCAGGAACCTGCAGGTTACAGTCGACGCAGGCGGCTGCTCATCGCGCCTCGTGTTCAATGTTCCCAAGGCACACACGACGGGCCTGGAAGCAGAACTCTCGGCGCATCCGATGGTCGGCCTCGACCTTTCGCTGGCAGGAAGCCTGATCAGCTCCAAGTTCGACTCGACGATCTCCAACCCGGTGCTGGCCACGCGTACCGGCATCCGCTCCGGGAACCGGCTGCCGACTGTCCCGAAGTTCCAGATCGCCGCGACCGCTTATTACGAGAGCCGTTTCAGCGGAAACAGCGACTGGTTCGCTTCTGCGAGCGTGCAGCACATTGGCAACCGGCTCACTCAACCGAGCGATCAGGAGCCCGGAGCCGGGATATTCTCGATCGCGGGCGGCAACAGTTCGCTGTTCTTCGATCCAGTCACCCAGGCTCTCGGTCAGCGCAACACCGACATCGGCTCGCTCAACCTGCCAGCCTACACACTGGTCAACCTCTCCGCCGGGCTGAAGTTCGATAGCGGGATCGAGGTTTCGGCGTATGTGAACAACCTCTTCGACGTCGACCCGAAGCTCTCGTTCGACCGTGAGCGCGGTGGACGGGCAAGGCTCGGCTACAACGTGGGACTCCCACGGATCATCGGCATGGTTGCCCGCTACAGCTTCGGCTCGCGCCTCCACGCGGCGGCTCCGCCGCCTCCACCCCCACCGCCTCCGCCGCCACCAGCCGCGACGCAGACCTGCCCGGACGGTTCGGTGATCGATGCGACGGCGACCTGCCCGGTGCCGGCGCCGCCTCCTCCGCCTCCTCCGCCCCCGGCTGCGCAGAACGGCGAGCGGGGCCAGTAGGGCAGGGGTGACCGGTCCAAGCGTTTCGCGCCGCTCGCTCCTCATTGGGGCGGGCGGCGCTGCCGTTTCTCCGCTAGTGGCAAAGCCCGTGGCCAAGCGAGGCGCAGAGCAGATCGTCGTCGTCGGCGCGGGCGTGTTCGGCGCCTGGACGGCTCATCACCTTCAGCAGGCCGGGCACAAGGTCAATCTGATCGACGCCTGGGGTCCAGCCCACAGCCGTGCTTCCTCGGGCGGGGAGTCCCGCCTTACCCGCGCTGCCTATGGCAAGGACGATATCTACACCCGCATGGCGCGCAGTTCGCTGCCGCAGTGGAAGGCCCTCAGCGCCGTCTCGGGCCTTCCGATCCTCATTCAGGCGGGCGTGCTGTTCTTCTTCCCGACCGAAGAGCCCTACGTCCGCGACAGCATCGCCGCACACAGGAAGTTCGGGCTGCCGACCGAGGTCCTCACGCAAGCCGAGATGGCGAAGCGTTTCCCGATGATCGACTTCGACGGGATCACTGTCGGACTCTACGAACCGGAGTTCGGCGCGCTCATGGCGAGGCGGTCGGTGCTGACGCTGGTCGAGCGTTTCGTGAAAGCGGGCGGCACCTACACCAGGGGCTTCGTCCAACCGCCGGCAGGATCGGAGGAGCGTCTTGAACAGATCGCGCTCTCCTCAGGCGAGGCTGTCAGGGCCGACCGCTTCGTCTTCGCCGCCGGTCCATGGCTCCCAAAACTCTTCCCGCAAGTGATAGGCCCGAAGATTGAGCCGACGCGGCAGGAAGTCTTCTACTTCGGCACACCGCCCGGCGACCGCCGCTTCCAGCCCGGCACCATGCCTGGCTGGGCCGATTTCAATGGCGGCGACATCTTCTACGGCTTTCCCGACCTCGAGACCCGCGGCGCCAAGTTCGCTCACGACCAGCACGGCGTCGAAGTCGATCCCGACACCCAGAGCCGCCGCCCGACCGAAGCCGCGCTCGCGGAGATTGTCGCCTACCGAGACCGCCGCTTCCCGCTGCTTCGCGGCGCTCCGCTGATCGGCGCCGAAGTCTGCCAATATGAAAACAGCTCGAACGGCGATTTCCTGATCGACCTCCACCCGGAGTGGTCGAACGTGCTGTTGGCCGGCGGCGGTTCAGGCCACGGCTTCAAGCACGGTCCCGAAGTCGGTCGCTACGCCGCCGGACGCCTCCTCGGTACAGTCAAGCCGGAACCGCGCTTCAGCCTCGTCAGCAAGTCCGAAACGCACCACCGCGAAGTGCACTAGGGCCGCTTCGCCACGGCCACCATCGCCGGACGCAGCAAGCGGTCCTTCATCATGTAGCCGGGCTGCATTTCCTCGATGATCGTGCCCGGCTCCTGATCGCTCGGCATCTCCACCATTGCCTGGTGCCGATGCGGGTCGAGCGGCTCGCCGACGGAAGTGATCCGGGTCACGCCGTTGCGCTGGAACACCGCCTCCAGCTCGCGCGAAGTCGCCTCGATGCCGGCGAGGAACTGGGTGGCCGTCTTGTCCCCGCGGAGCTCGTCGCTGACCGCCGCAAGCGCTCGGTCGAGGTGGTCCTTGATCGCGAGCATGTCGCGCGCAAAGCCGGCCGCGGCATAGCTCTTCGCCTGCTGCACCTCCTGCTCCAGCCTCCGCCGCACGTTCTGCGTGTCGGCGGCGGCATAGAGCGCCTTCGACTTCGCTTCCTCGAGCTGCTGCTCGAGCTCGGCCACGCGGTCGTGCTCGGCCACCTCGGGCGAGCCCTCGGCCGTTTCCTTGCGGATCTCCTCCGCTTCTTCGTGCAGATGTTCGTCTTTGGTCGCTTCTGTCATGCCATCAATCTCGTGAGCGCTTTCGCAGTGAAATCAACCATGGGTACCACGCGGGCATAGTTCAACCGCGTCGGCCCGATCACCCCGACAACGCCGACCACCTCGCCCTGGCTCCCGCGATAGGGCGCGGCAATGACGGATGAGCCGGACAAAGCAAACATCCTGTTCTCGGAGCCGATGAAGATCCGGCAGCCGGGCGCATCGCGCGCGCTTTCGAGCAGTTGCGCGATCTCCTGCGCTTCCTCAAGCTCATCGAGCAGCCGCCGCACCCGCTCGAGGTCCTCGGCCGCGGTCGGATCGATAAGGTTGGCGTGCCCCCGCACGATCAGCACCGGCCGGCGCGCGTAATCCTGGCTCCAGGCCGCGAGCCCGGACGCGACCAGCTCGGCCGCCGCCGAATCGATCGCCTCCTTGCGCTCGCGGATTTCGGCCCGGAGCCGCGCTTCGGCTTCGCTGATCGTCAGCCCGGCCAGGCGCGCGTTGATGAAGTTGCTGACCTCGTTCAGCGCCGCCGGCGTCGTGGTGCCATCCAGCGACACGACGCGATTCTCCACGCTCCCGTCCGCGCCGACGAGCACCGCAAGCGCCCGCGTGTGGTTCAGCTGCACGAAGCTCAGCTGCTTCAGCCGCATTTCGCGCTTCGGCGCGAGCACGACGCCCGCCGCTTGGCTCAAGCCCGACAGCGCCGCCGACGCCGCGGCGAGCGCATCCTGGATCGGCTGGTCGCGCACGATCTGCCGCTCGATCTCGCGCCGCTCGCGCGGATCCGGCGCTGCTGCCTGCATGATGCCGTCGACGAACAGCCGCAGCCCGCTCTCGGTCGGAATGCGCCCAGCGGAGGTATGCGGATGGGTCAGCAGCCCCCGCTCCTCCAGCTCCTGCATCACTCCGCGAATGGACGCCGGCGACAGGCTGACGCTTCCCGCCAGCGCCTTGGACCCAATCGGTAGCCCGCGCTCTAGATAGGATTCGACGACGAGCCCGAAGATCTCGCGCATCCGGTCCGTCAATTCGCCGATCAACTGGGTCATGCGCATTCATCTAGGATTGAGCAGTTCACCGGTCTAGGGAGCGCCCCACACCAGTATAAGGAGAGTTGAATGTCCATGCGCCCGTCCGGACGCGCCCCCGACCAGATTCGTGAACTGAAGTTCGAGCCCGGCTTCACCCGCCATGCCGAAGGCTCATGCCTCGTCAGCTTCGGCGACACCCGCGTGCTCTGCACGGCTAGCGTCGAGGAGAAGGTCCCGCCCTTCCTCCGCGGCAAGGGTCAAGGCTGGGTCACCGCCGAATATGGCATGCTTCCGCGGGCCACGCACACGCGCGGCAATCGCGAAGCGGCCAAGGGCAAGCAGTCGGGCCGCACGCAGGAAATCCAGCGGCTCATCGGGCGCTCGCTCCGCGCCGTGGTCGACCTCAAGGCGCTCGGCGAGCGGCAGGTGATCGTCGACTGCGACGTGATCCAGGCGGATGGCGGCACTCGCACCGCGTCGATCTCCGGCGGTTGGGTCGCGCTGCGGATCGCGGTGGACAAACTCATCGCCGGCAAGGCGCTCCTCGCCGACCCCATTCGCACCCAGGTCGCGGCGGTCAGCTGCGGCATCCACCAGGGCAACGCCGTGCTCGACCTCGACTATGAAGAGGACAGCCAGGCCGGCGCGGACGGCAACTTCGTCCTCACCGCCGATGGCGCGATCGTCGAGGCGCAGCTCACGGCCGAGGGCGAGACCTATGACGAGGAGGGCCTGCTGCGCCTGCTTCGCCTCGCCCGCATCGGCTGCTCGGACATCTTCGTGGCCCAGCTCAAGGCCACCGGCCGGTGAGGCCGATCGGCGACAAGCTGGTCATAGCGACCCATAACGCCGGCAAGCTGCGCGAAATGCGCGCGCTGATGGAGCCGCTCGGGATTACCTGCGTCGGCGCCAAGGATCTCGACCTTCCGGAGCCGGAAGAGATCGGCAATACCTTCGCCGACAACGCCGACCTCAAGGCGCGGGAAGCGGCGGACCTTAGCGGCCTTCCCGCGCTTGCGGACGACAGCGGCCTCTGTGTCGATGCTCTCCACGGCCGCCCCGGCATCTTCTCCGCCCGCTGGGCGGAGGATGAAGAGGGCAACCGCGACTGGATGCGGGCGATGGAGCGGGTTTGGCGCGAGGTCGAGGCGACTGAGGCCGACGCGGCACCCGCAGCCCACTTCGCCTGCTCGCTCGCAATCGCTTGGCCCAATGACGGACAGGCGGAGACCTTCGATGGGCGGGTGGACGGGATACTCGTCTGGCCGCCGCGTGGGGAGCGCGGCTTCGGCTACGACCCGATGTTCGTGCCGGTCGGCTACGAGCAGACCTTCGGCGAGTTCGAACCCGAGCGGAAGCACGAGATCAGCCACCGCGCAGACGCCTTCCGCAAGCTGGTGGCCGCTCTGCAGCAGCCGTCACCCTGAACTTGCTTCAGGGTCCATGGTGGAGACCGCTCCGGGAGCGGGAGAATAGATGCTGAATCAAGTTCAGCATGACGAGCCGCTCGCGCTTTATGTCCACTGGCCGTTCTGCGTCAGCAAATGCCCGTATTGCGATTTCAACAGCCACGTTCGGGCCGAAATAGACCAGCAAACGTGGCGCGAATCGCTCCTTGCCGACCTCTCCCATGAAACCCGCCTGCTGCCCGATCGCCGGCTCACTTCGATCTTCTTCGGCGGCGGAACGCCCTCGCTGATGGAGCCGGCCACAGTCGAAGCCCTGATAACGGCAGCGACGGCGCATTGGACCCCGGCCGATGATCTAGAGATCACGCTCGAAGCGAACCCCAACTCGGTCGAGGCGGCGCGCTTTGCCGATCTCGCGACGGCCGGAGTCAACCGCCTCTCGCTGGGCTTGCAGAGCTTCGACGACGAGTCGCTCCGCTTCCTCGGCCGGGCGCATTCGGCTGCTGAAGGCCTCCGGGCGCTCGAGGTCGCGCAAGCCACCTTCGACCGCGTCAGCTTCGACCTCATCTATGCCCTGCCGGGCGACAGCGAAGAACGCTGGGCGGCAACGCTGGGGAAGGCGCTCTCGCTCGGCACCACGCACCTGTCCCTGTACCAATTGACGATTGAGCCGGGCACGCGCTTCGCCAGCATGGTCGCGAAGCATGAGTTCGAGCCGCTCGACCCCGACGCTGCCGCGGACCTTTACGAAGTCACGGATGACCTCACATCAGCAGCCAACGTACCGCTGTACGAGATCAGCAACTACGCACAACCGGGACACGAAAGCCGCCACAACCTGACCTACTGGCGATACGGCGATTATGCCGGGATCGGTCCGGGTGCGCATGGGCGGCGGCTCGGCAGCCGGACGGTGCGGCACAGGAAACCGGAGAACTTCCTCTCCGGTCTCGCCCGCAATGGACATGGTGCCGCCGAGGAAGCACCCCTCTCGTCCTGCGAAGCGGCGGACGAGGCGCTCGTCATGGGTCTGCGTCTCGCAGAAGGCATCGACACCGATGCGCTGGCGAGCCGTTTCGGCCTGACAGGCCTCGTCGACTGGAGCCGCGTCGGGCGGCTCGTCCAATCCGGCCACCTGAGGCGCGACAATTCGCGCATCGCGCTAACCGCCGCAGGCCGCTTGTTGCTAGACCATATCCTCGGCGAGATCGCCGCGACGGCGCCCGCGTCCGAGCTTAAGGCTTCGGCGGTTGCGTAGCCGCTGCAGGCGTGACGACCGGCTTGGCCGTGGCAACAGGAGCGGCTGGTGCCGCAGCTGCAGGCTTGGCGTCCTGGCTGGCCATGAACTTGTAGTTGTCGGATGGCGTGGCGACGTAATCCTCGACCGTCATGCCGGCATCCGCAAGCGCAGCCTTGCGTGTCATGCCGTTCTTCATGCGGAACGCGACCAGCGCGTCGGTGAGCGTGCCCATCTGCGACGTGCAGGCGGTCTTCAGATAAGCCTCGATCCCGTCGCCGGTGACCTTCTCGCTCTTCGCTTTGGTCGCGGCCTCACGCAAACAGCCGCGGAAAGCATCGGTCGGTGCGGAAATCGCCGCTTGGGTGGCGCTCATGTAAATCGCCGAGGCAGCCAGTAATGCAATCATCGCGCCCTCTCCCTGAGCCAATGAATGTCAGCACGATGACTCTTTTTCCGTTCGATTGGAAGAGGTTAATCCGGCGCTGATGGAAAAGGCGCTTACAGCCGGGCTGCATATCGTCGCGACCCCGATCGGCAACCTCGGCGACCTCAGCCCGCGTGCCGCCGACACGCTCCGCAACGCAGCGCTGATCCTTGCCGAAGACACGCGCGTGACCGGCAAGCTACTCGCCCACATCGGGGCCAAGGTGCCCATGCTTCGCTACGACGATCACAGCAGCGAAGCGGAGCGCGAGCGCATCGTGTCGCGCCTTGGCGCCGAGGCAATCGCACTGGTGAGCGACGCCGGGACACCGCTTATCTCCGACCCCGGCTACAAGCTCGTGCGCGCCGCCCGCGCCGCGGGCCATGCCATCCACACCGTGCCGGGCCCGTCAGCACTGATCGCAGCATTGACGCTCGCCGGCCTGCCGACGGACAGGTTCCTGTTCCTCGGTTTCCTGCCCGCGAAGTCGAAAGCACGCAGCGATGCCATCGCCGAAGTGGCCGGCATTCGCGCAACCCTGATATTCTACGAAAGCGGCCGGCGCCTTGGCGACAGCCTCGCGGCGCTTGCCGAGCAGCTTGGCGGCCGAGAAGCGGCAGTAGCCCGCGAGATCAGCAAGCTGCACGAGGAATGTGTCACCGGCAGCTTGCGCGAGCTGGCCTCGCGCTACGCGCAGGCGGCGCCAAAGGGCGAGATCGTGGTCGTAGTTGGACCTCCCTCGGCAACGACCGAGGCGAGTGCCGAACAGCTGGACGCAGCCCTCGACGAAGCACTCAGCCGCCTGTCCCCCTCCCGCGCAGCGGCGGAAGTTGCGGAGAAACTCGGGATAGCTCGCAAGCGCGCCTATGCGAGAGCACTCGAACGGTCGCGATGAACCGCCGGGCAGCTGAGCAACGCGGCCGAGGCGCGGAGACCCTGGCCTGCTGGTACCTGCGGCTGAAAGGCTGGCAGATCCTCGCCCGGCGCGCACGGGTGCCCGGCGGTGAGGTCGACATCGTCGCCCGCCGTGGTCACACGCTCGCCTTCGTCGAGGTCAAAGCGCGCGCTACTGAGGGGGCCGCAGCATACTCGCTCGACGACTATCGACTGCGCCGCGTTGCCGTCGCGGCAGAGCGGCTCGCGCCCAGGTACATGCGTGTCGGGGATGATATCCGAATCGACGCACTGTTCATCGTGCCGCGAAGCTGGCCCAGGCACCTGACCAATGTTTGGCAGGGATGACCCGACCTTTATGCCGGGCTGTTTGGGCTTCCGATGGCCAACTTGCTGCCGCCATTGTCACTGATGCTGAGGCCTATCGCGATCAGGCCGAACCAAAGAGCGATCGGCAGCAGCTCTCCGAAGGCGACGCCACCCGCTGCTACAACCGGTGGTGGCGGCGGTCCAGGAGGCGGCGGTGGCGGCACGTCGGCCGGCGGTGCGTCGGCAGGCTGCGCCGCAACGGCAGCACTTCCAAGCACGCTGGCTCCCGACGGGCTGAGTGCAGTGAGCATCATCCAGGCGTCCGGCGGCTGGTAGCCGGCCCGTGCTGTCGGCGCCGGAGCAGCGGCTACAGCCGCAGTAGAGCTTGCGAGGAGGCCGATCGATGCGGCGATGGCGGCACCAGTCTTAAACAGCGATCGCATCAGCGCCCTCCTTCAGTCCAACCGTACAGGGGGTCAAACCATCGTGGATATTAATCGATCCGAACAGACTGGCCAATAGCTGTTCCGAACAAACTCCGGCTCGAGGTCGGTCGAACTCCGTGCTGAGGACTGTGCGCACCCGTTGTTGTTCGCTACAGGCCTGCGCCCATGAGCCTGCGCGTCGCCGTCCAGATGGATCCGCTCGAACACATAAACATTTCAGGCGATTCTACCTTCGCGCTGATGCTGAAGGCGCAGGAGCGCGGGCACGAGCTTTACTATTATCTTGCTCAGGACCTGACCTACGAACGGGCTCGGCTCTACGCAGGAGCTCATGCCGTAACGGTGCAGTCCATCTCCGGAGATCACTTCCGCCTCGGCGACTTCTCGATCCTCGACCTTGGCCGCGACGTGGACGTAGTGCTGATGCGCCAGGACCCTCCGTTCGACCTCGGCTACATAACCGCCACGCACCTGCTGGAGCGCATCCGCGGCGAAACCCTCGTGGTCAACGATCCCGCCTCCGTCCGGAATGCTCCCGAGAAGGTGTGGGTGCTCGATTTCTCGCAATTCATGCCGCCGACGATGGTCACGCGCTCGCTCGGGGCAGCGCGCAAGTTCCTTGCCGAGCATGGCGAGATCGTGATCAAGCCGCTGCACGGTTTTGCGGGCGGGTCGGTGTTCCGGATCGGCAGGGACGGCCAGAACCTCGCCTCGCTGATGGAGCTATTCAACAGCACCTATCGTGAGCCGCACGTCGTCCAGGCCTTTATCCCGGAGATCGCCCACGGCGACAAACGGATCGTGCTCGTCGACGGAGAAGTCGCGGGCGCGATCAATCGGGTGCCGGGAGAAGGGGAGATCCGTTCCAACCTGGCCGTCGGCGGGACCGCGGCCAAGACCGAGCTGACAGAGCGCGAGCAAGAGATTTGTGCCACCCTCGGGCCAGAGCTCAGGAGTCGCGGCCTCCTGTTCGTCGGCATCGACGTGATCGGCGGCCGCTGGCTCACCGAGATCAACGTCACGTCGCCGACCGGCATCGTCGCGATCGAGAAGTTCGACGGTGCGGACATCGCCGGCAAGATCTGGGATGCAATCGAACGCCGGGTTGGTAACTGATCCGAAATGGTACCAGTTTCGCTCTGACCTGCCGCCCCTACCAAAAGCCAAAACGGTTATTTAGCATTCGATTTACCGCTGCCGTTTAGCACGGTTCTCGTCGCGGCACTGAGGTTACCCCACTTTCCGACGTGCCGCGACAGCTTGGTTTTGCGTTCCACATGACCGCATCTTGGTGCGGTTCTGGGCCTCTGCTCAGGCACGGGGGTGGGCGTGGCGATAGACGTCTAACAGTCGCGCCGCGTCCACTGCCGTGTAAATCTGGGTCGATGACAGGCTCGCGTGGCCGAGCAACTCCTGCAGCGATCTGAGGTCCGCACCACGCGCCAGAAGGTGCGTGGCGAAGCTGTGCCGAAGCGCGTGCGGAGTGAGCGTGTCCGGCAAGCCCAGCCGCTTCCTGGCCGCCGCGACCGAACGTCGCACGAGGTCCGGGTTAAGCGGCCCGCCCCTCGCCCCGACGAACAGCGGCACTGCCCCGCGCAGCCGGTAAGGGCATTGACGCACATAGTCCTCGATGGCCTCGCGGACCGCTGCAACGACCGGCACCACCCGCGTCTTGGATCGCTTGCCCGTAACTCGCAGGGTCGAACCCAGTGGCAGCAGCTCTGCGGTCAGAGACATGGCTTCGGCGACCCGCAGGCCTGAGCCGTAAAGCAGCAGCAGGATCGCGAGGTCCCGGGCGCCGATCCATGGCGCGCTGGCCGCTTCGGCCGCGTCGTGAGCCAGCTCGACGGCCTCGTCGGGGGCAGCGGGCCGCGGAAGCGTTCGCGGGCGTTTCGGCGCTCGAGTCCGAGGCAATTGGGCTGCGGCCCCCTGCTGCTCTGCCGCATACCGCAAGAAAGCGCGGACCCCCGATAGCTCGCGTGCTGCAGATGCGGCACCGAGGCCAGCGGCTCGGCGATCAGCGAGGAAGCCGCGTAGGTCGGCGGCTTCGATCTTCGTCAGCGCCGCGGCGTCGATTGCCTCCCCCCGGTACCGCCCAAGGAAGGCGATGAGGCGATGCGCCGTTGACGTGTACGCGCGCACCGTGTGCGCGGAGCGCCGGCGGTCGTGCTGCAGGTAGGAGGACCAGCGCGCCGCCAGCTCGCGCGCGGGATGATCAGCTAAGCCTGAGGGATCGTCAGCCACTTGCGGATGATAGCCGCAAGACTCTTGCCGAGGAACATCAGCAATTCCGACCCGTGACGGGCGTCCAGCGCCAGTTCGGCGCGCTGGCCCAGCGCCAGCAAACCACAGGGAAGCGGCGGCTCGCAGTCGATACGAACGAGCGCCTCTGCCCGGATGAGATCGCAGGCCGGTCCGAACAGGGGGTGACCCCGATCGACGGTTCGCATTTCGACACCGTCTACGCGATCGATCGTTCGCCGCAGCAGCGCCGGGTCGACCAGCTGAATCCCGCCACCATCCGCTCGGAAACCTTGGTTGTCCACGATCAGGGAAACCGCAACGGCGTCGATGCCGAGGATCAGCGGCCACTCCTGGGTGACGACGTGCAGCAGCGACTCAACACCATCGGCATCGATCGCGGCGAGCACGGCATCGTGGATCGACGATACCGCGCCGGTATGGCCACGGGCGAATGCGATGAGGTCCTGATTCGCCTCCTCGGCAGCGCCGAGCCGCTCGCGCAGCCGCGCCACGGCGCGCTCTTCGAAGGGGATCACGGTCGCCATCGGCCTGTAGGATACGCCTGCACCGGTTAATTTCCTACAACTGTGGGGGTTGCCGAGCGGCGCATAAACAAAAGCGGCGGCGCCTTTCGGCACCGCCGCTCTGTTACTCGAACGCTGACGCGTTTTAGCCGAGGTGGTTCGACACGTTGTTGAACGTCGTGTTCAGCTTGTTGCCGATGCCCTGCATCGCGCCAATGGCGGCGACGGCGATCAGCGCCGCGATCAGGCCGTACTCAATGGCGGTCGCGCCCTTCTCGTTCTTGATCAGCTTCAGAAACTTGCTCATGGTCTTCGCTCCTTGGTTCCACAAACAGAGGCATTTCTGCCCTGTCCCCTGCTTTGTCCTCTCGCAGGATGGCTGGAACCTACCGCTCGACCTCTTGAGAAATCGTTACTCCCAAGGGTTGCTCAACGGTTAATGGTGTCTACGCAAGCTTCTGCGGTCAGGCGATTTTCTGGCCTGTCGATTGCCAGTCCTCCAGGAACGACGCGATGCCCGATTCGGTCAGCGGGTGCTTGAAGAGCTGGTGAATGATCTTGGGTGGCGCGGTCATCACGTCAGCGCCGATCTTGGCCGCTTCGACGACATGCATCGGGTGGCGCACGCTCGCGACGAGGATTTCGGTCGCGAAGTCGTAATTATCGTAGATGAGGCGGATGTCGGCGATCAGCGCCATGCCGTCGAAGCCGACGTCATCGTGCCGGCCGACGAAAGGTGAGATGAAAGTCGCCCCAGCCTTGGCGGCGAGCAACGCCTGCGCCGCGGAGAAGCACAGCGTGACGTTGACCATGGTCCCATCCGAAGTCAGCGCCTTGCAGGTCTTCAGGCCGTCCGGCGTCAGCGGTACCTTGATGGCTATATTGTCGGCGATCTTCCGCAGCACCTCGGCCTCACGCATCATTCCGTCATGATCGAGCGCGACGACCTCCGCCGAGACCGGCCCCCGAACGACGCCGGCGATCTCTTCGACCACTTCGAGGAAGTTGCGGCCAGACTTGTGGATCAGCGAAGGATTGGTGGTCACTCCGTCGAGGAGGCCGGTGTCGGCAAGTTCGCGAATTTCGGCAATTTCGGCAGTATCAGCGAAGAACTTCATCGGATTTGCGTGCGTCCCGGGTTTCGTGGATGGCCGGCCAATAGCCGGTGCGGCCAAGCGCGTCACCCGATTCGGGAGGAGCCCAGATGAGCGAGCATGTGCGGGTCGAAAACGAGGGCGGAGTCCTATCCGTTACGCTTTCGCGGCCCGAGCGGCGGAACGCGATCACGATCGCCATGTATGCGGCGCTTGGCGAAGCGGTCGAAAGCGCAACGCAGGACGACAGCATTCGCGTGATCGTCTTCCGCGGCGAAGGTCAGGACTTCGCCGCCGGCAACGACCTCGCCGATTTCCTCAACGCTGTTCCGCGCGCCGGCGAGGAAATCCCGGTCTGGCGGTTCCTGCGTGCGCTCGCGACCTGCGAGACACCGATCGTTGCCGCGGTGCACGGCAATTGCGTGGGGATCGGCACGACCATGCTGCTCCATTGCGACCTCGTCATCGCCGATGAGAGCGCGCGTTTCTCGATGCCGTTCGTCGACCTTGCCCTGGTGCCGGAAGCAGCGAGCTCCCTGCTCTTCCCCAGGCTGGCCGGCCGGCGCCGCGCAGCGCGTTATTTGCTGCTGTGCGAACCGTTCGGTCCGGAGGAGGCCGAGGAGATCGGACTCGTCAGCCACCGCGCCGGTTCAGGCGAGCTCGAAGACACTCTCGGACGCGTGGTCAGCGCGCTGCTCGCCAAACCGCCCGAGGCGCTCCGCGAGAGCCAGCGGCTGCTGCGGCAGGGCAACCGCGACGAGATAATGGAACGCATGAAGATCGAGGGCAGCGTGTTCGCCGAGCGCCTGACCTCCCCCGAGGTGAAAGATACGATCACCGCTTTCTTCGAAAAACGAACAAGGGCTCAGAGCTCGGACTGAGCCGGCTGCTCGACCCTCAAGTGGTTGTGTAGATCGAGCAACTCACAGGCGGTGTCGTAGCGCTGTTGCAAGTGCTCTGCGTCGGAGGCGTGTCCGCGAGGTAGACGCGCTTTGACCGGCTAAGATTGATCGTCGGCAGTTTGAAGAACGCGAATTGCGGCGCCTGATGGTAGGTCACGGTGATCGTCACATAGCCTGATGATGCCGTGCTGGTATCGACGGAAGGCGCGTCGAAAGTGCCGCTCGATGTTCCGAACAGCTTGCTATTCACTTTATCCGACAGCTGCTTGGACGTGGGCAGCGCACAAGCACCGTTCGTCACGCTCAGGCAGAGGTTGCCGTTCCGGGCGCCTTCACCAAGAGCATGCTGGATGCCGGCGTTGGCTTCGAACATCTGCCCGATCGTGAAGATGCCGTAGATCATGCTCACGAGCACAGGCAGCGCAATCGCAGCCTCGATGGCCGCCGCGCCTCGCTGATCGCGGGAGATCCTGACGGTCCGGTTCATTGAACGCGAACCTCTGCATAGCCGGACACAGTGATGTTTCCGTTCGAATCGGCATTGGGCCAAGCCCGCGCCGGGAACATCGGCACGAAGCTCCGCTCGATCTTCACTTTCACGTACCGCGCGGTCATTTCGGTCTGACCGCATGCCCCGGTGAAGCTCGACTGTTTCGTCCAGGTCGTGCCGTTCGAGGAGCATTCGAGCCAGGAATCCGGAGTGATCGTATTGCCGGTGCCGTACCCCGCGTCGGTCATTGCGCTTGCGGCCTCGGCCGACACTGCGGTGTTATAGTTCTGGGCGACACTCTTTTGCTGCTCGACCTGCTCGATCGTCCGCTGCGCCGCCTGCTCGAGCAGGAGCTTGAGCGAATAGGCCCGAGCGAGATCCGACATTCCGATCAGGAGACCCGCCATCACGGGAGCCGCCAACGCGAGCTCGATGACTGCCGCCCCGCGTCGGTCGCGACGCAAGCGTGAGAGAAAGCGCGCGCTCATTCGACCAGCCTCACCATGAAACCGGGGAAACCGCCGGGACCGCCAGGACAGCTGTTGTTGACGCTGGTAGTGCCCGCGAACTGCAGCTGCCATCCGACGATCTGCAGGCAGTTGGTGGTCATGCCGCTGCCGCCGTTCATCTGGATCTCCTGGCTCGGCATGTAGATCGCGCCGGAGATCGAGGACGTGCCATCCCCGTTGATCTTGTTGCACCAGTTGCCGCAAGTCGATGAGCGCCGATCCTGATAGATGACCAGGCCAGCATAGGTGCCCGCTGTCGGCGAGCTGAGCGTGATGTGCGCGGTGCTGTTGATCGTGACGTTACCCGACGGAAACGGAGAGCCGGTGCTGTCCGACGTCATGACGAAGGTGCAACGCGTGCAAGAGACATTCCCCTGAATCGTCAGGTTTCCGCTGCTGCCGTTGACGTTCTTGCGATTGATAATGATCGTCAGGTCGTTGCCGGTGAACGTCTTTCCGCTCCCGACGGTGAAATCGGTGTAGCAGACGGTGGACGAGGCCCCTGTGCCAGTCGGGTCGCCGTTGACCGACACACTCGTAGTCTGACCGTTGAAGGGCAGATCCTGGTTGCAATTATTGGGCACCGACGGTGGCGGTACGCTCGCATACGGATCTGACTGGGGCGGCGAATAGGACTGATAAATGGTCCCGCTCGTGAAGTTACTGCAAGCCGGGACGTAACCGACGGCAGCAACCGGAGACGCCGTGATAGCGGACGATCCTCCGCAATCGATTGCTGCGGTTCCCTTGGCGTTGGTCTTCATCCCGCAGCCGAGATTCACGTTCGGCGTGCCGGTGAAGTTGATGCCCGTCTCAGCCTTGTTGTCCAGGCTGATCATGCAATACCTGCCCGTCTGCACGACGGCCGCAGTTGCCGTGGCAGTGATCGTTGGCGCCGAGTTCGTGAAGAAGCTGGAGAAGGCCAGCGTTCGCTGTGCGGAGACCGTCACCCGGACGGCGCTCGTGTCAGCGGCCCAGGTACCGCTCGAAGGCGGCGCCTGCACCGTGCACGTCGGCGTCATTCCCAGCCGGTTTGTGACGTCCCCAAACGTCAAGTCGCGAGAGATAGGCGTGCTGGCGCTGCAATTGCCGGTCGTGACCGTCTGCGTCGCCAGCTTGCCGAAGGCTCCCGCAAGCGCGCCGCTGTCGGCGGCCCGCTGGAGCTGACGTTTCCACATCGTCCACTGGATGGTGTCGCTCGCGAGGCCGGCGGAGCCGATGATCAGCGGAAGTGAAGCGGCAGCAATCGCCAGCGCGTTGCCGCGCCGGTCTTTCCACAGCTTCTTCAGGAAGTTGAACATGGTGCCTGCTAGCCCCGCCCGCGTTGATGGCTTTCCTGGCGACCGTCTATCCCAACCAAGGTAAGCGAAGGGTTCAGTGCTATGGTTAAGGGCTGGTAACCACGAAGGGCCCTTTTCCTTGATAAGCCCTGTCTTACACCTATAATACAGCCATGATGCCCGCCTCGGCGTTGACCCTCATGGACCAGCGCCGCACAAGGGCTGCGAAAGGATGAGTTGATGGCGAGCGAACCGGCAACCGAGACCCAGACCGCGTCAGCCGCAGGGTCGGCGACGAAGCTGAAGCTGGATCCCCCCGAGGCGCTGCAGACCGTCGCACCCGCCGAGGCCGCCGGGCTCGTGCCGCTCAAGACCGAAGAGACCAGCCAGCTCGACAGCCGGGTAGCGCAGTTCGTGGACGAACTCGCCGGCCTGGACGCGAACAGCCCCGAGTTCGGGAAGAAGGTCGATCAGTTGACCTCGATGGGTCGCAAAGAAATCTCGGAGGCCGCCGGTGCGTCGAACCGGTTCCTCGACCGGCCGGTGAAAGCAATCGACAAGGATACGGGCATCGGCGCCGACCTCACCGAACTGCGCCGGACGGTGGAAGCGCTGGACCCGAAGGAAGGCACCAAGACCAAGAAGCTCCTCGGCATCATCCCGTTCGGAAACAGGGTCGACCGCTACTTCGACAAATACAGGAGCTCGCAAACCCACATTCAGAAGATCCTCGGCAGCCTCGCGAACGGCAAGGACGAGCTGCTGATGGACAATGCAGCGATCGACACCGAACGCGCGAACTTGTGGAAGACCATGCACAAGCTCGAGCAGATGATCCACATTTCCAAGAGCCTCGACCAGAAGCTCGAGGACAAGGCCAACGAGCTCGACGCGACCGACCCGGCGAAGGCGAAGGCGATCCGCGAGACCGCCCTCTTCTACACGCGGCAGCGGACGACCGACCTGCTGACGCAGATGGCGGTGACGGTGCAGGGCTATCTGGCGCTCGACCTCGTCAAGAAGAACAATGTCGAGCTGGTCAAAGGCGTGGACCGCGCGTCGACGACGACCGTGGCAGCGCTCCGTACGGCGGTGACCGTCGCGCAGGCGATGACCAACCAGAAGCTCGTGCTGGAGCAGATCGGTGCGCTCAACACCACGACTGCGGGAATGATCGACTCGACTGGCGAGATGCTGCGCACGCAGACGGGTGCGATCCACGAGCAGGCCGCGTCGTCGACGATCC
>Ga0308174_10000356_pt1 | contig 19153 bp, 18 predicted proteins | sample PhyPR2_FD_203894 | JGI IMG/M metagenome (GOLD analysis project Ga0308174, IMG submission 203894) | Soil microbial communities from UC Gill Tract Community Farm, Albany, California, United States - DLSLS.P.R2 | ecosystem: Environmental > Terrestrial > Soil > Agricultural land | place: USA... | reverse complement strand
ACGCCGGCTCGGCGTCCGGCCTGCTGCAGACCACCCAGCAGCTCGGCAGCGCCGTGGGCGTCGCGGTGATCGTGTCGGTGTACGCCGCCGGCGCGGAGCCCGGCGCCTTCGTGCCCGGGCTGCGGGCGGCGTTCCTCACCTCGGCGTCGTTCGCGGCCGTCGCGGTCGTGGTCGGGCTGGTCGCGCTGCGCCCGCGGACCGCCGCGCCGGTCCCCGAGGCGATGGAGGACGGCGTTCCCGAGGCCGTGGAGCCGGTCGCCGAGGCCGCCTGAAGCACTGCCGGACCCACCTGCCGCATCGGCCACCCGAACTACAGGTCTGTAGTTCCTGTGATCGGTGTGGCAGGTGTGATTTCTGAGGTTATCGTGGTCCGGCCTCCACGGGAGGCGTCCCCGAACCTCCCTGGAGAGCTCATCATGTCGCGCCCGCTGCTCGGTCCGGTCCGCTCACGTCTGCGCCGCCTCGGCGTCACCCTCCTCGCCGGCGGGGTCGCCGCCGGGGCCCTCGCGCTCGTCGTTCCGGGCAGTGGCGCCCAGGCCGACGAGCAGGCCCGGGCGGCCGCCGCGCGGCGTACCTCCGTCGTCACCCCCGGCGACTTCACCGGCTACGGCTTCGACCAGTGCCTGGCGCCGTCGCAGCAGACCATGGACGCGTGGCTGCAGAGCTCGCCGTTCCTCGCGGTCGGCATCTACATCGCCGGCGCGTCGCGCGCCTGCCGCAGCCAGCCGAACCTCACCCCGACCTGGATCAGCACCCAGCTGGCCCGCGGCTGGCGCCTGCTGCCGATCACGCTCGGGCCGCAGGCGTCCTGCCAGCCGCGGTTCCCGCGCTACGGCGACGACCCGACGATCGTCCCGACGCCGGGGAGGTACGGGCACTACGGCAGGGCGCGCCGGCAGGGATCGGCCGAGGCCTCGAAGACCGTGACGGTCGCGCAAGGGCTCGGGATCGCAGCGGGCAGCACGCTCTGGTACGACCTCGAGGGCTTCGACGTCACGAACTCCGCCTGCCGCGAGTCCGCGCTGGCGTTCCTGAGCGCGTGGACCACGCAGGTGCACCGGCTCGGCTACGTCTCGGGGGTGTACTCCAGCGCCGGGTCCGGGATCGAGATGCTCGACCACGTGCGCACCAGCGGCCGCACCGACATCGCGCTGCCGGACCAGGTCTGGATCGCGCGGTGGGACGGCAACGCCGACACCGACGTCGACGCGAGCTACGTGCGCGCCGACGGGTGGCAGCCGCACGGGCGGATCAAGCAGTACCAGGGCGGCCACGACGAGACCTGGGGCGGCGTCCGGATCAACATCGACCGCGACTTCCTCGACCTCGGCCGAGGCTCGGTCGCCGCGCCCGAGACCCACTGCAACGGGGTCCGCATCGGCTTCGGGCTCTACCCGGTCCTGCAGCCGCCGGCCTCCGGCTACGCGCCGCCGCGGCGGAAGGTCAAGGCGCTGAAGTGCCTGCTGACCGAGCAGGGGCTCTACACCGGGGCGGTCACCGGGCGCTGGGACGCCGGCACGACGAAGGCGGTCAACGCGTGGCAGTCGCAGCACGGCTTCGCGGTGTCACCGGCCTGGAGCCGCTCGAACTGGATGTCGCTGCTCGTCGCCGGCGACCGGCCCGTGGTGAAGTACGGCTCCGCCGGTCCGGCGGTACGCCGCGTGCAGCGGGCCCTGAACGCCGTCACCGACCGCGCCCAGCCGCTGGCGCCGTCGGGCGTCTTCGACGCCGCCACGACCACCACGCTGAAGGGCTGGCAGCAGTCGGTCGGCCTGCCGGCCTCCGGCGTGGCCGGCACCCAGACGTGGAAGGCGCTCGCCGCCGGTCGGCGGTAGGCGGGTGCCGGGATGTCCCCGGCGGGTGCCGGGGACCTGGATGAATCCCCGGCCCCGGCCCGACGGCCGACCCCCTTCAGCCGGCGGGCGGACCCGCCATCAGCGCGATGCCGGTGAGGACCATGACGGCCGCGAGGCCGGCGACGACGCCGCTGCCGGGGTTGCGGACCAGCCAGGCGACGGCGCGGTCGACGACGCCCCCGGGCTCCGACGTGCGCAGCCGCCAGGTCTCGGCGAGGGCGCCGCGCCGCTCGGCGTACCGGTCGAACAGCACCGTCGCGAACGGCGGGACGGACGCCACCAGACCGAGGAGCAGCCGGCCGCGGGACCAGCGCTGGTCGACGGCGACGACCACGGTGGTCAGGCAGTAGGCGATGAAGACGACGCCGTGCGCCATCCCGAAGACGCGTACGGCGACGTCGGTGGTGTGGGTGCCGTACTTCAGGACCATGCCGAGGAGCAGCAGTGCCCAGGTGACCGCCTCGGCGACGGCGACCCGGCGGAACAGCCGCAGCGGGCTCACGCGGGGCTCACGCGCGGATCACGCCAGCACGGCTTCGGCGAGGTCGGCGACCCGCGCGAACGAGGTGAAGAAGCCGAGGCCGTCGGTGCCGGTGCCGGTGAGCTCCTCGACCGAGTGCTCGGGGTGCGGCATCAGGCCGACCACGTTGCCGCGCTCGTTGGCGATGCCGGCGATGTCGCGCATCGAGCCGTTGGGGTTGACCTCGAGGTAGCGCGCCACCACCCGGCCCTCCCCCTCGAGCCGGTCGAGCGTCTCGGCGTCCGCGACGAAGCCACCCTCGCCGTTCTTGAGCGCGATCGTGATCTCGGCGCCCTCGTCGTAGGCGGCGGTCCACGGGGTGCGGTTGTTCTCGATCCGGAGCCGCTGGTCGCGGCAGACGAACCTGCGGTGGTCGTTGCGGATCAGCGCGCCGGGCAGCAGGTGGGACTCGCAGAGGATCTGGAAGCCGTTGCAGATGCCGAGCACCGGCATGCCGCGCCGGGCGGCCTCGACGACCTCGGTCATCACCGGCGAGAACCGCGAGAGCGCGCCGCAGCGCAGGTAGTCGCCGTAGGAGAACCCGCCGGGCAGCACCACCGCGTCGACCCCGCGCAGGTCGTGGTCGCCGTGCCACAGGCCGACCGCCTCGTGGCCGCCGATGCGGGCCGCGCGCTGCGCGTCGACGTCGTCGAGGGAGCCGGGGAAGGTGACGACGCCGACCCTCACGAGGCGGACCCCACGGTCTCCACGGCCGCGGGAACGGTCTCGACCGAGACCGTGAAGTCCTCGATGACCGGGTTGGACAGCAGGGTGGCGGCCATCTGCCGGACCTGCTCGACCACGTCGTCGGTCAGCTCGCCCTCGACCTCGAGCTCGAAGCGCTTGCCCTGCCGGACGTCGGTGACGCCGCTGAACCCCAGCCGGGGCAGCGCGCCGAGCACCGCCTTGCCCTGGGGGTCGAGGATCTCGGGCTTGGGCATCACGTCGACGACGACTCGAGGCATGGCCCCAGTCTAGGTGGGTCGGGCATCGTGGTGGACATGAGCATTCCCACTGGCGGTCAGATGAGCGGGGCGGGCCCGGGACGATCCCCCCTCCGGCTGGCGTTCCCGCAGTCCCTCGCGGTGTACGACGACTACGCGGCCGCGCAGAAGGCGGTCGACTTCCTCTCGGACCACAAGTTCCCGGTCGAGCAGTGCATGATCGTCGGCACCGACCTCAAGCGGATCGAGCGGATCACCGGCCGGCTCACCAACGGGCGGGTCGCCCTGGGCGGGCTGCTCTCCGGGCTCTGGTTCGGGCTGTTCGTCGGGGTGCTGCTGTCGCTGTTCACCAAGGGCAACGGCGCGCTGGGCGTGATCGTCTCGACGATGGTCATCGGCGCCGGGTTCGGGGTGATCTGGGCGCTGATCGGCTACCTCGCCACCCGCGGCCAGCGCGACTTCTCCTCGGTGACCCAGGTGGTCGCGACCCGCTACGAGGTGCTGGTCGAGCACAAGGTCGCCGCGCAGGCCCGCGAGCTGCTCGCCCAGCTCCCCGGCGGCCGCCCCGACCCGTTCGCCTGAGCCGACCCCTCAGGAGAGCTCGCGCTTGAGGATCTTGCCCGTGGAGGTCATCGGGAGGGCGTCGACCACCTCGACGAGGCGGGGGTACTTGTAGCTCGCCATCTGCTCCTTGCCCCACGCGACCAGCTCCTCCGGGGTGGTCGTGGCGCCCGGGTTGAGGATGACGAACGCCTTGATCTCCTCGCCGTGGCTCTCGTGCGGGACGCCGATGACCGCCGCGAGCGAGACGTCGGGGTGGGTCACCAACACCTCCTCGATCTCGCGCGGGTACACGTTGAAGCCGCCGCGGATGATCATGTCCTTGGAGCGGTCGACGATGTAGTACCAGCCGTCCTCGTCGCGGCGGGCGAGGTCGCCGGAACGGAACCACCCGTCCCGGATGGCCGCGACCGTGGCGTCGGGGCGGTTGTAGTAGCCCTTCATCACGTTGTGGCCGCGGATCGCGATCTCGCCGATCCGGTCGGCGCCCTCGACCTCGCTCCAGTCCTCCGAGGCCGGGTCGATGAGCTTCATCTCCACGCCGGGGATCGGCGTACCGATCGAGCCCGGACGCGCGGGCTCGCCGTAGTGGGAGAACGACGCGACCGGCGAGGTCTCGGACAGGCCGTAGCCCTCGAGGATCGTCACGCCGAACCTCTTCTCGAACTCCTTGTGCACCTCGACCGGCAGCGCGGAGCCACCGGCGGTGGCCACCCGGAGGTTGCGCGCGAGCTCGGCGACGTCGACGTCCTGGCCGGCGTCGGCCAGGGCGCCGAGGAGCGCCCAGTACATGGTCGGGACGCCCGCGAAGTAGGTGATCTTCTCGTGCAGCATCAGGTCCAGCGCGGCGTGCGCCTCGAACCGCGGCAGCATCACCACCGTGCCGCCGTAGGCGAAGATGCCGTTCTGCACGCAGGTCTGGCCGAACGAGTGGAACAGCGGCAGGACGCACAGGGCGGTGTCCGGCTGCTCGGCGCTGGCGCCGAACAGCTGCTCGCCCATCAGCGCGTTGTCGCGCATGTTCCGGTGCCGCAGCTCCGCACCCTTGGGCTGGCCGGTCGTGCCGGAGGTGTAGAGGATGACCGCGGTGTCGTCCTCGTCGGTCGCGACGGTCTCGAAGGTCGCCGGCTGGCCGCCGACCGCCTGCGCCAGGGTCTGCGCGCCCTCGATCGGGGACGGCGCCCCGAGGTCGGCGGTGATCACGAAGAAGTGCTCGCACTTCTCGGCCATCTCGAAGCCCTCGCGGCCGGCTCGGCCCATCGGGAGCTCGGGCGTGCCCTCGAAGCAGAAGTAGGCGCGCGCCTCGGAGTCGTTGAGGTGGTAGGCGACCTCGCGGCCCTTGAGCAGCACGTTGAGCGGCACCACCGTCGCGCCGGCCTTGAGGATGCCGAAGTAGACCACGGTGAAGTACGGCAGGTTGGGGCAGCTGAGCGCGACCTTGTCCCCGGGCCGGATGCCGCGCTCGACCAGCGCGTTGGCGACCATGTTCGCGAACGCGTCGACCTCGGCGTAGGAGAGGCGGGTGCTCTCACCGTCGGGCCGCGGCAGCACGACCGCGGTGCGGTCGGGGTAGCTCCGCGCGCTGTGCTCGAGCAGGTTCGACAGGTTGTAGGTCGTCACGGCGTGGCCTCCATCACTCGGTTCGGCGCCCAACCTACTGGCCGGTCAAGCTCCGGCCGCGGGGGGTCGCGTGGAGGGTCGGCCCGGGTCACTCCGAGCCGGCGAGGACCCGCGCCGCGCGGCGGAGGTCGGCGCGTACGGCGCCGGGCGCGACCAGCCCGAGCAGCCGGGCCACCGGCCGGGCGGCTCCCCGTCCGGCCAGGCGCATGGTCGGCTCGACCTCGCACCCGTCCGGGGCGTCCCGGAACGTCAGCGTGAGCGTGGCGCTGAGGCCGCGCCAGGTGCCGCGCTCCGACCAGCGGTGCGGCCGGTCCAGCTCGGTGGTCTCCATCCGTGGCCGCGCGCCGGGGGCCGTCACGTCCACCCAGGTCTGGCCGACGCGAGGCTCCCCGTCGACGTCCTCGACGCGCGCCAGGCTCGACTGCCACCGGGGGCGGTTGGCCGGGTCGACGAGGTAGTCGAACGCGACCTCCGGCACTACGCGGAACCGGACCGCCCCGCCGCTCACCGGCCCGTCACCACCGCTCGCCGGTGAGGAGCTCGTAGGCCTCGACGTAGCGCGCCCGGGTCCGCTCCACGACCTCCGGCGGCAGCGGGGGCGGCGCCTCGCCGGACGACCGGTCCCAGCCGGACTCCGGTGACAGCGCCCAGTTGCGGACGATCTGCTTGTCGTACGACGGCTGCGCCCGGCCCGGTGTCCACCCGTCGGCCGGCCAGAACCGCGAGGAGTCGGGGGTGAGGACCTCGTCGCCGAGCACGGTCGTGCCGTCGGCGCGGGCGCCGAACTCGAGCTTGGTGTCGGCGAGGATGATCCCCCGTTCGCGCGCGACCGACTCGGCCCGCGCGTAGACCGCGAGCGTGAGGTCGCGCAGCTGCGCGGCGCGGTCGTCGCCGATGGTGGCCGCCACGGCGTCGTACGACACGTTCTCGTCGTGCTCGCCGAGCTCCGCCTTGGTCGCCGGCGTGAAGAGCGGCTCCGGCAGCCGGCTGCCGTCCTCCAGGCCCGCCGGCAGGGCGATGCCGCAGACCTCGCCGCCGGCCCGGTAGTCGAGCAGCCCGGACCCGGTGAGGTAGCCGCGGGCGACGCACTCGACCGGGTACATCGCCAGGCTCTCGCACACCACCGCGCGGCCCCGGACCTGCTCGGGCACGTCGGTGGAGACCACGTGGTTCGGGACCAGGTCGGCGAGCCGGTCGAACCACCACAGCGACATCCGGGTGAGGATCTCGCCCTTGTCCGGGATCGTCGTGTCGAGCACGAAGTCGAAGATCGAGATCCGGTCGCTGGCGACCATCAGGAGGTCCCCGCCGGGCAGCTCGTAGAGGTCGCGGACCTTGCCCGAGTGGAGGTGCCGCGCTCCCGGGAGCTGCGGAGCAGTGGGGATGTTGAGGTCGGCCACGGCCACACTCTAGGAGAACCCCTTCCTCGCCTTTGTCGAGTGCTTTACTCTACTTGCCGAGGAGGGAACCATGCACCGACCACCGCGACCGGACTTCCTGATCATCGGCGCCCCCAAGGCGGGCACGACGGCGCTGCACGCCGCGCTGTCGCAGCACCCCGAGGTCTTCATGACCCGCCCGAAGGAGCCGAAGCACTGGCTCTGCGACGGCGCGCCGCCGCCGGCGTGGTGCGGCCCCGGCGACGCGCACTCGCAGCAGGAGTGGACCTGGCGCGCGGACGACTACGCCGCCCTCTTCGAGCCGGCCCGCCCGGACCAGGTGCGCGGCGAGAGCACCCCGTTCTACCTGTGGAGCCACGGCGCGCACCGACGCATCGCTGAGGCGCTGCCCGACGCGCGGTTGATCGCGGTGGTCCGCGACCCCATCGACCGGGCGTACTCGAACTGGATGCACCTGTGGTGCGACGGGCTCGAGCCGGTTCCCGACTTCCTGACCGCCTTCGGGCTCGAGCGGAAGCGGGTCCGGGCCGGCTGGGCGCCGTTCTGGCGCTACGGCGACCTCGGGAGGTACGGCGAGCAGCTGGCCCACCTGCACCGGCACGTCGACCCGGCGCGCGTGCTGGTGCTCCGCTACCGCGACATCGTCGACGACCCGCCGGCGGCCGTCGACCGGGCGTGCCGCTTCCTCGGCATCGAGACCGGTCGCGTGGCGACCATCCCCCGCGACAACGCCCGCAGCTACGTGCCACCCGGGTGGCGGACCGCGACGCTGGGGCCGGTCGTCCGCGGCGGCGCGTGGCTGGGCCAGTTCGCCCGGCCCGAGGTATGGCGCCGGGTCAGCGTCCCGCTGGTCGCCGGACTCCGGAGCATGGACGACGGGCACCGGCCGCACCTGACGCCCGAGGAGCGGGAGCGGCTCCTGCCGGCATTCGCCGACGACGTCGAGCTGCTGTCCCGGCTCACCGGCGAGGACTTCTCCGACTGGTTGTCGACCGCCAGCCGGGGGTCCTTCGACCAGCGCGCGGCGGAGCTCCGCGCCGGGGCCTGAGCGAGCGGCCGCGGTCAGCGCACCAGTGTGACCAGGTCGTGCGCGCCGTCCGGACGCGCCGACTCGACGTAGAAACGGGTTCGGCCGTCGGGCAGCGGGACGGCGGTGGCGTAGCGCCAGGCGCCGTCCGAGTGCGGTGACGCGACCGGGTCCTCGTCGTCGGCCACCAGGCGCGCGCCGTCCCAGCGCGCGACCCCGGTGGTCTCGAACCAGTTGGCGTCGGCGTCCGGGCGGCCGTCGTACAGCACCACCAGCGGCTGCTGGGACAGCACCGTGGTGACCCGGGCGCCGCGGGCGTCCCAGCGGCCGGCCCGGCCGGCCAGGACCTCCCCCTCGTCGGTCCATCCCAGCCCGTCCGGGCTGGTGAGCAACCGGGTCGTCATCCGGTCCTCGTGGCCCGGCTCGGTGAGCGGGTGGCAGCACAGCCACATCCGCCAGGCGTCGTCGACCCGCTCGACCACCGGGTCCTTGACGGCCACGCGGTCGTCGCCGGGCAGCACGACGCGCCGGTCGCCGTCCGGCAGCGACTCGACGGTCGGTGCGGTCAGGCTGTCGACCCACCAGTGCTTGGATCCGGGCGTCGCGCACGAGAGGTAGAGCCGCCAGCCGCCGCCCGGCAGCGGCACCAGCACGGGCCGCTCGAACGACTCGCAGCCGAACGCCTCGCGGCGCACCACGGCGGCCTGCCGGAAGGTGACCCCGTCCGACGAGCGTGCCACGACCACCGAGACGCCGCGCCCCTCCTCGAGCGGCCGGCGCACGCGGTAGGTCAGCCAGAACGTGCCGTCGACGAGGACCGCGCTCGCCGCGCCGGCCCAGTTCCCCGGGCCCGGCCCGGGTGCGGGGACCACCACCTTCACGGCATCGTCGTAGGTCGGTACGGGCGACGGCGTCTGCACGGACATGCTCCCATCATAGTCGATCGGATTAATCGACTATTGGATCCGGAACTCCACGGCGGCGCCGTCCTGCGCCGGCCGGGCGTCGACGTGGTGGACCCGCGCGAACCGCGGCCCCTCGTACAGCCAGCGGACGAACGCCTCGACGGCGTCCGCGTCCCCCTCCGCGTGCAGCGCGACCGAGCCGTCCGGCTCGTTGCGCACCCAGCCGCCCACGCCGAGCCGGGTCGCCTGCTGCGCGGCCGCCGCGCGGAAGTTCACGCCCTGCACCCGGCCGGTCACGGTCAGGTCGGTGGCCCTGCGGCTGCCGGAGCTGCGCATGAGCCCATCGTGCCGCGGGAACGGTGACCCGGTGACCCCGGAGCAGTCCCAGGAACAGCCGCACCCGCATCGCTGGCGCATCCTCGGAGTCTCGCTGGTCATCGGGTTCATGGCGCTGCTCGACGTCACGATCGTCAACGTCGCGATCCCGTCGATCCAGCACGGCCTGCACACGAGCGCCGCGACCGTGCAGTGGGTGGTGTCCGGCTACGCCCTGACGTTCGGGCTCACGCTGGTCACCGGCGGGCGGCTGGGCGACGCGTACGGCCGGCGCACCCTGATGCTGATCGGCCTGGTCGGCTTCGTCCTCGCGAGCGCGGCGGTCGGGCTCGCGCCGAGCGCGCTGCTGGTCGTCGTCGCGCGGCTCGTCCAGGGCGCGGCGGCCGGGCTGCTGACGCCGCAGAACTCGGGGCTCATCCAGCAGCTCTTCTCGGGTGCCGAGCGCGCCAAGGCGTTCGGCCTGTTCGGGCTGACCGTCTCCATCTCCGCCGCGACCGGGCCGGTGCTCGGCGGGCTGATCATCCAGGCCATGGGTGAGGAGACGGGCTGGCGGTGGATCTTCCTGGTGAACGTCCCGGTCGGGGTCGCCGCGTTCGCCGCGGCCTGGTGGCTGGTGCCGCGCCGACCGCGGGACCGCCGTGAGCACGGCGCCCGGCTCGACCTGCCCGGTGCGGCGCTGCTGGGCCTGGCGGTGCTCTGCGTGCTGCTGCCCACGGTGCTGGCCGAGGGCGGCGACCGGCTGCCGCTGCTGCTGCTGGTCGGCGCCCCGCTCCTGGGCTGGGCGTTCGTGCGCCGCGAGACGTCGGTCATCCGCCGGGACGGGGCGCCGCTGCTGGACATCCGCCTGCTCCGGCGTACCCCCGGTTTCGCCAACGGCGTCGCCGTCGGCACCCTCTACTTCACCGGCTTCACGGGGGCGTTCCTGGTGCTCTCGGTCTACTACCAGGAGGACCTCGGCATCTCGCCGCTGCAGGCCGGCCTGCTGCTGTGCCCGTTCGCCGTGGGGTCGTCGATCACCGCGCCGCTGTCGGGTCGGATCGTGCCGCGCATCGGCCGCTGGGTCACGGTGGTCGCGCTCGTCGTGATGATCGCCGGGGTCGTCGCCGTGGCGCTGCTCGTGCCGACCGTGGGGACGGGCGGGCTGTGGTACGCCGCGGTGCCGGCCCTGTTCGTCGCGGGGCTCGGCGGCGGCGGGGTCGTCTCACCGAACTTCACCCTCAGCCTCGACGAGGTCCCGCCGCGGATGGGCGGGGCCGCCGGCGGCGCCCTGCAGACCGGGCAGCGGATCGGGTCGTCGATCGGGGCGGCGCTGTCGATGACCATCTACCAGCTCGTGCTCCGGACCACCTCGGGCGGGACCGCGCTCCGGGCCGCGCTCGGCGCCGGACTCGTGCTGCTCGCCCTGTCCCTGGTGATGGCGGTCCGGTCGCTGCGCACCGACGGCACGCCGGACGCCCGGGAGGACGCCGACACCCCCGCCCGGGCCGCCTGACCGGGACCGCGGGCGGCCGCCTCACCCGGCTCACCCGACTCGCCCGGGTCGCCCGGCTCGGTGTCAGAGGATGGCGCCCGGGGCGTACGCCGCGGCCTCGGGGTGCTGCGCGGTGACGTCGGCGACGCGGCGGACGACCTCCTGCACCTGCGCCACGGCGGCCCCGGTGAACGTGATCGGCTCGGCGACCAGCGAGCGCAGCTGGTCGGCGCCGAGGCCGAGGCGCTCGTCGGCGGCGAGGCGCGCGAAGACGTCGTTCTCGGCCTGGCCGCGGCGCATGTCGAGCGCGGTGCCGACGGCCGCCTCCTTGATCGCCTCGTGGGCGGACTCGCGGCCGACCCCGTTGCGCACCGCCGCCATCAGCACCTTGGTGGTCGCCAGGAACGGCAGGTAGCGGTCCAGCTCCCGCTGGATCACGGCCGGGAACGCGCCGAACTCGTCGAGCACGGTCAGGAACGTCTCGAACAGCCCGTCGGCGGCGAAGAACGCGTCGGGCAGCGCCACCCGGCGCACGACCGAGTCGGAGACGTCGCCCTCGTTCCACTGGTCACCGGCCAGCTCGCCGATCATCGAGAGGTGGCCGCGCAGCACGACCGCGAGCCCGTTGACGCGCTCGCACGACCGGCTGTTCATCTTGTGGGGCATCGCCGAGGAGCCCACCTGGCCCTCCTTGAAGCCCTCGGTCACGAGCTCGTTGCCGGCCATCAGCCGGACCGTGGTGGCCAGGTTCGACGGGCCGGCGACCAGCTGCACCAGGCTGGAGACCACGTCGAGGTCGAGGCTGCGCGGATAGACCTGCCCGACGCTGGTGAGCACCCGCTCGAAGCCGAGGTGCGCCGCGACCCGTCGCTCCAGGTCGGCCAGCCGGCCGGCGTCGCCGTCGAGCAGGTCGAGCATGTCCTGCGCGGTGCCCATCGGGCCCTTGACACCCCGCAGCGGGTAGCGCGCGAGCAGCTGCTCGACCCGCTCGAGCGCGACCAGCATCTCGTCGGCGACCGTCGCGAAGCGCTTGCCGAGCGTGGTCGCCTGCGCGGCGACGTTGTGCGAGCGGCCGGCCATCACGGTCGTCTCGTGCTCCACGGCGAGCCGCGCGAGCCGGGCCAGCGCCGCGACGGCGCGGTCGCGCACCAGCGCGAGCGACTGGCGGACCTGCAGCTGCTCGACGTTCTCGGTCAGGTCGCGCGAGGTCATGCCCTTGTGGATGTGCTCGTGGCCGGCGAGCGCGCAGAACTCCTCGATCCGCGCCTTCACGTCGTGCCGCGTGACCCGCTCGCGCGCCGCGATCGACGCCAGGTCGACCCGGTCGACGACCGCCCGGTAGTCCTCCACGACCCCGTCCGGCACCTCGATGCCGAGGTCGCGCTGCGCCTCCAGCACCGCGACCCACAGCTGCCGCTCGAGGACGATCTTGTGCTCGGGCGACCAGATCCGGGCGAGCTCCGCGGACGCGTAGCGGGTGGCCAGGACGTTGGGGACGCTCATCGGGTGTCCTTCGTTCAGTTCGCCGCGGCGATGTCGGTGCGGTGCTGGGCGCCGGGGAAGTCGATGGCGGCGACGCCGTCGTACGCCGCCGCGCGGGCGCCCGCGAGGTCGGGTCCGGTCGCGACGACCGCCAGCACCCGGCCGCCGGCGGTGACGAGCGCGCCGTCGTCGGCAAGCGCCGTGCCGGCGTGGATGACGTGGACGCCGTCGATCTCCGCGGCGGCGTCGGTGCCGGTGATCGTGTCGCCCGAGGACGACGAGGCGGGGTAGCCGCGGCTCGCCAGCACGACGGCGACCGCGGCGCCGGGCCGCCACGCCGGCGGCGGGACCTCGGCGAGGGTGCCGGTGGCGGCGCCGTGCAGCAGCGGCGCGAGCGGCGACTCGAGCAACGCCATCAGCGGCTGCGTCTCGGGGTCGCCGAACCGGGCGTTGAACTCGACGACGCGGACGCCGCGCGCGGTGAGCGCGAGGCCGGCGTACAACAGGCCCGAGAAGGGCGTGCCGCGCCGGGCCATCTCGTCGACGGTCGGCTGGAGGACGGTGGCGAGCACCTCGTCGACCAGGCCCGCCGGCGCCCAGGGCAGCGGCGTGTAGGCGCCCATGCCGCCGGTGTTCGGGCCCTCGTCGCCGTCGCCGATGCGCTTGAAGTCCTGCGCCGGCTGGAGCGGATAGACCGTGGTCCCGTCGGTGACGGCGAACAGCGAGACCTCGGGGCCGTCGAGGTACTCCTCGACGACCACCCGCTCGCACCCCGCGGCGTGGGCGAGCGCGTCGGCGCGCGAGCGCGTCACCACGACGCCCTTCCCGGCCGCGAGGCCGTCGTCCTTGACGACGTACGGCGCCCCGAGCTCGTCGAGCGCGGCGACGACCTCGTCCGCGGTCGTGCACACGCGGGCGGCGGCGGTGGGCACGCCGGCGGCCGCCATCACCTCCTTGGCGAACGCCTTCGAACCCTCGAGCCGGGCGGCCTCGCCGGACGGGCCGAAGACGGGGATCCCCCGCTCGCGGACCGCGTCGCCCACGCCGGCGACCAGCGGCGCCTCGGGCCCGACCACGACCAGGTCGACGCCCAGGCCCTCGGCCAGGTCGGCCACGGCCTTCCCGGACATCGGGTCGACGTCGTGCAGGGTGGCGACGGCCGCGATGCCCGGGTTCCCGGGCGCTGCGTGCACCTGCGTCACCCCCGGGTCGAGCGACAGCCGGCGGGCCAGGGCGTGCTCGCGCCCGCCGGTGCCGACGACGAGCACCTTCACGCGTGCACCTCGATCGACTGCTCCCGGCCCGGGCCGACGCCGACGCCCCAGATCGGGCTGCCGGACATCTCCTCGAGCGCCTGGACGTAGGTCTGGGCGTTCTTGGGCAGCTCGTCGAACGTCCGGCAGCCGGAGATGTCGGTCTGCCAGCCGTCGAAGTACTCGTAGACCGGCGTCGCGTGGTGGAACTCGGTCTGGGTCATCGGCATCTCGTCGTGCCGGACACCGTCGACCTCGTAGGCGACGCACACCGGGATCCGCTCCCACCCGTCGAGCACGTCGAGCTTGGTCAGGAAGAACTCGGTGAGGCCGTTGACCCGGCTCGCGTAGCGGGCCACCACGGCGTCGTACCACCCGCAGCGCCGCGTGCGGCCGGTCGAGACGCCGACCTCGCCGCCGATCCGCTGCAGGTCGATCCCGTCCTGGTCGAAGAGCTCGGTCGGGAACGGCCCGGAGCCCACGCGGGTGGTGTAGGCCTTGATCACGCCGATCACGCGGTCGATGCGCGTGGGGCCGACGCCCGCGCCGGTGCAGACGCCGCCCGCCACCGGGTTGCTGCTGGTGACGAACGGGTAGGTCCCGTGGTCGACGTCGAGCATGGTCGCCTGGGCGCCCTCGAACAGCACGGTCTTGCCGTCGTCGAGCGCGCGGTTGAGCAGCAGCGAGGTGTCCTGGACCATCGGCGCGAGCCGGTCGGCGTACGACAGCAGCTCTTCCACCACGGCGTCCGCGTCGATCGCGCGCCGGTTGTAGACCTTGGCGAGGAGGTGGTTCTTGACGTCCAGCGACGCCTCCACCTTCTGCCGCAGGATGCCCTCGTCGAAGAGGTCGGCGATCCGGATGCCGATGCGGTTGATCTTGTCGGCGTAGGCCGGCCCGATGCCCCGGCCGGTCGTGCCGAGCTTGTTCTTGCCGAGGAAGCGCTCGGCGACCTTGTCGATGGTGGAGTGGTACGACGCGATCACGTGGGCGTTGGCGCTGACGACGAGGTCCGCGACCTCGACGCCGCGCTCGAGGAGGGCGTCGAGCTCGCGGAACAGCGCCTCCGGCGAGACGACCACGCCGTTGGCGATCACCGACGTGGCGCCCGGGGTGAGGATGCCGCTGGGGAGCAGGTGCGTCGCGAACTTCTCGCCGTCGACCACGATCGTGTGGCCGGCGTTGTGCCCGCCGCTGGTGCGCACCACGTAGTCGATGGTCTCGGTCGTGGCGAGCTGGTCGGTCGCCTTGCCCTTGCCCTCGTCGCCCCACTGGGCTCCGAGGATGACGATGGCCGGCATTGCTGCCTCCCTGCCTCTCGATTGCGGTCGAGCGTCGGGTGGGTGCACCCGGTCCGCGGGCGCACGACGAAAGAGCCCCGGCGCAAGCGCACCGGAGCTCTTGCGGCCACACGATACCGCAGCGTGGTTTCCCGTCCCCCCTGCTCGGATAGTGTCCGCGACGTGGACCCACTCCTCGTCATCACCAACAGCGACGCGGGCACCGCGGACGAGGAACGCCTGGACGCCGCGCTCGCGGTGCTGCGCGAGCGGGCGTCGGTGGAGGTGTGCGGCACGTCGAACCCCGGTGAGCTGGACGGCGTCCTGCACCGCGCCGGGTCGCGGCACATCGTGGTCGCGGGCGGCGACGGCAGCCTGCACGCGATCGTGTCGGCGTTGTACCGGCGCCAGGAGCTCGCGGGTGCGGTCGTCGGCCTGCTGCCGCTCGGCACCGGCAACGACTTCGCGCGCGGGGTGGGGCTGCCGCTCGACCCCGAGGAGGCGGCGCGGGTGGTCCTGCGCAACCGGCCGCGGCCGATGGACCTGGTCGTCGACGAGGTCGGCGAGGTCGTCGTCAACAGCGTGCACGTGGGCGCCGGCGCCGAGGCCAGCAGGCGCGGCGCGGGCGTCAAGGAGCGGCTCGGGAAGATCGGCGTCGGCCGGGTGAACCTCGGCCGGCTCGGCTACCCCATCGGCGCCGCGATGACGGCCGCCGCCCCCGCCACGATCCGGCTCCGGGTCGAGGTCGACGGCGAGGTGGTCTGCGACCTCGCCGACCCGGTCCTCATGGTCGCGGTCGGCAACGGCGGCTCGGTGGGCGGCGGCGCGGTGCTGCTGCCCGACGCCGACCCCACCGACGGCCGCCTCGACGTGCTCGTCTCCCGGTCGACCGGACCGCTTGCCCGGCTGCTCTACGCCGTGCGGCTCGGCTTCGCGACGCACCACCACCGCGAGGACGTCACCTGCCACCGCGGCTCGACGGTGTCGGTCACCGGCGGCCCGTTCTGGTGCAGCTCCGACGGCGAGGTCTACGGGCCCGAGCGACGCCGGAGCTGGCGGGTCGAGCCGGGCGCCTACCGCTTCCTGCTGCCCTGACGGTCAGATCCACCCCCGCCGGGCCGCCTCCACGCCGGCTTGGAACCGGGTGTCGGCGCCGAGCTCGGTCATCAGGTCGGCGACCCGGCGGCGCACGGTCCGCAGCCCGATGCCGAGCCGCACCGCGATCTGCTCGTCGACGTGGCCGGCCGCGAGCTGCTCGAGGAGGAAGCGCCGCATGTCCGACTGCGGCTCCGGCCCGCCGAGGTCGCGGACCGGCGTCGCCCGCTCCCACATCAGGTCGAACAGCAGGGCGAGCGCCTCCACCAGCCCCTGCTGGCGGACCAGCGAGCGGGGCTCGTCCATGTAGCCCAGGGGCTCGGGGAGCACGGCGTGGGTCCGGCCGATGACGAACATCCGGGTCGGGATGTCCGGGAGCACCCGGACCTCCTCGCCGACCTCGGCCCGGGCCGCGACGACCTCGGGCGCCTCGTGGAGGATCCGCACCGGATAGATGGCCCGCGAGCGACGGCCCGCGGCGATCAGCTCCCGGATGGTCTGCAGCATGACGTCCTCGCGGGGCACCCGCCACTGGTCGGGCCGCAGCCAGGCCACGTCGCCCTTGCTCTGCCGCAGCAGGGACGCGATGAGCGCGGCCGGGGTGCCGCCGCTGGTCACCTCGCCGTCGAGCGGCCACACCCCCTCCACGTCGCCCTCGGACGGCCGGGCGGTGCCCGCGGCGAGGAGGGGCACCGCCCGGGCGAGCGCCGCGAGCTCCGTGTGGGCGCGAGAGGCGGCCTCGCTGTGCGCGACGATCAGGCGGCCGAGCGCCTGGACCGGTGACTCGACGAGCACCTTGCCGTCCACGAGCCGGACGATCTCCCGGTCGATCAGCGGGCGGAGGTCCGCGAGCAGCGTCTGCACGGACACCGACAGCGCCCCCGCCACCCAGTCCAACCGCTGCCCGGACTGCCGCAGCACCCGCTGGTAGGTGCGCTCCACCGAGGGGCTGAAGCCCAGTGTGGTCAGCACGGTCGTCGGTTCCCCCTTGGCCATGGGCCCACCTTCGCACCGATGGCAGGTTCCTGCCAGCGGCCACAAGTCTCCGCCTGGCGGGGGGCCGGCAGGGGAGGATGCGGGTGCGTCGGAGGCCCACCCTTGACGAGGGTCGGTCCGCCGGCACGACGCGCATCGGGGGATGGGTCGTGCCGGCGACGGCGCCTTCCGCCGCGGCGGAGGTCACGGGCGTCGGGTCGGCCGCCGGGCGGCGGGCTCGACGCCCAGCCGCGCTCCCGGCGCCCGCCCGCGCTCTCGCCGCCCGCGGCTTCCGCGGTGCTCGCCGCCGCCGTGAGCCGCGGCGGTCCCGCCCGGTAGCGTTGGCCGACGGGGCGATCACGCCCCTCGTCGTACCTCCGCAGCACCGACCAGCCATCGCACCCCGCAGGAGCAGCCCCCATGGCATCTGGCCAGCCCTCGAGCGAGCCCCGCGACTGGGTGACGCGGGCGGCGGACGACGCGATCCGCCACGCGCAGCAGCAGCACGGCGACGACCTGGCCGGCCACGTGATCACCTGCGCGTCCGGGGCCAGCCCGTCGGGGCCGATCCACCTCGGCAACCTGCGCGAGTTCCTGACCGTGCACTTCGTCGCCGAGGAGATCCGCCGGCGCGGCATCCCGGTGCGCCACCTCCACAGCTGGGACGACTTCGACCGGTTCCGCAAGGTCCCGGCGGGGGTCGACCCCTCGTGGGCCACCCACATCGGCCGGCCGCTGTCGGCGGTGCCCGACCCCTGGGGGTGCCACGACTCCTGGGCGGCCCACTTCAAGGCGCCGCTGCAGGCCGCGCTCGCCGAGCTGGGCGTGGCGATGGAGGAGGTGTCGCAGACCGAGCAGTACCGCTCGGGCGCCTACCGCGAGCAGGTGCTCCTCGCCGTCCGCCGGCGCGACGAGATCGAGGCGGTGATGGCGCGGTACCGGACCAAGAAGGTGGAGACGCCCGGCTACGTCGAGGGAGCCGAGTCGGCGCAGGAGGCCGAGGCGCTGGCCGACTCGGTCGCCCAGGACGACGACGAGCCAGCCGGCTCGGGCGACCTGGCGCGCTTCCCCTACAAGCCCTACTGCCGCGACTGCGGGCGCGACACGGTCACGCTGACGTCGTACTCCGACGAGACCACCGAGCTCGCCTACACCTGCACCTCCTGCCACTACGAGGGCGTCAGCAACCTGTCGACCGACCACGACGGCAAGCTGGTGTGGAAGGTCGACTGGCCGATGCGCTGGTGGTTCGAGGGCGTGGACTTCGAGCCCGGCGGCGTCGACCACGCGAGCCCGGGCTCCTCCTACACGGTCGGCAAGGACCTGGTGAAGATCTACGGCGGTCGCGCGCCGTCGTTCGTCGGCTACTCGTTCGTCGGCGCCGGCGGCCAGGTGAAGATGTCGTCCTCGCGCGGCGGCGTGCCGACCGCGACCGACGCGCTGCAGATCCTCGAGGCGCCGGTCCTGCGGTGGCTCTATGTCCGCCGACAGCCCAAGCAGGCCTTCAATGTCGACTTCGGCGCCGAGGTGGTCCGGCTGTACGACGAGTGGGACGCGCTGTCGAAGAAGGCCGCGGACCCGTCGCGACGCGATGCCCAGGTGCTCGCGCACGAACGGGCCTCCGGGACCGCGAGCGCGGGCCGGCTGCCGACCCCGGAGGTCGTCGTACCGTTCCGCCTCCTGTCGTCGGTCGCCGACGTGACCGCCGGCAGCGCAGAGCTGATCAGCCGGATCGTGGGCGACGTGGGCCATGAGCACGCGTCGGTCGCGCAGCTCGAGCCGCGGCTCGGCAAGGCGATGACGTGGGTCTCGGAGTACGTCCCGGCCGAGGACCGCACCACGGTCCGGTCCTCCCCCGACGTCGACCGGCTGGCCGCGCTCAGCGAGGACGAGGAGCTCTGGCTGCGGCAGCTGCTCGACCGACTGCCCGACCAGCTGGAGCTCGAGGAGACCACCGCGCTGATCTACGGCGTGCCGAAGCTGGCCCGCGGCCTCGGCCTCGACGACGCCCCCACCGACCAGGTCAAGGCCGACCAGAAGGACTTCTTCCGGCTGCTCTACAACCTGCTCGTGGACGCCGACCGCGGCCCCCGGCTCCCCACGCTGTTCCTCGCGCTGGGCGCGGACACGGTCCGGAAGCTGCTCACGCCCCCGGCCTGAGTCGTGTGCCCGGGTCGTGTGCCCGGGTCGTGTGCCCGGGTCGCGTGCCCGGGTCGTGTGCCCGGGTCGTGTGCCTGAGGACGCGCCTGAGCGCGTTCCGGAGCACACGACTGGAACACACGACTGAGGCACACGACTGGAACACACGACCCCGCCGCGGGGTCAGCGGGCCAGGAAGGCGGCCGGGAGGCCGAGCAGCGAGACCAGGAGCGTGGCGCCGGCGGCGAGGGCGAGGAGCGGGGAGCCGGTACGTCGCAGCGCGGCCACG
>Ga0308174_10000355_pt1 | contig 19174 bp, 16 predicted proteins | sample PhyPR2_FD_203894 | JGI IMG/M metagenome (GOLD analysis project Ga0308174, IMG submission 203894) | Soil microbial communities from UC Gill Tract Community Farm, Albany, California, United States - DLSLS.P.R2 | ecosystem: Environmental > Terrestrial > Soil > Agricultural land | place: USA... | reverse complement strand
GCTCCGTAGGGCTGCCCCGACACATTCGTTGAAGGAGCAACTGTGAAGATCGAGATCTGGTCGGACGTCGTCTGCCCCTGGTGCTACATCGGCAAGCGCCGGTTCGAGGCGGCGCTGGCCCGGTTTCCGCACCGGGACCTGGTCGAGGTCGAGTGGCGCAGCTTCGAGCTCGACGCGCGCGCCGAGTCCGTGCACGCGGCGGGGGAGGGCCCCGACCACGCCGACGTGCTCGCGTCGAAGTACGCCATGTCCCGGGACCAGGCCGAGGCCGCGATCGACCGGGTCACGCAGGCCGCCGCCGAGGAGGGGCTGGACTTCCACCTCGACGTGTCGCTGCGCTCGAACACCTTCGACGCGCACCGGGTGATCCACCTGGCCGCCGCGCGCGGGCTGCAGGGCGCCGTCAAGGAGCGCCTGATGCGCGCCTACTTCTCCGAGGGCGAGCCGGTCGGCGACCCGGACACCCTGGTCCGGCTCGCCCCCGAGGCCGGCCTGGACGCGACCGAGGTCGCGACGGTGCTCGCGGGCGACGAGCACGCCGACGCGGTCCGCGCCGACGAGACCGAGGCCCGGGCGCTGGGCATCACCGGCGTGCCGTTCTTCGTCGTCGACCGGAGGTACGGCGTGTCGGGCGCCCAGCCGGCCGACCAGCTCCTCGCGGTGCTCGAGCGGGCCTGGTCCGAGCGGTCGCCGCTCACGCTCGTGGGATCCGCGCAGGCGGGTACCGACCCGGACGGCACGGCGTGCGGCCCCGACGGCTGCCCCGTCTGACCGCGCCCCGCGGCACACCGAAAACGCCCGACGCCCGACACCGACACAGGAGCACCATGACCGGCACGGCGACCCTCCCGGACGACGTACGCGACCTGCTGGCGAAGCCGAACCCGGCCGTCATCACCACCCTGGGCAAGGACGGGCGGCCGGTGTCCGTGGCCACCTGGTACCTCCTCGACGGCGACCGGATCCTGGTGAACATGGACGAGGGCCGCAAGCGGCTGCAGCACCTGCGCCGCGACCCGCGGGTCTCCCTGACCGCGCTCGACGAGGCCGGCTGGTACACCCACGTCAGCCTCCAGGGCCGCGTCGTGGAGCTCGCCGACGACCCCGACCTCGAGGGCATCGACCGGCTGGCGCGGCACTACACCGGGGCGCCGTACCGCACCCGGGACCGCGGCCGGGTGAACGCCTGGATCGAGATCGACACCTGGCACGGCTGGGGCCACGCCGCCCGCTGAGCCAGCCCGAGCCAGGGCCGAGCCCGGCCCGGGACTGTCGGTGGGTCCTGCCACCATCGGGGAGTCGGGTCACGTAGGCTGAGCCACCTTCCCCATGAGGCTCGGCCGCGCGTGATCGCGGTCTTTGTCGTGGTGCGCGCACGAGCACAGAAAGGTGCAGATCTGCCCATGTCAGGCGGCTCCCCCGGAGGTGCGGACGGGTTCGTCCACCTGCACGTGCACACCGAGTACTCCATGCTCGACGGTGCCTCGCTGCTCGACGGGCTGTTCTCGCGGGTCGCCGACCTGGGGATGCCGGCGGTGGCGATGACCGACCACGGCAACCTGCACGGCGCCTTCGACTTCTACTCGAAGGCGGCGCGGCACGGGGTCAAGCCGATCATCGGCCTCGAGGCCTACATCACCCCCGAGACCTCGCGCTTCGAGCGCCGGCGGGTCCGCTGGGGCAAGGGCGACGCGGCCGAGGAGGGCGGCGACGACGTCGCGGGCGGCGGCGCGTACACCCACATGACGATGTGGGCCGAGTCCACCGAGGGCATGCACAACCTCTTCCGGCTCTCGTCCCGGTCCAGCCTCGAGGGCTACTTCTACAAGCCGCGCATGGACAAGGAGATCCTGCAGGAGCACAGCAAGGGGCTGATCGTCAGCACCGGGTGCCCCAGCGGTGCGATCCAGACCCGGCTCCGGCTCGGGCAGTGGGACGAGGCCGTCCGCGAGGCCGGCGAGCTCCAGGACATCTTCGGCCGGGACAACGTCTTCCTCGAGCTGATGGACCACGGCATCTCGATCGAGAAGCGGGTGCGCGACGACCTGCTCCGGCTCGGCCGCGAGCTCGACATCCCGCCGCTGGCCACGAACGACTCGCACTACAACAACCCCGAGGACGCCAACGCCCACGACGCGCTGATCTGCGTCGCCTCCGGCAAGCGGCTCTCCGACACCAAGCGGTTGAAGTTCGACGGCGGCGGCTACTACCTCAAGTCCGCCGCCGAGATGCGCGAGCTCTGGGCCGTGCAGCACGGCATGCCCGAGGCCTGCGACAACACCCTCGCGATCGCCGAGCGGTGCCAGGTCGAGTTCGTCGAGTCCACCGGCGGCTACATGGCCCGGGCGGAGATCCCGTCCGGCGAGACCGAGGAGACCTGGTTCCGCAAGGAGGTGTGGCGCGGCATCGAGTCGCGCTACCCCGGTGACCGGCTGACCCAGGAGGTCAAGGACCGCGTCGAGATGGAGCTCGCGGTCATCTCGCAGAAGGGCTACTGCGGCTACTACCTCGTGGTCGCCGACTTCATCCAGTGGTCCAAGCGCAACGGCATCCGCGTCGGCCCGGGCCGTGGCTCCGGTGCGGGCTCGATCGCGGCGTACGCCCTGCGGATCACGGACCTGTGCCCCCTCGAGCACGGCCTGTTCTTCGAGCGGTTCCTCAACCCCGAGCGCCCGTCGATGCCCGACTTCGACATCGACTTCGACGACCACCGGCGCGGCGAGGTGATCGCCTACGTCACGCAGAAGTACGGCGCCGACCGGGTCGCGCAGATCGCCACCTTCGGCCGGCTCAAGTCCAAGGCGGCGATCAAGGACGCGGCCCGGGTGCTCGACCACGGCTTCGCGATCTCCGACCGGATCACCAAGGCGCTGCCGCCCGACGTGATGGGCAAGGGCGTCCCGCTCAACGCGATCTTCGACCGCGAGCACAAGCGCTACGCCGAGGGCGGCGAGTTCCGCGCGCTGCACGAGGCCGAGGTCGACGTCCGCACCATCTACGAGACCGCGCTCGGCCTCGAGGGCCAGATCCGCAACTGGGGCGTGCACGCAGCCGGCGTCATCATGTCCAGCGAGCCGCTGATCGACATCGTCCCGATCATGGCCCGCCCGCAGGACGGCGCGATCATCACCCAGTTCGACTACCCGATGTGCGAGTCGCTCGGGCTGGTCAAGATGGACTTCCTGGGCCTGAGCAACCTGCACACCCTCGAGGACGCCCTCGAGAACATCAAGGCCAACCGGGGCGAGGACGTCGTCCTCGAGGACGTGCCCTTCGAGGACCGCGCCACCTACGAGCTGATGGGGCGCGGCGACACGCTCGGCGTCTTCCAGCTCGACGGTGGCGGCATGCGCGCGCTGCTCCGCTCCCTGCGGCCCGACCAGTTCGCCGACATCACCGCGGTCAGCGCCCTCTACCGCCCCGGCCCCATGGGCGCGGACTCCCACAACAAGTACGCCCGCCGCAAGAACGGCCGCGAGGCGATCGAGCCGATCCACCCCGCGCTCGCCGAGGCGCTCGAGCCGGTCCTGGGGGAGACCTACGGCCTGATCGTCTACCAGGAGCAGGTCATGGCGATCGCCCAGGTGCTGGCGGGCTTCACGCTCGGCGCCGCGGACAACCTGCGCCGGGCCATGGGCAAGAAGAAGAAGGAGGAGCTCGACAAGCAGTACGCCGGCTTCCAGGCCGGCATGCTCGAGCGGGGCTTCCCCCAGGACGCCATCGACACGCTCTGGGCGATCCTGCTGCCGTTCTCCGACTACGCCTTCAACAAGTCGCACTCCGCGGCCTACGGCGTCATCACCTACTGGACCGCCTACCTCAAGGCCAACTACCCGGCCGAGTACATGGCCGCGCTCCTGACGTCCGTCAAGGACGACAAGGACAAGATGGCGATCTACCTCAACGAGTGCCGCCGGATGAAGATCCAGGTGCTGCCGCCCGACGTCAACGAGTCGGCGAGCAACTTCACCCCGGTCGGCCGCGACATCAGGTTCGGCCTGACCGCGATCCGCAACGTCGGCCAGAACGTCGTGGAGGGCATCGTCAGCGCCCGGGAGGCGCAGGGCCGGTTCACCGACTTCAACGACTTCCTGTCCAAGGTCCCCGCCCACGTGTGCAACAAGCGGGTGATCGAGTCGCTGGTCAAGGCCGGCGCCTTCGACGACATGAAGCACCGCCGCAGGGCCCTGGTCGCGGTGCACGAGTCGGCCGTCGACCAGTACGTCGACATCAAGCGCAACGAGGCGATCGGGCAGGACTCGCTCTTCGGCGGGCTCGACGACGAGGCCGGCTTCGGGGTCTCGGTGGCGATCCCCGACATCGACGAGTGGGACAAGATGACCCTGCTCGGGCACGAGCGGGAGATGCTCGGCCTCTACGTCTCCGACCACCCGCTGCTCGGCCTGGAGCACGTCCTCTCGAACGGCAGCGACTGCACCATCGGCCAGCTGCTGCTGGACGAGGACCGTGCCGACGGGTCGACGGTCACCGTCTCCGGCCTGCTCACCTCGGTGCAGCGCAAGATCACCAAGCGCGGCGACCCGTGGGCGATGGTCACGCTCGAGGACCTCGAGGGCGCCATCGACGTGCTGCTGTTCCCCAGCGCCTACCAGCTGGCCAGCACCCTGCTCACCGAGGACGCGATCGTCACCGTCAAGGGCCGGCTGTCCCGCTCCAAGGACCAGCCCGAGCTGCACGGGCAGGAGGTCAGCGTCCCGGACCTCGCCGACGGACCCTCCGGCCCGGTCGTGATCACGATGCCCTCGACCCGGTGCACGATGCCGGTGGTCGAGCAGCTCAAGGACGTCCTGGGGACGCACCCCGGGGTGACCGAAGTACGGTTGCGCTTGATGACGAAGACCTCGACCACCGTGATGAAGCTCGACGACCGCCTGCGGGTCGCGGCGAGCCCGGCCCTGTTCGCCGACCTCAAGGCGCTGCTCGGGCCGCACTGCCTGGCCGGCTGATGACCGAGCCCGCTCCGGCTGCGGTGTCCGCAGCTCCGCAGCCGTCCCCCCAGGACGCGCCGCGCCGCCCGCGTCCCGGCGGGGCGCGCGGTGACGCGGTCGTCGTGCTCGGCGTGCTGCTGGTCCTCGGCCTGCTCGGCGGGGTGCTCTGGTGGCTCCTGGTCGACCCGGCCGCCTACACCAAGACCCGCACCGGCGGGGTGATGAGCGAGGCCGACCTGAGCCGCCAGTTCGCCGCCGACGGCGTGTACGCCGTGATCGCCGCCGTCGCCGGCCTGGTCACCGGGCTGGTGATGACCTGGTGGCGCTCCCGCGACCCGCTGCTCACCAGCGTGCTCCTGGTCGTGGGGGCGGTGCTGGCCGCCGCGGTGATGGCGCTGACCGGTCACCTGCTGGGCCCCGGGGACCCCGGGGCCGCGTTGGGCGCCGCCAAGGTGGGGGGACGGGTGCCGATCCCGCTCAAGGTGGACGCGTTCACGGTCTACCTGGTCTGGCCGGTCGCGGTGCTGGCCGGCGCCCTGGTCGTGCTGCTGAACTCCACCGGCCCGACCACCTCCGAAGCGACCCGCGGGACCCGCACGCCCGGCTAGGCTGCGCCCCACGTCGCGGCCACCCGGTCGCCGTCACCGGGGGAGCAGCACATGAGCACGCACGGACCCGTCGAGCCGGAGTACCTCGGAGCCGGTGTGCCGCCGCAGCCCGACCCCGCCGGCTCCGGCCCCACCGGCTCCGGCCCCGGCAGGTCGGGCTCGGGTCGGCGACGCCGGTCCGGCCTGGTCGCCGCCGCGGCGGCCGCCGTCGTGGTGGCCGTCGGTGCCGGTGCCTACGGCGTCGTCCAGCTCCTCGCCGGGGGCAGCTCCCCGGCCACCGCCGTCCCTGCGGACGCCGTCGCCTACGTCAGCCTCGACCTGGACCCCAGCGCGGCCCAGAAGATCGAGGCGTTCAGGATCCTCCGCAAGTTCCCGGCCGCCAGGAAGCAGCTCGGCAGCCGCGACGACATCCGCCGGGCGGTATTCGAGGAGATCCGCACGGCCGACGGCTGCGCGAGGCTCGACTACGCGCGTGACGTCGAGCCCTGGATCGGCGACCGGGTCGCCCTGGCCGCCGTACCCGACAGCCGGCACGGTGCCGCGCCGCTGGTGGTCCTGCAGGTCACCGACCAGGAGAAGGCGCGGGCCGGTGCGCGGGCCGTCGAGGCCTGCGGCTCGGACGCCACCGACCAGGAGCCGCACCGGACCGGGATCTCCTTCGTCGGGGACTACATGCTGCTCGCGGAGACCCAGCTGGAGGCCGACGCGTTCGCGAAGGACGCGGCGGCCGGCACGCTGGCGGACGCGGAGGACTTCACCGCTGCGCTCGGCCGCACCGGCGACCCGGGCATCGTGACGATGTACGTCTCCAAGGACGCACCGCGGGCGCTGGCGACCGCGGCCGCGCAGGACGGCTCGGGCGCGGGCGCCGACAACGCGACCCGGGACCGGGTCGACCAGGTCGCGAGGATGTTCCAGGACTTCCAGGGCGCGGCCGGCGTGGTCCGGTTCCGCGACGGGGCGGTCGAGGCCGAGGTCGCCGCGAAGGGACTGCCGGCCACGATGGGCGGCGCCGGCGGCCGGGGCCCCGACACCGGGACCCTCCCCGGCACCACGGCGGCGGCGCTCTCGGTCGCCTTCCGCCACGGCTGGCTGGAGGACTACCTGCGCCAGCTGAACGCGATGAGCGGCGCCGACAGCGGTGATGCAGGTGTCGACCAGATGCTGGCCGACGGCGAGCAGGAGACCGGGCTGCGGCTGCCCGAGGACATCGAGACCCTCTTCGGCGACGGGATCACCGTCTCCGTCGACGGCTCCGCGGACCTCAAGACGTTCACCGAGTCGCCCGACGCCACCCAGGTGCCGGTCGGGATCAGGATCCAGGGCGACCCCGACAAGATCGTGCCGATCATCGACCGGCTCAAGGAGGTCGCCGGCGCGGACGGGGACCTGGTCAGGGTCGCGACCGCGGACGGTCAGGTCGCGGTCGGCCTCAGCCAGGCGTACGTCGACCGGCTGCTCGAGCAGGGCGACCTCGGCAGCGTCGCCGCCTTCGAGGATGTCGTGCCCGAGGCGGACCGGGCGACCGGCTCGTTCTACGTGAACTTCGACGCCGGCAACGGGTGGGCCGAGCAGCTGGCCGACGTGGTCACCGGCGGCGACGCCATGGTCCGCTCGAACATCGCACCTCTCGACGCGCTCGGGGCCAGCGGCTGGACCGAGGGCGACGTCCAGCACGGGCTGCTGCGGCTGACCACCGACTGAGGCGGCGGGCCGGTCCGGGCGCCGGTTTCTTGTCGGGCAGGCGGGGCGAGCGATACCCTCGGGCAGGGTATTGCGTATCGCGAAATGAGTTGCTTCATGCGCAACAAGACTCACGGGGCGTTCCTGGCTGACATGCTGTCGTCGGCCCGCTACGAGGTGCTGCCCACGCCGTCCGTCGAGGACAAGGTGCTCGAGCACGTGCCGCTGGACCGGACCGTGACGGTGACCGCGTCGCCCGCCAAGGGGCTGGCGGTCACGCTGGACCTCACCGAGCGCCTCGCACGGCAGGGGTACACCGCCGTACCCCACCTCGCGGCGCGGATGGTCAGCGGCCGCACGGAGCTGGCCGAGATCGTCGACCGGATGCAGGCCGTCGGGGTCCGCACGGTGTTCGTGCCCGGCGGTGACGCGGACCCTCCGGCCGGTGACTACACCTCTGCCCTGGAGCTGCTCGAGGATCTGACCGCGCTGGGCCGGCCGTTCCCGGAGGTCGGCATCACCGGCTACCCGGAGTCGCACCCGACGATCAGCGACGACCTCACCGTGCAGTCGATGTGGGACAAGCGCCGGCACGCGACCCACGTGGTCAGCAACCTGAACTTCGACCCCGAGAACATCCGCACCTGGCTGGACCGGATGCGGGCCCGCGGGATCACCATGCCGGTGCTGCTCGGCATCCCGGGACCGATCGACCGGACCAAGCTGCTGTCTATGGCCACGAAGATCGGCGTGGGCGACTCCACCCGCTTCCTGGCCAAGCACAAGGGCACCATGGCCCGGCTCGCGGCGCCCGGCGGCTTCACCGGGGAGAAGTTCCTCGAGCGGTGCGCACCCGTCCTGGCCCGGCCGGGCTCGCTGGTCACCGGTCTGCACGTGTACACGTTCAACCAGGTCGCCGAGACCGAGGCCTGGCGCCGGGAGTACCTCGACCGGCTGATGGCGGTTCGTTAGGCCTACAGCGCCGCGAGCAGCCCCCGCACCGTCTCACGGGCGCCGTCGGTGATCTCGGGGCCGTGCGTGAACGCCGCCACCCGGTAGTCCAGCTCGCCGAGGCGGTGCGCGGTCTGCTTGGTCATCGCGAAGTCCGAGCACAGGAACGCCGGCGAGATGCGGGTGCGGCGCATGAACCGGAAGTTGAAGATCGCGTCCCCGGTCACCAGCACGCCGCTGTCCTCGAGCAGCAGGGAGACGTGCCCGGGGGAGTGTCCCGGCGTGTGCACCACCCGCACACCGCCCGGCAGCACGTCGCCGTCGGCGAGCGCGGGGCCCGGCTGGAACGGCTCCACCGTGCCGTCACCCATCCGGGCGAAGACCTTGCCCATCGTGGTGGAGGTGTCGTTCGCCCCGGTGATGCGGCCGGTGGTCGCCCAGCCGTGGTCGTCGGCGTGCACCAGCACGGGCGCACCGGTCTCGCGGCTCATCCGGGCCGCCCCGCCGGCGTGGTCGGGGTGCACGTGGGTGAGCACGATCCGGGTGACGTCGCGGGGGTGCTTGCCGATGGCGGCCAGCCCGGCGACGATCCGCGGCGGCGCCTTCTTCAGCCCGGTGTCGACGAGGGTGACGGACCCGTCGTCCTGCACCAGGGCGAACGAGTTGACCAGGTCCTTGCCGGTCGTGGGGATCCGCCAGACCCCCGGGGCGAGCTCGATGGCGGGCGTCTTCGACATGAGCCGAAGCCTAGGGCGTGAGCAGCTCCGCCAGGGCGCGTTCCAGCCCGCCGTGCCCCGTGTCGACCACCCGCAGCGGCAGGCCGACCCGGTCGGCGGCCCGCTGCGCCAGCGCCCGCAGCTCGTCGTCCGGGTCCTGGGCCAGCCACACCATCCGGGTGTAGTGCGCGAAGTAGTCGTCGCGCAGCTCCGGGTGCCGGTCGAGGCCGAGCTCGGCGACGACGGTGCGCTCGAACGAGCGGACCAGGAAGTCGGTGAGCACATAGGTGCCCGGCTCCGCCTCGAACATCGCCCGGACCCGGTCCGCGCCCCCGAACACGTCGTAGCAGTGCAGCCCGGCCAGCCGGGCCAGGCCGCGGCGCTCGCACACCTCGTCGAGCGCGCCGTAGGTCCCGCAGTCGGCGTAGCCCACGGCCACCCGGTCGTACCGGTCGGCCAGCTCCGCGGCCAGCCGGTCCACCTGGCCGGCGATCCGCTCCGGGCGGTTGTGCAGCAGCGGCGGCAGCGGGTGTACGTCGACCGCCCACCCGCGCGCGGCCACCACCGCGGCGCACGGGGCCGCGATCGCCCCGCAGGCGATCAGGGCGACGCGGCCGCTGCGGCCACGCGGGGAGGGCTCAGCCGGGGAAGGCGAGCAGCTCGATGAACCGGTCGTTGAAGTCGGCGCGGTCGGAGAGCTCGACATAGGTCACCTCCTCCAGCAGTGCCATGGCGCCGGCGCGCTCGCGCACGCTGAGCAGGCTCATCTTCGCGCCCTCGCCGGCGACGTTGCCGGCCGAGACGATCCTGAGCACCGGGATCTTGGGCACCAGGCCGATCCGCACCGCGGCCGCGGGGGAGAGGTAGCTGCCGAACGAGCCGGCCAGCAGCACCTGCTGCACGTCGGACTGCTCCAGGCCGAGCTCCTCGAGCAGCAGCGTCCAGCCGGTGGCGATCGCGCCCTTGGCGAACTGCAGCTCGCGGACGTCGCGCTGGGAGAGGTACACCGACTCCTCGGGAGGAGCGTCCGGGTGCGGCCGGTGCAGCACGAACACCCGCTCCTGGCCGATGGCGGTGAGCCGGTCGGCGGCGTACGGCGCGATCTCGCGGGCCCGCTCGTCGCTGACGAAGCGTCCCGAGTGGTCGAGCAGCCCGGCGCGGTGCAGCTCGGAGACCGCGTCGACGAGGCCCGACCCGCACAGGCCGAGCGGCTCGACGTCGCCGATGACTTGGAGCCGGACACCGCCCTCGACGTCCGGGTCGACCTTGACCACCTCGACCGCGCCATCCGCGGCACGCATCCCGCAGCGGATCGCGCCGCCCTCGAACGCCGGGCCCGCAGGCGCCGCGGTGGAGACGATCGTGTCGCCGTCGCTGAGCACGATCTCGCAGTTGGTGCCCACGTCGATGAACAGCCGGATGCGCTTGTCGCGGTCCATGCCGGTGGCCAGCATCCCGGAGACGATGTCGCCGCCGACGTACGCGCCCAGCGCGGGGAACACCACGGCCCGCGCCCGCGGGTGCAGCACCAGGCCGAGGTCGGAGGCGAGCAGGGAGGGCAGCGTGCTGCTGGACATGATGAACGGCGCCACGCCGAGCGGCTCCGGGTCGATGCCGAGCACCAGCGCGGTCATCGTGGCGTTGCCGGCGAGGGCTACCTCGTAGACGTCCTGCGGCTCGACCCCGGCCTCCTTGAGCACGTCCGCAGTGAGCTCGGCGAGCGTGTCCTGGGCGGCGTCGCGCAGCCGGTCCGCGGCCAGCGGGTCCATCATCGTGGCGCTGATGCGCGTGATCACGTCGCCGCCGAAGGGCTGCTGCTTGTTGAGCATCGACGCGACCGCCGCGGGCGTGCCGGTGGCGGTGTCGATCAGGGTGGCCACCACGGTGGTGGTGCCGAGGTCGAAGGCGATCGCGAACCGCCGGTCGGTGGTGTCGCCAGGCTCGACGTCGATCAGTGCCTCGTCGACGACGACCGCGGTCACCTTGTAGTCGGCCTGCCGGAGCACGCGCGGCAGCCGCCGCAGCACGTGCAGGTCCGGGGTGAGCTCGAGGTCGTCGATCGCGTCGCGGAGCCGCTGGAGGTCGGTGCGCTGGTCCGACAGGGTCGGCTCCTCCAGCTCGACGTACCGCTTCTGCAGCGCGGGCCGCAGGATCACCTGGCGCCCGACCCCGAGGGTCGCCGCCTTGGGGCGGGTGGTCAGCGGCGGGACCTCGACCTTCAGGTCCTGCGTCGCCTGCGCGAGGCAGGCGAGCCGCCAGCCGTCGGCCAGCTGCGCCGGGGTGAAGGAGCGCTGGTCGAGCCGGTGGACGGGCACCGACCCGTCGAGCACCTGGACCTTGCACTTCTTGCAGGTGCCGTGCCCGCCGCAGGTCGAGTCGATCGCGATGCCGTTCCAGCTCGCGGCGTCGAACACGCTGACGCCCGTCGGCACGCGCACGTCCCGGCCGGACGGGGAGAAGGCCAGCTGCACCCGGCCGGACCCGTCGTGCGGCGGGGAGGTCGGGCCGTCCGGCGGTTCGATGAGGCCTTCGCGCCGGAGCGCGTCGACCTGCACGTCGGGCGGCTGGTCCATGGGTGTCTCGCTCATCCGGTGGCGGCGGCCTGCTTCTTGCGGTGCGCGGCGATCCAGCTGCCACCCCACTCGTCGTGGCCTAGCAGCAGGTCGGCGGCCTTCACGGCGCCCACGATCTGCGGGCTGCGCGTGTCCATGATCGCGCTGGTGAGGCCGGCGGTCATCGCCATCGGCAGGAACGCTGCGCCGAGAGAGTGCCGGTCGGGCATGCCGAAGGAGACGTTGGACGCCCCGCACGTCATGTTCAGCCCGTGCACCTCGCGGATGCGGCGCATCGTCTCGAGCGTGGTGTTCACGACGGTGGTGTCGGCGCCGATCGGCATCGCGAGCGGGTCGATCACGATGTCCTGGACGGCGATGCCGTACTCCTGCGTCGCGACGTCCACGATGTGCTGCACGAGCTCGAGGCGGCGGTCCGCCTCCATCGGGATCTCCTCCGCGTCGTTGGGCAGCGCGATGACCGCCGCGTCGTACTTCTTGACCAGCGGGAGGATCGCCGCCATCCGGTCGTCCTCGGCCGTGACCGAGTTGACCAGCGCCCGTCCGTCGTACGCCGCGAGGCCGGCCTCGAGCGCCTCGACGACCGAGGAGTCGATGCAGATCGGCTTGTCGGTCAGGCCCTGCACCATGCGGACCGCCGTGGCCAGCAGCTCGGGCTCGTCGGTCATCGGCACGCCCATGTTGACGTCGAGCACGTGGGCGCCGCCCTCGACCTGGGCGACCACGTCGCGCTCGATCGCGGACAGGTCCCCGGCGCGCAGCTGCTCCTGGAAGATCCGGCGTCCGGTCGGGTTGATCCGCTCGCCGACCAGGCAGAAGGGCCGATGGTGGCCGATGACCACCTCGGTGCCGGTGCCCCGCAGGGTCGTCTCGAGCATCATGCGCTGACCAGGCTCCGGCGCTTCTGCAGCAGGTCCTTGGCCCGCTTCACCGTCGCCGAGGCGTCCGGCGCGTAGCCGTCGGCACCGACCGCGTCGGCGTACTCCTGGGTGACCGGGGCGCCGCCGACCATCACGATGACCTGGTCGCGCAGGCCAGCCTTCTCCAGCGCGTTCAGGTTGGCCTTGAACATCGGCATGGTCGTGGTCAGGAACGCCGAGAAGCCGACGATGTCGGGCTGGTGCTCCTGGATCTTCTCCACGAACTTCTCCGGCGCGACCTGGACGCCGAGGTCGATCACCTCGAAGCCGGCGCCCTCGAGCATGATGTTCACGAGGTTCTTGCCGATGTCGTGGACGTCGCCCTTGACGGTCCCCATCAGGAACTTGCCGATCGTCTGCACGCCGGTGTCGGCGAGCAGCGGTCGCAGCACCTCCATCGCGCCGGCCATCGCGCGCCCGGCGATCAGCATCTCGGGCACGAAGAAGTCGCCGCGCTCGAAGCGGGCGCCGACCTCCTCGAGCGAGGGGATGAGCGCGTCGAAGAGCAGCGACTGCGGCTCCATGCCCTGTTCGAGCGCCTGCCTGGTGAGGTCGAGCACCTCCGGTGCGTTACCGGTCAGCGTCTCGTCGTAGAGCCGCTGGAGGATCTCCTCCGGTGACAGGGTCATGCCACGCCCTCCTTCGAGCGATCTGAGCCGGGGCGGGTCCGGCGACGGAGCAGGGCCGACAGCACGTCGGCCTGCTCGATGAGGAGCCGACCGATGTGGTCGACCCGGTCCTGGAGCCGGGCGGTGGGCCCGGAGACGCCGAGGGCGGCGAACACGCCGTCCCTGCCCTCGACGGGCGCGGCGATGGCGGAGAGCCCGGTCTCGAGCTCGTCGACGGTGGTGGCGAACCGCTGCCGGCGCACGGCGGACAGCTCCGCCGCCAGCGCGTCGCGGGTGGTGATCGTCTGCGCGGTGCGGCGCTCGATCCGACCGGCGGGCAGGGGCAGGCAGCCGTAGGCGTAGAGCACCTTGCCCAGCGAGGAGCAGTGCGGCGGGACGTCGACGAGGTTCCAGTCGCGGGCCGAGAGCAGGTAGGTCGACTCGACCTGCGCGATGTGCACGACGTCGTCGCCGCGCGGGACCCCCAGGTGCACGGTCTCCCCGGTCTCCTCGCCGACCGTCTCCAGCACCGGGCGGGCGAGCCGGGCGATCTGCGGCCACGGGTCGTGCACCGCGGCGTGCAGCGCGAACAGCGGCCCCGCGACGTACCCGCCGCCCGGGTCGCGCTCGACCAGCTCGGTGCGCTCGAGCGCGGCCAGCAGGCGGGAGGTCGTGGAGCGGGCCAGGCCGGTCTCCTCGCTGAGCTCGGTGAAGCTCACCGGACCGTCGGCGCGCACGACGAGGTCGACGAGTGCGGCGGCGCGGTCGACCGCCTGGGTGCCCGCCGGGGCGCTCGTGCTCATCGCGACCTCGTGTTACACGCGTGTTTCATGATGTGGAACCGACTCCCACATGATGAGGCTAGGATGCCGGAGAGCGTCGGTCAAGCAGAATCACCCGTGTCATCGAGCTGGAGGAAGCCCCATGTTTCGCAACACCATGCCGCGGTACGAGATCCTCTCCGAGGACGCGATGGCCAAGCTCGACGCCGGCTGGCGCCGCCTGGTCACCGAGATCGGGGTGGAGTTCGACAGCGAGCGCGCGCTCGCGCTGTTCCGCGAGGCCGGCCAGAAGGTCGAGGACCAGACCGTGTTCCTCGACCCCGAGTGGGTGCTCGAGCAGGTCGCCAAGGCGCCGCGCGAGTTCGACGTCCAGGCCCGCAACCCCGAGCACAACATCCACATCGGGGGCGACTCGATGGCGTTCGGCGCGGTCTACGGCCCGCCGTTCGTGCGTGAGGGTGACGTCCGCCGCGACGCGACGATGGACGACTTCGAGCGGTTCACCAAGCTGGCCCAGGTCTTCCCGGTGCTCGACTCGGCCGGCGGCGTGATCTGCGAGCCCAACGACACCCCGCTCGACTCGCGGCACCTCGACATGACCTACGCGCTGCAGACGCTGACCGACAAGGTCTACATGGGCAACGTGGTGTCCGGGGTGAACGCCCGCGACACCATCGCGATGGGGGAGATCCTCTTCGGCGGCCGCGAGACGATCGAGCAGACGCCGGTGTCGATCTCGCTGATCAACTGCAACTCGCCGCTGCACTGGGACGGGCGGATGCTCGAGTCGCTGTTCGAGTACACCCTGGCCGGTCAGCCGTGCGTGGTCACGCCGTTCATCCTGATGGGCGCGATGTCCCCGGTGACCATCCCGGCGGCGCTCGTCCAGCAGATGGCGGAGGCGCTGTCCGGGATCGCGCTCACCCAGCTGATCCGGCCGGGCGCGCCGGTGATCTTCGGGTCGTTCCTGTCCAACATCGACATGCAGTCGGGCTCGCCGACCTTCGGCACCCCCGAGTCGGGCATCGGGCTGCTCTGCACCGGCCAGATCGCCCGGCACTTCGGCCTCCCGTTCCGCTCCGGCGGCGGCCTCACGTCCTCGCAGGTGGCGGACGCCCAGGCCGGCTACGAGGCGCTGATGACGCTGCTGCCGACCTTCCTGGCCGGCACGAACTGGGTCATGCACTCCGCCGGCTGGCTCGAGGGCGGCCTGGTCGCCGGCTTCGAGAAGTTCATCGTCGACGTCGAGCTCGTGCAGATGCTCCAGGCCGAGTTCACCCCGCTGGAGATCGACGAGGACTCGCTCGCCTTCGGCGCCCACCAGGAGGTCGGCCACGGCGGCCACTTCCTCGGCGCCATGCACACGATGGAGCGCTTCCGCACCTGCTTCTACCGGCCGATGCTCTCCTCGTCGGACAACTACGAGCGCTGGGTCCGCCTCGGCGGCAACGACACCAACGCCCGCGCGACGAAGATCTACCAGCAGAAGCTCGAGGAGTACGTCGCCCCGCCGCTCGACGACGCCGTCCGCCAGGAGCTGCAGGAGTACGTCGTGCGGCGCCGGCGCGAGCTCGGCGACTGAGCTGCGGCGCCCGCCCGACCCCTACCGGAACACCACCGTCTTCGACCCGTTCAGCAGCACGCGGGACTCGGCGTGCCAGCGCACGGCACGAGACAGCACCTGGCTCTCCACGTCGCGGCCGGCGGCGGCGAGCTCGGCGGCGTCGAAGCGGTGGTCGACGCGGATCACGTCCTGCTCGATGATCGGGCCCTCGTCGAGGTCGCCGGTCACGTAGTGCGCGGTCGCGCCGACCAGCTTCACGCCGCGGTCGAACGCCTGGTGGTAGGGGCGGGCGCCCTTGAAGCTCGGCAGGAACGAGTGGTGGATGTTGATCGCCTTGCCGGCCAGCCGGCGGCAGGTGTCGTCGGAGAGCACCTGCATGTAGCGGGCCAGCACGACTAGGTCGACGCCCTCGCGGTCGACGAGCTCGAGCAGCCGCTTCTCCGCCTCGGCCTTGGTGTCCGCGGTGACCGGGACGTGGTGGTACGGCACGCCGTACGACGCCACCAGCCGCTCGCAGTCGGGGTGGTTGGAGACCACGCCCACCACGTCGACCTGGAGCGAGCCGTTGCTCCACCGGAACAGCAGGTCGTTGAGGCAGTGGCTGAACCTCGACACCAGGATCAGCGTCTTGTACGGCGCGCCCGCGTCCCAGAGCTCCCACGTCATGCCCCACCGCTCGGCCACCGGCGCGAACGCGCTGCGCAGCCGCTCCAGCGTCTCGGCGTCCGCGCCCCCGACGGCGAACCGCACCCGCATGAAGAACCGGTCCTCGGCGAGGTCGTCGAACTGCTGGCTCTCCAGGATGTTGCCGCGCTGCTCCACCAGCAGGCCGCTCACCGCGTGCACGATGCCGGCGCGGTCCGGGCAGGTGAGGGTCAGCACGTAGGTCGGGTCCGTCGGGTCCGTCATGGCGCCGTTGTACTCGGCGCCGAATCGCGCCGTCAACGTTGCGTCAACAGAAACTCGTTCTGTGATACGCAACAGAGGTGCGCTACGGTCGGCTCATGGCGAACGGCACGAGCGAGGCGCCCGCCTCCGTCCAGTCGGTCGACCGCGCGCTGACCATCCTGGGCATCCTGGCCCGCCTCGGCGAGGCCGGCGTCACCGAGATCGCCGCCGAGCTCGGGGTGCACAAGAGCACCGCGTTCCGGCTGGTCGCCACGCTGGAGTCCCATGGCATGGTCGAGCAGAACGAGGACCGGGGCAAGTACCGCCTCGGCGTCGGCGTGCTCCGGCTGGCCGGGGCCACCACCGCCCGGCTCGACGTGGTCCAGGAGGCCCGGCCGATCTGCCGCAAGCTCGCGGCTGACTCGGGGGAGACCGTGAACATCGCCGTGCTGTCGGACCGCTCGGCGCTCTACCTCGACCAGGTGGCCGGCCAGTCGGCGCTCCAGTCGCACAACTGGGTCGGCCAGCACATCCCGCTGCACGCCACCTCCAACGGCAAGGTGCTGCTGTCCGGGCTCAGCTCGGACGAGGTGGACAACCGGCTCCCGAAGCTGCCGTCCTACACCTCCGACACCGTCACCTCCCGGGCCCGGCTGCGCCGCGAGCTCACCGAGGTCCGCGACCAGGGCTACGCGGTCGCCGTCGACGAGCTCGAGGTCGGGCTGACCGCCATCGCCGCGCCGATCCGCAACGCCCACGGCGACGTGATCGCCTCGCTGAGCGTCTCCGGTCCGACCTTCCGGCTGGGGGAGCCACGGGTCAAGGAGCTGGTCCCGGTCGTGCAGGACGCCGCGGACGAGGTGTCGCGGCGTTTGGGTTACGGAACCTCCTGAATGCTTGACGGCGCCCCGGGGACCCGTAATCCTGTTGCGTGACGCACATCGTGTTGCGACATACGCAACCGATGCCGGAGATGATCGGAAGCCAGCACGGTGCCGCAGCTCTACATCGGGGGGCGATGGGAGAGCGCTCGCGAAGGTGAGCGCCGCGAGATCCGCTGCCCGGCCGACGGGAGCCTCGTCGCGGAGATCGACGAGGCGGGCCCGCGGGACACCGAGGCGGCGATCGCGGCCGCGCGCGCAGCGTTCGACGAGGGCACTTGGCCCGGCACGTCCGCCCTCGAGCGCGGCCGGCTGCTGCACCGGGTCGCGGACCTCCTCGAGCGGGACAAGGACGCCGTGGCCCGCGCCGAGTCGCTCGACACCGGCAAGCGGCTCGTCGAGAGCGAGTACGACGTCGACGACGTGGTCGGGGTCTTCCGCCACTACGGCAACGCCGCGGCCCAGGACGCCGGACGCGTCGTGGAGACCGGCCGCTCCGACGTGGTCAGCAAGGTCGTGCACGAGCCGGTCGGCGTCTGCGGCCTGATCACGCCGTGGAACTACCCGCTGCTGCAGACCGCGTGGAAGGTTGCGCCCTGCCTGGCCGCCGGCAACACCTTCGTGCTCAAGCCCAGCGAGCTCACCCCGCACACCGCGATCCACCTGGTGCGGCTCCTCGAGGAGCTGGGGCTGCCGGCCGGGGTGGCCAACCTGGTGCTCGGTGCCGGGCCGCGCGCCGGCGCGCTGCTCAGCGAGGACCCGCGCGTCGACCTGGTCTCCTTCACCGGCGGCCTGGAGACCGGCCGGCGGATCATGGCCAGCGCCGCGCCGACGGTGAAGAAGGTCGCCCTCGAGCTGGGCGGCAAGAACCCGAACATCGTGTTCGCGGACGCCGACCTCGAGACCGCGCTCGACTTCGCGCTGACTGCGGTGTTCCTGCACTCGGGCCAGGTCTGCTCGGCCGGTGCCCGGCTGCTCGTCGAGGAGTCGATCCACGACGGCTTCGTCGAGGAGATCGTCCGGCGGGCCGAGACCATCCGGCTCGGCGGTCCCTTCGACGAGCGGGCCGAGACCGGGCCGCTGATCTCCGCCCAGCACCGCGCCAAGGTGGAGGCGTACGTCGAGCGGGGCCTCACCGAGGGCGCGAAGCTGCGCTGCGGCGGCCGGCGTCCCGACGACCCGGCCCTGGCCGACGGCTTCTACTACCTGCCGACCCTGCTCGACGGCTGCGACACCTCGATGTCGGTGGCCCAGGACGAGTCCTTCGGCCCGGTGCTGACCGTCGAGACGTTCCGCGACGAGGACGACGCCGTACGCATCGCCAACGACAGCATCTACGGGCTCGCGGGCGGTCTCTGGACCCAGAACGCCGGCCGGGCCGAGCGGGTCGCGGCCCGGCTGCGGATGGGCACGGTCTGGATCAACGACTACCACCCCTACGTGCCGCAGGCGGAGTGGGGCGGCTACAAGCAGTCCGGCATCGGGCGCGAGCTCGGCGACGCGGGTCTCGACGAGTACCGCGAGACCAAGCACGTCTGGCACAACATCCGGCCGGAGCCTCAACACTGGTTCGCGGGAGAGTGACCATGCGCACCTGGGACTTCGTGATCGTCGGTGGCGGTTCCGCAGGGTGCGCGCTCGCCAACCGGCTCAGTGCCGACCCGGGTACGTCGGTCCTGGTGCTCGAGGCCGGACGGTCCGACTTCCGGATCGACCCGTTCATCCACATGCCGGCCGCGCTGCCGTACCCCATCGGCAACCGGCTCTACGACTGGAAGTACGAGTCGGAGCCCGAGCCGTTCATGGACGGCCGCAAGGTCTACCACGCGCGCGGCAAAGTGCTCGGCGGCAGCAGCAGCATCAACGGGATGATCTTCCAGCGCGGCAACCCGCTCGACTACGAGCGCTGGGCGGCCGACTCCGGCATGGAGCAGTGGGACTACGCGCACTGCCTGCCGTACTTCAAGCGGATGGAGACCTGCCTGGCCGGCGCCGACGCCTGGCGGGGCGGCAGCGGCCCCCTCGTCCTCGAGCGGGGTCCCGCGACCAGC
>Ga0308174_10000353_pt1 | contig 19201 bp, 16 predicted proteins | sample PhyPR2_FD_203894 | JGI IMG/M metagenome (GOLD analysis project Ga0308174, IMG submission 203894) | Soil microbial communities from UC Gill Tract Community Farm, Albany, California, United States - DLSLS.P.R2 | ecosystem: Environmental > Terrestrial > Soil > Agricultural land | place: USA... | reverse complement strand
CCCCGTCGTCGCGCGCGGCCCGCTGAGAGGGGCATCCGCATGCAGATCCTGACCGTGCGCGGGGTGCTCCCCGAGCATCGCTACGCGCAGCAGCAGATCACCGACGCGTACGCCTCGGTGATCGCCCGGGGCGGCCTCGACGAGCAGCTGCTGCGACGTCTCCACGGCAACGCCGGGGTGCGCTCCCGGCACCTCGCGCTGCCCCTGGAGGAGTACGCCGACCTCGGCGACTTCGGCGCGTCGAACGACCGGTTCATCGAGGCCGCCGTCGAGCTCGGTGCGCTGGCCCTGGCCGAGTCCCTGAAGGCGGCCGGCCTCACCCCCGGCGACGTGGACGTGCTGCTGGTCAGCACGGTCACCGGGCTCGCCGTACCCTCCCTGGACGCGCGGATCGCCGGCGTGCTCGGGCTGCGACCCGACGTGAAGCGGGTGCCGCTGGTAGGGCTCGGCTGCGTCGCCGGCGCCGCCGGGGTCGCGCGGCTCAACGACTACCTGGTCGGGCACCCCCACGAGGTGGGCGCGCTGGTGACCGCCGAGATCTGCTCGCTGACGGTGCAGCGGGACGACGTCAGCGTGCCCAACCTGGTCGCGAGCGGTCTGTTCGGCGACGGGGCCGCCGCGGTGGTCGCGGCCGGCGCGGAGCGGGACCTCGACCGGCCCGGCCCGGTGCGGGTGCTGGACTCGCGCAGCCACCTCTACCCCGACTCCGAGCGGACCATGGGCTGGGACGTCACCTCGACCGGGCTCCGGATCGTCCTGGACGCGCACGTGCCGGACCTCGTGCGCGCGTACCTCGGTGCCGACGTCGACGGGCTCCTCGGTGACCACGGGCTGACCCGGGCCGACATCGGCTGGTGGGTCTGCCACCCCGGAGGGCCCAAGGTGCTCGAGGCGATCGAGGACGCGCTCGGGCTCCCCCGGGAGGCGGTGTCGCTCACCTGGGACTCGCTCTCCCGTATCGGCAACCTGTCGTCCGCCTCGGTGCTGCACGTCCTCGAGGACACCCTGCGGGACCGCCCACCTGCCGCGGGCTCCCACGGGATGCTGATGGCCATGGGTCCGGGGTTCTGCGCCGAGCTGGTGCTGCTGCAGGCGCCCCGATGAGCCTGGTGACCTCGCTCGCGTTCTTCACCGCGCTCGTGCTGCTCGTCGCGGTCGAACGGCTCGCGGAGCTCGTGATCTCCCGGCGCAACGCGGCCTGGAGCCTGGCCCGGGGCGGCCGGGAGACCGGCGGCGCGCACTACGTCGCGATGGTCGTGCTGCACACCGGGCTGCTGGTCGGCTGCCTGGTGGAGGCCTTCGCCCGTCGGCCGGACGTGTCACCCGCCCTGGCGGCGGTGATGCTGGTCCTCGTGCTCGGGTCCCAGGCGCTGCGCTGGTGGTGCATCGCGACGCTCGGCCGGCGCTGGAACACCCGGGTCATCGTGGTGCCGGACCTGCCGCTGGTGCGGTCGGGCCCGTACCGCTTCCTGCGGCACCCGAACTACGTGGCGGTGGTGGTGGAGGGGCTGGCGCTCCCGCTGGTGCACGCCTGCTGGGTCACCGCCCTGGTCTTCACGGTGGCGAACGCGTTCGTGCTCACGGTGCGGCTGCGGGTGGAGAACGCCGCGCTCGCGACGGTCCGGGAGGCCTGATGCGCGACCTCGTGGTGGCCGGCGGCGGGCCGATCGGGCTGGCCACGGCCCTCCTCGCCGCCCGGGCCGGTCTCGACGTCGAGGTGCGCGAGCCCCGGCGCGGGGTGATCGACAAGGCCTGCGGCGAGGGGCTGATGCCCGCGGCGCTGGCGGGGCTGCACGACCTCGGGGTCCGGCCCGAGGGGCACCGCATCGACGGGATCCGGTACGTCGACCCGGCCCACTCGGTCGACGCGAGGTTCCGGTCCGGTCCGGGTCGAGGGGTGGCCCGGACCGCCCTGCACGCGGCGCTGCTCGACACCGTCGCGACGGTCGGGGTCCCCGTGGTGCACCGGGCCGTGGCCACGGTCACCGACCGCGGCGGGCACGTCGAGGTCGACGGCACGCCGGCCCGGCACCTGGTCGCCGCGGACGGTCTGCACTCGACGGTCCGCCGGCTGGTGGGCCTCGAGGCGACGGTCCGGTCCCGGCGACGGTTCGGGCTGCGCTGCCACCTGGCCACGGCGCCCTGGGCGACGTACGTCGAGGTGCACTGGTCGCCCGCCGGCGAGGCCTACGTGACGCCGGTCGCCCCCGACCGGGTCGGGCTCGCGGTGCTCACCGACCGCCGCCAGCCGCTGGCCGAGCTGCTGGCCGCCTTCCCCACCCTGGCTCCCCGGCTGCCGGACGTCGTCCCCACCCCGACCCGCGGCGCCGGGCCGCTGCGGCAGCGGTCCACCGCCCGCGTGCGCGGGCGGGTGCTGCTCGTCGGCGACGCGGCCGGGTACGTCGACGCGCTGACCGGCGAGGGCATCGCCGTGGGACTCGCGCAGGCCCGGGCGGCGGTGGACGCGGTCCTGGCCGGTGACCCGAGCCGGTACGAACGGGCATGGCGCCGGGTCACGTGGCGGCACGACCTGCTCACGCACGGCCTGCTGGCGGCGTCGCGGCACCCGGCCCTGCGGCGGCGGATCGTGCCCGCCGCGGCCCGGCTGCCGCGGGTGTTCCAGGCTGCCGTGAACCAGCTGGCCGGACCGGTATGAGCGCCCCAGCGGGCGACCAGGGGCCCGACGCGGTGGGAGAGGAGCTGGTCGTGCTGCTCGACGAGCAGGGTCGGGCGGCGGGGACCGCGCCGAAGCGGACGGTGCACCACCGGTCGACCCCGCTGCACCTGGCGTTCTCGTGCTACGTGTTCGACGAGCGGGGCGCCCTGCTGGTCACCCGGCGCGCGCGGGGCAAGCCGACCTGGCCGGCAGTGTGGACCAACAGCGTGTGCGGGCACCCCGCCCCGGGCGAGCCGCCGGCCGACGCGGTGCGGCGCCGCGGCCTCGACGAGCTCGGCGTGCGGCTGGTCGACGTACGCCTCGTGCTGCCGACGTTCCGCTACCGCGCGCAGATGCCCGACGGGACCGTCGAGAACGAGATGTGCCCGGTGTTCACCGCCACGACCGCCGACCCGGTGCGGGCCGCACCCGCGGAGGTGGATGACTTCGCGTGGGTCGACTGGCCGGAGTTCCGCCGGTCCGTGCTGGACGGCCGGCGCGAGGTCAGCCCGTGGTGCGTCGAGCAGGTGCGGCTGCTCCCGGCGGACCCGCGCACGGCGGCACCGGCGAGCGGCGCGCTACCCCTCGCCGCGCGGTAGCTCAGCTCAGCTCAGGCGGGCTCGTCCGGCTCCAGGTGCGACGGGACGGCCGCCTCGGCGGCCCGGTCCGGCGTCTGCTCGGCCGGTGCCGGGGTGTGGCTGCCCATCCACATGGTCGCCAGCGAGGCGCCGGCCCCGAGACCGAGCGCGGCGAGCGACCAGCGGAACCCGGTCAGCTCGACGCCCAGCGCCGAGTCCAGCGAGATGTCGCCGGGCCGCTCCTCGGCAAGGCCGAGCAGCGCGGCGATGAGCACGAGGTTGTACTCGTACCCGCCCTGAGTGGCCCACGGCCCGCTGGACCAGTGCACCTTGCGGATCGCGGTGATCATCGTGCCGATCAGGCTGGCGCAGGCGAGCGGGGTGGCGAACCCGACGGTCAGCAGGGCGCCGCCCGCCGTCTCGGCCAGGCCGGCGGCCAGCGCGTTGCGCCGGGGCGGGTTCATGTCCAGCGACTTCATCATGCCGGCGGTGCCCTCCAGGCCGGGGCCGCCGAACCAGCCCATGAGCTTCTGCGTGCCGTGGCCGACGAAGAGTCCCCCGATCACCGTGCGCGCCACGAGTCGTCCGTAGTTCACGAGTCCTCCTCGGACATTGTGGACGGACCCGTTACCCGTGACGATCCCGCCTCATGTGCGGCGGGGGGCCTCCCGGCGCGCGGGTCCGCGCCCGGCCGACCTCCCCGCCGGTGCGGGGGCGCCAGAACCATCCGGCGCTTCGCGCCTCCCGCCGGACCCATCCACTGTCGCCCCCGCACCGTCGGTCCGGTCGTCCGGACGCTCCCTCAGGCGTCGGTCCGGGCCCCCCGACGCCCGCTCAGGCGTCGGCCGTGAGCATCAACCCCTCGCCGGACGGGTCGACGTCGACGACCACGTGCGAACCGTCGAGCACCTCCCCACCGAGCAGCAGCCGGGCCAGCGGGTCGCCGATGGCGGTCTGCACCAGCCGGCGCAGCGGCCGGGCGCCGTACGCGGGGTCGTAGCCCGTCTCGGCCAGCCAGCGGTGCGCGGTCTCGGTGACCTCGACGGTGATCCGGCGGACGGCGAGCCGCTTGGCGAGCTGGCCGATCTGCAGGTCGACGATGTGCGAGAGCTCGTCACGGGTGAGCGCGTCGAACAGCACGACCTCGTCGAGCCGGTTGAGGAACTCCGGCTTGAACGACTGACGGACGACCGCCAGCACCGACTCGCGCTTCTTCTCCTCGTCCAGCGTCGGGTCGACGAGGAACGTCGAGCCGAGGTTCGAGGTCAGGATCAGCACCGTGTTGCGGAAGTCGACGGTGCGGCCCTGGCCGTCGGTCAGCCGGCCGTCGTCGAGGACCTGGAGCAGGATGTTGAAGACCTCCGGGTGCGCCTTCTCGACCTCGTCGAGCAGCACCACGGAGTACGGGCGCCGGCGCACCGCCTCGGTGAGCTGGCCACCCTCCTCGTAGCCGACGTAGCCGGGCGGCGCACCGACCAGCCGCGACACCGAGTGCTTCTCGCTGTACTCGCTCATGTCGATGCGGACGATCGCCCGCTCGTCGTCGAACAGGAAGTCGGCCAGCGACTTGGCCAGCTCGGTCTTGCCGACGCCGGTGGGGCCGAGGAACAGGAACGAGCCGGTGGGCCGGTTCGGGTCGGAGATGCCGGCCCGGGAGCGGCGTACGGCGTCGGAGACCGCCTGCACCGCGGCCCGCTGACCGATCAGCCGCTCGCCGATCACGTCCTCCATCCGCAGCAGCTTGGCCGTCTCCCCCTCGAGCAGCCGGCCGGTCGGGATGCCGGTCCAGGCCTCGACCACGTCGGCGATCTCCTCGGGGCCGACCTCCTCGCGGACCATCGGGTCGGTCAGCGACTGCTCGGCCTCGGACGCCTGCTCGAGCTGCTTCTCCAGCGTCGGGATCCGGCCGTAGAGGATCTCGCTGGCACCGCCGAGGTCACCCTCGCGCTGCAGCCGGTCGGCCTGCATCCGCAGCTCGTCGATCTGCTTGCGGAGCTCGCCGACGCCCTCGAGCGCGGCCTTCTCGCGTGCCCAGCGGCTCTCCAGGGCCCGCAGCTCCTCCTCGCGGTCGGCGAGGTCGGCGCGCAGCCGCTCCAGCCGGTCGCGGGAGGCGGCGTCCTCCTCGCGATCGAGCGCGAGCTCCTCCATCTTCATCCGGTCCACGGCCCGCCGGAGCTGGTCGATCTCGACCGGGCTGGACTCGATCTCCATCCGCAGCCGCGACGCCGACTCGTCGACGAGGTCGATCGCCTTGTCCGGGAGCTGCCGGCCGGTGATGTAGCGGTCGGACAGCATCGCGGCCGCGACCAGCGCGCTGTCGGCGATGGTGACACCGTGGTGCGCTTCGTACTTCTCCTTGAGGCCGCGCAGGATCGCGACGGTGTCCTCGACCGAGGGCTCGCCGACGAACACCTGCTGGAAGCGACGCTCCAGGGCCGGGTCCTTCTCGATCCGCTCGCGGTACTCGTCGAGCGTGGTCGCGCCGATCATCCGCAGCTCGCCGCGGGCCAGCATCGGCTTGAGCATGTTGCCCGCGTCCATCGCGGAGTCGCCGCCGGCGCCCGCGCCGACGACCGTGTGCAGCTCGTCGATGAAGGTGATGACCTGGCCCTCGGAGTCCTTGATCTCCTGCAGCACGGCCTTGAGCCGCTCCTCGAACTCGCCGCGGTACTTCGCCCCCGCGACCATCGCGGCCAGGTCCAGCGAGAGCACCTTGCGGTCCTTGAGCGAGTCCGGCACGTCGCCGTCGACGACGCGCTGCGCGAGGCCCTCGACCACGGCGGTCTTCCCGACGCCGGGCTCGCCGATCAGCACCGGGTTGTTCTTGGTCCGCCGCGACAGCACCTGGATCACACGCCGGATCTCCGCGTCCCGGCCGATGACCGGGTCGAGCTTGCCCTCCTGGGCCGCGGCGGTCAGGTCGACGGCGTACTTCTCCAGCGCCTGGTACGTCGACTCCGGGTCCTGGCTGGTCACCCGGGCGGAGCCGCGCACGCTGGACAGCGCGCCGCGCAGCGCCTCGGCGCTCGCGCCCGCCTGGGTGAGCACGGTGCGGGCGGGCGAGTCGACGGTCGCGAGCGCGATCAGCAGGTGCTCGGTGGAGATGAACTCGTCCTTCATCTCCGCGGCCATGTCGGTGGCGGTGCTGAGCACCTGCAGCGCGGCCCGGGCGTACGACGGGGCGCCGACCGTCGAGCCGCTGGCGGCGGGCAGCCGGCCCAGCTCGGCGCGCACGCCGGCTTCGACGGTCGACGGCTGCACGCCGACGGCCTGCAGCAGCGGCCGCACGATGCCCTCCGGCTGCGCGAGCAGCGCGGCGAGCAGGTGCACCGCCTCGACCTGGGCGTGCCCGGCCGACGCCGAGGCGGAGATCGCGGTGTTGATGGCTTCCTGGCTGCGGGTGGTGAACTTCGATGCGTCCATGTCGTGCTCCCGTGTGCTCTGCGGTCGTGCTGGGTTCGCCCGCTTGTGGACCGCAGACGAGTCGAGGCGGGGAAGGGGGTTGCGGTGCTAGCGGCCGCGCCGCCACACCGTGACGGACTGGCCGCCCGGGGTGGTGGTGCGCACTGCGGGGAGGTTCTTGGTGGTGGTGCGGTCGAGGGTCTGGCGCAGGGTGTAGTCCGCGGCCGCCAGCTGCTGCTCGAGCTCCACGACCCGGCGCTGGAGCGCGTCGACGTGGTGCTCGAGCTCGAGGATCCGGCGGACGCCCTCGAGGCCGATGCCGGTCGAGGTCAGCTCGGCGACCTCCCGGAGCAGCTCGATGTCGCGCCAGGAGTAGCGCCGTCCACCGCCGCCGGTGCGACCGGGCCGGACCAGCCCGAGCCGGTCGTAGGACCGGAGGGTCTGCGGGTGCAGCCCGGTCAGCTCGGCGGCGACGCTGATGACGTAGACCGGCACGTCCGGTCCCGGTGCGCTGCCCGGCGCGCTGGTCATGACGAGCTCCCGGGCCGGGTGCTGGCGTCGAACATCTTCGCGCGCAGGTCGGACGCCCCGGTCGCGTCCCGCAGCGCCTCGACCGCGGCCCGGGCCTTCTCGTCGAGGTGGGCCGGCACGTGCACCTCGACGGTGACGAGCAGGTCCCCGGTGTGCCCGTCCTTGCGCTGCACCCCACGGCCCCGGACCCGGAACGAGCGACCGTTCGGGGTGCCCGGCGGGATCTTGAGCGTGACGGGGGCACCGCCCAGGGTCGGCACCTTGATGTCGGCGCCGAGCGCGGCCTCCGCGAAGCTGACCGGCACGGTCAGCGTCAGGTTGTCGCCCCGGCGGCCGAACAGCGGGTGCGCGGCCACCTTGACGTTGACGTACAGGTCGCCGGGCGGGCCGCCGCGCTCGCCGTTCGCGCCCTTGCCGCGCAGCCGGATCCGCTGGCCGTCCTTGACGCCGGCGGGGATGCGGGCCGAGATCGTCCGGTTGGAGAGCCCGCGCCCCGAGCCGTGGCAGGTCGGGCACGGGTCATCGACGATCAGCCCCCGGCCGCGGCAGGTCGGGCAGGTCTCGTTCATCGTGAACGCGCCGCCGACCGACGCCGCCCGCATGCCGACGCCCTCGCAGTCCGGGCAGACCCGCGGCAGCGTGCCCGCCTTCGCGCCGGTGCCCGAGCAGTCCGGGCAGGGCGCGTCGGAGGACAGCCGCAGCGAGACGGTGACGCCCTCGATCGAGTCCGCGAAGCCGATGGTGGCCTCGGTCTCGATGTCGGCACCGCGGCGCGGCTGGGCCGTGGTCCGGGTGCGACCGCCGCCGCCGAACATGCCGCCGAAGACGTCGCCGAACCCTCCGCCGCCGGCCCCGGTGCGCCCGGTGCCGCCACCGAACAGGTCGTTGAAGTCGAACCCGCCGGCACCGCCGGCCGTGGTGAACGGTCCGAAGCCCGCGCCGACACCTGCACGGAGGTCGTCGTACTGCTTGCGCTTCTCCGTGTCGCCGACCACGTCGTAGGCCTCGGCGATGGACTTGAACCGCTCCTCGGCCGCCTTGTCGCCCGGGTGCGAGTCGGGGTGGTTGGCACGGGCGAGCTTGCGGTAGGCCTTCTTGATGTCGGCCGCCGAGGCGTCCTTGGCCACGCCGAGGACCTTGTAGAAGTCCTTGTTCGCCCAGTCCGCACTGGTCATCCGTGCACCCCCTTCCTCTCTCGGGTCGCTTCGCTGCCTGGTTACTGCTGGTCGGCCTCGGCCGGCGCCTCGGGCTCAGGATCCACCACGGTCACCCGGGCCGGACGTACGACGCGCTCGCCGATCATGTAGCCCGCCGAGACGATGTCCTGGCAGGTCGTGGTGGTCACGTCCTTGGAGTGCGCGTGCATCAGCGCCTCATGGAAGCGCGGGTCGAACTCGTCGCCCCGCTTGCCGAACTTCGCCAGCCCGTGCGCCGCCACGATCCGCTCGAGCGAGTCGGCGACGGCCTTGAAGCCGCCCTCCAGCTCGCCGTGCTCGCGGGCCCGGTCGAGGTCGTCGAGCACCGGCAGCATCGCGGACAGCACCGAGAAGGTGGCGTTCTGCTTCACCAGCTCGCGGTCGCGGTCCACGCGCCGCTTGTAGTTGACGTACTCCGCCTGGAGCCGCTGCAGGTCGTCGGTGAGCGCGGCGACCCGGGTCTGCGCGGCCGCGAGGTCGGCGACCAGGTCGGTCGGGCTCTCGTCGGCCAGGCCGCCGGCCCCGGGGCCGGGAGCGTCGCCGCTCCCGGCCTCGGCCGGCACGTCCTGCACCCCGGCGGAGTGCCCAGTGGAGTGCCCGGCGGACTCCTCCACCGGCGGCTCCCCCGGCTGCTCCCCCGGCTGCTGGGCGGTCTGCTCGGTGTGCGGGTCCGTCACTTGCTCTCACCCTCGCTGGAGCCGTCGGTGTCCTCGTCGACGATCTCGGCGTCCACGACGTCCTCGTCGGCGTCGCCGGTACCGGTGGTGCCACCGGCCGCCGAGGCGTCGGACTCGCCGGCGGCGTACATCGCCGCACCCATCTTCTGGCTGGACTCGTTGAGCTTCGCCAGCGCCGCGGAGATCTCGGATGTGGCCCCCTCGGAGCCCTCTCCGTTGTCAGCCTCGAGCGCCTTCTTCAGCGCCTCGAGGTCGCCCTCCACCTCGGTCTTCACCTCGGCCGGGATCTTGTCGCCGTTCTCCGAGAGGAACTTCTCGGTGCTGTAGGCGACGCTGTCGGCCTGGTTGCGGGTCTCGACCGCCTCCTTGCGCTGACGGTCCTCCTCGGCGTACTGCTCCGCGTCCTTGATCATCTTGTCGATCTCGTCCTTGGACAGCGCCGACCCGCCGGTGATCGTCATCGACTGCTCCCGGCCGGTGCCGCGGTCCTTGGCGGACACGTGCACGATGCCGTTGGCGTCGATGTCGAAGGTGACCTCGATCTGCGGGACGCCCCGCGGTGCCGGCGGCAGACCGGTCAGCTCGAAGTTGCCGAGCGGCTGGTTCTGCGCGGCCATCTGACGCTCGCCCTGGAAGACCTGGATCTGCACCGAGGGCTGGTTGTCGTCCGCGGTGGTGAACACCTCGGAGCGCTTCGTCGGGATGGTGGTGTTGCGCTCGATCAGCCGGGTCATCACGCCGCCCTTGGTCTCGATGCCCAGGCTCAGCGGGGTGACGTCGAGGAGCAGCACGTCCTTGACCTCGCCCTTGAGCACGCCGGCCTGCAGCGCGGCCCCGACGGCGACGACCTCGTCCGGGTTGACGCCCTTGTTGGGCTCCTTGCCGCCGGTCAGCTGCTTGACCACCTCCGCGACGGCGGGCATCCGGGTGGAGCCGCCGACCAGGATCACGTGGTCGATCTTGGAGACGTCGATGCCGGCGTCCTTGATGACCTGCTTGAACGGCGACTTGGTGCGGTCGAGCAGGTCGGAGGTCATCCGCTGGAACTCGGCGCGGCTGATCTTCTCCTCGAAGTGCAGCGGGCCGGACTCCGAGTGGGTGATGTAGGGCAGGTGGATCGTGGTCTCGGAGGACGAGGACAGCTCGATCTTGGCCTTCTCGGCGGCCTCCTGGAGGCGCTGCCGGGCGATCTTGTCGTTGCCGAGGTCGACGCCGTTGTTGTCCTTGAACTTCTTGACCATCCACTCGACGAGGCGCGCGTCCCAGTCGTCACCACCGAGGTGGTTGTCGCCGGAGGTCGCCTTGACCTCGACCACGCCGTCGCCGATCTCGAGCAGGGACACGTCGAAGGTGCCGCCACCGAGGTCGAAGACCAGGATGGTCTGGTCGGACTCCTTGTCCAGGCCGTAGGCCAGCGCGGCCGCGGTCGGCTCGTTGACGATCCGGCTCACGGTGAGGCCGGCGATCTCGCCCGCCTCCTTGGTGGCCTGGCGCTGGGCGTCGGAGAAGTACGCCGGCACGGTGATCACCGCGTCGGTGACGGTCTCGCCGAGGTAGGACTCGGCGTCGCGCTTGAGCTTCTGGAGCACGAACGCGGAGATCTGCTGGGCGGTGAACGACTTGTCGTCGATCTTGGTCTTCCAGTCGGTGCCCATGTGCCGCTTCACGGACCGGATGGTCCGGTCCACGTTGGTGACGGCCTGCCGCTTGGCGACCTCACCGACGAGCACCTCGCCGTTCTTGGCGAAGGCGACCACCGACGGGGTGGTGCGAGCACCCTCGGCGTTCGCGATGACGGTGGGCTCCCCACCTTCCAGGACGGCGACGACGGAGTTCGTCGTACCGAGGTCGATACCGACCGCACGAGCCATGGTGTGTACCTCCAGTTGCGCCCCGGCCACGCGGCCGGAGGGATGTTCTCGTTCGAAATGTCTGCTGGGTCCTGACGAGGCTGTCTCGCTGCCGTGAGTTTGTCAAACAACCTGAGCCAGATCAACTCAACTCTTTGCATAGGGCTCAACGCAGCAGAAGGCACGGGTTGTTCCCGCGCCGCGGAGATTTCTCCGAGGGTCCGGCGGACCGGTCAGCCGACGACGACGCGGACGGCGTTGGAGGTCCGGTTGGCCTCCTTGTCGACGACCCGGAAGCGGTTCGGGCCGGAGCGACCGGTGTAGATGTACGTCGTGAACGCGCCGCCGCTGACCGAGGTGCTGACCGGGAAGTCGACCCAGCCGTTCTCGAAGCGCTGCACCTGGAGCCGGGCGCCCTCGGCGCCCTGGTAGACGCCGGTCAGGTTGATCCGCCCGTTGGGGGAGACCTGCTGCGGGAACGCCTGCAGGCTGATCGCCCGGGCCTGCTTCGTCGGTTTCGCGCTGGGCGTCTGCGCGCTCGGGGAGCGGGACGGCGTCGCGGAGCCCTTCGGGACCGGGTAGGTCTCCGGGGACGTGGTCGGCTCCCCGCTGGGCATGTAGAGGCTCGGCCGCGCCGTCGCCGAGGTGTGGCTGCTGCCGAGGCCGGTGACCTTGGCGGCACCGAGCGCGACCACGCTGATCACGCCCCCGATGACCAGCGCCACCGCCACCAGCACCCCCACCCCGACAGCCAGCTGCCGGGTCCAGGGGGCGTCTTCGTCGTCGCGCACCATGGGTCCAAGGATGCTGCACGCGGTCAAGACCGCGGTACCACCCCGCCGATGCGGCCTCGGGGGCCGCCGGCCGGGACGGTCAGGCGGTGGCGTCCGCCGGGGTGCCGGAAGGCTTCTGGTCCGGCGCGTTCTCCGGGAAGTGGCAGGCGACCTCGTGCCCGGGGGCGAGCTGCAGCAGCGGCGGCTCCTGGGTCTTGCAGATGTCCTGCGCCTTCCAGCAGCGGGTGTGGAACCGGCACGCCGGCGGCGGGTTGATCGGGCTGGGCACGTCCCCCTGGAGCCGGATCCGGTCGCGCTGGGTGCGGCGCTTGGTGTCGGGTACCGGGACGGCCGACATCAGCGCGGTGGTGTACGGGTGCATCGGCCGGCCGTACAGGCCCTCCCGGTCGGCGATCTCGACGATCTTGCCGAGGTACATCACCGCCACCCGGTCCGAGACGTGCCGCACGACCGAGAGGTCGTGGGCGATGAACACGTAGGTGAGGTCGAGCTCCTCCTGCAGGTCCTCGAGGAGGTTGACCACCTGCGCCTGGATGGACACGTCGAGCGCGGAGACCGGCTCGTCGAGCACGATCAGCTTGGGCTTGAGCGCGAGCGTGCGGGCGATGCCGATGCGCTGCCGCTGGCCGCCGGAGAACTCGTGCGGGTAGCGGTTGTAGTGCTCGGGGTTGAGGCCGACCAGCTCGAGCGCCGCCTGCACCGCCTTCTTCACGCCGCCCTCGGGGGTGACGTGCTGCAGCCGGTACGGCGCGCCGACGATCTTGCCGACGGTGTGCCGCGGGTTCAGCGAGGAGTACGGGTCCTGGAAGATGATCTGGACGTCCCGGCGCAGCGGGCGCATCTGGCCGTCGCCGAGATGGGTGATGTCGCGGCCCTCGAAGACGATCTTCCCGCCGGTCGGCTCGTCGAGCCGGGTGATCAGCCGGCCGGTGGTGCTCTTGCCGCAGCCGGACTCGCCCACCAGGGACAGGGTCTCGCCGCGCTTGACCGTGAAGTCGATGCCGTCGACGGCCTGCACCGCCGCCACCTGCCGCTGCATGAGCCCGCGGCGGATCGGGAAGTGCCGGACCAGACCGGTCACCGTGAGCAGGTCCTCACGCTCGCGCCGGTCGGTGGCCCCGGTGGTCTCGGTGACTGTCATCGTGTGGCTCGTCCTTGCCGTGTCAGTGGTCGTGATGGGCGGGGTGCGCGCTCAGAGCAGCGGCTGGATCTCGTCGCGCCAGATCTGCTGGCGCTGCGACTGCGGCATGTGGCAGGCGACGAGGTGGCCCTGGCCGTTGTCGATCAGCTCGGGACGCTCGCGCTGCGAGAGGCCGTCGGTGTTCTTCTCGAAGCGGCAGCGCGGGTGGAACGGGCAGCCGGGGGGCACGTTGATCAGGCTCGGCGGGGTGCCCTTGATCGGCACCAGCCGCTCGCTGCGGTCCCGGTCGAAGCGCGGCATCGAGCCGAGCAGGCCCCAGGTGTAGGGGTGCTCGGGCTCGTTGAAGATGTGCTCGGCCGTGCCGTACTCGACCGCGCGGCCGGCGTACATGACCAGGATGTCGTCGGCGAGCTCGGCGACCACGCCCAGGTCGTGGGTGATGATGATGACCGCGGAGTTGAACTCCTTCTGCAGGTCCCGGATCAGGTCCAGGATCTGCGCCTGCACGGTGACGTCGAGCGCGGTGGTGGGCTCGTCGGCGATGAGCAGGTCCGGGTCGCAGGACAGCGCCATCGCGATCATCGCCCGCTGCCGCATGCCGCCGGAGTACTGGTGCGGGTAGGCGTCGACGCGGCGGTGCGGTTCGGGGATGCCGACCCGGTCGAGCATCTCGATCGCGTGGGCGCGCGCCTGCTTCGTCGAGACGTCGTTGTGGATCTTGTAGGCCTCGATGATCTGGTTGCCGACGGTGTAGTACGGGTGCATCGCCGACAGCGGGTCCTGGAAGATCATCGCCATCCGCTTGCCGCGCATCCGGCGGACCTCCTCCCGGGAGCAGGAGAGCAGGTCCTTGCCGTCGAGCAGGATCTCGCCGCTGATGTTGGCCGTGCCGGGCTTGTGCAGCCCCATGATCGACATGCTCGTGACGCTCTTGCCGGAGCCGGACTCGCCGACGATGCCCAGGGTCTTGCCGCGGTCGACGCCGAAGGACAGCCCGTCGACCGACTTCACCAGGCCGTCGTCGGTGGGGAAGTGCACGCGCAGGTCGCGGACCTCGAGGAAGGCGCCCGACCGCGGCGACGGGGCGGGACGGTGCTGGTCGGTGAGGGTCACTTGGTCCGCACTCTCGGGTCGACGACGGCGTAGAGCAGGTCGACGATCAGGTTGGCAACGATGACGAACAGCGCGGCCAGCAGGGTCACGCCGAGCACCTTGGGCAGGTCGTTGTTGGTGATGCCGTCGATGGCGTACTTGCCCAGGCCGTTGAGGGAGAAGACCCGCTCGGTGAGGACCGCGCCGCCGATGAGCAGACCGAAGTCCAGGCCGAAGATCGTCAGGATCGGGGTCAGCGCGCCCCGCAGCCCGTGCTTGACGACGACGTTGCGCTCGCGGAGGCCCTTGGCCCGGGCGGTGCGCACGTAGTCCTCGTTCATCGTCTCGAGCATGCCGGCGCGGGTCAGCCGGGCGTACTGCGCCGAGAACAGCAGGGCGAGGGTGATCCAGGGCAGCAGCAGGTCGTGCGCCCACTCGAACGGGTTGGTGAGGAACGGGGTGTAGGTGCCGCCGGGCACGAAGATCTTCCACTTGTAGGCGAAGAAGGTCAGCCCGATCAGGCCGGTCCAGAAGATCGGCATCGAGACACCGGCCAGCGCCAGCGTCATCGACGCACGGTCGAAGAAGGACCCGCGTCTCAGCGCCGAGAGGACGCCGATGCCGACGCCGAGGACCACCCAGATCACCGCGGCGCCGATGGCCAGGGAGAAGGTGACCGGCGCGCGGTCGAGCAGGTCGGGCCAGACCGCCTGCCGGGTGATGAACGAGTAGCCCAGGCACGGCGCCGGGCAGTCGACCTTCTCGGCACCCATGTCGAACTTGCCGCCGAGGACGACGGTCTTCGCCCAGTTGCCGTACTGCACGTAGAACGGGTCGTAGAACCCGAGCCGCTCGGCGGTCACGTGCACGGTCTGCGCGGTGGCCGTGCGGCCGACGTACCGCGTGGCCAGGGTCTCGGGCGTCGCGCCGGCCCAGCGCGGGACCAGGTAGAAGATCGAGAACGTGATGATGCTGACCAGCACCAGCAACGCTGCCGCGGCGATCAGCCGCCGGATGATGTAAGCAACCACGTGTCTTCGGCACCGGTGCCCGACCGGGGTCTCCCCCGGCCGGGCACCTTCGCCTTCACTCCTCGGATCTTCTCGCTCTGCGGATCTGCGCGAACAGGTCGCGCAGGTGCTGCTACTTGACGCCGAGCTCCATGTAGTCGTACATGCCGTAGGAGTCGTTGACGAACACGTTCGTCAGGTTCTTGCTCCGCAGCAGCACGCTCTTGGCGTCGACACCGGGGTAGATCACGGCCTGCTCCATCACGGCCTTGTCGATCGCACCCCAGTCGGCCTCGCGCTTGGACTGGTCGAGCTCGACCTGGGCCTGGTCGAGCATCTTGTCGACCGCCGGGATCCGGACGCTCGTGTTGGACGAGCCACCGGTCTCCCGGATGACCCGGCTGTCCACGATCTGCGACAGGAAGCCGAAGCCGTCGTTCCAGTCCGCGCCCCAGCCGTTGACCACGAGGCCGAGGTTGTTCTTGACCACGAACGGCGGGTTGCCGGCGTACGACGAGAAGTAGTCACCCTGCGGGTAGCCCTTCGGCGAGGCGTCGATGCCGATCTTGGACAGCGCCTGCTGGAAGGCCTCGGCGGTCGCCTTCTCCTTCGGACGCTCGGTCCGGTAGGAGATGTTGGTCTTGAAGCCGTTCGGCTGGCCGCACTTCTTGAGCTCGTCCTTGGCCTTGGCGACGTCGCCCTTGTTGCCCGGCGTCGGGTAGAGGTCGAACTTCTGGTAGCCCGGGATCTGCGGCGGCAGGATCGTCGTGGTCAGGTCACCACCGGCGATCGGGCCGCCGTAGGCGGTCTGGTAGGACACGCGGTCCATGCCGTACTCCACGGCCTTGCGGCAGTGGATGTTGTCGAACGGCTTCACCGTCGGGTTGATGCCGGTGTACCAGAGCCGCGCGATGGTCGGGTTGTCGGTGTTCGCCTTCAGCGACGGGTCGTTGAGCACCCGGGCCAGGGCGGCGGGCTGCGCACCGGTGCCCGCGACGTCGAGGTCGAGGTCGCCGGCGAGGATCCGGTTGTCGATGTCGTCGGCGTTGACGTTCAGCGAGACGTCGTACTCGTCCGGCAGCGCCTTGCGCTGGTCGTCCGTGCTCGGGTCCCACTGGTCGTTGCGGACCAGCTTGAACGACTTGCCGGGCTGCAGGTCCTGGAACTTGTACGGGCCCGTCGACTGCACGGCGTTCTTGTACTGCGCGCCCTTGTCCTTGCTCTGCTCGACCGGCATGGTCTGGGTGAGCTGGGCGAGGTAGTCGAAGCCGGCGAACGGCTGCTTGAGGTGGAAGACGATCGTCTGGGCGTCCGGCGTCGAGATGGCCGAGGAGAAGTCCTTGCCCTTCGACTTGTAGGGGCCCTTGTAGCCCGACGGCCAGTTCAGCATGGCGTCGAAGTACGCCGGGCCGTTCGGGAAGGTCTCCTTGTCGATGGAGCGCGCGACGGCGTAGGCGACGTCCTTGGACGTGACCTCGGTGCCGTCCTGGAACTTCACGCCCTTCTTGATCTTGTAGGTCCAGGTCTTCCCGTTGTCGGTGGGCTTGCCCAGGTCCTCGGCGAGGTCCGGGACCAGCTCGTTGCTGGCCTTGCCCGGAGCGGCCTTGAAGGTGAGGAGGGAGCGACCGTAGAGACGCGCGAAGTTCCAGGAGTAGCCGTAGTAGGTCTCACCCGGGTCCAGCGTGTCCCAGTCGCCGGAGTTGGCGACCTTGATGACCCCGCCCTTCTTGTCGGACGGGTTGAAGATCTTGCCGACGGCTGCGTTGGCGGCTGCGGAGCCGGAGCCGCCGCTTCCCCCGGTGCCGTTGCTGCCGCCGCCCCCGCCGCAGGCCGACAGGCCCAGGGCAGCGACAGCGGTCAGAGCCGCAAAGGCCCTCCATCGCGTGTTGGTCATCGTGCGGTAACGCCCCTTCTTGAGGAGGTGGTTGGTGCTCTTCTTCTGGTGGGTCGGTCTAGCGGGATCGGGGGTCGAGCGCGTCGCGCAGCCCGTCCCCGAAGAGGTTGAAGGCCAAGACGGTGCTGAAGATCGCGAGTCCGGGCCAGAGCATGAAGTGCGGGATCGTGTAGAAGTTCACCGCGTCCGAGAGCATGCCGCCCCAGGTCGCCGTGGGGGCGCGGACACCGACGCCGAGGAACGACAGTGCCGCCTCGAAGAGGATGTTCGTCGGGATCAGCAGCGTCGAGTAGACGAGGATCGGCGCGACAAGGTTCGGCAGCAGCTCGGTGAACAGGATGTAGGGCCGCCGTGCACCGAGGCTGCGGGCCGCGTCGACGAACTCGCGCTCGCGCAGGGACAGGGTCTGGCCGCGGATGATCCGGCCGATGTAGGGCCAGCTGAAGAAGCCGATGATGAACACCAGCAGCACGATCCGCAGCGTGTTGCCCTGCATCCCGAAGGCCTGGTCCGGGACGACCCCGGCCAGCGCGATCGCGAAGACCAGCAGCGGGAACGCGAGGAACACGTCCATCAGCCGGCTGATCAGCGAGTCGACCCAGCCGCCCAGGAACCCGGCGACGGTGCCGAGCGTGGTGCCGATGACCACCGACAGGGCCGTGGCCAGGAACGCGATGAGCAGCGAGATGCGCGCGCCGTAGACCACCCGGCTGAAGATGTCGCGGCCGTTGACCGGCTCGACGCCCATCAGGTGCTGCCAGCTCTGGCCGCCCCGCGGGCCGATCGGCAGGCCGCCGGTCGCCGGGTCGATGAGGTTCTGGTGGAACTCGTTCGGCGGGTCACCGAGCAGCCTGACGATGAGCGGCGCGAAGATCGCGACCAGGATCAGGAACACCAGGAACAGCCCGCCCGCGAGGGCGACCTTGTCGCGGCGCAGCCGGCGCCAGGCGATCTGCCCGAGCGAGCGCCCCTCGATGGCCTGTTCCGAGCCGACGAGCGCCTGCTCGCTCGCGGCGCCGGAGGCACCCGGTTCGACTTCCAGGGGCGTGCTCACGCGGTGGGACTCCTCGAGGTCGAAACGGCTCGGCGGACACGCGCCCGACGGGTGCTGGACGCACCGGTGTGCGCCGATAGGTCAACGTCGTCCTCCTTGGCTGCGGAGTCAAGCAGCGAACCGCCCGTGTTGCGCAATCGTGACGCTAGTGGGGCGCAGCCGTCACTTGCCGCGCGGATCGGCTCAGGACAACGTAAAAGTGCCCCGCGCGGTGCCGTTATCGCCGGTGCCCGGAGCCGCGTACGACGGGAACGGTCAGCGTCAGCACGGCCCCGCGGGAGCCGTCCTGACGGTTGGCCGCGGACACGTACCCGTCGTGGGCCGCGGCCACGTCCGCGACCAGGGCCAGCCCGATGCCGTAGTGCCGGCGCGCTGCCGGTGTGACGGGCCGTCCGCTCGTGAAGCGCTCGAAGACCCGCGGTCGCAGGCCCTCGTCGATGCCGGGACCGTCGTCGGTGACCGTGACCGAGGCCGTGCCGGACCGGGCCTCGACCCGCACCTCGACCTGCTCGACGGCGTGGTCGAGGGCGTTGTCGACCAGCGCCGTCACCGCCCGGCGCAGGGCGGGCGCGACGCCGGCCACCCGCACCTCGGCCGGGGCGACGAGGTGCACCCGGACGCCGCTCTGCTCGGCGGCGCCCGAGGCCGCGTCGACGCACTCCCGGACCAGGGTGGCGAGGTCGAGCGGCACCCGCTCGGCGGCGGCACGGGTGTCGGCGGCGATCAGGAGGTCGTCGAGGACCTCGGTGAGCCGGCCGGTGTCCGCGAGCACCCCGTCGAGGTCGCCGGCGCTGACCCCGCCGGGTCGCTGCCGGGCCCGTCGCGCGACCAGCTGGAGCCGGGTGCTGAGCAGGGTCAGCGGGGTGCGCAGCTCGTGGCTGGCGTCGGCCACGAACCGTCGCTGCATGGCCAGGCTGTCGGTGAGCGGCTGCATCGCGCGGCGGGCCAGCCAGGTCGCCAGCAGCGCTGCGAGCAGGACGCCGACGCCGCCGGCGATCAGCACCGAGGTCAGGATCCGCGCGCGCTCCTCGACGATCTCGTGACGGTCCAGCACGGCCTGCGTGACCCGGTTGCCCACGCGCACGGTGCGCACGGTGTACTCCCGCCCGTGGACCGTGCGGTCCACCTCGCGGACGTGCCCGTCGCGCGCGACCGCGGCCAGCGCGGCCTCGTCGGGGAAGCCGGCCGGCATCCCGGAGGACTCCTTGCGGCCGGCGGCCGTGATCACGACGACGTGCACGCCGGGCGGCGCCTCGTTGGGCCGGTCGATGTTGCTGGTGACCTCGCGCAGGGTCGTGTCGGCCGCCCGGTCGGCGGCGCGGGCGT
>Ga0308174_10000352_pt1 | contig 19239 bp, 11 predicted proteins | sample PhyPR2_FD_203894 | JGI IMG/M metagenome (GOLD analysis project Ga0308174, IMG submission 203894) | Soil microbial communities from UC Gill Tract Community Farm, Albany, California, United States - DLSLS.P.R2 | ecosystem: Environmental > Terrestrial > Soil > Agricultural land | place: USA... | reverse complement strand
GTCGGATTCGACTTCGCTGCGAATCCGGTCGCGGCCGATCACGTCGATATCCGGATCGACTTCACGCCGGATCAGCTCGGCGGTGCGCTCCAGATGCGCCAGATGATGCGGCTTGGCGGCGAGCTTTAGCTTGCCCGACGCGAGATAGTCGCAGTCGATGCCTTCCCCCGCAATCAGCCGCTCCACCGTGCCGACCGCCGACGCATAGGCGCGGTAACACGCTTGCGCCCGCTCCACGCCCAGTTGCGCGCGCAGCGCCGCGTAGTCCTGCGCGACGCCCGTGTTGCACTGACCGCCGTTGCGCCCCGACGCGCCCCCGCCGATGCGTCCCGCATCGAGCACCGCGACGCTCGCGCCGCGTTTTCCGAGCGCGAGCGCGGCCGACAGGCCGGTGAAGCCGCCGCCGATGATGGCGACATCGACCCGACCGTCGGCCGGGCCTTCGCTTGCCGCCGTGAAGGCGGGCGCGCTATCGAGCCAGTAGGAGTCGAGTTTCATCGGCGTTGCTCGCGTGGAGAGGCAATCAAAGACCGAGCTGCGTCGCGAGATCGCCGATGGTGTCGACTTCGTAATACTCGTAGTACGGCGTGCCCGGCTCGTGGCCGCGCTTAACGAACGCCTTGTGCCTGATGCCCATGTCGTGCGCGGTCATCAGGTCGTAGCGCAGGCTCGACGAAACGTGCAGCACGTCGCCCGGATTGCAGTTCAACTGGTCGAACATGTATTCGAAGCCCTGCATGCGCGGCTTGTACGACTGCGCCTGCTGCGCGGTGAACACCTTGTGGAACGGCGCGCCTAACTTGTCGACGTTGCTTTGAATCTGATCGTTCGATGCATTCGACAGAATCACGAGCTTGTACTTCTTCGCGAGACGCGACAGACCTTCCGGCACGTCCGGATGCGGACCCCACGTCGGCACGGCGAGATAGAACTTCTCGGCTTCGGTTTCGTTGAACTCGATGTTCATGCGCTTGCACGCACGGCGCACCGAATTGACGATCACATCGCGGTACGGCTTCCACGCGCCGAGCACTTCGTCGCGGCGATAGCCCGCGAAGAACGCGACGAATTGCTCAAGCTCCGCGCCTTGAAGACGGTCGCCGTACATCTCGCGCGCCATGTCGGCCATGCGGAACTTCGTGAGCGTGCCATAGCAATCGAAGGTGATGTACTTCGGCTCGAAATCGATCATGGTGTCAGTCCTGTCGTGTGATGAAGCCGTTGCCGGCGTTCAGTAGCGAAGCCTCGGGCGGCAAATAAAAGCGCTGCCTCAAGGAAAATTTAAACAAGGCAAAAAGTTGCGATGTCGTCGAATGCTGTGCCGCGACCACATAAACCACGCGTTTTGAGGCGTCTCTTCAGCAGACTATGCGGCGGCCGGAAACTACGCGTTTCATGCACGATCGTTCGTCAGCCGCCGATGTCGATCAGCACGCTCTTGAAGCGCAGATTCGCCTCATACGCCTGCCGCCCGAGATCCTTGCCGATGCCCGAGCGCTTGTAGCCGCCGGTCGGAATGACGAAGTCGCTCGTGCGTCCATAGCGATTCACCCAGACCGTGCCCGCCTCGATGCCGCGCACCATGCGCAACGCGCGGCCGATGTCCGCCGTATGCACGCCCGCAGCCAGTCCGTAGTCGGGATGCGCGGCGAGTGCGAGCGCTTCGGCTTCGTCGTCGAAGGTCTGCACGGTCAGCACCGGGCCGAAGACTTCTTCGCGCACGGCGTCGGTGTCGGGCGTGACGTCGGTGAGCAGCGTCGGTGCGTAGAACGCGCCGGGCGTCGACGCATCCGCGCGATGGCCGCCCGAGCGCAGCGTCGCGCCGCTCGCGATACTGCGCGTCACGATGCCTTCGATGCGCGCCGCCTGCGGCTCGGAGATGATCGGCGGCAGCGTCGTGCCGGGCGACCACGTCGGGCCGGCGCGCAGTTCAGCGAATGCCTGCGCGATGCGGTCCGTCAGTTCCCCGGCGATTGCGCGCTCGACCAGCAGACGCGAGCCCGCCACGCACACTTGCCCCGCGTTGCCCGTGATCGCTCCCGCGATACGGCGCGCGACCTCGTCGATGCGCGGCGCATCCGCGAACACGAGTTGCGGACTCTTGCCGCCGAGTTCGAGCGTGACAGGCCTCGTGCCCGTCTCGGCGCACGCGGCCATGATGGCTGCGCCGGTGCGCGTCGATCCGGTGAACGTCACTTTCGCGATGCGCGGATGGCGCACGAGGGCGTCGCCGGTCGTGCGGCCATCGCCCTGAACGATATTGAAGATGCCCGGTGGCACGCCCGCCTGCAACGCGAGTTCGGCGAGCCGCAGCACGGAGAACGGCGTCATCTCGGACGGCTTCAGCACGACCGCGTTGCCCGCCGCGAGCGCGGGCGCGATCTTCCACGAGGCCATCACGAGCGGAAAATTCCACGGTGCGATCGCGCCGATCACGCCGTAAGGCTCGGCGATGGTCATGCCCAGATGCCGATGATCGGTCGCCGCCACTTCGCCCCCGATCTTGTCGGCCAGCTCCGCATAGAAGCGGATGCCCTCGGCGGTGAACGGCACGTCCCAGTTGAACGCGTCGCGCACGGGACGCGTCGAGCCGAGCGCTTCGAGCGGCGCGAGCGTTTCCGCATCGGCGGCGACGAGGTCGGCCAGGCGCCGCAGCACGCGCGCCCGCTCTCGCGGCGCGCAGCTAGCCCAGCCGCTATTTCGATGCGCGTTCCAGGCGTTCTGCACCGCGTAATCGACCATCGCTTCGTCGGCGACCGGCACCGACGCATAGACGACGCCATCCGATGGCCGCGCGACGTCGATGCGCGACGCGCCTCGATCGGTCAGATCGCCGCCGACGAAGTGTCCGCGTCCAACGTTAATCGCGGCGGGATCGAAACGGTCCATGCGGTGACTCCTTTGCAATGCGTTGGCCTTTACTAATCGTAGGTCCGCAGCGCCGGCATATTTCGCCGACAAAATTGCCAATTCAGCACAGCGCGCGCGTTCTGCCGGCGCGATCTTGCGGTTTTGCGTTGCACCACGCCGGGCCCGGGCGGACGTGCGCGCACAGGAAGATCGTCCTAGCCGCCCGCCCGGCGCGGTGTCACAGTCACGATGACTGTCTTTAGAACGGGGAGGCCTGCGTGCCCGACTCAAATCACGACGAGATGAATGGCGGCGTTATCCAGTACCGCGACTTCACGCCCGACGACTTGCCCGCCGCGCTCGCGCTGTCGGGGGCCGTCCGATGGCGGCATCGCGCCGACGACTGGCGCTTTGCCGCGCGCACGGGCCGCGGCTTCGCGGCGTTCGACGGCGATACGCTCGTCGGCACCGCGCTCGCATGGCAGTTCGGCAGCGAGGCCGCGACGCTCGGCATGTTCATCGTCGCGCCCGGTCATCAGCGGCGCGGCGTGGGGCGCGGGCTGATCGAGCGCCTCGTCGAAGCGGTCGGCCCGCGCACGGTGCTGATTCACGCATCGAGCGAAGGCAGGCCGCTGTGCGAGGCGCTCGGCTTCGATCACATCGGCACGACGAACCAGCATCAGGGCGCCGCGTTCCAGCCGCCGCTCGTTTCCCTGCCGCCGGGCGAGCGGCTGCGTCCCATCGGCGCGAAAGATACGCCGCGCCTCGTCGAACTGGCCTCGCGCGCGAGCGGGCTCGACCGTGCTTCGTTGCTGCCGCCGTTGCTCGACCTGTCGAGCGGCATCGCGCTGGACCGCGACGGCGAATTGCTCGGCTTCGCGCTCTTCAGGCGTTTCGGCGACGGGCACGTGATCGGGCCCGTCGTCGCGCCCGTGTCGCCCGACGAGTGCCGCGCGAAGGCGCTCATCAGCTATTGGCTCGCGTTGAACGCGGGCATGTTCGTGCGCGTGGATACACCGGTCGCCTACGGGCTCAGCAAGTGGCTCGAAGGGCTCGGGCTGCCGCAGGTCGACAGCATCGAGCAGATGGCCCTCAACGGCACGCCACGCCACGACCAGACGCTTCGGCAGTTCGCCTTGACGAATCAGGCGGTGTGGTAATCGGCCAAGCCTTCACGCCTGATCCAGCCACGCGAACTCGGCGAAGCGATACCCCATCAGCCGCCCCGACGGACTGCCCTTCACGCCGCGCAACTTCGCGCTCTGGCCGTCGATGAAGTTGATGAACGCCGGAATCACGAGGCTGTTCTTCTGGTAGACGAGCGTCTGCATGTCGCCGTAGAGCTGCTTGCGTTTCGCGTCGTCGCGCTCGCGCCGCGCCTGCACGAGCAGTTGATCGAACTGCGGGTTCTTCCAGCCCGATTCGTTCCACGGCGCGTTCGACTGGAAGAACTGCGTGTACAGCAAGTCGAGCGTGGGGCGCGGCAGGATCGAGCCGTACGTCATCGGATACTTCATCCAGTAGGTCGACCAGTAGCCGTCGGCGGGGACGCGGCGCACGTTGATGTCCGCGCCTGCCTGCTTCGCGGCCTGCTGCACCATCAGCGCCGAGTCGATGGCCGTTTCCACCGAAGGCGGCGCGATGATCTCGCCGCGCGCGCCGTCCGCACCGAGCTTCCTGAAGTAGAACTGCGCGCGCTCCGGGTCGAAGGCGCGCTGCGGCAAGCCCTTCATGAAGTACGGATGCCACTCGGGCACCGGATGATCGTTCGCGACCGTGCCGTGACCGCGCAGCATCACCCGGACGATCTGCTGCCGGTCGTGCAGCAGCTTGATGCCTTCGTTGAAATCCGCGCTGCGCGTCGGGAGCATGTCCTGACGCAGCGCGAGGTCCGAATACAGTTGCGACGGGCTTTCGAGCACCGTCGTCTTGCCGGTCTGCCTGAGCCGCTCGACATCGCGTGCGGGCAACGGCGAGATGAGCTGCACGTCGCCGGACAGGAGGGCGTTGGTGCGCGCCGCGTCATCCGCCACGCCGATGATTTCCACTTCGTCGAGATAAGGACGGCCGGGCTTCCAGAAGTTCGGATTGCGCGCGCCGATGCACCGCTGCGCCGGCGTGAACGCCTTGCAGACGAACGGGCCCGTGCCGTTGCCCTTGGAAAAGTCCGTCGTGTTCGCCGCGACGATCACGAAGTGCGGAATGGCGAGCAGGGCCGGCAGATCGACGTTCGGCTCCTTCAGCGTGATTTCCAGCGCGAGCGGGCCGGTCGCCTTCATCGCGTCGAAGTTATCCGCGATGGACTTTGCCTTCGACGCCGTCGCCGGATCCTTGTGACGCATCAGCGAGAACACGACATCGTCGGCGGTGAAAGGCTTGCCGTCGTGGAAATGCACGTTCGGCCGGAGCGTCACCGTCCACTTCGCGAAGTCGTCGGATTCGAACTTCTCGGCGAGCGCATTCTGCGTGTGAAAGTCCGCGTCGAGTTCGGTGAGGCCGCTGTAGAACATGTACATGCGGCAGTAGTCGCCGGTGTGCGTGCCGCGCGCCGGGTCGAGCGAGTCCGAGAGCGACTGGTTCGCGAGCGCCACGCGAATGCGCCCGCCGCGCTTCGGAGCAGGCTCGGGCGGCGTCGCCGCGAATGCGAGTTGCGGCGCGCCCGGCAGAATCAGGCCCGCGGCGCTCACCGTCAGCAGCGTCTTGACGGCCTTGCGGCGCGATGGATCGACGATGATCGGTTCATTCGGCAGTTTCATGGTCAGCCTCGCTCGTTCGTGTCGTGTCGTGTGCGGTCACAGCGCCAGGCAAAGCCTGTATGCGTCGTAGATGGCCGTGTGGATATCGCGCGACGCGCTGGCGTCGCCGATGCGGTAGAGATGAAACTGCCCGCCCTCGCCCTTCATTTCCGGCTGCGGCCTGGCCTCCGCGAACGCGGCAAGGTCCGTATAGCCGTCGTTCGCGGAATACATGCGCGCGCCTTCGAAGAGATCGTCGACGGCGAGCATGCCCCGCTCGACGACGACATGATCCGCTTCCATCTCGATCAGCTCGTCCGTCAGATGATGCCGAAACACCGCGCGGCGCTTGCCCGTCCCCGACGCGCTCACTTCCACCAGCTCGACGTTCGTGTGCACGGGCGCCTTCCATCGCGCGATGTTGCGCATCCAGACTTGCTCGTCGCCGCGTCCGCCGGTTTCCTGCGCGGGCGTGCTGTCGATCAGCGCGAGCGATACGTTGAGCCCGGCGTCGACATAACGCTCCGCGCAGAGATAGGCGTTGTGGCGGCCCGTGCCGTCGTAGACGAGCACGCTGCCTTGACGCGGCGGCGTGTCGGTGAGGGCATCGAAGACGGACTTGCAGAGTTCGCCGCCCGGCAACGCATCGAGATTCGGCAGGCCGCCTGTCGCGACGATCACGACATCGGCCGCGTGATCCAGCACGTCGTTCAGTTCGGCGTAGCAGTTGTAGCGGATCTCGACGCCGAGCCGCTCCAGCGCCGCCACGCGCCAGTCGACGATGCCGATCAGATCCTTGCGCCAGCTTCCCGACGCCGCGAGCCGCAATTGCCCGCCCGCCGACGAGTTCGCTTCCAGCACGGTGACGTGATGCCCGCGCAGGGCACTGACGCGCGCCGCTTCGAGCCCGGCCGGTCCTGCACCGACGATCAGCACGCGCTTCCTGCGCTCTGCCTGCGGTATGTCGTGCGGGAGAAACGTCTCGCGCGATGTCGCCGGATTATGGATGCACGTCGCCCGGAAATTGCGGCAGAACGAAGCGCCGACGCAGGGCCGCGCCTCGTCTTCCTTGCCCGCTTCGAGGAGCTTCACGAGATGCGGCTCGGCGATATGCGCCCGCGTCATGCCGACCATATCGAGCAGGCCTTCGCGGATGGCATGGCGCGCGGTGGCGAGATCGGCGATCTTCGCTGCATGAAACACCGGCAGATCGACGGCCTGCTTGAACGCGGCGGCTTTTTCGAGCCACGGCGCCGAGCGCACGAACATGCCCGGCATGGAGTTCGCTGCAAGCGCCATCTTCGTGTCCATGCGGCCGAACACGACGTTGAAGAAATCGAAGAGCCCCGTGCGCTGGAGAATGCGCGACATCTCCAGACCTTCCTCGAAGCTGCATCCATCTTCGAGCGCGAAGCGAAAGCCCACGATGAAATCGTCGCCGACCTGCTTGCGGATTTCCTCGTGGACTTCAATCACGAAGCGAACGCGGTTCGCCGTCGAACCGCCGTATTTGTCGGTACGGAGATTCACGGTCGGGTCCATGAACTGGCCGAGCAGATGGCCGCCCGCGTGCGTCTCGATACCGTCGAGCCCGCCATCGCGGCAGCGCTTCGCCGCGAGCCCGAAGTCGCGGACGATGCGCCTGATATCGGCATCGTGAATGACTTGCGGAATCGCGCGATGCAGCGTCTCGCGCACCGGCGACGGCGCGAGCATCGGCAGCCACGGCTCGGTATAGGCATCGCCGCGCCGCCCGAGATGCGTGATCTGGCACATCAGCGCCGCGCCCTGCGCGTGCATGCGCGCGGAGAATTCGCGCAGATGCGGCACTACGCGATCGGTCGACACGTTGATCTGCTGGAACGTGTTCGGACTATCGATGCTGACGTTCGACGACCCGCCGAACATGGTCAGCGCGATGCCGCCCCTGGCCTTTTCCTCGTGATACCTTTGATAGACCTCCTGCGGGAACTCATCGCGCGTCAGGCGGCTTGCGTGCGCCGTGCTCATGACGCGGTTTCGCAGCACCAGCGATTTGAGCGTGAACGGTTGCAGCAATGGATCGGATGAAGAAGGTGCGAAAGCCTGTCTCTCGATGTCTGTGATCATGGCCTGCCAGCGGCGTTTGATGTTGGACACACGGTAGACAGGCCAGAATGCGGGGTCAATTTACACGTGCGTCGGTGGCCCGTTACATGGTGTTAAGGCTGGTGAGCGAGGGTGCTGGATGAGTTTGAGACTTCCTTCCTTGCAGGCGCTCCTGGTGTTCGAGACATCGGCGCGTCTCCTGAGCTTCACGAAAGCGGCGGGCGAACTCAACGTCACGCCGGTGGCGGTCAGCCGGATGGTGGCGCGTCTGGAGGATGCGCTCGGCTTCAGGCTCTTCGAGCGCACGAAACTCGGGCTTGCGCTGACCGAACGCGGCGCGACGTTGCAGCGCGCGGTGGCGTCGGGGTTCGGGCAGATCGGGACGACCATCGACGAGCTCAAGCGCGATCACGCGCAAGGCGAGACCGTGACGCTTTCGCTTGCGAGCGGCTTTGCCGCGTTGTGGCTGCTGCCGCGCTACGCGGCTTTTCAGAAGGCGTTTCCGTCGGTGAACCTGCGCTTGCAGGTCATGGCCGGGCGGCTGTATGGGCCGCTGGAAGATGCGGACCTGGGCATCCGCCTCCACGGCGCAGGATCGGACAAGCATCCGCATTGCCTTTGTCCGGAGATCATCGTGCCGGTGTGCAGCCCGGGATATCGCGCGGAGTTCGGGCCGCTCGACAAGCCATCGCATGTCGACGGTCATACGCTCGTTCATCTCGATCCGACCACGCATTCGTGGGCGGATTTTTATCGCGTGACGGGGCTGGAGGATGCGGGCGCCGGCAAGGCGGTGCATCACACCGATCCGGGGCTGGCCGTGCAATGCGCGATGCTCGGGCAAGGAGTCGTGCTCGGGTGGCTGCTGGCGATTGCTGCTCCGCTCAATGAAGGGAAGGTCGTGCCGGCGTGGGATCGGTATGTGGCTACCGGGTGCCATTACGTGCTGGAGCGGCGGTCGGCCGAGGCTTCCGAGAGCGTGCGATGTGTGGCCGAATGGCTCGTGGCGGAGATGAAAGGGGAATTGCGGGAGGTTGCGAGCGTGTTCGAGGGGATGCTGGCGGTCGGGCGGGGGTGATGGCTTGTCTTATGCGCCTGTGCGCTGAAACCGGCCGTTCGTCGCACGACGACTCCGAATGACGGCCATGCGGCGCGACCGAATAATCTCGAGCCTCATGGCGTGCGCAAGCGCGCGGCATCTGGAGGAATAGCCGCGGTTACCTCGACCGGTCGGGCGCATTGGCCGGATCAAATGTGCCAACGCATTTTCAGGAAAGATTCGTTGCAAAACCCGCCGTTCATGAATCATGATTTACTTCTTTTCTGCCCCGCCCTCCGAATTGCGCCGATATCTCCGTTAGCAAGAAAGGCACACCACGAAAGAACGAAGCGATGCGCAGCGCATTGCAGTTTCCGCTACTGCCCGCAATCGTCCCTGGTCGATGCCGGTTATAAAAAATTGAGAGTACCGAAATGGCTTCTGGGCTCGGAGAGCGGCTCGCCGCGTCTGCGCGACTTCGCTTCAGAATCTTTGGCGTGGTCGTAGCAGCACTGTTTTGCGTGTCGTTCGGGGCTATCTGCTTTGAACTGACGATGATTGCACGCGAAGCCGACCGGATCGACGATGCGTGGATCGCAAACACGCGCATTCTTGGCGAGATGAGTGACCGACTGACCGAACTCCGGCTCACACAGGCGTTGATACTTCTTTCATCGCAGCCAGAGGCGGCGAGAACCCAGGCTGCCAGTCACAGGAAAGTGCTCGTGGAGAGCGAGCGGGCCTTCAACAAGGGCCTGACTTCGCGGTTATCGGATCCTTCTCACAAGGCATTCGCCGCCGTCGACGCTTATCTGGAGGCGGAGCGCGACTGGGAAAGCAACGCTTCCGCCCAGGCGGATTTCGACGGAGCCACCAAGAGGTTCTACGAAGCCGCCGACGGGGCTCTCGATTTGCTGATCGACGAGAATGCCGCCGCCGCGCACGAGGATACCTCGCGCATCAGCGAAACATCCAGGTACCTGGTCTTCGTCGTGGTGGCGATCGGACTCATGGTTTGCGGCGTCAAGCTATGGACAATACGCAGGCTCGATTCGCTATTGTTCTTGCCGCTGGAGAAGATCACCCACGCGTTGACGCGCCTCTCGTCCGGTCAAGAAGATGTGAAGTTTCCCGTAACCGACCGGCGAGACGAAATTGGCGGACTCGCCAGTGCTTTCGAACGATTCCGCCAGAGCGCCGGCGCGCTCAGGGAGGCTTACGTCGCGACGAAGCTCGCCGAAGAATCCGCAGCGAGGCTCGCGCGGCATGATTCCCTGACCGGTCTCTTCAACCGGCGGCATTTGTCCTCGCGCATAGACGAACTGGCGAACCAGCCAGGCGATAGCACACGAAAGCATTTCCTCTATGCAATCGACCTCGACCGCTTCAAGCCAATCAACGACTTGTACGGCCACGCTTCCGGCGACATGGTCTTGTGCACTATTGCCAATCGCTTGCGTGGCATCGTCGGCGAACATGATGTCGTCGCGCGGCCCGGAGGCGACGAATTCGCGATCCTCGCCAGCTTTGACGATTCTGATTTCGAAGCTGACGCGACTGCACTGGCCGGCCGCATTAGCGAAGCGATCCGGGTTCCATTCGAAACCGGTAATTGCGAGATCGAGGTGGGCGGGAGCATCGGGGTCGCCCTCTATGGGCGCGATGGCCAGGACGCCGATTCGCTCATAAGATCGGCCGATGCGGCGATGTATCGGGCAAAGTCGCAAGCGTGCTCCGGCTTTCAGTTTTTCGAGGAGAGCATGCGCGAGCAGTTGCGCGCGGAAGCCGAACTCGAGGTCGATGTCCGTTCCGCTGTCACGAGCCGCGCCATCCGGCCGCACTACCAGCCGCTGGTCAACCTGCGCACGCGCCGGATCTATGGCTTCGAAATCCTCGCGCGCTGGTCTCATCCCGCGCGGGGAGAGGTCGTGCCCGACACGTTCATACCCGTCATCGAACGCCTTGGACTGGCTACGCCGTTCACGTTAGCCATGCTCAGGCAAGCGTGCAGGGATTCGCGAAGCTGGCCGGATCACGTTTGTCTTGCGCTCAACGTTTCGCCGCGGCAACTGATCGACTCGCTTCTGCCCGCGCAGATACTTGCGGTCCTGACGGAGGAGGATTTCCCGCCGCAAAGGCTCGAGATCGAAATGACGGAATCGGCGCTGGTCAGCGATCTGGATGCGGCGAAGGCCACCATCGAAAACTTCAGAAAATGGGGGATACGCGTTTCGCTCGATGACTTCGGCACTGGCTACTCCAGCTTGCATCATCTGCGAGAGCTGCACTTCGACAAGGTCAAGATCGATAAGTCGTTCGTTCAGGCCATGCTCTGTGACGCCGAAAGCGGAAAGATCGTCGATGCGATCCTGAATCTTTCGGATAACCTGGGGCTCTCGGCTCTAGCCGAAGGAATCGAGACTGCTGAGCTAGAGAACGCATTGCGTGACCGCGGATGCCGCTACGGACAAGGTTATCTGTTCGGCAAAGCCGTGGCGCCCCAGGATGTTCCGGCATTGCTGCTGCGAAGCGCGCAGCATTCGGACCATGCCATCGCTTGATAGCTTTAAGCCGTACTGAACGGGTTGACGTCACGGCCTTTCGACGCGTGCGTGTCGGCAACTGAGGCGCCGCTTGCCCGCCACTTGTACGGCACACGAAGTCGTTATTTCGCATCCTATCGGAGCGCGTGGTCGACCTGCCGCGCAAAGGACGTCTTCGCGATGGAGCCGCGCCGAACGACGAGGCTTTCGCGCGCTCCGGACCCGATTCGCCGCCTTCTAGACGCGCAAAGTATCGCTCGACGATGCGTTGGCTAATGCCGCCGCTGACCGGTCATACGACCGTCGCAAAGCGACGGAGCCTCGCTGACACGCCCGGCCCGTCAGCGACTCAGCCCGTTGTCGAGTTCACGGAGCCTGGCGGTCAGGTCCGTGTGGCGGAACGGCTTGACCAGCCTCGCGAAGTCCGGTGCGATGCTCTCCGCGTCGGCGAATCCCGAGACGAGCAGAACTGGCAGGGCGGGCCACCGGCAACGCAGTTCGTGCGCAAGGTCGTTGCCGTTCATGCCCGGCATCAGATAGTCCGTAACCAGCACGTCAGGCGCAAGCCCTTCCTCGACCAGCTTCAGCGCCTCCTCGGCGGAGACAGCCTGCACGACGGCGTAGCCCATCTCCGCCAGCATGTCCGCGGTGCTTGCCCGCACGAGCTCTTCATCGTCGACCAGCAAGACGGTTCCGGCCGCGGTAGTCAGCCCCGGGTGATCTCCCGACGCTGTCACCGCGTTGGCGCCCGCGTCGCTCGCCGGCAGCCAGATCTCGATGTTGGTGCCCATCCCTGTCTTGCTTTCGATGGTCAACGCGCCGCCGAGCTGCAAAGCCAGCCCATGCGCCATCGACAGGCCGAGGCCGGTGCCGCGCCCCACGCCTTTGGTCGAGAAGAACGGCTCGACCGCCCTTCTCAACGTTGCTTCATCCATGCCAATGCCGGTGTCGGCGACCGAGAGGCGAATGTAGCGGCCCGGCTGAAGCTGCGAGCGCGTCCCGCTGCCAACCGTCTCGCCTTGCGTGCTAATCCTGAGGGTGCCGCCGTCCGGCATCGCGTCGCGCGCGTTCACTGCGAGGTTAAGGATCGCCATCTCGACCTGATTGGAGTCGGCGACTGCGGCGGGCAAATCGTCTGCCAGGTTCACCACCACCTTGATCTGCGGGCCCAGCGTGCTCGCCACCAGCCTCGCCATGCCCGAGACGAGCGCGCCGACATCGACTGCCTGCGGCCGCAACGGCTGACGCCGCGCAAATGCAAGCAGGCGCTGGACGAGCAAGCGCGCGCGCTCGGCTGATTGCAACGCTCCGTCGACGAGCCGCCGCTCTCGCTCCCCGCCCGTCCCTCTGCGCTGAAGCAGGTCGAGCGCGCCGACAATCGGCGAAAGCAGATTATTGAAGTCGTGCGCGACGCCGCCGGTCAGTTGCCCCATGGCGTCCATCTTCTGGCTCTGGCGCAGTTGTTCTTCGGCCTCTCTGAGTCGCTCCTGTTCGCGTCGCCGTGCAGTGACGTCCAGCGAGAAGTGATAAGCGCCGATCAACTCGCCGCCCGGGCCCCGCAGCGGGCTGAACGTGATCTCGTACCATCGCGGCTCGCGCGCCGAGTCTCCGAATTCGCCCGTCACGGCGAACGTTTCGCCCGCGAGCGCCAGCGAGAAATAGGCGCACGCCGCATCGCGTTGCTCGGGAAAATTCGCGAGCACGTCGCGCAAGTTGTCACCGGCCACCGGACGGAGGCCGTAGACGCGCTCGTACTCGTCCACATTCGCTTTGTTGATCGCGAGGAGGGTGTAGTCCCGGTCGACCACCTGGATGAAAGCGCCGGTCGCGTCGAAGACTTCCATGAGAAGCCTCCGTTCGGCTAGCGCCTCTGCAACGCGGCGCTCGAGCGTCTCGTACAGTTCCCTCTGGCGCGCCTCCGCTCGCGCACGCTCGATGGCTGCCCACGTGCGCTCGGCCGTTTCCTCGATCAACGCGATCTCGCTCGTCGACCACGCATGAGCCGCGTCCCGGTGAACCGCCAGAAGCGCCAGCAAGCGTCCCTCCTTGACCAGCGGCATGACGACCATGGCCGCGGCGGGCAGTAAAGCGTAGGCCGCCTTTTCCGCCTCGCCCAGGCGCGCGTCAGCCTGAACATCCGCTGTTACGAACGTTCTGCCCGACCGGCATTCGGCGATGAGCCCCGGGAAGTCGGCAAGCCTGTATCGGCCCGCGCGGCTGGGCACGCCCGAAGTGTGATGATCCTGAGGGACGGACGCATGCTCGTCGTCGGGCTCCACTTCCGCATAGTGCACGTGGCTGGCGTGGAGGTGCCCGCAGAGCAGGCGAGCCGCCTCCGCCTGAATCTCCTCGGGACGGGTCAATGGACGCAATGCATCGCCAAGTTCCACGCGAAAGCTCTGCCTCGCCTCGCTGTCCCGAAGCTGGAACTGGATCCGCGACGCCTCGGAGACGTCCTGCACGACGGTGATCCCGCCGACCACCGCCCCGCCCTCGCGCATGGGCACGGCCGAGACGCGCAGCCAGCGCTCGCCGTGACCGTCGACGCGCCGGAAATCGACGGGTGAGGACGCATCTTCACCGGCTAGCGCACGAGCCCCCGGATAGTCCTCTTCGCCAACCGGCTTGCCGTCCCTGTCGAAGGCTTCCCAGCGGCGCACTCCCGCCTCGTCGCGAGACGGGATCAGTTCACCGATGACGTCGCGCATCTGCGGATTCTTGAGCGTGAAGCGGCCACTGTTGTCGAACATTCCCACGCCGACCGGCACGTGGTCCAGCACGCGGGCCAGTCGTTGCTCGCTCTCGCGCAGCGCAGCTTCCGCGGCAAACCGCTCGGTAACGTCCGTGCCCTCGAGGAAGATGCCGACGACATCGCCGGCGGCATCGGTCATGGGCTGAAACACGAAGTCGATGAAGCGATCGTCCACGGAGCCGCCAGGCTCGGCCTGCATCGCATATTTCGCTCCGTATGAAGCGAGAGCCTCGCCGGTCTGGTACGCCCGGTCGAGCAGGGCGAGATAGCCCTGCTGCGCGACTTCCGGCAAGGCTTCGGCGACTGTCTTTCCGAGCACGCTGCGATGACCCACCAGCTTCATGTATGCGCGGTTGGCGAGCACGAAGCGATGCTCGGGGCCTTCGAGCATCGCCATGAAGCCCGGCGCCTGCGCGAACATGCGCTCGAGCCGTTCGCGTTCAGACGCTCGTTGCCGTTTGGCGAGCAGATGGCCGGTGGTCTCCTTCGCGATGTTGAGAATCCCGCCGACGTCGCCGTTCTCGAGCGGGATCGCATCGAACTCATAGCTAAACCACGCCTGCTCGGTTCCCCCATTGCGACGCAGCGGCAAGAACTGATCGTCGGCGTGAGCGGAGCCTTGCCCGGCCAACACGCCGGCCATGATCGGTCCGATCTCCTCCCAGATTTGCGGGAACACCTCGCGCGCCGGACGGCCTAGCGCGTCGTGTTGCTTGTCGCCGATGAGTTCGGCCCAGGCGTCGTTGTAAAGAAGGACCAGTTCGGGACCCCAGTAGACGGCCATCGGCGAGTGCGCGTGAAGCATGATGCCGACGACGGTCTTCAGTTCCTGCGGCCATACCGGGAGATCTCCGATCAGCGACGCCGACCAATCGTGCGCGCGAATCCGCGTACTCATCTTGCTGCCGGACATCAGGTTAGCGGTGCTGGGTCGTGAGGCGTCTCTGGATACCATCAATCTCGAACTCTGACTATTGTGACCGAATCACGGGTGTGGGCTTCCGGCGCCCGACGGGCAGCTTTTGCGCAACTCACGGCCGGCAACCTGCCCCGGCGTGAGACGTCTTCCGTGAGGCTAACCTAATAGCGGCGGTTATGTCGCCGGTTCAACGGCCGCTGTGCAAACGAAGGCTGATCCTGCGTCGCCGGAACTCGAGTCGGAGCGGTCGGCAGCGAGTGGCCGCTTGCAGACGCTTCGGTTGTTCATGCCGAGTCGACGCGATCGGTTACAGAGCCGCCCGGTCCGGTCTGCAGAAGCTGCTCGCCGAACTGCAGGGCGGCAAGCTGGGCATACAGCGGCGAGGTCAAAAGGAGGTCGGCATGACGGCCCTGCGCGACGATACGGCCCTGCTCCAGCACGACAATGCGGTCTGCCTGCTGAACCGTCGCGAGGCGGTGCGCGATGACCAGCGTGGTGCGATTCTGCGCGGCATTGTCCAGCGCCGTCTGCACCAGACGTTCGCTTGCGGCGTCGAGCGCGCTGGTGGCCTCGTCCAGAAGCAGGATGGGCGGATTCTTCAGAATTGCGCGGGCAATTGCGATGCGTTGGCGCTGTCCGCCGGACAGCCGCACTCCGCGCTCGCCCAGAAATGTGTCGTAACCTTGCGGCAGCTCTTCGATGAAGCCGGCCGCGGCGGCCATTTCGGCAGCGCGCTGCACTTCTGCGAATGTGGCGTCGGGCGAGCCGTAGCGGATATTGTCGAGCACGCTGCCCGAGAAGATCACCGATTCCTGCAGCACGACCCCGATTCCGTTGCGCAAATCGACGAGCGACACCTGTCGCGTTGGGACGCCATTGATCAGGATGCTGCCGGCCTGTGGCTCGTAAAAGCGCAGCAGCAGTTGGAACAGCGTAGTTTTGCCCGCGCCGGACGGCCCGACCAGAGCGACGTGTTCGCCCGGGCGCACGTCGAGCGAGAGGCCGGCGACAGCGGCGATGCCGGGGCGGGACGGATACGAGAAGCCGACATTGTCGAAGCGGATGCCATCCCCGCGCGCAGGCAGCGCGACCGTTAGCTCGGCCTGCATCACCGGCGAGCGTGCCGCCAGCAGTTGCAACAAACGTTCGGCGGCGCCGGCTGCCCGCTGCAGATCGCCCCACACTTCGGCGACCGCTCCGACAGCGCCGGCAGTGAACACCGCATAGAGGATGAACTGCGACAGCTGGCCGGCTGTCATCCGCCCGGCCAGCACATCCTGCGCCCCGAGCCAGAGGACGAACACGACAGCGGCGAACACCAGCACGATCACCACGGCGGTCAACCAGGCGCGCGCCCGAATACGCGTGAGCGCCGTATCGAAGGCCACTTCCACCGAGCCGGCGAACCGCCGCGCCTCGAACGGTTCCTGCGTGTACGACTGCACGGTCGGCATCGCATTGAGTATCTCGCCCGCCAGCGCGCTCGCGTTCGCAACCTTGTCCTGGCTCGCGCGCGAGAGCCGCCGCACGCGCCGTCCGAATACGACGATGGGAGCGACCACCACGACCAGCGTCGCGATGATGTACCCCGACAGCACGGGGCTGGTGACTGCCAGCATCGTCACGCCACCGACAAGCAGGAAGAAGTTGCGCAACCCGAGCGACAGGCTGGTGCCCACCACGGTCTGGATCAATGTGGTGTCGGTGGTAAGCCGCGACAGCACCTCTCCGGTCTGCGCGGTTTCAAAGAACTGGGGACTCATCTTCAGCATGTGGTCGAAGACCGCACGCCGCAAATCGGCTGTGACCCGCTCGCCGAGCCACGACACCAGATAGAAGCGCAGTGCCGTGGCGCCAGCCAATATGAGCGAAACAGCGAATAGCGCGAGGAAATAGCGATCGATGTGCGCACGGTCGCCCGCGGCGAAGCCTCGGTCGATCAGGTATTTGAACGCTACCGGCAGGGCCAGCGTTGCGCCCGCCGATGTCACCAGCGCCACGAACGCGAGCGCCCAGCGCCTGGCATAAGGGCGCAGAAACGGAAACAGGGCGAACACGGGGCCGATAGCGCGCGAAGGCGGCGGGGCCGGGACGGCGTGTGGCATGAAGATTCTCAACGGGTAGAGGTCTTCGCGATTGTGCCAGTCCCGCCCGTTGAAACGTAGCCGCCAGATGCTTGCCGGGACTGCCCGTATGGACCAAGATCAGATCGACTCCTCAGGAAGGAACTTCCATGACAGACGAACCCGATCCGGACGAACTTAAAGGACCCGGTGGCTCGACGTTGCGCCAGATCCACGAGCAGGTCCAGAAGAGCGTCGAACGCGACCGCGAACAACTGGCGAAGCGCAAGACTGTCGCTGCGCCACAGAGCCGATGGCGACGCTGGATACGCTACGTGTGGGGCCGAAGCAGCCGTCGCTGAGAGGACTCGATACCGGCTTGAATCGCCAAGCCCGGCTCCCCGTAGCGCGTCTCAGGACCGTCGCTTGCTATTTTTTGGCTCCTGTCGAACCGCCCCGAAAGACCATGGATCTGTCTTTGCCTAATATGCCGCCGCTCGCGTTCGTCAGCGAGATGAACAACCTGCTTCCGGAGAAGCAGGGGTACACACCCGGGCTCCACGTATTTCTCGTTTCCCAGGACAGCGCGAGCGGCGACGCTGCGGTCTGGAGCTGGGAGCCGAAAACCCCCGATACGGACGCTGCCATCGCGCAAGCGCTCGAGGATATTCGACACTTGCATGGGTCTTAGTCCTCTCAGCCCGCTATGCGCGACGCTTGTGCAGCGCGGACGTTGCGATGCCCGCGCGAGAGTCCGGACCGCGCCTCAGTGACGTCTTGCCCGTCTTTCGTCCCCGAGTCGATGGATCGGGCGCTGGCGGTCATTCATCGCTCAAACCGGGTGAGCCCAGAAGCGTCGTGCATTCGCCGTCGACGCGATGAATCGAAGCGTCACATCGCCTGCTGCGCGTTGCTTTCTCGTCGTTGCAGGCATTGACATCGAGCGACGAATAACGTCGCAAGAAACGGGGCGTCCCGCAAGCTGATCGCGGCCACGATGGTCTCCTCCTGTTCCGTTACCGGAGCCATTGATGCGCGCCCCGCCGTCCTCATCCCGTGTCCGTTTGCCGGCCGCTTTTCAGCGGCTCGCGTGCTCGAATCTCGTCGCGCAGTCGGCCGAGCAGATCGGCCTTGCCGCCGCGCCGCTCGTCGCGGTCTTCGCGCTCGGCGCCGACGCGCGCGGGACCGGCCTCCTGCAGGCGGCGCAGACGCTGCCGTTCCTGTTGCTGTCAATTCCGCTCGGCGTATGGGCCGACCGCCGGTCGCGCCGCGCGTTGATGGCGCTCGCCGAAGGCGTGCGTGTCGTCGCAATGTTGTGCGTGCTGTTGCTCCTGGTCACGCACGCGCTCAGCCTGCCCTTGCTCGGCGCACTGGGCTTCATTGCCGCGACCGGCACGGTGGCGTACAACGTGGCCGCGCCTTCGCTCGTGCCGTCGATCGTACCGCGCGATGCGTACGCCAGCGCCAACGGCCGCCTCGAACTCGCGCGCAGCGTGGCGTACTCGGCGGGACCGGCGCTCGGTGGCCTGCTCGTCGGCTGGATCGGCGCGGGCTGGGCATATGGCTGCGCTGCCGCGTTGTCGGCGCTTGCCGTGGCCATGCTTGCCGGGTTGCGCGAACCGGCCCGCGCCGCCGCGCCCGCGCGTCACTTCATGCTCGAATTGCGCGACGGCACGCGCTTCGTGCTGCGTGATCCGCTGCTGCTTCCGATGCTCGCGACGGCGGTGTTCTTCAACCTCGGCTTCTTCGTGCTGCAAGCGGTGTATGTGCCGTATGCGGTGCATCGGCTGGGGCTGAGCGCGTCGGCGGTGGGCATCACGCTCGGCGCGTATGGCGTCGGCATGGTTTGCGGCGCGCTGGCCGCGCCCGCCGTCGCTCGACGCCTTGCGTTCGGCCGCATGCTGCTGATCGGGCCGTCGTGCGGCCTGCTGGCTTCGCTCGTGATGGTCGGGACGCTCGTCGCGCCGTCGTTCTGGCTTGCGCTGCTGAGCTTCTTCCTGCTGGGCGCCGGGCCCATCCTGTGGGTGGTCGGCTCGACCACGCTGCGTCAGGCCATCACGCCGGAACGCATGATGGGCCGCGTCTCCGCGCTGAACAGCACGGCCACCTACGGCGCGCGGCCGGCGGGCGCGCTGCTCGGCGCGGCCATCAGCGCGCACTGGGACATGGACGCCTGCCTCGTGGCAGCGGCTGCCGCTTTTGTCGTGCAGGCGGCGATCATCGCCCTCTCGCCTGCGGCGCGGCTCGCGC
>Ga0308174_10000349_pt1 | contig 19304 bp, 20 predicted proteins | sample PhyPR2_FD_203894 | JGI IMG/M metagenome (GOLD analysis project Ga0308174, IMG submission 203894) | Soil microbial communities from UC Gill Tract Community Farm, Albany, California, United States - DLSLS.P.R2 | ecosystem: Environmental > Terrestrial > Soil > Agricultural land | place: USA... | reverse complement strand
TCGTGCAGCGCAGCACCCAGGACCGGGCCGCCCAGCATGACGACGCAGAACGCGACCAGCCAGCTCAGCAGCATGAAGACGATGCCGAGCGGGCCGTACCTCGCGTAGTTGCTCGTGATCGCCGCGGAGATGAACAGCGCCGCGGCGCCGCGGAGGGCCAGCAGGCCGATCGTCATCGCGATCGCCCCGGGCAGTAGGAGGCGCCAGCTCACCGCTCCCCGGAGCAGGAAGTGCTGACTCCACCAGCTCCAGCCGAAGACCAGCGGCGCGCCCAGCAGCACGAGCACCGCCGTCCGCCACGGCTCGGGCAGGAGGTGGGAGGGGGGCAGCGCGATCAGGACCGCTCCGACGGCCACGAACGCCGTGAGCCAGAGGAGCGGACGCCACAGCCCACGCCAGCCGCGGGACTGCACGCCCCACGCGATCTCGTACCCGCGCTGCAGAGCCGTCGGCCAGGCATAGGCCGAGAGCAGCGTGAACACCGTGCCGAGCGCGGTGGAAGAGCCGCGGACCGCCGCCCGGGTCGGGAAGAGCTGCTGCAGAGCCTGGACGGCGTCGGGGCTCAGGCCCAGGCGCGTCGCGACACCCGCGGGGAGCGACTCCGCCGAACCCAGGGGCAGCAGCGCCGCGAGCGTCACCAGCACGGGCACCAGCAGCGAGAAGCCCAGAGCGGCCAGGATGAGTGCCTGGTTGGTCAGATCGGCCTGCACCAATCGGCGTTGGACGTGGCCGACCTGCGAGGCCTCGACCCGTTCCCGTGTCCGGCTGAGACTCGCGACGATCCGTGTCGTGGGCGCGTCAGCCAAGGTGGGGAAGCGGGTCGAAGGAGAGCGCTTCGGTGATCCAGGAGCTGACGGCCGGCTCCATGGGCAGACCCCGGAGGTCCGCGACCGCCACCCAGGCCGCCTCGCTGGTCTCGCGGGCGTCGCCGTGCGGCTCACCTCCGACCGCCCGGGCGTGGAAGAGCGCCGCGAACTGCTGCTGGACCTCTCCGTCCTCCGACCGCACCACGTGCGCCGGATCGGTGAACAGGCCGACGAGTCCGGTGATGAGCACCTTCACCCCGGCCGCTCGGGCGGTGCAGCGGACCGCGGCCTCCTCGGCACTCTCCCCCACCACGACCCGGCCGCCGGGAAACTCCCAGGCCCCACTCTCGACGCGGCGGACGAGGAGGAGCCGACCGCCCCGCCACCGCACGGCGACGAACGCGGCCGGGACGACGACGGTCGCGACCGGCGCATCGGAATCGTGGAAATAGGCGTGCCTCGTCGTCGCCGCTCGTTGAACGGTGCTCGTCATGGTGACGCCTGCCTCGCTGAGAGAATCGCTTGCCCACAAGGCTCCCGCCCTCCCCTCCCCGCGGGCATCCTCCGCGGCGGGTGACCAGCGCCGAAGCGGCCGCAACCCCCGGGTTCGGCTCTACTGTCGGCGGCTATGTCGTTCCAGCAGGCCATGGAACATGTGGCGCAATTGTTCGAAGCGATCGGCGCCCTCGTCCTGGTTGCCGGGCTCGTGGCCTCGGTCGGGCTGGCGGTGCGTTCCTGGGGCCGCGAGCGCGACGGTCGACGAGCCTGGCAGGTGCTGCGCAACTCCTTCGGGAACGTGATCCTGCTGGGGCTGGAGATCCTCGTGGCCGCCGATCTCGTCCGCACCGTGGCGGTGGCGCCGACCGTCGAGAACGTCGTGATCCTCGGCGTGATCGTGTTGATCCGGACGCTGCTCAGCTTCTCCCTCGAGATCGAGATCGAAGGGGTCGCGCCGTGGCGCCGTGCGCTGACGAGCCGCACCCGGGCCCCGGGAGCGTGGCCGGACCCGGGAGCCGGTCCGACCGGGCGGCCGTAGCCCGGGCCGACTCGTCCGCACCGGATGACGCGCCGCGGCGCTGAGAGCGGCGACCGTGACCTCGACCGGCGTCCGTGCTCCGGGCCCCGATGTGAGGCCGCCGGGCCGGACGCGCCCACGCGCCGTCGTCCCAGGAGCCCTCCGTGACCCAGAGCACCCGAACCGAGACCAGCCCCACCACGACATCTCCGATCGAGACCGCCATCGCCGACCACGGCCTCATCGGCGACCTCCAGACCGCCGCCCTGGTCACGACCGATGGGTCGATCGACTGGTTCTGCTGCCCCCGGTTCGACTCCCCCAGCGTCTTCGGCGCCCTGCTCGACGACGAGCGGGGCGGACATTTCCGCGTCCGCCCGGGCGACGTCCCCTACACCTCCACCCAGATGTACCTCCCCGACACGGCCGTCCTCGTCACCCGGTTCTTCACCGAGGACGGGATGGGGCAGGTCGTCGATTTCATGCCGCCGGCCGGAGCGACGGCCACCGACAACCACCGGATCGTGCGCATCCTGCAGTGCGTTCGCGGACGCATCAGCTTCGACGTGGACATCGCTCCCCGGTTCGACTACGGCCGGCACCCGCACCGCGTCGAGGCGACCGAGCACGGTGCCGTGTTCACCTCGAACGGGCAGCGGCTCACGGTGCACGTCGTCCGCGCGGCCGAGGACGAGCGGCTGGCCCAGGCCGAATCCTCTGACGGCGACCTCCACGTCACCCTCGCGCTCACCGCCGGACAGAGTCGTGGCGTACTGCTGGAATCAGCCGCCGATGGCCCCCCTCGGGAGGTCCGGCCCGCGGAGGTCCGCGCGCTGTTCGACGAGACCGTCGCGTACTGGCGGGCATGGGTGGCGAAGTCCAGCTACACCGGCCGCTGGCGGGAGAGCATCCAGCGCTCGGCGATCACGCTGAAGCTGATGACCTACGCCCCCACCGGCGGCATCGTGGCCGCGCCCACGGCGGCCCTCCCCGAGCAGGTGGGCGGTGAGCGCAACTGGGACTACCGCTACACCTGGGTCCGCGACGCCTCGTTCTCCGTGCACGCGCTGCTGAAGCTGGGCCTCACCGACGAGGCAGCGCAGCTCGGCACGTGGCTCGGTGACCGCATCCGTGAACGGGCCGGCAGCGACAGCGGGCCGCTCAACATCATGTACCGCATCGACGGGTCCTCCGACCTCAAGGAGGACGCGCTGGACCACTGGCGCGGCTACCGCGGGTCGGCACCGGTACGGGTCGGCAACGGCGCCGCCGACCAGCTCCAGCTGGACATCTACGGCGAGGCCCTCGACAGCGTCTTCGCCGGCGTCCGGGCCGGGCTGCCGCTCCCCTACCGGGGCTGGGACGCGATCAGCCAGGTGCTCGACTGGCTCGCGGACAACTGGGACCAGCCGGAGGAGGGCATCTGGGAGACCCGCGGCGGCCGGCAGGCCTTCACCTACGGGCGGGTCATGTGCTGGGTCGCCTTCGACCGCGGCATCCGCCTCGCGCTCGAGCACGGGCGGCCGGCTGCGCTCGAGCGCTGGACGGCCGAGCGCGATCGGATCTACCGGCAGGTCCTGGAGCGCGGCTTCCACACCTCACGGATGGCCTTCGTCCAGCACTACGAGACCGACGTCCTGGACTCGGCCCTGCTGCGGATGCCGACGGTCGGCATGATCGACGGTCGCGACCCGATGTGGCTGTCGACCCTGGCCGCCATGGACGACGAACTGGTCACCGACAGCCTGGTCTACCGGTACGACCCCGCGGCCTCGCCGGACGGGCTGCGCGGCTCGGAGGGGACGTTCTCCCTCTGCACCTTCGCCTACGTCGACGCGCTCACCCGCGCCGGGCGGCTGGACGAGGCCCGGACCGCCTTCGAGAAGATGCTCACCTACGCCAATCACGTCGGGCTCTACTCGGAGGAGATCGCGCTCACCGGCGAGCAGATCGGCAACTTCCCACAGGCCTTCACCCACCTGTCGCTCATCGACGCCGGGATCACCCTCGACGCCGCGCTGGACGGCCGACCGCCCCGCTGACGGCAGCGGCTCGCCCGGGTGCCTCGTCCGCAGCGGGTGAGGACGGATGCGCCCGGGCTGACGACCCTGGGCGCATCCCGACTCTGCCCGACCCAGGAGGAACCATGACCTCGACCGTCCCCGACAACGCCCTCGATCGCATCGCCGCTGGGGATGCCCCAGTCCTCGAGACCCTGCTCGAGATGAACCTCGACGCCGCGGAGCGATCGGGCCTCGACGCCGAGACCTACCTGCTCGTTCGGCTCGCGGCCCTCGTCGCGATGGACGCCGCTCCCGTCTCGTATCTCATCACCCTCGGCGCCGGCGCGGACGCCGGCCTGACGGTGGAGAAGGCACAGGCCGTGCTGGTCGCCATCGCGCCCGTCGTCGGCAGCGCGCGGGTCACCGCGGCGGCCGGCGCCATCATCCGGGGCGTTCTGGGGGCGGCGGCCCTCGGCGACCAGTCGGTTCCGGAGCCGCGCAACGGCTGAGCCGATCGCCGGCCGGCGCCGATCCCGTAACGGAGGACATCCATGACCAGGACCGGCACCGGCACCGGCGGCGGTGGGGCGGTGGCGACGGCGGGGGCCGTCGTCCTCCCGCTCGCCCTCGCCCAGTTCATCGCGAGCTACGCCGCGTCGAACATGAACGTGGCGATCAGCACGATCGCCCACGACCTGAACACCGACGTGGCGGGGATCCAGACCACCATCACGCTGTTCACGCTGACGATGGCCGCGCTGATGATCCCGGGCAGCAAGCTCACCGACATCTGGGGCCGGAAGTTCTGCTTCGTCCTCGGGTTGTGCATCTACGCCGCGGGCGCCCTCCTCGCGGCGCTCGCCCAGGGCCTCGGGATGCTGACGATCGGCTACTCCTTGCTCGAGGGTGTCGGCTCGGCCCTGCTCATCCCGCCCATCTACATCCTGATCACGGTCTTCTTCGACGACATGAAGGACCGCGCCAAGTGGTTCGGCGTGGTCAGCGGCGCCGCCGGTCTGGGCTCGGCAGCCGGACCGCTGATCGGCGGCCTGATCACGAGCTACATCAGCTGGCGGGCGTCCTTCCTCCTGCAGGTGCTGGTCGTCGCGGGCATCGCCCTGCTCGCACGACGGCTTCCCGACCCGCCGATGCACGGCGAGCACCCGCGTTTCGACGTGGTGGGCGCCGTTCTGTCGGCGGCCGGGTTGTTCCTCCTCGTCTTCGGCATCCTGCAGACGAGCACGTACGGCTGGGCATCCCTCCGGGTGTGGGCCATGGTCGCCCTCGGCGCCGTGGTCCTGGCCGCGTACTTCCTGTACGCCAGGGCCCGCGAGCGGCACGGCGACACCCCACTGGTCTCGCCCTCCCTGTTCCGCAACCGGACGTCGAACCTCGGACTGGTCACCCAGACCGTCCAGTGGCTGGTGCTGCAGGGCTCCTTCTTCGTGATCTCGGTGTTCCTGCAGCAGGAGCGGGGTTTCTCGGCCATCCAGACCGGCCTCATGCTCGTCCCCGCCACCCTCGGCATCCTGCTGTCGTCGGCGATGGCCCAGCGCATGGCCAGCCGGCACCCCCAGCGGCTGCTCGTGCGGGCGGGATTCACCACGACGGTGGTCGGGCTCGTCCTGCTGCTCCTCCTGGCTCGGCAGGACTCCGCCGTCTGGACGTTCTGGCCGGGTCTGTTCCTCATGGGCTTCGGCGTCGGCGCGATGCTGACCGCCTCGGTCAACGTGGTGCAGTCGGCGTGGCCGGAGTCGGTCCAGGGCGACATCTCGGGCGTGTCGCGGAGCGTGTCGAACCTCGGTTCTTCGCTCGGCGTCGCGCTCGCCGGCTCGGTGCTCGTCGCAGCCTCGGCCGCGGGCAACCCGCCGTTCCTCACCGCCATCCTGGTCGTCGGCGCGTTCGCGGTGGTGGGGTGGGTGGCCGCGTTGCTCCTCCCCCGGTCCCCGCAGCCCACGACGCCGGCGGGCGTTGCGGAGGCGGCGTAGGCCCGAGCGAGTCCCGGTGGCGCATCCGTACACCGAGGTCGTCGACAGACAGCGTCCCGCTCCTGGCGCGTACCTCGACCAGGTCGGTCGGTCGCCGCTACGACGGACGGCTGCTCAGGTCGGATCGCCGTCGGACGGCTTCGGTGCCGTGGTGCGCACCTCGATGAGATCGAGCCCCAGACTCCGCAGCCGCAGCAACATGCTGTGCAGCCCCGGCTGGTCGGTCGGTTCGGTCCGCAGGATCGTCAACGGTGGCTCCTCCCCCAGGTCCTCCGCACCGATCTCCTCGAGAAGTTCAGGGGGCACCGGTCCACGCACTCGGAGCTCGTACACCAGGCTTCCCATCGGCGTGCTCCCTTGTGCTCGACGCGGGACACCTTCACCGCGTGGAGGAGTCGACCTGAGCCGCTCAGCGAAGCGGATCTCCGCGTCGATCAACGACGCCGCAAGATCCGGTCCGACATGTCGAGCCTCGTCCGTCGGAACCCCGACGTGCCTCCCCCAACCCGGATGACGCGAGCTTCCTCCGGCCTCTCCGAGGCGGCCCGCACCTGGTTCGACCGGATCCGGGGGCGGGAGGAGCGGCACCTCGACGGCGCCGGCCGATCGCCGGGGGCCCGAGGACTCGCGCCGCTCACGTCGAGCTCGCACGTCCGGACGGGCCGGATCCACGACGAGAAACGCCCGCCCGGCCGCGAACGGCCGAGCGGGCGTGTGGTGGTCGGGGTCGAGAGAACTCAGCGGCGGTCCGCCTTGAGTTCCTTCCCGTGGACGATGATCGCGAAGATCACGACGACGTCGATGACGATCATGATGGTCGACCAGATCGGGTACGCGGAGATGAACGCGAGGTTGACCAGCGCGCTCAGGAACGCGACGCCGACGCCGACGATGCGGGCCGCCAGGTTCCCCGCCAGGAGCCCCAGGCCCGCGCCGATGGCGACGATGCCGATGATGGTGTGGGCCCAACCCCAGGTGTTGTAGTCCACGTTCACCACCAGGCCGTTCGAGCCGACGGCATAGAACCCGTCGTCGAAGAGGGCGACGAGCCCTTCGATGATCTGGAACGAACCCAGCATGATCATCATGACGCCGGCGAAGACCACCCAACCGGCCCATGCCGTCGGTGCGTCACCGTAGACGCTGTCGGGTTCGACGCTGCCCCGATGCGAGGTGTCCGTCATGTCGCTGTCCTCCTAGTCCGGCCTCGGTTCCGGGCCGCCCCGGGATCGGAGACGGGCGGCGAGGTTGTGGTGGGTGCGTCTGCAGCGTGGTGGCAGGGGGACGGCGGGGCATCGTCCGCATCGAATGAACGACGATCCCGACAGCGGGTCGACGGTCGGCCAGATCCGACACCCGCGGACCACGTCATCCTGGCGAGTCGTCCCCACCGGCGTGGGGCCCCGGCGCCGGGTCGATGCGACCCGGGCGGTACTCGCTTCGCGTGGGGAAGGGGATGACGACGCCGACGGCCGTGTCGGCGTCGTCATCCTCGGCCTTCGGGGGCAGAGGATCCCGCCGGGCCTGCGCCGGCTCCTGGTCCCGGCGTCTCGGCTCGGGACACCGGCGGATCTCCAGGATCTGCACGTCGCATTCGGTCAACCGGTGGAGCACCTCGGAGGGGTCGCCGTCGGCGGGTATGCGGAACCGGTACACCGTGCTACGTGGTACGACGGTCGTGCTCACGGAGACGCCGAATCGGGCGAGCGCCGCCCGGCTGAGCAGTGTTGCCACCCGCAGTTCGTACCGCGCTCGAGGGGCCATCATCAGCGTCGGCCTCCCTCCTCGCCGGTGCGCCGTCCGGCTCCGGTCGCCGGTCGCTGGCCGCCGACCGGATCCGCACGACGTTTCCAGCAGCAAGGGGGACGGCGCCTCGTCCGGGGCGTACGAGATCCGCAGGACGGGCCCGACGGCCGCGGCCAGGTCTGACCGCGCGGGCCGCCGTCCGTGCGGGGTGATGAGTGCGTCGACCCCGCGCCCTAGCGTCGGCGACCAGTGGCCGGCACGACCGCGAGGAGGCCGTCATGATCCCGACTCCGTTCCCCCCGCTTCCGGCATCCCTGGGCGGTGATCACCCATGACGGGTGCCGTACACCCGGCCCGCTCGGGCGAGTTGCCACCGGGGGCGCGGCTGCCCTCCGGGCTCCCCCGACTCCGGGCGGGTGCGCACCTCGTGCCGGAGGACGGCGCGTGCCTCATGGAGTACGTGTCCGTTCTCGCGGGCGTCCCCTTCAGCGACCATCCGCGGTGCACCGACCCCATCCTCGCCACCGTGGCCCGCCTGGTGAACGACTGCTGCACCGATGCGGGCAGACCACTGCTGACGGCCTTCGCCCCGGACCTGGCCGGGACCGGCCCAGGCGATGCACGCCGCACCGCGGCCATCGTCCGCGCTGCGGTGCGGCGCGCGTGCATGGCGGCCGGCGGACCCGGCCTGCGTCGGCACCTGCGTCGCGCCGCGAGCCGATACGACCGCGTGACGGGTGTCGGTCCGTGGGCGGCCGCGGCCAGGAGGCTGGACCGTCTGTACCGGCTGGGAGGGGGCCGCCGCCATCTCGAGGCGTCGGCCGAGGCGCTGTGTGCGCTACCCGAGCCGCAGCGGGACGCCGCGCTGATCGCGACCCTGGCGGCTGCGATCGCGGCGGCTGCCCCGGGCCACGATCGCCGTCCGCATCGATGGTCCGGACACCGGGCCGCTGACAGCACCCGGCTGTTGTCACCCGGTGGCGGCCGGGTCTGACGAGAGTGGCGCCGTTCCCCGAGCGGCCCGCCGCGGGCTCGGGCCCGGTGTCCCGTCGCTCGCGCGCGGTCACGCAACGCGCTCGTCCCCGACGGATGATGTGCCCCCGGCACCGGGGGCGCGACCGTGCGACAGCGAGTGGCAGTGGCTCCGAGGCACGGCGTTCAGGCCGTCGCGGGGACGTCAGGGGGAGGTGCGCATGGTCCTCTCCCGAGTTCCGGCGCCCGGTCGATGCCGGTGCGATCGCCCTCGCCCGGGCAGGACACGCGGTCCCTGTGCCGGTGCCGAAGACCGCGGAGTCCGCCGGCGTGATTCCCGCCGGCCGATCGAAGGGCGGGGGACATGGACGCATCGCTGATCGTCGTCATCGTCGTGGTGACCGCACTGGTCTTCGACTTCACGAACGGCTTCCACGACACCGCGAACGCGATGGCGACATCGATCGCCACGGGCGCGTTGCGGCCCAAGACCGCGGTGACCCTCGCCGGGTGCCTGAACGTGCTCGGCGCCTTCCTGTCGGTTGCGGTCGCGAAGACGATCTCGGGCGGCCTCGTCGACGAGACGCTCATCACTCCCGTCGTCATCTTCGCGGGCCTGGTCGGGGCGATCGTGTGGAACCTCGTCACGTGGTTCCTCGGACTGCCCTCCAGTTCGTCGCACGCGCTGTTCGGCGGGTTGATCGGCGCGACCTGGGTTGCCGGCGGAGCCACCGCGATCAACTTCGGCACGGTGGTGAACAAGGTCGTCCTGCCTGCGGTGCTCTCTCCGGTGGTGGCCGCCCTGATCGCCGTGACCGTGACCTACCTGGCCTTCCGGGTCGCCGCCCACGCGAGATCCGACGTCGCCGATCGGGGCTTCAGGCTGGCCCAGCGGGTGTCCGCGTCGATGGTCGCGCTGGCCCATGGCACGAACGATGCCCAGAAGACGATGGGTGTCATCACGCTGACCCTGATCACCGCGGGCATGTTGCCCGCGGGCTCGTCACCGCCGTTCTGGGTCATCCTGTCCGCGGGCATGGCCATCGGGCTGGGCACGTACACCGGTGGCTGGCGGATCATCCGGACCCTCGGAAACCGGGTCAGCGACATCCGGCCGGTCCAGGGCTTCGCCGCGGAGACCACGAGCGCGGCGGTGATCCTGACCTCCACGCATCTCGGGTTGCCCTTGTCCACCACGCAGGTGTGCACCGGCTCGATCCTCGGATCGGCCGCCGGTCGCCGGCTCGCGTCGGTGCACTGGGGCGTCGCCGGGCGCATCGCGCTGGCCTGGACCTTCACCCTGCCGTCGGCGGCGGTCATGGGCGCGGCCGCCTCGTGGCTGGCAGCGACAGGCGCCGCCGGTGTGGTGATCGTGGCGCTGAGCGCGGGGGCCGTGGCCGCCGGTATCTACACCGCTTCCCGTCGCGCTCCGGTGACCGCTGCGAATGTCAACGATCTACCGCGCCAGCCGCTGGCCGACCTGGCCGCTTGAGCGGGAAGGAACCCTGCACATGCACATCGACTGGGCGTCGCTGGCCGAGGTCGCGGTTGTCGCGGCGGCGGCCGCGCTCACCGTCGTCCTGCTCGTCGCCTTCGCCATCGTCAGCTTGTCCGCTCCCTCGGGACGACGGGTGGACGGTCCCGACGGTGTCCGGCCCTCCAGCGTTCGTTCCGTAGGGGGCACCGCCGTCGCTGTGCTGTGCGTGCTGGCCGCCGGCCTGGTCGTCTGCTACGGCCTGCTCTTGATCATCGCGTGAGCTCGGCCGCGATCCTCGGGCGCTCCGGCCCGGGCCCAGCCAGGGATCCCGTTCCCCGGTCGGACTCCTCGACGACCTCGGGCATGAGGCCGACGCCGGCCCGGCGAGCCCAGAACGGCAGCGCGTACCAGGTCAGCAGACCGGTGAGGGCGACGAGACCCCCACCGAGCGCCGCCTGCCAGTGACCGAGGGCGACGTCGAGGATGAGGAGCACGGCGCTGCTGATCGACAGGACGAGCAGCCCCAGGCCGATCATCAGCAACCTGTCGGCGACCACGACCAGCGCCGCCTTCTGCCGGCGCCGGAACACCATCCGGTGGAACGAGACAGGTGCGATGAGCACGATGGCTGCCAGCGCAGTCGACAGGAGCGTCGCCGTGTACACGGCGACCTGGAAGCCGCTGAGCGTGACGAACCGGGCGGTGAACGCCAGCCCGAGCAGGAAGGCGAAGAGGATCTGCACACCGGTGATCGCCACCCGCAGCTCCTGCAGCAGCTCCCCGAGGTTGCGGTCCAGAAGCCCGTCGACCGTCTCCCCGCGCGCTCGGGCGCTCTCGACAGCGGCGCTCGCGTCGAATCTTCGTACGGCCGCGGAACCGAGAGGTGTGCCGTTCACGCCGACGAGGTACCCCCGGACGGCGTCGTCCATACACCCGAGAGTGACCGCGATCACCCGGGAACCGTGTGGTTCCGGTCGTCGTCGCCGTGACTACAGGATCGGGCCGGGTGGCCCGGCCGCAGGGCACCGGGACAGGAGCGCGGGCCGGTCATCCCGCCGGTAGGAGGAGCGACCCAGCGGCACGCCCGCATCCTGGGAGCCGCTGTTCTCGGATCGGGAGCGACTGATGGCGTGGCTCGGGCTGATATCCCTCGGGCTGATCGCCGAGGTCTCGGTGATCATCATGCTGGGCCGATGGGGCACCGACCGCTACGAGGCCGAGCAGGACCAGGCCGAGCACGGACGAGGGATCGCGAGTGTGGTGGTCCACGCCGCTGATGGGCGGCCGGCTGCCGGCTTCCCGTCCGTCGCGGAGCCCGAGGTGGCCTGACGGCGGTAGCCGGGGATGCGGTGGCGCGGTCAGGAACGACGCTTCGGCTGGACGACGTCCCGATCAGGGGCAGCCGGTGCGGAGGTCTCTTCTGCGGCGATGCGGACCTCCAGCAGATCCACCCCCTGACGGCGCAGCCGAAGCAACACTCCGTGCAGTGCGGGCTGATCCATCGGTTCGGTCCGCAGGACGGTCAGTGAGGGCTCCTCACCCAGGTTCTCCGCGGCGATCTCCTCGAGGAGTTCGGGCGGGATCGGTCCACGCACCCGGAGCTCGTACACGAGACGGTCCATCTGCGCGATCCCTCCCCCTGGCGGCCCGGAAGCCGTGTCGCACAGGGCCCGCACCGGCCTGCTGCTGCGCGGACGAGCGTGTGCGCGACCCGGACTCCGACGGGCCCGATCTGGTCGCCCCAGCGTGCCTGTTCCCGGCGCGCCCCTGCCTCCCCCCGTCGGGACGAGGGCGGTTCCGCTCGGCTCGGGGTCTTCGCTGGCAGCAGCAGCCCGGGTGCACGGCCCGAGAACGCGACGGGTCGGTGGATCTCGACGGTGCGTGGGTCGCCGATCATCCCGCTACAGGCAGGCCGGCGTCGGCCGGACCCGGCCACCCGGTACGGGCTGCGGGTCTCCGTCAGAGCAGACCGCGCTCGCGTGCCCTCCGGACCGCCTGGTTGCGCCGGCTCACCGACAGTTTGCGCAGGATGCTGCGGATGTGCGTCCGCACGGTGTTCACCGAGATGAACATGGTCGCCGCGATCTCGGCCGTGGACAGCATCTCCCCGAGGTAGCGGAGGACTTCCATCTCGCGGTCGCTCAGATTCTGCAGCACCGGCCGTTCCTCGGCGGCCGCCGAAGCACTCGGCCGCCCCGTACGGGGGTGGGCGGCGCTCGACGGGTTGAGCCACGCGCTTCGCTCCTGCAGCCCGGGATGTGTCCGCAGCAGGCGGCGCGCCTGCGGCGGGGTGTCGATGAACGGCCAGCGCAGGAGCTCCGGACGCGCGAGGTCGAGCGCGGCGACGAGCTCGTCGGTTGCGGCAGGCGGGTGACCTGCTTCCATCAGCTGGCACGCTCGGATCACCGAGGACTCGACCAGCCCGGAGAGGGTGTCCGAGGACCCGACGCCGGTTTGCAGCTCCACCGCGGGCTCTCCCGTCAGGAGGGCCACGGTGGCCCGGAGCCGCAGCCTCCACGGCTCGCCGGACCCGTCCTCCAGCATGCCGCGCAGGTTGTCGTCGACGTGCCCTCGCGCCACCGCGAGCCGCACCATCTCGGTCAGCACCTGCTCGGTGATCCATCGAGGCGGATGTGGCGCCCCGAGGTGCGGACGCAGCACCTGGTCGGCTGCGTCGTACTCGTGCCGCAGCCGGAGTTGCTGTCCGAGCAGCACGGCGTGCAGCGCCTCGAGTCCGTCGGCACGAGAGCGGCCGGAAACCCCCCGCTCCCGGACCTTGCCCAGCCACTCCCTCGCCTCGCCGAGGCCGTACCGCCGCACCTGGACCCAGGCGAGCGCCAGAGCGGGCGCGGGGTCGCGCGCCGCCGCCTCGGCCCCCTCCTCGTCGGCGAATGCCTCGGCCTCACTGGCGAGCTGCGTTGCCCGGTTGAGGTGTCCCGCGAGCGCCTCGACGAGGGCGAGGCTGCCGACGGCGCGGGAACGGAGCCGCCGGGCGCCGGCGCTGTGCGCGGCGGCCGCCGCCGCGCGCAGGCCGGTCAGCAGCTCGCCGGTCGGGGCATCCGTTCTCGTGAGGGCGATGCCACGGAGGTCGGCCAGTACGGCCGCGCAGTCGCGCCGGCGCCCGTCGTCCTCGGGCAGCTGAGCCGCCAGGGCCGCCACGTCGTCCACAGCTGCCCGGAATGTCGACGGCTCGAGGTTCCGGGCGCACGCCGTCAGGAAAGCGAGACCGGCGGAGATGCGCAGCGCCAGGCTGGTTCCCTCCGACTGTGCGCGCTCCGACGCGGCGACGTCGGACGGTGCGGCGGCTCGGCCGGCCGTCACGGCGGCGACCGTCCGGAGCACGGCCGCCTCCGGCCCGGGCAGGGCCGGGGGCAGCGAGTGCAGCGCAGCGGAAACGGGATCGGTCCCGTGTGCCAGGAGGCGGGGCACCCACAGGTCATCGACGAGCAGACGGCTGACGAAGCCCCAGTCGTTCCCAGCGACAGCATGGCTGAGCGCCGTCAGCGACTGCCCCCTCTGGGCGTACCACTCGGCGCACGTCCGGTGCAGGCCGGCGACCTCCTCCGGATGGTTGTAGTGGAGCTGCCCCTGGAGCATCTCCCGGAACAGCGGATGGATGCGGAAACCTCCAGGAGCGCCCGGGCTGTACTCGACGAAGGCGTTGGCGTGCACCAGCCCCGTCAGGATCCGCCGGACGTTCCGGCGCCCGCAGAGGCGGTCCACCAGATCCGGCCAGAGTTCCGAGGTCACGCTGATCCGCAGCAGTACGCGCTGCACGCTGGCCGGCTGGCCCTCCAGCACCTCCGCGAACAGGTACTGGGCGACGCTGCCGTCGTCGCGTGCCAGCGCCGCGAAGAGCTCTTCCGGGGGCACGCCCTGCTTGAGAGGCGCTGCTGCCAGCCGCAGCCCGACCGCCCAGCCCTGTGTCTCCCTGCACAAGGCTTCCGCGATCTCCGGCGTCACTGGCGCCCCCTGGGCAGCGAGCAGTTCCCGCGTCTCCTCGGGCGTGAAGCTGAGTTCGTCGGTGCGGATCTCCGCCAGGGTGCCGGCCAGCCGGTACCTGTGCAGGGGCAACTGGGGGTCGGCCCGACCGCACATCACCAGGTGCAGCCGGCCCCCTGCGTTCCTCAGCAGAAGATCCAGTCCGGCGATGATCGAGCGTTCGGTGAGGTTGTCGGCGTTGTCCAGGACCAGCACCACGGGCCCGGGGCTCACGGCGATGTCCGAGGCGAGGCGTGAGACCAGCCAGCCGGGCGGCGGCTCGCCGGCAACGAGATCCGGGATCTCCGGCACCAGGCCGTCGACCTCGGACAACGCCTCGAAGACGTAGCGCCAGAAGGTGGCCGGGTCGTCGTCGTACTCGTCCAGGGTCAGCCACGCGATGGGCCGTCCGGCTCCCTGGCTGAGCCGCCAGCCGGCCGCCAGCGTGGTCTTGCCCGAACCGGCCGGTCCACTGATCAGGGTGACGGGTGACCGTCGCACGTGCTGGCTGAGCAGGGCGATGAGCCGCCGACGGGTCACCGTCCCGTGCGCCGGCTCGGGTGGCGTCAGTTTCGGCGCCAGGATCGCCATCCCGCGCCGGTCAGGGGACCCGACGTGCCGTCCTGTGCTCACCGCGGCGTCCGCGGTGGACCGCTTCGTCATCTACTCCCCCAGCTTCAGCCCCGATCCCGCCTCCGTGCCCCTTCTCGCCCCCGGCGCTCGTTTTGGCCGGGAGTGTCGCTGTGTCAGAGCCTCGCCGACCGGTCCCCATCGTGGCAGGGCCGAATGTCACGTTCGGTCGGCAAGAGGACCCGGTCGGCGAGGTCAGGCTGCCCGGACGCCCTCCGGCCGGACTCACCCACTCCGGACGATCGAGGGTGCCCGCGAGCCGGAGGACGGGTCGGCTGCTGCGACGAGCCGGGCCCGTGGTGCCCGCGGACGACGGCGGAGGTCACCCGTCCGAGGTGACGCCCCGGCAGGCCCCGACGACCATGGTGGGCGGCATGGACGAGCCTCGGTCCGGTCGCACCCTCCCCCTGTGGCTGACCGTGGTCCTGGGCGTGGCCGGCACCGCTGTCGCGGTCATGGGCCTCTCCGCCGGCGCGTCGATCATCGGCCCGATCGTCCTGGCCTTCGTGCTGACCGTCGTGGCACACCCGCTGATCGGCGCGCTGGTTCGCCGCGGCGTGCGACGAGGGCTCGCCATCGCGATCACCGTGCTCCTGGTGGAGGGCGTGCTGCTCGGTTTCGCCGTCGCCCTCTTCCTCGCCTTCGGCCAGCTCGCGACTGTGCTGCCGCAGTACTCCGACGAGTGGCAGAACCTCCTGGACGGTCTCCGTTCCACCCTGGCCGGCGCGGGGATCGGTCCCGACCAGGTGGCGGACCTGGTGCATTCCGTCAGTCCGCAGTCGGTCATCTCGGCGGTCGAGGGCATCCTCGCGAGCATCGTCCGCTCGGTCGGCGCCCTCGTCCTGGTCGTGGCGACGGTGCTGTTCATGACCGCCGAGGGGGCCGGCATAGCCGAGCGCCTGGGAGAGGTGCCCGGCACGTTCCGCCTGCGCGAGGCGCTGGGGGGATTCGCGCGCAACACCCGCCGCTACCTCGTGGTGACGTCGATCTTCGGGTTCCTCGTGGCCGTCGTGGACACCGTCGCCCTGCTCGTGATCGGTGTCCCCCTGCCGCTGATCTGGGGGCTGCTGTCCTTCCTGACCAACTACGTCCCCAACATCGGGTTCTTCCTCGGCTTGGCGCCCCCCACGCTCCTGGCGCTGCTCATCGGGGGCCCCGGACTCGCACTGGTCGTCATCGTCGTCTACTCGCTCGCCAACTTCGTCATCCAGTCGGTGATCCAGCCCGTGTTCGTCGGGGATGCCGTCGGCCTCTCGGTCACCCTCTCCTTCCTCTCCGTGATCATCTGGACGGTGATTCTGGGTCCCCTGGGTGCCGTCCTGGCGATCCCGCTGACCCTCCTGGTCCACGCCGTCCTCGTCGGACAGGATCCGGAGCGCCGGTGGGCGAAGGTCCTCCTGGCGGGGACGTCGGGCGGGGCCGCCGATGGCCCGGCCCCCCGGCATCCCCGACGACGCGGCATCGGGCGTCGGCGGACGGCCGAGGCCGTCCCCGACCCGGCATCACCCCGGCCGGACGAGTGGGCAGCACACGAGCCGACGACGGATCCCTCGGCCGCCCGAGCCACGCCGGCGGCCCTGCGCGTGTCGTCTGCCGAAGACGATGCCGCCGGGCCCGTCGGGCCTCAGGCTCGTAGCGCCGGGCAGCGTCCGGTGCGCTCGGCTCAGGGTCGGAAGGACGAGGTTCCCCCACCGGCGGGAGGCATGCCATGACCACGCTCGCACTGCCGCGGAGCGATTTCGCCCTCCTCGACCGACTCATCCTCGAGGCGTTCTGGGACCTGCGATCGGCCCGGGCCCAGGCGGCACGCACGGGCAACGGCCGGAACCTGGACCGCCAGTCGCGGGCCGAGGAGCACCTGAACACGCTCCTGGAGTACCGGTACGCCGCGCGCGGCCGGTGACGCGCGCTCCCGTAGGTGAGCGGCCGCTCCGGCCAGGTGATCGGCCTCTCGGAGCCACCCGCGGCCGCACCGAGCCCACGGACGGGAACTCGCCCGTCGGACGATGATCGACGGCGTAGGCTCGGCATTCGGAAGCGGCGAACGCCGCTCGTGGGTGGCCCTGGACCCGGCGACCTCACCGGTCCTGGGGAGAACCTCGTGGTTGTGTCTACTGCCAGCCGCTCCACCCGCCATGGGTTGCGGCCCGTCCTGGACATGACCGGCGTGCCCGACGACGACCTCGAGGACCCGGTTCCGGCCGCGGGTGAGGCCGCTGCCCGCGCCGTCGAGCACGTCCACCTGGCCGGCACCATGATCACCTTCGGGTCACACGGCACGACGGTGGTCCCGTGCGATCCGGCTGGGTCCTCCCGCTGACCGCGGAGCACCACTCGTGGACGCCGGCGACGGGAGGTGGGTGGGTGTGGCGTCGAAACGGGCGGCCGAGATCCTCCGCGCGGCGTGGGGCGAGTCGTCCGACGTCGACGGTCTGCCTGGCCGCCTGGCTGCCGCCTGCGTGCGCTCCCTGCCGGTCACCGGTGTAGGGATGGCGCTGATGACCGATGAGGGCCCCGCGGGGATCATCGCGGCGACCGACGGCGCGGCGCTGGTGCTGGAGGAGCTGCAGTTCACCCTGGGCGAGGGGCCGTGCGTGGATGCCTCGGGGACCGGGCGACCGGTGCTGCAGCCGGACCTCGCGCGAACGGCGCCGCTGCGGTGGCCGGCCTTCGCCGAAGGCGCGCTCGAGGCCGGTATTCGCGCGGTCTTCGCCTTTCCTCTGCGGGTCGGCGCCATCCGGATCGGGGTGCTCGACCTCTACCGAGACGAGGCCGGCACCCTCTCCCCCGACGCCCTCACCGAGGCGTTGTCCTTCGCTGACGCGGCGACGCTGGTCCTGCTGCACGCGCAGGCGGGCTCGCCGGCGACGGAGACGTTCCACGAGCTCGATGAGCGGGCCGAGGTGCATCAGGCGACGGGTGTGATCTCCGTCCAGGCGGAGGTCGGCATGGCCGAGGCCCTGGTCCTGCTTCGCGCGCGGGCCTTCGCTGAAGACCGCCCGGTCGGCGACGTGGCGAGAGAGGTCCTCTCCGGGGCGGTCGACTTCGGAAAGGCAGAGGACAGTGGTTGACAGCAGCAGGTGGTGGCCGAGCGAACGAGCGGACCTGGTCGGCCGGAGGAGGAGGGCATGATGGCGCGCGAGCAACGCCTCACCGAGGTCTTCGTCGAGCTCGCCGACACCCTGGTCGAGGAGTTCGACGTCGTGGACTTCCTGCAGGTGCTCACCGAGCGCTGCGTGGAACTGATCGACACCGACGCCGCCGGGCTGATGCTCGACGACCAGCGCGGCAACCTGCAGGTGGTCGCCTACACCGACGAGTCCGCCCGGCTGCTCGAGTTGTTCGAACTGCAGAAGGCGGAGGGCCCCTGCCTGGACTGCTTCGCCACCGGTCAGGTCATCGCGAACGTGGACCTGGCCGACGCGAGGGCCCGGTGGCCGGTGTTCACCGAGGCGGCACTGGGGCTGGGCTTCACGTACAGCCACGCGCTGCCACTGCGCCTGCGGCGGAAGGTGATCGGCGCGCTGAACCTCTTCAGCCTCGAGCGCAAGGCCCTCACCGACGACCACGTCGCCGTGGCCCAGGGCCTGGCAGACATCGCCACCATCGGTTTGCTGCACGAGCGAGCCCTGCGCGACCAGGTCCTGCTGGCCGAGCAGCTGCAGACCGCGCTGCACAGCCGCATCGTGATCGAGCAGGCGAAGGGGGTGCTGTCGGCCCGCGCCGGCATCAGTGTGAGCGAGGCCTTCAGCCGCATGCGGACGCACGCCCGGCGGACCGGAGAACAGCTGACCAGCGTCGCCGAGGCCGTGGCCGCCGGGAGGCTTCACCCGGGCAACCTCCAGCCGACGCCCGACGCGCGGTGACCCACGGACCTGCGTCCATGCAGCCGGGTCCCAGCACACCGCTCCCCCTACGCGCCGGGACCTTGATCTGAAGGCTCAGGGCGCGGGCTCGCGCTGCACGTCGTCGACTATGTCCTGGGCGATCTCGCGGAGACGCCGGTTGGCGCTGTTCGATCGCCGCACCAGTTCGTCGAAGGCGGCCTCGGCGGAGCAGTGGTTCTCCCGCATGAGGATGCCCTTCGCCTGGTCGATGACCCCCCGCGACTCCAGGGCCTTCTGGAGGTTGGCGGCGAGGGTAGCGGTGCCGGCGTAGACGCCGGCGTTGGCCACGGCGACCGCGGCGTAGGACGCGAAGGCGGTGGCCAGTGCCACGGTCGTCTCGTCGAAGGCAACGCCGTCGGTTCCGTAGATGTTCAGCGCGCCGACGGAGCGACGTTCGACGGGCAGTCCGATGGACAGGGTGTGGGTGATGCCGTGGCGAGCCACGAGCCGCCCGAAGTCCTGGTAGGTGTCGCTGCGGGCGGTGTCGGCTATCGGGATCGTCCGGCCGGACAGGGCGGCGTCCATGCACGGGCCGAAACCGGCCTCGTACTGGCGCTCGTCGAGCTGGGAGGCCAGCGGTCCGGTGAACGCGACGCTGGTGACAGCGCTGTCCTGCATCAGGGTGACCGAGACATCCGCCGCGCCCGGGATGGTCTGCTTCGCCAGCTCCGCAACCCGGGCGAGGGTGTCGGACAGGGGCTGGGCACCGAGCATGATCTTGCTCAGCTCGGCGAAGGCTTCTCGTGGGTCGGGTACCCGACCGGTCGGCTCGACGGCAGTGTGGTCCATGAGGACCTCG
>Ga0308174_10000348_pt1 | contig 19313 bp, 19 predicted proteins | sample PhyPR2_FD_203894 | JGI IMG/M metagenome (GOLD analysis project Ga0308174, IMG submission 203894) | Soil microbial communities from UC Gill Tract Community Farm, Albany, California, United States - DLSLS.P.R2 | ecosystem: Environmental > Terrestrial > Soil > Agricultural land | place: USA... | reverse complement strand
GCAGCACCGTGTCGGCCATTAGTGAACAGTTGCTGGAAGAGAAGTGGATTACAAAGGGAGCGACCGGACGTCTGCCCCGTGGACGCCGCCCAACTTTTCTTCGGCTGAACAATAAACGAGCCATTATCTGCGTCGATATCCGCCCTGCGCGTATCACGCTCGCTGTCGCCGACATCAACGGTCATTTTTCCTCCAGCGAAACGATCCCGACGCCTCCGAAGCCCCAAACGGCTCTCCGCGAACTAACCGTACGCATTCGCCAGCTCATCAAATCACGAGGCGATATCGACTTCGAAGGAATTGGGGTCAGTTTGCCCGGTCGCATCGACCTTCGGACACAAGAGCTTATTTTCGCTCCAAACCTACGATGGCCGGCTTGCGATCTGAAAACTCCTCTGGCCGGAGCGACGGGTCTTGAGGTGGACCTGGAGAATGCAGCGAATGCCTGTGCAATGGCGGAGATCTGGTTCGGAAATGCCGGGCAAGTGACTAGCCTGGTGGCCCTGACTGTTTCAGAAGGAATAGGTGCGGGCGTCATCGCAAACGGTCAACTCCTTCGCGGGCACGTCGGAATGGCGGGTGAGTTCGGGCACATGCCGCTCGACCCGGCCGGGCCGCTCTGTTCTTGCGGTAACCGCGGATGCTGGGAGGTTCTCGGTTCGAACCGCGCAGCTGTCCGATATTATCTCGAGTCCGCGGCCACCGACAATCAAATTGAATTTCAGGATTTGTTAGCCCGTGCAAGCCACGGGGATGTGCGCGCTGGGAAAGCGCTGGACACGATGGCGGGTTATGTCGCTCGTGGCGTCCAGATAGTTGTCGCCGGCTTGGCACCCGAAGCTATCGTGTTTGTCGGCGAATTGACAGCGGATTGGAACCGGTTTCAACCCGTAATCGAAACCGCCGCCAAAGCGCAAGCGGTTGCCGGCAACACACCCCGGATCATTGCCGCGAAAGAGGGTGCTATGGCACGGCTTCGAGGCACCGTCGCTCTCGTCTTGTACAAGCATTTTGGAGTTCCCCAAGTCTCGTAAGTCCCCAAATTCACCACTGCCAAAAATGTGTTGATGTTCGTCATTCGGGTCCTGACGCTCTCCTGCCCTCGTCAGCTCGTCTTTTCTCGCTTTCGCTTTCCTGCGTTGCCCCCGCGCTGGATGCCCGAGCGTCGTGTCGATCTCTCACCGGCAACATCACGAATCAGTCGAAGACTGGCGTACCGGACGCCGCCGTAAACGCCGACGGAGTCTACCTCATCAGCAATCTCCAGGCGGGCACTTCTAAGGTCACCGTCGCGGCTCCTTCATTTGGAACCGTGGTCTTGGACGGAGTCACCGTCCGGCAGAATGCCGTTCAGAGAACCACGACACGTCAGAAACAGCAACGGGGGCGAAAAGCATTAAACGGCGTGTTGCCGTCCGCGCTCCCCGCCCCCGTTCGTGATCTCGCCTCAATCAAACGAAATCACTTCTATAGCCGTCCCGAATCCTTAACTACACCCGGATGTACCCCCGCAATTCTCGCACTTGTAGCAAGACCCGTTGCGAGTCATGATGCTTCCGCATTCGGAGCAAAGCGGTGCATCTCCTGCCGCGATAGCATCGAATGGAAGCGCCTGCTGGGGCTCCAACTCCGTCGGGCGTAGCTTCGGCGTTTCACCTGCTTCGTTCGCCTCGGTAATCCCGAGGAAACGCGCGCCTAGCCACCGGAAGATGTAGTCGATGATCGACTTGGCATAAGGCACCTGCTGGTTGCCGGTCCATCCGCTTGGCTCGAATCGGACATGGCTGAACTTATCCACGAAGAACTTCAGCGGCACGCCGTACTGCAAGCCGTAACTGATGGAAGTCGCGAGCGTATCCATCAACCCCGAAATCGTCGATCCTTCCTTCGCCATCGAGATAAATACCTCGCCAGGCGTCCCGTCCTCATACATGCCTACCGTGATATATCCCTCATGACCGCCGATCGAGAATTTATGCGTGAGCGACTGACGCTCATCCGGCAGCTTCCGCCGAACCGGACGATACACAATCTTCTCAATCGTCGTAGGCGCAACAGCGGGAGTAGCCGCGGCAACCGCACCCTTCTTCTCGCCCTTACCGGAGCTTAACGGCTGGACGCGCTTCGATCCATCTCTATAGATCGCCACCGCCTTCAATCCGAGTCTCCAGCTCTCCGTGTAAGCTTCCATGATGTTTTCCACCGTGGACTCTTCCGGCATATTGATCGTCTTCGAAATCGCTCCCGAGATAAACGGTTGCACGGCGCCCATCATATGGATGTGACCCATATGGTGAATAAAGCGGTTTCCGTTTTGCGGCCGGAAACTGCAGTCGAAAACGGGCAAGTGCTCCGACTTCAGGTTAGGTGCGCCCTCGATTGTCCCGGTGGAGTCGATGTGCGAAACAATCTGTTCGGTCTGCTCTGGCGTATAGCCCAGCTTGATCAACGCTTGCGGGACGGTATTATTGACGATCTTGATGACACCGCCGCCGACCAGTTTCTTGTACTTCACAAGGGCCAGGTCGGGCTCGATGCCGGTCGTATCGCAGTCCATCATGAAACCGATTGTTCCTGTCGGCGCAAGCACGGTGGTCTGCGCGTTCCGGAGCCCTGTGAGCGAGCCTAGTTCGTAGGCTTGCCGCCAACACTCTTCCGCAGCCTGGAACATAGCCGCTGGAACCCGCTTACTATCTATGCTGTTCACGGCGTTCCAGTGCATTCGAATCACATCCAGAAACGGCTCTTCGTTCTCCGGATAGCCAGGACAGGGTCCCACAGCCTCTGCCACACGCGCGCTGGTGAGATAGGATTGTCCGCACATGATCGCTGTAATCGCGCCTGCGAAGCTCCTCCCCTCGGGACTGTCGTACGGCAATCCCAGGGACATCAGCATCGCGCCCAGGTTGGCGTAGCCCAGTCCCAGCGGGCGGAAATCATGTGAGTTCTTCGCAATCTTCTCCGTCGGATAACTTGCGTTGTCAACAATGATCTCCTGCGCCAGCGTGACGGTATCCACCGCGTGGCGGAACGCTTCCACATCGAACGTGCCGTCCGCGCCCACGAACTTCATCAGATTCAGCGACGCCAGATTACATGCTGAATCGTCCAGGAACATGTATTCCGAGCATGGATTCGAAGCGTTGATCCGCGCCGTGTTCTTCGACGTGTGCCAGCGGTTGATCGTCGTGTCGAACTGCATCCCCGGATCGCCGCACTGATGCGTTGCTTCCGCAATCTGCAGCATCAAATCACGCGCCCGGTACCGGTTCACTGGCTGCCCGGTAGCAACGCTCCGTGTCCACCAGTCGGTATTATCCGCGACCGCCTGCATGAATTCATCGGTCGCGCGGACCGAGTTGTTCGCATTCTGAAAGAAAACTGAGCTGTACGCGTCGCCGTCCAAGGACGAATCGTAACCCGCATCAATCAGCGTATGGGCTTTCTTCTCTTCTTTGGCTTTGCACCAGATGAACTTCTCCACATCCGGATGATCCGAATTGAGAATTACCATCTTCGCCGCGCGGCGAGTCTTGCCGCCCGATTTAATCACTCCGGCAAACGCGTCAAAGCCCTTCATGAAGCTTAACGGGCCGGATGCTCGTCCCCCGCCCCAAAGGTGTGCGTCTTCTTCGCGAATCGACGAAAGGTTAGTTCCTGTTCCCGATCCCCACTTGAACAGCATGCCTTCGGTTTTCGCCAGGTCAAGGATCGACTCCAGCGAATCCTGTACGGAGTTGATGAAACACGCCGAACACTGCGGGCGATTGTCGCCCGGCTGCAGTTTCTTTACTACCTGCTCTGATTCATCGAAATAGAAGCCGTAGCCACGCGCCTCGCGCACTCCTACGTTGAACCAGACTGGCGAATTAAAACATGCCTTCTGGTTCAGCATCAAATGTGCTAACTCTAACCTGAAATTTTCGCCGTCTTGCTTCGTTTTGAAGTAATTTCCGGCAATTCCCCATTCGGCAATTGTGTCGACAACGCGATGCACAAGCTGGGCGACGCTCGATTCACGCTCCGGTGAACCCATTCGTCCATGAAAATATTTGCTCGCAACAATGTTCGTAGCCGTCTGCGACCAATCGGCAGGTACCTGAACATCACGCTGCTCGAAAATTACCGACCCTTTATCGTTCCCGATCGTTGCGGTGCGCAACTCCCAGGCGACCTCATCATACGGCGTCCGGCCCTGTTCAAGTTTCTGAGTAAAATACTGCGGAAATGAAACGCCCGTACGCTCTTCCCGCTTCAACGATTGACGCACTTCTTTGACTTTTAGGGCTAGATTAACGCTTAATTGTCCCATTTGGCCTTTCTTCGGGGGAGGATGCTCGTAACGGTCTTGTCTGGCCTCGGACAGACCACTATTACAAGCACGTCGCTATCATGCCCCTATATGTAGTGTCCCGTCAAGAAAAATATCTACAGGCAGTACACCACTTTACAGATCGGCCTTCAGATACTTCCGAACGAAGTATCATGGGTGGTAGATGCCGGAGAATTTAGAACTCACGCCCCGCGATGTTTCGGCTCGGCTGAACGCCGGAGCGCCCACCGTGCTGATCGACGTGCGTGAACCGCAGGAATTCAATATCTGCCGGATTGAAGGCTCTGAACTCATGCCGATGAACACCGTCCCGGCGGAACTCCAGCGTCTCGAGTCACTCGCGGACGCAGGCGACATCATAACAATCTGCCATCACGGGGTGCGCAGTTTACAGGTAACGTACTGGCTCCGTCAGCAAGGCCTGGAAAACTGTTTCAGCATGTCCGGGGGCATCGACCGCTGGAGCCTCGAAATCGATCCTAGCGTTCCCCGGTACTGACTAGGAATTGTTCTTCTTTTTCGGCTCTTTTAATTTCAAATTGACAGTAATCCTCTTGTGACTGTCGAATACGCTGATATTCTTGGTCGCGCTCGTCATTCCATTCGCTTGGGCACGCACCTCGTAGGGAATATCCGTGCTTAATCCGTAGAAGTGGTAAGTGCCGTCGTTCAACGCAATAAACGATCGCACTTGCAACGACTTCAGGTCTTTAAGCAAGACAATCGCGCCAGGAACCGTGTTTCCTTGCCGATCAACTACTTTGCCAAGAATGGAGCGTGTGGAGAGACTGCCGCTGTTTGGGCCTTGAACACTCGGCATCTGCGGCTCTGCCGGCGTCTGCGCAAAACCCGGCGGTTCGGTAAAAATCAGAAGCGCAAGAAGCGGCAGGAACCGGATAAACCGGCCCTTATCTTCCATCTTCATGAAGCGGCGAACGTCGAGGGGCGGTTCCTGGCACCAGACTAGTGCCAGTCTTCTTCCTCTTCCTCTTCATCCTCGTCGTCCTCATCATCCTCGTCGTAGTCGAAATCGTCGTCTTTATCTTCGACTTCTTCCTCCGGCTCCAATTCGACCGGATTGAGACTGGCGACGGTCAAGGAAGCGCCGCATTCATCGCAGGAAAGGACGTCACCTTCGTCCAGTTCTTCTTCCTCTACATCGATAGCGCCATCGCACTTAGGGCAACTAACCATATATTTCCTTTAGCTTGAAGTTGAGTGTTGCGTCTTGCGAATCGTACCAGCCAGCGATTAGCGCTTTGGAACGGATGCGGACGTGGCATTCACCTGCTCATCGTAGGCAGCCATCTCTTCCGGCGATACCGTAACAAGCGTCTTGTCCATGTCCTCAAAGGTTTCAATCATGTGCCTTACATGTGCAGCCGCGATCCGCAAGCAGGCAGGATCCGACAGCTTATGGCCCCGACGTGTAAACAATTCCAGCAGATCCTCATGGGGAAGCGCAATGACCTTCTCCTCGGGAGAACCGCCATCGGGCGTGACAAAGAACTTCACATCGACCGTGTCCGCGTGGCGTATGCTGATTCCGGTTTGCAGCCAGCGAAACTGCACCTTCCACATGCGTCCAAACGGATCCGGGCCCGCCTCAAAAAGACGGCTCTGATCACTCATGATCCCGATGCTAACATGCGCGCCGGCTGGGAAAACTCAGAAGGTGCTTAATCGTTGTCCGATCAATGAGAGCAGTTCGTTTCTGGTCTCGCGGTTCTCGCGGAAAGCGCCCAGCATGGCGCTGGTGGTCGTACCCGAGTGTTGTTTTTCGACGCCCCGCATCATCATGCAAAAGTGGCGAGCCTCGCAGATCACACCCACCCCCCTGGGCTGGACCAGTTCCTGAATTGTCTCTGCAATCTGCTGCGTCATGCGTTCCTGAATCTGGAAGCGTCGCGCAAACACATCCACAATTCTGGGAATTTTGCTCAACCCGATCACCTTTTTGTCGGGCAGATAGGCCACGTGAACTTTACCGAGAAACGGCAGCAGATGGTGCTCGCACAGGCTGTAAAATTCAATGTCTCGTACGATCACCATCTCGTCGTAATTAACATCGAAAAGGGCGCCGTTCACAATCTTTGCGACATCTGCCCTGTAGCCCTTCGTCAGGTCGCGCCAGGCCCTTGCGGAGCGCTCGGGCGTCTTCAGCAGCCCTTCCCGCTGTGGATCTTCTCCCAAAGCTTCCAAGACTGCCCGCATGTGCGAGGCGATATCAATCTCGGTGTGACTCCGGCTTTCCGTTCCGTCCTCGCCGACGCCGGTCCCGAAATCGTATGTCGATGGTGCAATTTTTCCGTTATGCATGAGCTGGAGACCTCAAAGAGGCTGGTATTAATACTTCGAATCCATTACGCTCTGTCTCTTGGATGTGGATCCGATGCAACTTGACTCCGGAATCCTTCCAGTGCGTACCCCAAGCCTGCTGAAGCAGTTCCGCGGTAACCCGCGCCAGGTTCTCCGTCGTGGGTACCATCCGTGAAAACTGGGCAATATCTTGATTGAGATTCCGGTAGGAAAAACGGCTTAGTACCTCCTCCTCCACCAGGCTGTCGAGTTTTCCCACCGGACAAACAAGGCCGGTGGTTTCATCAACGTCTCCGGCCACCGTCACCTCAAGAACGTAATTATGACCGTGGCCAAAGGGGTTATTGCACTTCCCATACAGACGTTCGTTCTCGGAAGGACCGAGTTCAGGAGAATGCAAGCGGTGCGAGGCCGAAAAAGGATAGCGGCGAGTCACGGTCGTCATGCGGATACGTCCTCGCGAGTAACATCGACATACAGGTCGGGCGTCTCAAACAGGCGCACCTTCGCCAGTTCCGCGCCCCTCCCGGAAAGGCGCTTTTCCATGCGTTGCCAAATCTCGCGGGCTACGTTCGGGGCCGTCGGAACCACCGTCGAGAACGGCTCTACCTCGTAGTTCAAGAACCGGTGATCCATCGGGCCGGTTACCTCGTCCTCGATGATATCTTTTAGTTCCTTTAGGTCGATGATCATTCCCGTAACAGGATCAGGCTCGCCCTCCACAGTTACTTCCAGGACGTAGTTGTGGCCATGCCCGTTCGCGTTGGCCTCTTCGCCGAAGAGCTTTCGGTTCTGCTCTTCGCTCAACGTGCTCACACGGCACAAATGAGAAGCGGAAAATTCAGCCCTTCGCGTAATAAACATTCCCTATTTATAAGATGTTCCGTCCAACATGTTGGATACTCATAAATTGCCCAGCACTGTCGACACTCTTGGCCCGGTTGTGCCAAGTCAAACACGCAACATGAACATCAACACCCTCTTGCGAGTCCTGCTCGTTACCTTCACGATCGCCTTTATTTGCCTGCTTGGATGGAACCTGCGGGATACGTCGGCGAAAGTGGGGGGAGCCGCGCCCGCATTTTCTGTTCATACGGATCAAGGCCAGCAGATCACGCCCACCTCGTTCGGCGGCAAAGTGCTCGTACTGAATTTCTGGGCCACCTGGTGCCCGCCCTGCATTCAGGAGATCCCATCCCTCAGCATCTTCCAAAAGCGTTTCACTAACTCCGGTGTGGTCGTCGTCGCCATCAGCGTCGACAAAAATGCCCAGAAATATCGTTCCTTTTTGGACAAAGTTCATGTCTCTTTTCAAACCGTTCGCGACGGCAACTCCGATATCAGTAGCCAGTACGGAACCTTCCAGTTTCCTGAGACTTACATCATTAAGGACGGCCGCATTATGCGCAAATTCGCCAACGCAGAGGATTGGACCAGCGACGATGTGACGCAGTACATCCAGAGCCTCTTATAGCAGCCGCCGGAGTGAAATGGCTTGCATGCAGATATTAGCGGCGTCAAGACGCAGCCACTGCCATGGACTTTTTCCTTGGATGCAGCTTGTCTTTTAGCTTCAGGAACGGCTTCTCAACGCAGTAGTAACTTGCCGTAGCGGCCAAAATCGACAGGCATACCATCGTTAGGATCTGGTAGCGCCACTGCGGGAAATGCACTTTACCCAGCAGGTAAATCACCAGCGGGTGAAACAGGTAGAGTGAGTACGATATGGCACCCAAGAACTTGGCAATGGGATTGTTCAGAACCTTTGGGGGCTTTGCGATCACGTAAATGAGAATTGCTAGCAGCGGATATGCGCAGAACGCTGTTCCCCAGACAACCGTCTGCGGCCACTTGACGAACACGGGCATTAGCTCAACGGCTGCCAGCGATGCGATCAACGTAATCGGATTCAACAGCCACCCCCATGGTCTCCATCCGTTCCTTGCAGCAATGGCGAGCGCAACGCCGAAGAGAAGGCCGTCCAGGTGCGTGTCGAAGCCGTAGCCGGACCAGTAATAGTTCCCGGTGAACGAGATCAGGTAACGGTACACCTGATCCAATGCGCCCAGAGCAATCAGAATGGCTGGTAGTCGAGGATTGTCGAGCTTGCGAAGAATCCAAGGCCAAACCAGGTAAAACTTCTCTTCGACGCCCAAGGACCAGGCGATCCCGAAAAGCCCCACACCCGTTGTATCCAGGGGGAAAATGGTCGACACATCCTGCAAGTAGAAGAACGTCCACCAGCGGCCTTCCACGTTCGGAATCGCCAGGCAGAGAAACCACATCACGTAAAAGGCCGGAAAGAGGCGCAACACCCGCCGTTCGTAAAATTTCTTCAGATGAATGCTGCCCGTATTGTCCTTCTCTTTGAGTAGCAGCCAAGTAATTAGCAGTCCGCTAAGTTCAAAAAAGAGGGCAACGGCTTCATCTCCAGGAAACCACCGGACCCAGTTCCAGGCGTGCAATGTCTGAATAGAATGGAAAAGAACAACTGTCAGCGCTGCGATGCCCCGCAGACCAAACAGGCTCGGGATTTCCCGTCTCTGCAGGTTCGCTAAAAGTGGATTAACTGCTTTCGCCTCTGTCGGTGAAATCACGTCCGTCAAACAACCAAATTCCAGGCTACCGTACAGAAGTATCAGAGCGGCGCTGCCTTTGCCCGCCGGAAGCGTTTTGGACTGCTCGTATCCGCGGCAAACATTCGCTCCAGCAGGCGCGGGAGCCGGCCCAGTTGCGCAACGCGAGTACCAGTCACGACGAGCGTTTCCGGCTCCTCACCCTGAAACAGGGCCTGCAACTCTCGTGGCACCCCGCAGGCCAGGTTGTAACCGCCCGCAAACGGAGAAAACGCCGGTAACACGATGCAGGGTCGCGAGGCAAGAAACGCCGGGAGCTTGCGCCCGGCTCCCGATGCATCCAGAACGGGCAAAGCCGGGTGTAGGTGTCCCAGAATTAGCGTGCGGCGTTCAGGAATCGGTAGGCCGAGTTGGTCGCCATGAATCGCGGTCCAGGATGCCTCATTCCAAAATAGAGCCGTTTCCACGGGCAGATAGGCGAACTCGTCGGCAAACGCCCGGTCGTGATTTCCTAGCACCGCAATCAGTTCCGCCGAACGTCCAAGCTCTCGCAGCACGTCCTCTATCCACTGGCGCTCCGGCGCACAGGGCTTCGGCGCATGGACCAGATCCCCCAGGAAAACGAAGCGCCGAGGGTTCAGCTCCTCGCGCAGGCGAAGCAGCTTTTCGCGGGACCGCTCATCTGCGAGGGGCCCCAACTCTCCCCGGCGGCGCTGCGCCCAGCTGTAGCCCAGGTGAATATCGGCGACAACAACGGTTTTCGACTCCGGGATCCAAAGCGCGCCGGAGGCGTGCGCCCACAAACCGGAGTGAAGCAATACAGTACTACTCAACTTTGTAGTATCTCAACTACTATTCACGAGGGAGCGAGAGGGGCAAGCTAGGCTAAAAATAATGCAGCGTATCGCAATTGACATGGATGAAGTGATGGCCGACACGATGGCCCGCTATCTTGCTCTTTACAATGCCGACTTCAATCTTGACCTGACTCCCGCGCATTTTCATGGCCGTCGCATCTTCGACGCCATACCCGAGGACCATCACGAGCGGGCGTTCAGCTACTTCGAACAAGAAAGCTTCTTCGCTGACATTGACGTCATGCCCGGGAGCCAGGAAGTCATCCGTGCATTGCAGGATCGCTACGACGTTTTCGTCAGCACGGCCGCTATGGATGTGCCTTGCTCGTTTTCGGCGAAGTACCACTGGCTGCAACGGCACTTTCCGTTTATTCCCACCAGCAATATTGTGTTCTGCGGGGACAAAAGCATCGTCGCCGCCGACTTTTTGATCGACGACAACACGCGTCACCTCAGCAATTTTCGTGGTGAAGGGATCGTATACACAGCTCCCCACAACATCTCCGAATCGCGATTCCGGCGCGTCAACAACTGGGAAGAAGTGCGTGCGATGTTCTTATCGTGAAGGGACTTCGCTACACGCGAAGGTCGAAGCCCAGTGTGTGCATGCCTTGAATGACACGATTGTAAATCGTCGTAACTTCGTCGGCGGTCATGGTATGGTCCAGCGCTCCCACTTCCAGGTGATAGGAGACGCTCTTTTTCCCCTCCGGCAGCGGCGGCCCTGCATATTGGCGGACGAAGTCGATCATGACCAGATCAGGTCCGGCCAACTCCGTTAAGTTTTCCTGTATCTGCTCTACAGGCGTCTTTAGGTCAGTCACAACCGAAAGGTCAAACCCGCTTGTCGGATATTTCCGCAGGGGCTTAAACTCGACGGAAATAGCGGCGGAAAGCTCCTGCGCAATGTCCAGATCGACATCGAAGACCATGGCCCGGCCTTCGATGCCTTCCTGGCTCAACAGCAGCGGATGCAATTCAAAAAAGCGGCCGATCTCACGGCCCTGCCACAGCATTCGGGCGCTACGCGCGGGATGCTCATAAGGGAGCGCTTCGGCGGACACCAGCCGGCAAGACGGAAACACGCACTCGGCTACCCGCTTCAACTCGAAGAAGTCGCGCTCGTCCCCCTCGTTGTTGTATAGCGCGGCAACCGTGTGAGTAGCCTCTGTGGGAAGCTCGCCCGAACCATTCGGATGCACTTCTCGCCCAACTTCAAAGAGGCGGAATTCGGGATAATGCCGCACGTTGTCAACGATGTTCTTGAACACGCCCGGCAACAGACTCCGGCGCAGGTGCGTCTGCTCCGACGCAATAGGATTCCGAATGGCAATGTAGTTCGCGACATCGAATCCAAAACGACTGGCATCCGCCTGGTTGACGAAGGAGTAGTTGTAGACCTCCGTGAACCCTTGTGCGGCGAACTGGGTCCGAACGCCCCGGAGATACGTCCGCATGGGATCGGAAAAGGGTACCGTCGAGGCGACCAGGGGTGGTGTAGGAACAATCTCGCCGTAACCGATCATGCGCCCGATCTCCTCCACCAGGTCATCTTTCAGCGAAATGTCCTTCGTGGCCCTCCAGGACGGTACGGTAACGGTGAGCAGTTCCGGCGTTGTCTCGCTGACACCGAAGCCGAGCGCCAGCAGGATATCCGCAACCTGTTGCGTATTGAGCACCTTTCCAAGCTTCCGAACGACAAAGTTCACCGGCAAAGCGATCGGTTTTTCTTCACGTCCTGGGCCTGCGTTATCAGCGGGTCCGCCCTTAACGACGATGCCGGGGCAGATCTCCTGGAGCAACTCCACCGCACGGGCCAGTCCGCGCAACGTATTCTCCGGGTCCAATGACTTTTCGAAGCGCATGGAGGCATCGGTACGAAGCCGGTGGCGGACAGAGGAAAAGCGTACGCTCGACGATTGAAAATTGGCACTCTCCAGGACCACGCGCGTCGTCCCTTCCGAGATAGCGCTATCCACCCCGCCGATGACGCCGGCCATGGCAATCGGACCATTGGCATCTGCAATCACCAGGTCCGCGCTGTTGAGGGTATAGTTCTCGCCGTCGAGTGCACGAAGCGACTCTCCATCGCGGGCATTGCGAACGAAGATCGTATCGCCATGCAACTTGTCCGCATCGAAGGCGTGCATTGGCTGTGGCAAATCAGCGAGCACGTAGTTTGTTACATCGACAATATTGTTGATCGGGTGAAGCCCGACACTCTCCAGGCGCGCTTGCAGCCAAAGCGGCGATGGGCCGACCTTCACGTTTTCCAAAACCAGCGCGCTGTAGCGCGGGCAGAGCGTGTAATCTTCAATTTGGGCGCGAATGGCAGGCTCACCTCTGGGCAGCAACTGCGGCTTTACCGGATCGCAAAGTGACCTTCCCGTAATGGCCGCTACTTCGCGAGCCATTCCAACGTGCCCCCATAAATCGGGCCGGTGCGTCAGGCTCTTATTGTCAATCTCGATGATCCAGTCGGGCGCAATACGAGGAAGAGCATGGCCGGGTTCGATATTTCGAAGCTCGAGCAAGCCGCCATGGTCGCGATTGATGCCAAGTTCGGCGGCGCTGGCAAGCATACCTTCGCTTTCCACGCCTTCGATAACGGCACGGCCTATGGATTTTTCGCCGAGCGGCGTTCCCGGCGGCACCCACGGCGCAAGAAGTCCCACTCGAACGTTTGGTGCACCGCACACAACAACGGCTTGTCGGCCCTTGCCGGCATCAATCGATACGGCCTTGTTCTTCCCTTTCGGTAAGGGCTGCACGTCCAGAACACGCACCGCAATCACATTGGCAAAGTGCCCGCCCACGGCTTCGATGCCTTCACACTCGGCGGTTTTCATCGTTATGAGCCGCTGCAACTCGTCCGGTCCTGTGGACAGGCCGGGCACCAGCTCACGTATCCATTGATAAGAAAACTTCAACTCCCAATCCTTTAAAACTGAGTTAAGAAGCGCAAATCGCCGCCCTGCATCTGGCGAATGTCGTCGATGCCGTAGCGCATCATGGCAAGACGAGTCAGACCAAGGCCGAATGCAAAACCGCCCCACTCATCCGGGTCGATATTGCTCATGCGCAGGACGTTGGGATGCACCAGACCACACGGCAGCAGTTCCACCCAACCGCTTTGCTTGCAGACCGGGCAACCCACGCCATCGCAGATGAGGCAGTGTATATCCAGTTCGAAGCCGGGTTCTACGAAGGGGAAGTAGCCGGGCCGTAAGCGGACGGTCACATCGCGCTTAAAGATGGAGCTCAAGAGCGTCCTCATGAAGTAGATCAGGTTTGCTACCGAAACCTCCCGATCCACCATCATGCCCTCCAACTGGTAGAACGTATGTTCGTGGGAGGCGTCCACTTCTTCGTTGCGGAACACCCGCCCCGGCGCAATCATCCGCAGCGGCGGACCGAGCTTTCGCATGCCGCGCACCTGAACGGGCGAGGTGTGTGTCCGCAGCAGGTGTCCGGTCGAAAGCCAGAACGTGTCTTGCATGTCACGCGCCGGATGCGTGGCCGGAATGTTCAGCGCATCGAAATTGTGCTCTTCAGTTTCCACTTCCGGGCCGCCCAGGACAGTGAATCCCAATGATGTAAACAGATCCTCGATCTCGTTTTGCAACCTCGTAATGGGATGCAGGCTGCCGGGACGAATGCCCGACGCGGGAAGCGTGACGTCAATCCATTCCTTGGCCAGCCGCTCTTCCAGTTCAGTCTGCTCAAAGCGGCGCTTCTTGTTCTCGTACTCGCTTTCGAGATCGCTCTTAACCGAGTTCAGAAGCTTGCCGAGGCGGGCGCGCTCGTCCGGCGCCAGTTTTCCAAATTCTTTTGTGATTTGCGCCAGCGTTCCTTTTCGGCCCAGCGCTTCGACGCGGCCTTCCTCCAACTCGTCCAACGAGATGGCCGAAGCAAAGCTGGCGAGCGTCGCCCGTCGAAGCTCTTCTAGTTGTCCCTCAAGTGTCATTCGTACTTACAGCTTCGCGCCGAGTTCTCCCAGCAGAGACGCCAGATCCTTGTGTCCTTTTAAGAGCGCCATATCTAAAGGACACTGCTGGTTATTGGCGCGGGCGTTCAAATCTGCTCCGTAGGCGATCAGGAGCTCCGCCATTTCCCGGTCCCCGTTCTGGGCGGCGGCGTGCAGGGCAGTCCAACCGCCCTCCTGCTTTGCATTCGCGTCGGCACCGTTCTCCAATAGCAGCCGCATCAGTTCGGTCTGCCGGCCCGCGACCGCCGCATGGAGTGGCGTATTCCGCATCGCATTGGACGACCGCACATCTACGTTCACACCGCGGCTGAGCAATTCCTTCGCCAGTTCCGGGTACCCAAAAAATGCAGCCAGGTGAAGCGGCGTCCAACCGTCGTTGCTGTGCGCGTCCAGCAAGTCCCGGTTTGCGTCGATCTGCCGCAGGACATAAGGCACCAGACCCGCAACGCATCCGGTAAACAGGTCCATAGTCGGATTTTTGCTAAGCAGGTAACTGGCTACTTCTTCCTGCCGGTAATACTTGGCCAATAAAAACGCGGTCTGACCCGCCTCGTTCGGTTTGTCCAGGAGCGCAGGATCTTTTTCCAAGGCCGAACGTACTCCCGCCAGATTGCCCTGTTTCACATCGTCGTGGAAAGACTTCAGGTCGGACATGCTCAAGCGGCCGGAAGGAATACCTGGTCGGCCCGGTTTAGCTCCCAGTCGAGGTGGTTGATATAGAACAGCAGGATTTCGCGCGGATACTTGCCGGAAAATTCACCGAAGACGCGCTGCTGCCAGCCTTCCGTCAGATAACCCTCAGGCTTCAGGTCCTTATCAAAGAATCCGTCCTCATTCGGTATGCCCAGGAAGTTCAGGACATCGGCGATCATGTGCAAGTGCGACAGGAGAAACACTTGCGATAAGTCGGTCGCGAAGTCCTCTTCTCCCGCTTCGATACGTGCCCACAATTTCGGCTCCGCTTTGCGCAACGACTCGGAATTCAGCTTCGAAAGATGAGCCCGGAGTTTGAACCTTTCATATACCTGATAGGTCTTGAGCTTACCAATGGAAATGCCTCGAATCAGTTGGCGGAAAACGTCGGGACCGAGCGCCCGATAGACGCCACACATCTGCATCGAGCCAAGGGTAGCATAGGCGCGGCTACCCGTTGCGGTAAAATCTCAGGGTTTGGGCTCCTCCCGCCAACATCATGAGTAACCTGATCGTCCTTGGGGCGCAATGGGGTGACGAAGGCAAAGGCAAAATCGTCGACCTGCTCTCCGAAAAGTTTCACGCCGTAGCTCGCTATCAAGGTGGCCACAATGCCGGGCACACCGTCTATATTGGCGAAACGAAGTACGTCCTCAAGCTGATTCCCAGCGGCATTCTTCGTCCCGGCATACAGGCCATCATCGGCAACGGAGTGGTTGTCGATCCAGGCGCACTACTGCAGGAAATGGCCACGCTCGAAGCGGCCGGCGTCGACGTGAAATCGCAGCTAAAAATCAGCAACCGAGCCCATGTAATCTTTCCGTTCCATCAGACACTCGAAAAGATCTCAGAGGGCCGTGATAACCGGACAGCGATTGGCACTACTTCGCGCGGAATCGGGCCCTGCTACGAGGACAAGATCGCGCGGCGCGGTATCCGGATCGCCGACCTGGTCGATCCGGACTTCGAGCAACTGTACCGCTCTCTGGCTGAAGACAAGGAACTGATCGCGAAGGCGTTCCATATCAGCGAGCCCGGCAACTTCGACGAGATCATGGCGCAGTACCGGCAGTTCGCCGACCAGATCCGTCCCTTGGCATGCGACACGGCACACCTGTTGAACAGGATGATTCGCGAGGGCAAGTGCATCCTGTTCGAGGGCGCACAGGGGACGATGCTCGACATCGACTTCGGCACCTATCCTTTTGTGACGAGCTCCAGCGCGGCAGCGGGCGGCGCTTGCACGGGAACTGGCGTTGCACCGACCAAGATCGATGGCATCCTCGGAGTATCGAAAGCGTATATCACGAGGGTAGGGGCCGGACCTTTTCCGTCGGAAGAACACGGGCCCTTAGGAGAGCACATTCGCGCGGCCGGGCAAGAGTACGGCGCGGTGACGGGCAGACCGCGACGCTGCGGCTGGTTCGATATTCCCCTGCTGCGATACACCGGCGAAGTGAACGGCTTCGACAGCCTGATCATTACGAAGCTCGACGTATTGGACGACCTGCCGGAGATTCCGGTCTGCGTGGCTTACGAAGTGGATGGGCAGGTTATGACGCAGATGCCCGCCAGCACCCGGCGCATTGAGGCGATCAAGCCGGTGTTTGAGCGCCTGCCCGGATGGCGCTGCTCCACACGCGGAACGACGCGGCTGGAGGATCTGCCGAAGCAGGCAAGGCAGTATCTGGAGTTCCTGGAAACGAAGACGGGTATCGAGATCGGCTCGGTGTCGAACGGCCCGGAGCGCAACGAGACAATGATCTGCCGGGGATCGAAGCTAGAGCGTCTGCTTGCCTAGATCCCGGCAGAGTGCTTTTTAAATTTGGCCGGCTTGACCTGCTTCTGGTCGAGCGACCACCGGCCGAGCCGGTACGTGCGAGAGTAACCGGCAGAAAGGTTCGAAATGGTGACCGTGATGGCGCCGCCGGAGTCGCACTCGTATCGTTCCTCAATCTGTTGTTGGCCTCCGCCGGTAAGACGAGCGACAGGCGTTTTGGAGAGATCGGCGTTTTCCTGCAGCGACGGCTCGAAGGGAAAGCGGATTTCGTCCCACAGAGCGATTTCGCCGCTCGGTGCTCCGTCCTCAGCGCGATGGCTGCATTCGAGGAAGCGGAAGTGTCCGACGTTGTGCACCGGACGGTAGGAGCGATGAATGGCCAGCGCCGGCTCTCCAGTCGAAGGGAGAGGCGTATCCTTTTCAAACAACGGGTCGAAAGTAATGCGCGAACCGTTCTCGCCTTCCCGCCAGACACCGAAGTAACGGGACAGGCGATCCGTGAGCCGGTAAGTATCCGGCTGGTCCGCCTGGATGGCAAGGCCAATCGCAGTGGCGGAACGCGTGTAAGCGGAGCGGCGGACGCGACGTCCGAAGCGTTCGCGAAGAATACGGGCCACCAGGGGCAGTTCGCTTCCGCCGCCCGTTACATAGAGGACTTCGGACTGGCCACCCCCGTATCGCTCCAGCAGGTCTTCGGCGGCCGCAAGGGTCTCCTCCACCAGTGGACGAGCGGCTTCATAGAACTCGCCAACGGATATTTGGACCGTCGGCCATGCGGGGTTGGCCTGTTCGAGATCGATCGAGATGCGGCGTGAATTCGGGTTCAACGCCTCCTTTTTCGCGCGACATTCCTCGAGCAGGCGGAACCAGGAGGCCGCCGGAATCGAATCACGCTGAACCGAATCGAGGCCGGCGTATTCCAGAGCAAGATCGGCCAGAATCTGGTCAAAGTCGTCACCCCCTATCGCGGAAATTCCCTCCGATCCGATGACGTGATGGACATCGCCGTCCAGAGTAACGAGCGAGGCGTCGAAAGTGCCGCCGCCGAGATCGTATACCAGGATATTCTGACGGCCGCGCTTGCTTTCGCGCTCACGATGGCCGAACTCGATACTGGCGGCACTCGGCTCATTCAGGACACCACTGACCTGGAAGCCAGCTTTGCGGAAAGCCTCCACGGTCAAGAACCGTTGATTGTTATTCGCATTGGCGGGCACGCCGAGCACTGCCTCTAAATTACGATTCGAACCCAACCGCAGGTTAGAGGTCTCATGAAGCGCTTTGTACAAGGCACCGGCCAAGCCGTCCAGCAAGCTGGTCACGTTCACGTGCCGGTCCCCGAGGTCGAGCGAGGTGAGAGGGCCGGCATCTTCCAGCAAGCGCTTTACCGAACGAACAACGGTCCAGCCTTCCTCGCCCTGACGGTCCCAGGCTTCCCAACCGTAGCGCCGCTCGTCGCCGCGAAGGGCCGCCAGGGACGGAAACCAGTCGGGAGTGGTTCCGTCGGGCGCTTCGAAACAAACCAGAGGATAGTTGCCGCGGTCGGCCGCAGCCACGACGATCCTGTTCGTTCCGAAGTCAATACCCAGTTTCATTGCCAATAGTTTATCTATCTTTCCAGGCATTTCTGGAGGCGCGTTTCATGGGATAGAATGAAACCTCTAGACAGGGCTTCCATTTGCCCTTACAGAAGGATCTTGAATGGCACTAACAACAAAAGTTCGACAGGTAGGCGACGTAGCCGTGGTGGATTTGAACGGCAGAATTACGCTTGGCGAAAACACGGGCATTTTACGGGAGGAATTAAAATCTCTCCTGGCAAAAGGCACGAAGAATATTCTGCTGAACATGCAGCATGTCGGGTACGTAGACAGCGCGGGACTAGGCGAGCTGGTGGGCGCCTTTACCAGCGCGGCCAACCAGGGGGGCTCCGTTAAACTGCTGCATCTGCAAGGCAAGATGAAGGACCTGATGCAGATCACAAAGCTCTTTACTGTGTTTCCGACGTTCGACGATGAGAAGCAGGCTGTGGCCAGTTTCCAGACAGCCACGACCAGCACCGCGAAGACGTAAGTTTCAGGCCCGCATCCGCTTGATCCGGTAATCGTCCACGGCCGGCATTTTTATGACCCTGCACATCTCGAAGAGACGGGAGCGGGCACGTTCGCCTATACGCTCTTCGAGCGTGGTGCGGAAGGAATGGCCCCCCGGCCGGGAGGATTTGTCGATCAGGGTGCTGCCAGCGTCCGGGTCGGGAAGGTTTGTTGTCGCAATGAGGGGCTTGCGATTGTTGTAGCGAAAATTGACGATGGATGTCACGGTGTCCTCGACCCAATCGGTGACGCGGTGAGCTCCCAAATCGTCCAGGAGCAGAATCTCGGTTTCGAGAGCGCTGCGGTAGGCCTCCCGATCGCTGGTGCCCATCTCGGGGTTATAGCTGGAACGAATGCGTTCCAGCAAATTCTGGTAATCGAAGAAGGTGCCTTCGTAACCTTTAGAAATCAGCAAACGCAGGGCAGCCACGGCCAAATGCGTTTTACCGGTTCCGGGCGCTCCGACAAGCAGCAACCCCGGCTTGGGGTTATTCGGAAAGCCACGGGTGTAAGACATCACGGCCAGCATCACGTCGGAGAGGCCGCGTTGGGCGGTGGGATTGTCCTGCGGCAAATGGAAGGTATCGAAGGAAGCGTTGCGATAGTTTTCCGGTATTTGCGAGCGCTCCTTGAACTCGATGATTTGCGCTTCCGCAACACAGGCGCAGCGCCCG
>Ga0308174_10000347_pt1 | contig 19318 bp, 19 predicted proteins | sample PhyPR2_FD_203894 | JGI IMG/M metagenome (GOLD analysis project Ga0308174, IMG submission 203894) | Soil microbial communities from UC Gill Tract Community Farm, Albany, California, United States - DLSLS.P.R2 | ecosystem: Environmental > Terrestrial > Soil > Agricultural land | place: USA... | reverse complement strand
AACTAGGGTGGCGGGCATGAGTGCTGACTGGTCCTGGCTGTTCCTCGACGCCCACGGCAACCCCATGCAGGGGGAGGGCCTCGCGACCGCGGGCTTCCCCACGCAGAGCGACGCCGAGAGCTACCTGGGGGAGTCGTGGCGCGAGCTGCTCGCGGCCGGTGTCGAGACCGTGACCCTCCGTCAGAACGAGACCGTCGTCTACGGGCCGATGAGCCTGCGGGCGGCGGAGTGAGCACCGCGCCCGCCCAGCACTCGACCTCGGCCGGCTCGCAGGAGGGCCTCTCCGCGGGGCTCGAGCGTGACCTGCTCGGCCGCGTCGTCACCGCGCAGCGGTCCTGGCGCGCTCCGGGAGTCAGCGTGGGCGTCGTGCGCGACGGACAGCTCGTCTGGTCGGCGCACGTCGGCTCGGCCCGTCTCGCGCCGGCCGCCGCACCCGCCGACGACGACACGCAGTTCATGATCGGCTCGGTGACCAAGACGTTCACCGCGTTGGCCGTCATGTCCCTCCGGGACGAGGGGCTGCTGTCGCTCGACGACACCCTGGAGACGTACCTGCCCGAGACGCGGCATGCGCGAGTGCCCCTGCGCCAGATGCTCGCCCACGCATCGGGCCTGCAGCGTGAGCCCGTCGGCAACATCTGGGAGAGCCTCGACGCGCCGGAGCGCGACGCGTTCCTCTCCGGGGTGGAGCAGGCCGAGCAGGTGCTCCCGCCGCACCACGCGTTCCACTACTCCAACCTCGCGTACGGCCTGCTCGGTGAGGTCGTCCAGCGGGTGACCGGCAGGGACTGGGAGGACGTCGTGCGCGAGCGCGTCCTGGCGCCGCTCGGGATGACGCGCACCGGGCTGACCCCGGCCGACGACCGTGCCATCGGCTATCACATCGACCCGTACGCCGGCACCGCCCGCGAGGAGCCGCTCTTCGCCCTCGGCGCCACCGCGCCGTTCGGTGGCCTCTGGTCGACGGTCGCCGACCTCAGCCGCTACGCCGCCTACGTCGCCGAGCCCGACGACCGGGTGGTCCGGCCCGAGACGGTCGAGGAGATGTGCCGGCCGATCATCATGACCGACGTCGACGGGTGGGGCGGCGCCTACGGCCTCGGCTTCGGCATGGGCCGCCGTGGCGACCGGGTCTACGTGGGGCACGGCGGGGCCATGCCGGGATTTCTGACGGGGCTGCGCGTCAGGCGCCGGGAGGGCGTCGGCGCCGTGGTCTTCGCCAACGCCACGTCCGGCGCGCTCACCCTGAGGCTGGCCACCGACCTCGTCGAGGCGGTCATCGACGCCGAGCCGTCCTTGGCCGACGCCTGGGTCCCGGAGGTGCCGCAGCCGGAGCTCGCCGAGCTGCAGGGCCTGTGGTGGTCCGAGGGCTCACCCATCACGTTCTTCGTGCGGGACGGGCAGCTCTGGTCGCGCCTCTCGGAGGACGACCCGCTCTCCGAGACGCGGTATGCCGCCGACGGCACCGACCGCTTCCGCGCCGTCGACGGCCGCGAGCGCGGCGAGCTGCTCGAGCTCGTGCGGGACGAGGACGGGTCGGTGGCGAAGCTCTACCTCGCGACGTATGCCGTCACGCGGGCACCGCTCGCCTTTGCCGACCTGCAGGCCTGACCGAGTCCCACGGGCGCCCGGCCGGCCACCCCCGGCCCGGGGCTCGTCAGGTCAGGTCGGGTCGGGCGGGGTGGTGTCTCGGCCTCAGGCGGCGCGACGGCCGCGGTCGACCTGGGGCTTGGGCATGCGGGTGCGGCGCATCTGGAAGGCGCGCATGATCGCGTACCACGCGTCGCCCCGCTCGGCCGAGCCGAACTTGTCCTCGACCTTGCGTCGCGTCCGGCGCCACATCAGCAGGGCGTCGCCGATCGCCACGAGGATCAGGCCGTAGACGAGGACGAAGACGAGCAGCAGCGCCCAGCTCTGCTTGACGAAGCTGAGCAGCAGCACGATGAGCATGACGGGCAGCATGAACTCGCCGATGTTCCAGCGGGAGTCGACCGCGTCGCGGATGAAGCGGCGGCGCGGGCCCTTGTCCCGGGCGGGGAGGTACTTGTCCTCGCCCGTCATCATGCCGACGCGCTGCTTGGCCATCGCCTCGCGGCGGGATGCCTTGTCCTGCTTCCCGGCCGCCTTGCGGTCGGTGACGATGAGGGGACGCTTGTTGAGGGCCTCCTGCTCACGCCGCTTCGGCGTCGGCCGGTTCTTCGCTCCGGGTCGCTCCGGCTGGTCGGTGGTGACCGTGGAGCCGAGCTCGTCGTTGAGGGTCTTCTTGCGTCCGAACACGAGGACACTCTAAGCCGAAGAGGGGCCGGGCCCCGCATCGTCGGTGTGGGGGCCGGCCGCCCGAGCGCGGACCGGAGCACAGGAACCCGCCCGCGGGGACCTACTTGACGACGAGCGTGCCCTTCTCGCCGGCCGCGTAGTGCTGGGGGAAGGTGCACAGGTAGGTGTAGGTGCCCGCTGGTGCGGAGAAGGTGATCGTGTTGCTCTGGCCACCCTCGATCAGCAGGGTGTGCGCGACGATGGCCGGGTCGTTGACGTCCAACCAGTCCTTGTCGTCACCGGCCGCCTTGCCGCTGGCCACGACCGTGCTCTCCTGGCCGGCCCTGACCAGGACCCAGTTGTGGCCGACCTCGTCCTTCGAGTCCGTGTGGTTGACGAACCTCAGCTTGATCTTCCTGCCGGCGGGCTCGGTGAGCGTCACCTTGTCGTAGCGAAACTCCTTGGCACCACTCGCGGTGCCGACCTCCACCGCGACCGTGCCGGCGGCGGCCGGTGCGGTGGCACCAACGCCCTGCGTCGACGTCACGCCCTCGTCGCCTGCGCCGGAGGGCGACGACGAGAACCCCACGCTCGATGGCCCGTCCGCAGCCGCCGTCGTCTGGCCCGGGGACGTGCTGCAGCCCGTCAGCAGGACACCGCCGGCCGCGACGGCCGCCATCATCAGGAGACGCCGTCGCGTCGGGCTCCAGCAGTCTGCAGTGGGCATCTGGACCAGTCCTTCCTTATGAGGCCGCTTGTCAGGCCGGCGACGGCGTCAGAGCTCGTCCTGGGGCGTCTCGGCCTGCGCGCGTCGGCGACGGAGCGTCGGGACGACGGCGATCAGCGTCAGGGCGAGCGGGGTCGCGATGGCCACCGGGAGCACACCGCCGGGGTTGGTCGTCGCGAAGGCCTTCACCGTCAGGTGGATGCCGGGGCTGGAGACGGGTTCCGTCGTCGAGTTCGGTCCGGTGGGCTTGGGAAGCACGGTGAGGTACACCATGTAGTCGCCTTCGAGGATCGCCTCGACGGTCCAGGTCTGCTCGCTCGACTCACCAGGGGCGAGGGAGGTGACCTGCTGGGTCCGTTCCGGTGACCAGTCCTCCGGGTCGACGGGGTCACCCTGCCCCGTCTTCACGATGTTCATGGCCACGTTCAGCGGAGCCGTCGCTGCTGGACCCGCGTTGGTCACGAGGGTGTTGAACTCGACCTCGTCGCCCGCGCTGACCGTCTTGTACCGCAGGTCGACCGCGATCTGCAGGCGCTGCCCGGAAGCCGGTGCCGCCTGCGCCGCCGGTGCGGCGGGTGTCGCCGGTGCCGCCTGTGCTGCTGGCGCCGCCTGGGACCGCGCTGCCGGCGCCGTCACCAGGCCCACCGTGGCGCCGGCGACGAGCAGCACGCCCGCCAGCCGCCCCGGCCTCGCTGGTCTGGACCGTGGGGCGTCCCGGTCCAGGCGGACCCGAGCCGCCGCATACAGGAAGAGCACGGCGAGCACCCCCACGGCGGAGAGGACCGCGGCGAGCAGGTAGGGCATCTTCTCGGCGACGGTCCGGTTGTTCACGAGCACCTTCTCGAGGAACTCGCTCGAGGCCTGCAGGGGGTTGAACTGCTGGATGAGGTAGCCGAGGTCGCCCTTCTGGGCGCTCCCCGGCCACTGGGTCGGGATGAGGAAGACGAGGTAGACGACCAGGCTGGCGAAGAGGCTCGCCCTGTTGGACTTGGCCCAGATGCTGAGGAGCATCCCGAACCCGGTGAACGCGATGGCGAGCAGGCCACCGAGCAGGGCCCCCAGCAGGAGTCCCTCCTGCACGACGTTGTCCCCGTGCGCGAGGACCACGACGTAGGGGATGGTCAGCAGGAACGTCACGGGCCACGGGGACATGGCGGCGAGGAACTTGCCGAAGACGACCTGTCGGGGCTTGGCCGGCGTCAGCAGCAGAGGCTCCAGGGTCGCCCGCTCACGCTCGCCGCTGATGCTGTCCGCGCCGATGACCATGCCGATGAAGAGGCCGAAGGAGATGCCGCTGAGGATGGTCAGGAATGCCATCTCCACCGGTGGGATCAGGCTGAGCTCGCTCTCGAACTCCCGGAGGGCGGAGGTGACGGACATGGCGAGACTGAAGAGGATCAGCAGCACCAGCACCCGGCCGCCGGTCCACAGGTCGATGAACTCCCGCCGAAAGACCAGCCACCACACCGGCAGTGCGAGCCCCTGCCGCTGCGCCACCTCGACCCGTCCACTGCGTTGCTCCTGTGCCACGCTCATGACAGTGCCTTCCCTCTGGCTGGTCCCCGATGAGTTGTTGGTCGGCCCCAGACGCCGGCGATGTCGACTCCGGCCGTGTCGGTGCGGCTTGCGTCACTCCGCCGTGAGACGCACGCGCCGGGCGGAGTAGAAGAAGAGCGTCCCGATGATGACGGCCGTCATCACGGTGGGGGCGACGATGTAGACCCACGCCTGGCTGAGGGGTCTGCCCTCGTCGACCACCATGGTCAGGAGCCGGCTCGCGGACTCCAGCGGGTCGACGGCCGACACGGCGACACCGCCGGGCGAGTTGAGGAACTCCGTGGGCAGCTGCGCCGGGATCAGCAGACCGGCATACACGAGCAGGCACACGAAGAGACTGATCTTGCTCGAGTCGGACCAGATGCTCACGAGAAGACCGAAGCCCACGAACGCGATGGCCAACAGGCTGCCCAGCACCGCACCCCAGAAGAGCGCGAGCCACATCACCGGGTCGCGGTGCGAGAGGGTCACGACGTACGGCACCGACAGGAGGAACGCTGCCGGCCAGGGGGAGAGTGCGGCGAGGAACTTTCCCAGCACGATCTGCCCGTGACCGGACGGAGTCAGCAGCAGTGGCTCCAGAGTTGCCCGTTCCCGCTCACCACTGATGCTCTCTGCGCCGATGACGAGACCGATGAACAGCCCGAAGGTGATGGTCGAGGTCACCGCGACCACGACCGACGCCTTCATCGTGACCAGCTTCAGGTCGTTGTTCGTGGCCAGCAGGTAGGCCGTGACCGACATCAGGACCGCGTAGAGCGCGAGGAACCGCAGGACGCGACCTCCCGCCCACATCTCCACGGCCTCCTGCTTGAAGATCAGCCACCATGCGGGGATGGTGCGGCCCGTCGCACCCTCGCTCCTGCCGGCGAGGGCAAGGCCCTGGCTCATCGAATCGCCTCCGCGGTCAACCTCAGGAACACGTCCTCCAGCCGACCGCCACCGACGTCGAAGCCCAGGACGGGCACGTCCGCTCGGATGAGTGACTCGAGCAGGTCGTTCCTGACTCGCGACTCATCCGGCCCGGAACCGTTGGCGGCGTGGAGCTTCACGTCCAGCCACCCCGTGGAGTCCTCCGAGCGCACGTCCCCCTCGACGCCGGGGAACACCTCCAACAGCTCCTGCGTCCTGGCGATCGACGCGACCGGGACACGGATCCGCACCACGTGGTCGAGCTCCGGACGAGTCGCTCCGACGACCTCGGCGACGGAGCCCCTGGCGACGACGCTCCCTGCGTTCATGATGACCACGTCGTCGCAGACACCCTCGATCTCGGAGAGGAGGTGGCTGCACAGCACGACTCCCTTGTTGCGCTCCTTCGCGATCCTCTGGACCAGCCGCAGCAGCTCTCGTTGACCGCGGGGGTCCAGCCCCAGAGTGGGTTCATCGAGGAAGACCACGGCCGGGTCGTTGACGAGCGCGCGTGCGATGCCGAGCCGCTGGCGCATGCCGTGGCTGAACGAGCCGATGCTCGAGTGCGCCCGGTTCTGCAGGCCCACGTCCTCGAGCAGGACGGTGGCGACGCGCCGCGCCTCGCCGACCGGGCGACCGTAGAGCTGCGTGAAGTAGGTCAGGTAGCCGAAGGCCGTCATCTGCTTCGGGAAGCCCAGCCCCTCGGGCAGGACGCCGATGCGGCGACGGATCGCCTCGGGATGGTCCGAGCTGATCCCGTCCACGGTGAACCGCCCGGAGGTCGGCCGGAGGATCGTGGTGAGGATGCGGATCGAGGTGGTCTTGCCGGCCCCGTTCGGACCGAGGAATCCCAGGACCCTCCCCGCGTTCAGCGAGAAGGTGAGGCCCTTGAGAGCGGTCCTGTCTCCGTAGGTCTTTCGCAGATCCTCGGCCGCGAGTATCTCGGTACTACCGTTGGCTCGCGGGTCAGGGACGTCGTTCATCGTGCCGACCTCCTGTCGGTGTGGCCGAGCGCGGACGTCGCGGATCCGGTGCCTGCGACGGTCCGTCCTGAGCGCGGCACACCAGTTCCCGAACTCGGACTGAGGCCAAGAAGACGCTCATGCAACCCACCCCTGCTGACGGCACCTGGGATTCAGGTTATTCCCACCGTGGATACGGCGAACCCGTAGTCCGCAGAGTCACTTTCACCCGGATTTGGGCTGCGCGAACCGACTCCGGTCGAGGGAGTCGAGACCGAGGACGGCGAGCGGTGCCGGGTCGTCCTCACCGCAGCGGGACGAACAGGTACGGCCCGTGCACGCCGGTCCGTACCGTCCCGGCGTCGAGGGCCACCGTCGTCAGCCACCCACCCACGGGGATCACCATCAGCCCCTGGGGTGCCAGCTGGTCGACCAGGGCCGAGGGCAGCACGGACACGCCGGCCGAGACGAGGATGCGGTCCCACGGCGCCTCTGCGGGCGCGCCCAGGACCCCCGGTTCGGCGAGGCGGATGGACGCCTGCGGCATGGCGGTGCGGGAGAGGTTCCTCGCTCCCCAGCCGGCGAGCTCGGGCTCGAGCTCGACGCCGAGGACCGTGCCGGTCGAACCGACGAGGTGCCCGAGCAGGGCCGTCGTCCAGCCGGATCCGGAGCCCACGTCGAGCACCCGCTGCCCAGGATGGACGTCCAGCAAGGTGAGCATCGTTGCAACAGTGCGCGGTTGGGAGTTCGTCTGGCCGCGGCCGATCGTGATCGGGCCGTCGAAGTCGGCGCGCCACCTCTGGGTGCGGGGGAGGAAGTCGGCACGGGGAACTGCCTCGAACGCCGCCCGCAGCGCGTCGTCCATGTCCGGGGTGGACCACGGCCTCACAAGGACGCCAGGGGCTCCAGGGCGAGGACGTCCTCGGGCGTGGACAGGTCTGGAAGAGCGAGGAACACGGAGCTGACGCCTCGCTCGACGAGGCGGGCGTAGCGGTCACGGTGCTCCGAGACGGGGCCCGCGTGGTGCCGGGCCGCGAAGGTGCCGGCCGGGGTGCGCCCTCGCAGCCGCTCGACCCGCGCCCAGGCGTCGTCGCGGTCGCGCCCCACCACGGGCACGTCGAGGACGGTCACGGCCACGTCCTCGCGAGGACGACCGATGGCGTCGCACTCGGCACGGAGGAGCGGGATCGCGCGGTCGAGGGTGGCGTCGTCGCTCGGCACGTTGCAGCCGTCGCCGAGCCGGGCCGCGACCCGGAGCGAGCGGGCTCCCGTCCCTCCGACGACGATGGGCACCGCGCCGGCCGGGCGCGGGTAGCCCGTGGTCTCGGGCAGCGAGACCCGCTGGCCCGCATACGGTTTCGTACCGGCTGCCCAAAGGGCCCGGATCGTCTCGATGGCACTCTCGAGCCCGTCGAGACGCTCCTTGGGGCCCGGGAAGGACAAGCCGTATGCCGCGTGCTCGCGGGCCCACCACCCCGCGCCGATCCCGAGGAATGTCCCTCCGCCGGTGATCGCGTCGAGGGTCGCGGCTGCCTTGGCGGTGATCCCGGCCGGGCGGAACGTCACCGGTGAGACGAGAGGGCCGAGCCGCAACCGCGTGCCCAGTCCGGCCAGGACGCCGAGGGTGACCCAGAGCTCGGGGAGCGGCTCCCAGGCACGACCGGCCTGGGGGATCTGGATGAGGTGGTCCATCAAGGCGATTCCCTGCAGACCGGCCTCGTCCGCAGCCCTGGCGATGCCGGTGAGCCACGCGAGCGGCTCTTCACCCCAAGGGAACCGGGACACCTGGAGGATCACCCCGACGTCGTGGCTGCGGCTGCTCGGTGCCCTCTTCGGCGGGGGAGCGGGGCTGGCGGCCGGCTCCGGGGCCACGACCCTGACCTGGTCCCAGCCCTCTGAGCGGAGCTGCGCTGCGGCGTCCACGAGGCGCCGCACCTGCCCGGCCAGGACGAGCGCAGGCACCGGCCGGTCGCGGAGCCCGTTGCGGTGGCGGACGAGCTCGAGAGGGGCCTCGAACACGACGGCAACCGCGGGCAGGCCACGCGCCCGGGCCAGGCCGAGGTGCCGACGCCGTCGCTCCGGCTCCATCCCCAGGGTGTCGACCACTGTCGTGAGACCGCGACCGACCCGCGCCGCGACGATCTGCTCGAGGAGCACGAAGGCGTCGGTCGAAGCCCCCAGGTCGGAGGGTCCGCTGCCCACGACGGCCCGCAGGTCGTCGGAGGCGACGATCTCCTGCGCTCGGAAGCGTGCGGCCGCCCACGTCGACTTGCCGGCGCCCGAGGGCCCGACGAGGACCACGAGCGCGGGGTCCGGCAGCGGCGCATCCACCACGTCCGCCACCCTAGTCGTGCGGTCCCGGCACGGGAGGCACTCGATAAGGTCGGGGAGTGACTGATGACGCGCTGACCCCCGACCAGATCCAGCTGCTCCGCGACCGGGTGGCAGGCCTGATGCCGCAGGTCCGGGCAGACCTCGAGGACCTCGTGCGCATCCCGAGCGTCTCGGCGTCCTCGTTCGACCAGAGCCAGGTGGCGCGCAGCGCCGAGGCCGTGGCCGAGCTGCTCCGCCGTGAGGGCCTCGACGTCGAGATCGTCCAGGAGGGCGGCCGACCAGCCGTCATCGGGCACATCGACGGGCCCGAGGGCGCACCCACGGTGACGCTCTACGCGCACCACGACGTGCAGCCCCCAGGCGACGACGCCGACTGGGACAGCGCGCCCTTCGAGCCCACCGAGCGCGACGGCCGGCTCTACGGCCGTGGCGCCGCCGACGACAAGGCCGGCGTCATGGCGCACGTCGCCGCCCTGCGCGCCCACGCGGGCAACCTGCCCGTCGGCGTCACCGTCTTCGTCGAGGGCGAGGAGGAGTTCGGGTCGGCGTCCCTGCCCCAGATCCTCGAGAAGCACGGGCACCGCCTGTCCGCCGACGCCATCGTCATCGCCGACTCCGGCAACTGGGCCATCGGTGAGCCGGCCCTCACCACCACGCTGCGCGGCGGCGTGCGGGCCGTGGTCCGCGTCCAGACCCTCGACCACTCGGTGCACTCGGGCATGTACGGCGGCGCTGCGCCGGACGCCGTGACGGCGCTGGTCCGGCTGCTCGCCAGCCTGCACGACGACGAGGGCAACGTGGCCGTGAAGGGCCTCGACGAGGGCACCGCGGCCGAGCTCGACTACGACGAGGCGCGCTTCCGCGAGGAGTCGGGCCTGCTCGACGGTGTCGACCTCATCGGCACGGGCTCCATCCTGACGCGCCTCTGGAACAAGCCCTCCATCACCACCATCGGCATGGATGTGACGTCGGTCGACAAGGCGTCGAACACGCTGGCCGCCCGGGCCGCGGCCAAGATCTCGATGCGACTCGCCCCGACCCAGGACCCGACCGCGGCGTTCGAGCTGCTCGAGGAGCACCTGCTCCAGAACGCGCCGTGGGGCGCGAAGGTGACCGTCGAGCTCGAGGAGCACGGCTCCGGCTTCGCGGCCGACGCCGACGGCCCGATCTACGACGAGGCGCGCGCATCGTTCGCCGACGCCTGGGGCACCGCACCGGTCGACATGGGGGTCGGCGGGTCCATCCCGTTCATCTCCGACTTCGTCGCCCGCTTCCCCGACGCCTCCATCATCGTCACCGGCGTCGAGGACCCCGACACGCGCGCCCACGGTGCCAACGAGTCGCTGCACCTCGGCGAGTTCGAGAAGGTCTGCGTCGCCGAGGCCGTCTTCCTCGCCCGGCTGGGAGTCCTTCGACCCACCCGCTGAGCCGGACGGCATACGTACGCGTTCGCCCGGGAGCCGTGCTGGCTCCCGGGCGAACGTATGCCGGTAGCTCACGCCTGGCGTCAGTGACCGCCGCGTCCAGCGCCAGAGCGAGCGGCCTCTCGCTCGTCGAGACGGCCGAGCTCGCCGCGGTGGCGACGCTGCACGAGCACCCCCGCGGTGACGGTCACGACGGCGAGCGCGAGGGTCCAGTAGAGCTCGAGCCTCGACGGCCGGAAGGCCATCACGGCCATGACCACGACGATGACGGCGATCGTGGCCCACGTCAGGCCGGGGTAGAGCCCCATGCGCATGGGAGGTCGCTGTCCTGCTGCGTCGGACCGTCGCCGCTCCACGAGCTGCGAGGTGGCGATGACGAGGTAGATGACGAGCGCGACGCCGCCGGAGGTGAGGAGCAGGAAGTCGAACAGGCCCGTGTCGGAGAAGCCGTAGTGCAGCACGAGGCACGCGACCGCCACCGCGCTCGACGCCAGGACCGCACGTGACGGGACCTTCGAGCCGCTGACCCGACCCCAGGACGAGGGGGCGTCACCGCGCACGGCCAGCGAGAACGCCATCCGTGACGCGGTGTAGAGGGCGGAGTTCAGGCAGCTCGACACGGCCGTCAGGACGATGATGTTGACGATCGTGTAGGAGTCCGTTTCGTCGGCCCCCCGACGCGTCGAAACCAGGGCCAAACGGGCGCGGTGCACCTCGGGCTGGTCAGCCGCCCGACGAGGCCGAGCCCCGGAAGATGCCGTCGCGCAGCTCCAGCGCGTAGGCGTCGGCCTCGGGCATGCCGAGCTCGTACGCCACCGCGACCTCCGCCTCGATGTCGTAGGCCACCCGGGGGAAGGACACCGAGAACGGCGCGGGTTCGGGGGAGTCGAGCACTCCCTCGAGGACCGCGTAGGGGGCGCTCGGCGCGTCGAGGTGGTTGCCGACCGCGCCGGCGTTGAAAAGGGTCAGGCCCTCGTCGACCTCGAGGTAGGCGCTGTGGATGTCGCCGTAGCCGACGACGTCGGGAGTCGCTCCGGGCTCCTGGACACCGGCCGTGAACTCGCCGGTGAAGTCGGTGTTGGTGAACATCCCGCGGAACTGCTCCTGCGTGTGATGGACGTGCACGCGGTGGAACTCGCTGGTCTGGGAGGCGTGGAAGAGGCGGATGAGCCGGCCGCTCATCACCAGCTCGTAGGCGTTGGGCAGCCTTGACAGCCAGGCGATCTCGTCGTCGTCGAGCTCGTTGCGCACCCACTGGCCGTGCTCCCACGGCTGCTCGTCCCGGGCCGAGATGAAGGTGTCCCAGTTGCCGCGGACCGTGGCCTCGCACGCCTCGCGACACAGCTTGACCGCCTCGGCCCCGCGAGGTCCCTTGCCCACGACGTCGCCGAGGTTGACGATGCGTTCGATGCCGCGGGCCTCGATGTCGGCGAGCACCGCGCGCAGTGCCGTCACGTTGCCGTGGACGTCGGAGATGACGGCCACGCGGTCCAGTGCGCGCTGCCTTCGTGCGGCGTCGGACACCCGGTCTCAGTCCCGGTGCGTCTTGCCGGGCAGGGCGAGCATGCGGTCGAGCGCGGCTCGGGCCTCGGCGGCCACCGTGGGGTCGACGCGGATGGGGTTGACCACGCGCCCCTCGACGAGGGACTCGAGCGCCCACACCAGGTGCGGCAGGTCGATCCTGTTCATCGTCGAGCAGTAGCAGACGTTCTTCTCGAGGAAGGCGATGCGCTGCTCGGGGAACTGCTGTGCCAGCCGGCGCACGAGGTTGAGCTCCGTGCCGACGACCCACGAGGTGCCGGCGGGTGCGGCCGCGATGGTCTGGATGATCTTCTCCGTGGAGCCGACCTCGTCGGCGAGCTCGACGACCTCGTAGCGGCACTCGGGGTGGACGATGACCTTGACGCCGGGGATGTCGCGACGGGCCGTCTCGACCGCGTCGACCGAGAAGCGGCCGTGCACCGAGCAGTGCCCGCGCCAGAGAATCATCCGGGCCGCCTCGAGCTGCCCGGCGGTCAGGCCGCCGTTCGGGCGGTGCGGGTCCCAGACGACGCAGTCGTCGAGGGCCAGGCCGAGCTCGCGCACGGCGGTGTTGCGGCCGAGGTGCTGGTCGGGGAGGAAGAGGACCTTGCCGGTGCCGTCGACGCCGCCCACCTGCTCGAAGGCCCAGTCGAGGGCGGTGGCGGCGTTGGAGCTGGTGCAGATGGTGCCGCCGTGGCGCCCGGTGAACGCCTTGATGGCGGCCGACGAGTTCATGTAGGTCACGGGGATGGTCTGCTCGGCGACGCCGGCCGCGGACAGCTGCTCCCAGCAGTCCTCGACCTGCGCGATCGCGGCCATGTCGGCCATCGAGCACCCGGCGGCCAGGTCGGGCAGGATCACGGTCTGCTCGTCGCTCGTGAGGATGTCGGCCGACTCGGCCATGAAGTGCACGCCGCAGAAGACGATGTAGGGCGCGTCGGGCCGGGCTGCCGCGTCGCGGGCGAGCTTGAAGGAGTCACCCGTCACGTCGGCGAACTCGATGACCTCGTCACGCTGGTAGTGGTGCCCGAGGACGAAGACCCGGTCACCGAGGGCGGCCTTCGCGGCGCGGGCACGCTCGACCAGGTCGGGGGCAGAGGGGGCGGGCAGATCACCGGGGCACTCGACGCCGCGCTCGGTGTGCAGGTCGGTGCCGCTGCCGAGCACGAGGAGGGGGAGCGGGGCGGGTCCCGCTGCGCGTGCCGTGGCCGTGTCGGTCGTCATGGCCAAATCGTATGCCGCTGCGCCGACTGCCGGCACCGGCTCCCGTCGCCCTGCGCGCCGCGCTGTCCGAAGGCGGCCACCGGCTGCCGCCTGTCCACCCGTCGGCAGTGGCAGGATGCCGCCGTGCACGTGATCATCGCCCCCGACTGCTACACCGGCACCCTCACGGCGAGCCAGGCCGCCGCTGCGATCGCCGAGGGGTGGGGGCGGACCGCCCCCGGCGACCGGCTCACGCTGGTCCCGCTCTCCGACGGCGGCCCCGGCTTCGTGGACGTCCTCGCCGAGAACCTCCACGGTGAGGTGCACGCCGTCGTCACCACCGACCCGCTCGGCCGGGAGGTGCCCGGGTCGATCCTGCTGACGACCGGCGCAGGCGGGCGGACGGCATACGTCGAGTCGGCCCAGGCCGCGGGACTGCACCTGCTGGCGCCCGACGAGCGCGAACCGACGCGGACGACGACCACCGGCGTGGGCAGGCTCCTGCTCGCGGCCCTCGAGGCCGGCGCCCGGCGGGTGGTCGTGGGCCTCGGCGGCTCCGGCACCAACGACGCCGGGGCGGGCCTGCTGGCGGCTCTCGGGGTCGGTCCATCCGAGCGACTCGGGCGCGGAGGGCTGGCCCTGGCCGCCACGACGCCCGCAGACGTCGCCGGCCTGGACGCCGCCCGTGACCGGCTGCGCGGGATCGACCTCGTCATCGCGAGCGACGTCGACTCGCCGCTGCTCGGGCTCAAGGGGGCGAGCGCCGTCTTCGCACCGCAGAAGGGCGCCTCGGAGGAGGACGCCCAGCGGCTCGAGAGCGCCCTGGGCCACTTCGCGAGCGTCGTGGCCCGGGTGCGGCCCCCGGCGCGCGACCTGCTGACCGGGAACCTCCTCAAGCCCGAGCGGGAGCCGGGAGCCGGCGCGGCCGGCGGCCTGGGCTACGCGCTGCACCTGCTGGGCGCCCGGCGGGTCTCGGGCGTCGAGGCCGTCCTCGACGCCGTCGGTTTCGTCGACCTCGTCGCGGCGGCCGACCTCGTCGTCACGGGTGAGGGCAGCTTCGACTGGCAGTCGCTGCGGGGCAAGGTCGTCGTGGGCGTCGCCGAGGCGGCCGCACGCGTGGGCGTCCCCGTCGTCGCCGTCCCCGGGCAGTCGCTCGTCGGGCGTCGCGAGGCCATGACGGCCGGGCTCTCGGGCGTGTATGCCGTCGCCGAACGTCCCGACCAGGTGGCCGCCGCGCTCGCCGAGCCGGCCGCACGGCTCGCCGACCGCGCCGCGCGCGTCGCGCGCACCTGGTCGCCGTCGACCTCCTGAGCGGTCCGACCGATCCAGAGCCGTCCCTGATCACGTCCAGGACCCTCTCGACGGGGGAGCGTGCACCGTTTGCCGGACCCCGGACGTATGGTGGGAAGGCGAACGGGAACACATCCGGCGCCGCAGGGGTTGTCACTGCAGACCCATGCTCCACGACGTGAAGGACCAACACATGAGTGTCGAGACGAACGCATCTCCCGCCGAGGTTCAGACCGAGGCTCCTGCCCACGGTGTCGTCCTGACGGACGTCGCGGCCACGAAGGTCAAGAGCCTGCTCGAGCAGGAGGGTCGAGACGACCTGCGCCTGCGCGTGGGTGTCCAGCCCGGCGGCTGCTCGGGCCTGATCTACCAGCTCTACTTCGACGAGCGCACGCTCGACGGTGACCTCGTCCGCGACTTCGACGGTGTCGAGGTCGTCGTCGACCGGATGAGCTCCCCCTACCTCGAGGGCGCCACGATCGACTTCGCCGACACGATCGAGAAGCAGGGCTTCACGATCGACAACCCGAACGCCGGCAGCAGCTGCGCGTGCGGCGACTCCTTCAGCTGAGCCGCTCGCACGACCCAGCAGCACCCAGCAGCATCGGAAGGGCCCGACCTCCGCGGTCGGGCCCTTCCGCGTCCCCGGACGGTCCCGGCAACGCAGGCCCGGGGACGGTGGGCGGGGGGCGGCCGTGGTGGAGGTCGGCCCCTGGCCGGGTAGGTTCGTCCCGTGCAGATCGCCATCACCGGTTCCATCGCCACCGACCACCTCATGACCTTCGACGGGCTCTTCGCCGACTCGCTCGTCGTCGAGCAGCTCGACAAGATCTCCCTGTCATTCCTCACCTCGGACCTGCAGGTCCGCCGGGGCGGGGTCGCGGCCAACATCGCCTTCGGCATGGCCAACCTCGGCCAGCGGCCGCTGCTCGTCGGTGCGGTCGGCGAGGACTTCACCGACTACCGCAGCTGGCTCGAGCGCCACGGCGTCGACTGCGGCGGCGTCCACTACTCCGAGTCCCAGCACACGGCCCGCTTCATCTGCACGACCGACCGCGACATGGCCCAGATCGCGACCTTCTACGCCGGAGCCATGACCGAGGCCCGCGACATCGAGCTGGCTCCTGTCGCGAAGCGCGTGGGCGGGCTCGACCTCGTCGTCATCGGGGCCAACGACCCCGAGGCGATGCTGCGCCACACCGACGAGTGCCGTTCCCGCGGCATCCCCTTCGCCGCCGACCCCTCGCAGCAGCTGGCCTTCTGCGACGGCCCCACCATCGAGCGCCTCATCGACGGCGCCGACTACCTCTTCACCAACGAGTACGAGAGCCACCTCGCCTGCCAGAAGACCGGCTGGAGCGAGGACGAGCTGGCCGACCGGGTGCGCGTGCAGGTCAAGACCCGGGGCAAGGACGGCGTCACCGTCCGCGTGCGAGGCGAGGAGCCCGTCGAGGTCAAGGTCGCCCGCGAGGTGTGCAAGGCCGACCCGACCGGTGTCGGCGACGCCTTCCGCGCCGGCTACCTGACCGGTCTGGCCGTCGGGCTGTCCGTGCAGCGCTGCGCGGAGCTCGGCTCCATGCTCGCCACCTACGTCATCGAGACGGTGGGCACGCAGGAGTACGCGCTCGGCAAGGCGCGCTTCCTCGAGCGGCTCGCGGAGGCGTACGGCCCGGACTCGGCCGACGAGATCGCCCCGCACATCACCTGCCCACGGCCGTGACGCCCGCCCCCGGACGCTGACGACCCGCCCGCCCCGCCCAGCAGCCGCACGAGAGCCGGGAGCCGTCAGTGCCCACGCCGCCACCGCCCACCTCCTGGGACTTCGCGCTCGAGCGCGTGCCGCCGGGGGAGGACCTGGTGGGCATCGGCGCCGCCCTCGACGTCGCGACCCTCTACGAGGCGTACTCCGTCGGGGTGTTCCCGATGGGCATCGGCGACCACGGCGCCGAGCCGCTCGGCTGGTGGTCCCCGGACCCCCGGGGCGTCCTGCGCCCGCGCGAGCTCAAGGTCAGCCGGTCGCTGCGCAAGGCGGTCGCGCACTTCGAGGTCCGCGTCGACACCGACTTCCTCGGGGTCATCGAGGCCTGCGCGGCGCCCGACCGCGACGGCCGCTGGATCACCCCGACCATCACCGACGCCTACGTCGAGCTGCACCGCGCCGGGTGGGCGCACTCCATCGAGGCCTGGCAGGACGGGCGGCTCGTCGGCGGCCTCTACGGCGTGGCCATCGGCGGCCTCTTCGCCGGTGAGTCGATGTTCCACCACGTGCGGGACGCCTCGAAGGTCGCGCTCGTGGGCCTCCGGGACCTGCTCCTCGCCGACGGCGACCCGCGCCGCATCGTCGACGTGCAGTGGCAGACGCCCCACCTCGCGACGCTCGGAGTGCGCGAGGTCCCGCGGGAGGAGTACCTCGCGATCCTGCCGACGGTGCTCAGCGCCCCGCTGCCGCCGTGCTGGGCGTAGCCACCTCGACGACGTATGCCGAGTGGTCGCCCTCCGCACGCGCCTCGAGGAAGCGGTGGCCGCGCATCCGGCACCAGGCGGGCACGTCGTGCGCGGCGGCGGGGTCGGTCGCCAGGAGCACGACCACCCCGACGTCGGGCCGGTCGTGCACCAGCCGGGCGAGGCGGATGACGGGTAGGGGACACCGCTGACCGCGGGCGTCGAGGACGGTCTCCTCGCCGGCGTTCACAGGCCCGCCACTCCCAGCTCGGCCCGCACCCCGGCGACCGTGGGTGCCAGGGCGGAGACGAAGGCGGCCACGTCGTCGGCCAGGGTGGGGGAGACGGCGGGCAGGGGCAGGGTGACCCGCACGTTGCCGTGGGTCAGCACCCCCATGGCGGCCAGCACGTGGCTCGGCTCGAGCGTGCTCGAGGTGCACGCCGAGCCGCTGGCGACGGCGAAGCCGGCCCGGTCGAAGGCCCCGACCACGGCCTCGCCGTCGACGTAGAGGCTGGAGAAGGTCACGACGTGCGGGAGGCGGTTGTCGGGGTCACCGACGACCTCGGTGTCGGGCACCGACGAGGCGGCCGCACGGATCGCCGTCACCAGGGACCGCGTCGTGCCGGCGTCGTCCGCGCGGGTCGAGGCCGTCTGCTGCCAGGCCTCTGCCGCCGCCAGGGCGAGCGGGACCCACGGAGTCACGTCGGCACGGCCGTGCTCCACGTCCGCCCGCGCGTACGCCCACTGCCACCGCACGCCCTCGCGCACGACGAGCACCCCGAGCGGCGGCCCGCCCCACGAGCGGGCGTCCCCGACGAGCACGTCCCAGTCGGCCGGCACGTCGTCGCGGCCCAGGGAGGCCATGGCGTCGACGACCAGGGGTACGCCGCGGGCGGCCGCGAGCTCCCGGGCCCGGCCGAGGGGCTGGCGGGTGCCCACCTCGCCGTTGGCGCTCTGCAGGGCCGCCACGACCGTTCCGTCCACGGCCAGGGCCGCTGCCCAGGCGCCGAGGTCGACGCGGCCGGCCTCGTCCACGGGCACCTCGGCGAGGAGTGACGCGTCCCCGGCAGCCGCGGCCCGGGACCGGCCGGGCACGAGGACGGCGGAGTGCTCGACCGCGGAGGCCACGGTCCGCGCCCCGCGGCGGCGGGCGGCATACGCGACCCCGTCGACGGCCCGGGCGAGTGCGGCCGGGCCGCTGGGCAGGAAGCTGACCTCGCCCGGCCGGACGCCGAGCCCGGCGGCCAGCACCTGCCGCGAGCGGTCGAGCAGTGCGCGGGCGCGGCGCCCCTCGGCGTGCAGCCGGTCGGGGTCGGCCCAGCCGACCGCGACCGCAGCGTGGAGCGTCTCGCGCGCGACCGGGTGCAGCGGGCCGGCTGCCGCGTCGAGGAGGTGGCGTGAGGCCGGTGCGAACGCGTCCCGAGGAGGCTGGGGCGTCGTCCCGGACGTGGGTAAGGGGGTCGCTGAAGGAGGCTTCGAGGAGGCCGGCGCATCGGGTCGAGGGTTCGTGCCCGGATCGTGACTGACCACCCTGCAACGTTAGCCGCCCCCTACGGACGGCGTCACGAATGGGGCGGTAGGGTTGCGCCGTGGGCCTTGCCGGCCCTCCGGATTGACGTGAACCAGCTCGACGCGCGCGCCCTGCGCGCCCATGTACTTGAACGAAAGGTGCACCTGGTGCCTGAGCACGAAGACACCCCAGCGGCCACGCCCGTGGTGACGTCGGTGGTGGCGAGGACCGGGCGCCGCCGCCTGGTCGGCACCGCCGGCATCGCCGGACTCGCGGCCCTCGCCCTCGGTGGTTGCCAGACGCAGGTGTCCAACGGATACCTGCCCTCGGCGGTTTCCGACACCGGGCGCCTGGTCACCGACCTCTGGGTGCCGAGCTGGATCGCCGTGCTCTCCGTCGGGGCCATCACGTGGGGCCTGATCCTCTACGCCGCGATCCGCTACCGCCGGCGCAAGGACGACGACGGTTCCCTGCCCGTGCAGCTTCGGTACAACGTGCCGATGGAGCTGCTCTACACCGTCATCCCGGTGTTCATGATCGCGGTCTTCTTCTGGTACACGGCGCGCGACGAGGCCGCCCTGGTCGACACGAACACGAAGAAGGACCTGACGGTCAGCGTCGTCGCGAAGCAGTGGAGCTGGGACTTCAACTACGTCGACTCCAACGTCCATGAGACCGGCGCCCACACCGAGCTCGACGGCACCACCGGCAAGCGCGCCGAGATGCCGGTGCTCTACCTGCCCGTCAACAAGCGGGTCCAGTTCGTGCTCAACTCGCGCGACGTGGTCCACAGCTTCTGGATCCCGGCGTTCATCATGAAGATGGACATCATCCCGGGCAAGACCAACGGCTTCCAGGTCACGCCCACCCAGGTCGGCACCTTCCAGGGCAAGTGCGCCGAGTTCTGTGGCGCCTACCACTCGCAGATGCTGTTCATGGTCAAGGTCGTTCCCCAGAACGAGTACGACCAGGAGATGGCACGCCTGAAGTCCATCGGCAACGGGGGCCTCATCCCCGTCAACGTCAGCCGCGAGTCGATGGTCTCGGGCGACATCCAGAAGATCCCTGCACCTGTCCGGACTGAGAGCAACCGATGACTTCAGCAACCCTCAACCGCGAAGCCCCGGTCACGGGCGTCCGGCCCGCTCGTCAGCGCCTGTCCAAGGGGCAGACCTTCGTC